>Ga0123332_1003956_pt1 | contig 13243 bp, 8 predicted proteins | sample BioC12SIPDNA_4_FD_89958 | JGI IMG/M metagenome (GOLD analysis project Ga0123332, IMG submission 89958) | Anaerobic biogas reactor microbial communites from Washington, USA - Biogas_R2_A C12 SIP DNA | ecosystem: Engineered > Bioreactor > Anaerobic > Unclassified | place: Washington, USA...
GGCCAGTCGGCGGGGGACTCGCCGCGGAGGAGCGGTGCCAGCGAGCGCCCCTCCCCCTGAGCCAGCGGGCCGCAACCAGTCATCTCTAGCAGCGTCGGCGCCAGGTCCAGCGTGTTCACCGGCTGGTCGCAGAGCTGGCCGGCCACGCCCTGGCCGGGCCACTTGATGATAAAGGGGATGCGGTAGCCCTCCTCGAAGGGAAAGACGCCCAGCGAGTGCAGGCCGTGCGCGCCCATCATGATGCCGTGATCGTTGAAATAGACCACGATGGTGTTGTCGGCCTGCCCCGTCTCCTCAAGCGCCCGCAGGATGCGCCCCGTCTGCTCGTCCAGCAGCGTCACCCGGGCGTAGTAGCACGCGATGGTGCGCGCGTGGTCAAGCCACGACATGCCGCGCCACTCCGCCCGCTGCCGGCGGTAGAGGTTGGGCCGATCGGCTAGCGGATCGTGAAAGCTGGGCGGCACGGGGATCTCGGCGGGATCGTAGCGCTGGTAGTACGCTAAGGGCACACTGTGCGGGTCGCCAGGCCAACCGCTGCTGACAAAGGCGCACCAGGGGCGGTCCGTGCGCGCGGCGCGCCGCACAAAGTCGATGCCGTGCTCATAATCGTACCAGGCGCGGGTGCCCTGCACCGGCTCGTCGTAGGCGCCGTAGAGGAGGTAATCGGGATAGCCGGGATGGGGCACGGCATAGCGCGTCACGTAATCACGCGGCTGCGGTGGCAAGCCAAGGGAGCGCCGGTGAGCGGGATAGCCAGAGGAGCCCGAGCCATCCACATCGTATTCCCCGAAGCCAAAGCGCTCCAGGTTCTCGCTGCGCTCTACGTGCCACTTGCCAAAGTAGCCCATCTGGTAGCCGTGCGCGGCCAGCCGCTGGCTCCACATCTCGAGATAGGCGCGCAACTCGGCGCGGTACTCCGGCACGGCATGGGCGCAATCCACCATGCCGTGCTGGCTGGGGTAGACGCCGGTGAAGAGGCTGGCCCGCGTAGGCGAGCAGATGGCGTTGACGGTGTGGGCGTTGATGAAGCGGGTCCCCTCCCGCGCCAACCGGTCGAGGTGGGGGGTCCGGCAGGGCGAGCCGGAGTCCAGCGTCCCCGCCTGCTGCTGGTCGGTCATCAGGAACAGGATGTTGGGTTTGGGCACCGTGGTTCTCCTGTGGATGGACGGGATTAGCTCTCCTGATTGCAGTTCGGCCCCAGGTCGAAGAAACGCAGGCTCCAATAGTGCGAGTTGAACATGCACGTGTCGCCCGTCTCCTCGATCGCCCGCCACATCCGCTTCAGCAGCCGCTCCTTGATGGGCTGGTAACGCGGAAGCAGCGCCAGGTTATGCAGCTCGGCAGGGTCGCTCTTCAGGTCGTAGAGCTCGTCGTAAGCAAAGGCGTTGAGCACCAGCTTGAACCGTTTCTCCCACAAAAGGTACTGGGTGAAAGCGAAGCGCTGCCCGTAGAACTCGGAGAAGCAGAAATCCTCCCACGCAGGGTCATTGGCGTCCCGCAGCAGCGGCGTGTGAGAGCGGAAGTGCTGGTTGGGTAGGCGCTCGCAGCTCGCCAGATCGAGAATGGTGGAGGCCAGCCCACAGCTTTCCACCACCCGCTCACAGACCGTGCCCGCCTGCGCGTTCCCCGGCGCGCGGATGAGCAGCGGCACGCGATAGACCTCCTCGTAGGGCGTGATGCCCTTGGTGAAGAGGCCGTGTGCCCCCATCATGTCGCCATGGTCGGCGGTGTAGATGATGACCGTGTTCTCCAGCTCGCCGCGCTGGCGCAGCGCCGCCACGATACGCCCCACCTGCGCATCGATCAGCGAGCAGGTGGCATAGTAGCATGCCGTGGCCTCGGCCACCTCCTCCCAGCTCATCCCGGCAAACACCCCCTGCATCCGCTTGAGCACGTCGGGCTTGTCGGCCAGGTTGTCGTTCCAGCTCGCGGGCGGGACCAGCGTGGCAGCGTCGTATAGGTCGCGGTAGGCCGTGTGGGCGATATACTCATCGTGCGGCTCTGGCGTGCTGACGAACATGCACCATGGTCTTCCCGGCTCCAGGCGCCCCAGGTGCTCGATAGCCTGGGAAAAGATGTAGTATGGGCGACTGGCCGACTCCGGCTCATCGGTGACTCCGTAGAGCACGGTATCGCGATAGCCTCGCCCACCCAGCGACTTGCTGGAGATGAGATGCTCGTGAGCAGGCAGCCCCAGCGAACGACGGTATTCGCCGTAGCTCTTCCCTGCCAGGTTATAGCGCTGCCAGCCATAGTCGTCCAGCTTTTCGGTGCGCTCCACGTGCCACTTGCCAAAGTAGCTGGTCTGGTAACCCGCCTCCTCCAGACGCTGCGCCCAGGTGGGCAGGCCGGGGTCGTATTTGGCGTGTAGCTCACTCACCACATGGGTGCAATCATGCTGGCCGTGCAGATGCGGCAGTACCCCGGTCATCAGCGAGGCGCGGGTGGGGGAGCAGATGGCATTACAGGTGTAGGCGCGGCTGAAGAGCATTCCCTCCCCCGCCAGCGCGTCCAGGTGCGGCGTCAGGCAAGGCGAGCAGGGGTCAATGGTGCTGGCCTGCTGTTGGTCGGTCATCAGGATCAAGATATTCGGTCGGTTAACGGTCATCATCCGCCCCTTTCGCGTTGGTTGGCCAGGCCCCTACCGGGAGATCTCCAGAAAGTCGGTGGCGTGGTAGACCTGCGGTTTGCCTGCTGGACGGTCGAAGCTGCGATCGTCCGGGTGGCAACGCGCCAGGTCGTAAGGCTCGACGATGAACTCGTAGGGCGGGGGCGGGAGGTAAGGCTTGTAATCGCCCAGGCGACGCAAAGCGCGCGCCACCCCTGCTTTGATCGCCTTGCGCGCCTCGATGGGATGCAGGCACAGGGCCGACGTCCGGCCCAGGCTGGTCTTGACCGCCACCAGCTCCACGGCGGGCAGGATCGCCTTGGCCTCAGCGCAGGCCTTGTCGTCCCCCGTAAACAGGGCCACCGGCACTCCAAAGGAGCCCGCCAAGGCGGCGCGCATGCCGATCTCGCCGATCTCCTGGCCGTTCAGCAACATGCGGCGGATGCCCTTCGAGCTGTAGGTGTGGCAGAGGTTGGCATTGGGGGTCAGGTTCATGGCGTGCTGTCCGATGAAGAACATGGCGTCGAACGACCGGTCGAAGCCTCTGCCTCTGGGGAATGGCTTGCCGAAGAGCAGCCTCGCCTTGGGGTGCAGCAGCTCCGGATCGATGCCGCCCGGGCCATGGTCATCGCTCACCACGATCTCATCGGCGCCCTCCTCCAGAGCCGCCTCGATGGCAGCGTTGATCTCGGCCGTGAGCAAGCGCTTCGAGCGCTCATAGTAAGGCCCCGCAGGGTCAGCGGGGCCGCCATGGCCGTGCGCGTGATCCCATTGCACGACCCCGGCCACACCTTCGATATCCGTGTGAATATAGATCTTCACTTTGGCTTGTATCCTTTCGACATTCTAAGGCTTATCTGGAGTAGGGGTCTGCGGCGTCCCGGAGCCCATCGCCCAGGAAATTGAAGGCCAGCACCGCCAGCACAACGGCGACGCCAGGCAAGAGAAGCCAGGGGGCGAGCGCCACGGAGCGAATCTCCTGGGCCTGCTGGAGGAGCACCCCCCAACTGATCGCGGGGGGCTGCATGCCGAGCCCCAAAAAGCTGAGGCTGGTCTCGCTCAAGATCATGCTCGGGATGGCCAGAGTGATGGAGGCGATAATATGGCTGGTGAAGGACGGCACCATGTGGCGCAGGATGATGCGCATCTCCGACGACCCGGCCAGGCGCGCCGCCATGACGAAATCCTCCTGCCGCAGGGAAAGGAAGCGGCCGCGGATGACGCGCGCCAGACCGGTCCACCCGATTACGGACAAGATGAGCGTGATGGCGAAATAGGTCCTGGCCACGGGCCAGTCCTTGGGAATAGCGGCGCTCAGCGCCATCCAGAGGGGTATCGTCGGGATAGAGCGGATGAACTCGATCGTTCGTTGGATCACATTGTCCACGACGCCGCCATAATATCCCGAGATGCCGCCAAAGAGGATGCCCAGGACCAAGCTGATCAAGACGCCCGCCAGGCCGATGGTCGTGGAGATGCGTGTCCCGGCCAGCAAGCGAGAGAGAAGATCGCGCCCCATCTTGTCCGCCCCCAGCACAAACACCATCGGTGCATCGGGGTCAAACCCAAAGAGGTGCTGATCGGACTCGATCGCTCCCCAAAGCTTGTAGGGGTCGCCCTTGACGAAGAAGCGCATCGGTAGCCTGGTAGACTTGTCGATCGTGAACTCGGTGCGCAAGGTGACGGGGTTCTGGACCGCCATGCGCGCGTAAACGAACGGAGGGAAATGCACCCCGCTGGCATCGAACAGGCGCGGCAGTTGGGGTGGAGCAAAAACGGCATCGACGTCATAGCGCAGGGGATCATACGGGGCCAGAAACTCCCAAAACAGGGTGATACTATAGAGCAGCACGAGCATCACCGCGCTGATCATGGCCATCTTGTGCTTGCGGAAGCGCCACCACATCAGCTGCCACTGCGAGGCGACGTAGGTGGCTTTTTCGAGTTCCTCATCTTGTAGACTCGGCGACTCTCGTAACTCGTCCGATGACATAGTTATTCTCCGTATACGATGCGTGGATCCAGCCACGCCAGCAAAATATCCGAGATCAGCGTGCCGATCAACGTCAGAACACTGAGCAGTAGCAGAAAGGTCGAAGCCAAGTACATGTCCTGGGCCCGGAGAGCGCCCAGCAAGAGCGGGCCGGTGGTGGGCAAGCTCATGACCACCGAGATGATGGTCGCTCCCGAGATAAGCCGTGGCAGGGCCCAGGCGATCGAGCTCACGAACGGATTCAGGGCCACGCGCACCGGGTATTTGAGCAGCAACCTGGTCTCCTTCAGGCCCTTCGCCCTGGCCGTGATCACGTAGGGTTTGTGTAACTCGTCCAGCACGTTCGCGCGCATGGTGCGGATCATGCCGGCGGTTCCGCCAACGCCCAAGACCAGGAGGGGCAGCCAGAGATGCTTCAGCATGTCCAGAAACTTGGCCCAGCTCCACGGGGCGGAGGCGAACTCTTGCGAAAAGAGCCCACTGAGGCTGACCCCGAACCAAGAATAACCGAACCACAAGATCACAATCGCGATCAAAAAGTCGGGGATGCCGACGCCGACGAAGCTCATCGCAGTGAAGGCATAGTCGCCCAGAGAGTATTGATGCGTGGCGGAATAGATACCCACGAAAAAGCCAATGACCCAGGTAAAGAGCAAAGTGGTCAAACTGATCACGACCGTCAGCGCCAAGCGCTCCCAGATCAGCTCCTTGACCGGCTTGTTGTAGGTGAAGGAGAGCCCAAAGTCACCGCGCAGGACATTCCCTGCCCAGCGCAGATAACGGCGATATAGCGGAAGATCCAGCCCGTACTGGTTTCTGAGCGCGTCGATGGTAGCCTGCTCGACACTGGCGCCGCCGGATTCCATGATCGCGATACGATAACTCACAAAATCCCCTGGCGGCAGCTCGATGACCAGAAATGACACCAAGGAGATGCCGATCAACATGGGGATCATCATCAAGACACGATGCGAGATGTAGCGCAGCATATGAATGCCTCTCCTCTGGCTATTGATTCCGAGACATGGGGAGGGAGCCCGGGGTGCCGAGCCCCCTCCCCAAGCCGTCGCTGGCGGCCTACCGGATCCTGCTGGGAGGCGGGAAGCTTGCCTTAGCTCTTGAAGAAGAACTGGTCAGGCGCCGTGTTGCCAGGGGTGCATAGTGGCCAGTCGCTCACGGCCTCCTCGGGCACGTTGCGACAGTTGTTCTTGACGAGCGCAACCTCGGGCGGCGAAGTGCAGATGCCGATGGTCCAGAGGTTCTCCTTGTTCAGCTCCAGCATCTGGCGGAAGAGCCGCTTCTGCTCCTCAAAGTCGGTCGTGTCCTTGATCTGCTCGTACAGCTCGACTGTCTTCATGACATCGCCGGTGGGCTCCTCACCGGATTTGCCGCCGCTCTCATACCACCTCGCCCAAGGAACCATGCCCTTCGAGGCGTTGGGGTTATAAGGCATAAAGTAGCGTGGCTCGATGATGGGGTAAAACTCGGCGTTTCCGGTCCAGACGGTCAAGTCGTGCTCGTTGGCGCCCAGGCGCGTGGTGCGCAAGCTGGAATCGTATCGTTTGACGCCGATCTCCAGCCCGAGCTCCTTCCACTGGGCAGTCAAGAACTCTCCGATCTCTTGCCAGGGACCCAGGTCGGCGTAGAACTCGTAGACGATGGTCATGCGCTTGCCATCGGGACGGAGCCGGTATCCATCGCTGTCGCGATTCGTCAGGCCCATCTCGTCGAGGTAGGCGTTGGCCCGTTTCGGATCATACTCGGTCATCCACGTGGCATATTCCTCCCAGTAGAAGGGCGAGGTCCTCAGTGGCGACACCTGGAATGGCTCAGACTGTCCAAGGTACAACGCCTTGATGATCTCAGCGCGGTTGATGCCGAGAGAGAGGGCATAACGGAAGCGCTTGTCCCCAAAGATCTCCCGGTACACCGGGTCCGCGTGAGCAACGTTCAAGGAGAGCGCGCTGTCCGTCACGTAACCCTTCGGCCACAGGATGACGCGGTAGTCCCCCTTTTCCTTGTTCTCCATGTAGAGCGAATAGTTCTTGAACCGCGTGTACTGCTCCTGATAGTCGACCTCGCCGGCGATGCTCCGCACATCGAACACCTCCGCGCTTTCCACGGACTCGACGGAGAGCCTGTCGATATAGGGCAGCTGATTCCCCTCGGGATCGACCACCCAGTAGTAGGGATTCCGCACGCCGAGGCGGGGGTTCTGAGGCGCCACGGCCTCCCACTGCCAGGGATAAATCACCGGCAATTCGGTGTTGGCGACCATGGATCGTCTGTCGCTGAAGAGCTGATGCCAGAACTCAAAGCTCGCCTCCTTGGTCATGGCATCCAGCTTGTCCTTGGCCACGTAGTTGGGATGGAACTGGGACAGATAGTGCTTGCAGTACCCCATCTGCATCACGCCCCAGTTCGTGGCGGTGAGGATCATGAACAGCCCATGGGTGCTGGCGAAGGAAAAGCGGACCACGTAATCGCTGATCTTCTCGATCTTGACCGGCTGTCCTTTGGTCAGAAGGTAAGCGGGGATGCTGGGCGTCAGGTCCTTGTTCAGCAGGACATCCTCATAGTAGAACAAGAGGTCATCGGCGGTATAGGGCGCTCCATCCGACCACTTCATCCCCTTCCGCAGATTGAAGGTGAAAGTCGTGCCTTTCGCGTCCACATCCCAGCCGCTGGCCACATGAGGGCCGATTTCCGACCCCGCCGCATTCCAGCGCGCCAGGTTGGGGTAGAAGAATCTTGTCTCGAAAATACCGATGGGATCGGCAACGGGACGGATCTGGTGCAAGGTGCCGCCGTACTGGCCGATCTCCTCGACCACATCCTGGACCTTGGGATCCTCCGGGAGACGCTCGTCCACCGGCGGCAGCTTGCCCGCCTTGACCAGCTCGGCGAGCATGGGGGCCTCATGGAACTTGGCGGGGATAGGCGTCGCGGTGACCACCTTTTCCACGACGATCTCTTTCTGAACGACGACCGTCTCCTTGACCACTTTTTCGACGGGGACTTGCTTCTCCACCACCACCGTCTCTTTGACAATCTTTTCGACGGGCACTTCTTTCTCGATGACCTGCGCCGTGGGCTGCCCACAGCTTGCTGCCAGCGCGCCCACCGCCATCATGGCGGACGCCCGCAAGAACCTCCGACGACTGATCTCTTTCACCTTGATGCTCCTCTCTAGTTGCTCCACATCGATGGATACAGAAGGCCGTTTTGTCGTGACGTCTCCTCCCTTCTTGCGAACCACCGTACTCACGGCGCCAAACCGACAAGGCATCTGGCTCCAGTATAGGAAGGCACCACCCCCTGTCAAATGGCAGGCTACGCGGCACGTGGCGGGTCTGACTTGGCTCCATGTCTGACGACGCCATCCACTGCGGACATCGCCTCTTTGCTTCCATGCGCGGCTGTGAGCGCTCACGTGCAGACCAACGCCAATGTTGGGAAAGTGGCCCGCAAGGATTGGGGGTGAAGCCGGTCCGGCGAGGTCCCTATGGCGATCCCTGACGTGACTGCTGTGCCGGCGGGAGGACGGCGTAGCCTAGTGCTGCCACATCTTGGGCAGCGCATCCCGCTCCGCGTCCAGTAGCTCGGCAATCAGGTTCTGCGCGTCCTCTATGGAAGCGATGAGCGGATCCACCAGAAAAGACTGCAGCAACGTCGTCCGCGAGCCGGTCACTGCCGCCTCCACCGCCAGCTCGTGCTCGGCGATCACCGGCCGGGTGACGCCCACCACCGCCTCCGGCAGGGGGCCGAAGGGCAGTCGCTGATAGCCTCCCTGGCCCACCCGGCAGGCCAGCTCCAGCACGGCCTCGTCCGGCAGGTTCGTCACGGTGCCTCGATTGGGCACATTGATGTAGAACATCTCCCCGGCATCGGTGAGTATGGCATTGATCACGCGCAACACGTACTCTGTGTCGTGGATGCTGTCCGATAGCTCGGCGATCGGCAGTGACCCGGAGGCATAACCCCGCATGTCGGCCCAGAACCGGTCATAGCGCCGCCACCGCTCCTGCTCGTCCCACAGGTCCGCGACATAGGAACCCGGCGATTTGCCCCGCCCCTGAAAGTAGGGCAGATACTCGACCGTGTGCCAGAAAAGCGTGGGGTACGCGCCAAAGGCTTCCATCAACTGCCGCACCGCGCGGTAGCCCGGCTCGGCGGCCTCTTCCCGCACCAGCGCTTGATGCAGCGCGGGGAACAGGCTCTCGCCGCCCCGCGAGAAGTCGGTCATCCAGGTAAAGTGGTTGACCCCCGCCAGCTTCAGGTGCACCGCGTCCAACAACTCCTGAGGCACGCGCTCCCCCGCCAATCCGCAAAGGCGCAAGAGCCGTTCCTTGTATTGGGGCATGACGTGAAAGTCGCACAGGGCGATGAAGCGGCAGTCCGTGTAGCGGCGCAGCGCCGTGCCCACGGCGGCAGTGGGGTTGGTATAGTTCAGAATCCACGCCTGCGGGCACAGCTCGGCCACATCGCCAGCGATCCGGAGCGCCGTGGGGATGGTACGCAGCGTGCGGAAGATCCCCCCGGGCCCCACCGTATCGCCAGAGTGCATCAGCACGCCATATTTGGCCGAGACGCGACACTCCAGTCCTCGGAAGTGAATGCCGCGGTCGGCAAAGGCCAGGATCACAAAGTCTGCGCCGGGAAGCACGTCGCGCCGGTCGGTGGAAGCGGTCACGGCAAGGTTCGCGCCGCTGGCCGCCACCAGGCGGCGGGCCACCTGTTCGATGACGGCCAACTTGGCGGCATCCAGGTCCACCAGGCACAGCTCTCCACCCTGAAACGACGGCACGCGGGTCATGCCCACCAGCAACTGCTTGGCGAATAGCATGCTCCCGGCGCCGATGACCACGATCTTGGGTCTGCTCATGAAGCTCCTCTCTGAGGCCACTGGGGCCTGACAAACCTGAATGGCCTATTCGGCGTCGCGACAACGCCTCGTTCCGTTAGGCAACTGCCAGAACCGGCAAGGGTGAGGTCCGGTGGCAGTTGGCAGAATCGCTGATGGGTCTCTTCTCGGGCCTGGCGCGCCGCGGTCAACTGGCGGCGACGCTCAGCCTGCTCTGCACGTTTGGCCCCCAACCGAGCCCACGGCGCGGCGCAGTCGAACGGCGCTTTGCTCGCGCACAAAGCCCACATGTGGGCCATCCCACGGAACCGGCGGCTGCGATGTTCCTCCAGGACACTGCCGTTGCCCCACAGCCAGAAGTGGAGCCTACTCTTCATCGGCTGAACCTGGCTCAGCACAAATCCTGCCGGCGGCATCAACTGGCTCCTCGATCACGAGCTTGCCGGGTGGCAGCAACCCGACCAGGTCCGGCAGATCATACGTCTGCAGGGCACCATGCATCGTGTTGACCAGCTTGGCCCAGCAGTCGTCAGGGATGCGAAGCAGACTGGTCCACGAGGCCAAGGTGCGTCGCAACGTGACCGAAGCGAAAAGCTGCGGCTCCAACGCCGCGGCATGCAGCGCCGGCAGCCCGAACTCGCCGATGCCCACCAGGTGGACCCGGCAAGGCGCAGCCGCGTCCACATAGCCGGCCAGGAATTGGGCGCAGCTCAGGATGTCCTCCACACGCATGCCGATATAGGACTTGCCCAACAGATAGGCGACGAAATAGTTGTTGTGGACTTGGTTGGATCGCACGGTCTCCCCTAGGCCACGCAGGTCAACCGCCAGGACCACGTGGCCCTCGGAGACCAGCTTTTCGACGGCGCCGCCACGGCCGGCGTCCGCCTCCTGACCTTCCCCGTTGAGATATAGATAGGCCTCCTGGTCTGGCTGCGGCGGCACGTAGGCGCTGGCCGACAGCGCGATGCCCTCCTCCGGGGTCAGCAACCACCTTTCGAGGCGATAGCCGCCCCGCTCGATGGCGCCCATCCGCTGACTGCCACATTTGGGCAGAGCGTCCAGCGCTCGGACCCCCGCGATCTCGCGCACCCTGCCCAGCGCCTCTTTCCGCGGCGTGCTCTGCCAGAGCGCCTGGCGTTGCGCTCGCAGCGAGCTCTCCCGGTCCAGATTGATCTGAAAGGATGAGCGGGCGCCGTCCATGAGCATGACCTGTCCACGCGGCGTGCACTGCAGATCCTCGTCGCTCAGGACCGGGAGATCCGGTTCGGTCACGGCGTCATCGATCCCCAGCAGCCAGCGTCGCATCCAGCGAACGGCGGCCACGCGAAGGGTAGCAGAGAACCCATGCGATGCGTCTGTCTCCACCAAATCCATTCGCTCCGGGAAGCCCAGTCGGGCATAGATCCGCTTCGCCTGTCGGAACGTGTCCCACGCCCCGCCAATGTCAAAAAAGTCGTGCGTAGCCGTGCACATCAGCGTAGGCTTGGGCGCGCGCATGATCACATAGTCGGCATGGTCCATGCCGAAGGCGAGCTGGCGATAGATCTCCTGCTCGGCATCGCCGGGCCCGTGCGTCATCAGCAGCCGCTCAAACGACGTGAGGTAGCAACTCGGCGCCGCACAGGCGATCCTGGGATCCAGGGCCATGAGGTAGCTGGTGAGGGTCCCTCCGCCCGAGTTGCCGGTGCAACCGATCCTCGTGGGATCGACATCCGGGCGGCTGACCACATAATCCAGTGCCCGCATCCCGTCAAAGATCCTATAGCGCGCCGTATTGATGCCCAGCAGGATGGACCCCATGCCCAGGATGGTGTGCTCTTGCGTGCAGCCATACTTGGCCTTGCCGGCGCTGTCCAGGAGCTGAGAGCGTTCGCCCTGACCGATGGGGTCGTAGCAGAACGCAGCCAAGCCATTCCTCGCCAGAAGGGTGCAAACGCGTTGATACAGCACTCCCGCCTTGCCGTTCTGGGCATGGCCACACGGTACGAGCACGCAGGGATGTTGCCCCACGGCTTGCGGGAGATACATCGCCGCGGTGACGTAATGCTGGGGTTGGCTCTCGAACAAGATCTTTTCGATGCGATAGCCATCGCGTTTGATCTCGCCGACGACCGTGGGGTTCAGCGGGGTGCGCTCAGGGAATCCCCCTAGATTCTCCACAAAGAATCGGTGCCTGCTCTCTTGGTAGGTGGCAATCTGCTCTGCCGTCCGGAGTTGCTCGTATTCCGCCGTGCGTCGTTTGCAGGCTTGGGCCACAAGCGGCTGAAGATACGAATGCATCATCAAGTCCGGGTGCAGGACGGCCCACGCCGCTGCGTCGCTCGAATCCATCACCTTCGCCTCCGATCTGCGTATTGGTACAATGGGTCACCCCAGTAAGGGCCATGCGCTGCGCGGACCACATCCCGCTCCGGCCGCTAGCCCGGTAGCGGATAGTCAGGCTCCCCAAATCTGTAGTGGTGGAACACCTGGTAAAAGCTGGCCCCGCGGTAGCGGATCGTAAAGGCGTCCACACGCTCGGCGCCAGGGTTCAGCTCCGCGGGCCATGGGGTGTCTCGGACGACCTCCAAGACCACGGGGCGTTCCTGGGGCAGCAGGGGTATTTGGGCCGCTCGCGCCACCGCCTCCTGGATTCGCTCTCGGATCAGCTTGCGCGCGTCCTCCGGCGCCAGGTGGATGGCGCAGGCTTCCGCCAGGCCCTCCTTGACCGGGGCCGTGGCGATCCCTGGGACCCACCGCTCCGCTTCCCGGCAAGCGTGCAGGTCGCCGGAGGTAAAGATCCAGGGGATGCCCACGGCGCCCGCGATGTAGGCGGTGATCTCCATCTCGCCGATCTCGCGACCATTGGCCCGGAATACGAGACCGCGGCTCATCGTGTGAGCCAGGCATCCGCTGGGCGTCCCAGCCATCGGGTGCATGCCCACCTGGACCAGGGCATCGAATCGAGAGGACAGCCCCAGCAAGAAAGCGGGCTTGGGTTTGCCGCGCCCGATCCTCACGCCCGGGATCAGCTCCTCGACGAGAAGCGTCCTCCCTGGACCATGTGAGTCATTGATCAGGATATTCTCCACCCCAGCCTCGAAAAGTCCCTCTGCGGCGGCGTTTACCTCGCCCGTCATCAGGCGCTGCATTTCCAAGCGCTCCCTGACTCCCTCCGCAAGGTTGGCATAATCCTTGAACCGTGGATCCCAATCATCTATGCCGGCGACGCCCTCTAGATCGGTCTGCATATACACAGCTTTGATGGCTGCCATTATCTCTCCTTCCGAGGGCCTTGTCGGCCACTGAATTCCACGCACGGGAACGATGCCCCGTTCCGCAAATGCAGTTGCTGCGGGGAGCAGGTTGGTGGAGCCCATTGTAGCGGAATCGCAAGAGAGGGCCAAATCGGCTCAGTTCCCCCTTGTGTTGGTAGGTAGTGCGGGTCTGACTGGGCGGAGCGAGCCTCGGGTCCAGGCGATGAAGTATCTGCGTGGTTTGCTGGCGCAGGTGGGCCGGAAGAACGGCTGGCAGCTTGCGGAAGCGGTGGGGGATGCGATCCCGGACCGGATGCAGCGCTTGCTGTATCGAAGCGAGTGGGAGGCCGACGGGGCGCGTGACCTGTTGCAGCAGTTCGTTCTTGCCACGTGGCAAAACTGGAAACGGAGGAAAAGGAAAGGCCCGTCAGGGAAAGCAGAGGGGAAACCTGACGGGCCTGCACGGTCGCCGGCGAGTGCCCGGGCGTGGGCTACCCAGGGGCCGGCGCGACCATCGTCCCTGACCAGTTCGGGGGCAA
>Ga0123332_1003966_pt1 | contig 13219 bp, 8 predicted proteins | sample BioC12SIPDNA_4_FD_89958 | JGI IMG/M metagenome (GOLD analysis project Ga0123332, IMG submission 89958) | Anaerobic biogas reactor microbial communites from Washington, USA - Biogas_R2_A C12 SIP DNA | ecosystem: Engineered > Bioreactor > Anaerobic > Unclassified | place: Washington, USA...
AGCGTACGGAACCCGTTGTCGTACGGGGTTCGTACACCTCCGTACACCCCCGACAGGGTCCCGGACGCCGTCGGCTTGGTTGACTGGCCGCATGGTCGTCCACATCTGACCCCGTCACCCATCCCCATCGCCCACCCCCGCGTCCCATACTGGGTTCCATGAACCGGACCGAAGCCCTGCTCGAGCAGTTCACCTGGCACTGGGACACCGCCGCCCGCCCCCGCCTCGAGGGGCTCACCGACGACGAGTACTTCTGGGAGCCCGCCCCGGGAGCCTGGAACGTCCACCCCCGCGGCACCGGCACCGCCCCGATCCAGGCCGGCTCCGGGGACTTCACCATCGACTTCGCGTTCCCCGAGCCGGATCCCGCCCCCGTGACCACGATCGCGTGGCGCCTCGGCCACCTGCTGGTCGGGGTGTTCGGCGCGCGGGTCGGTTCCCACTTCGGCGGCCCGGCGGTCGACTACGACTCCTACGACTACCCCGGCACCGCCGCGGACGCCCTCGACCACCTCGACGCGGTGGTCGCGCTCTGGGTCGACGGGGTGCGCGGGCTGGACGAGGAAGCGCTCGCACGTCCGGTGGGCGAGGCCGAGGGGCCGTGGGCCGAGCACCCGATGGAGACCCTCGTGCTCCACATCCACCGCGAGGCCATCCACCACCTCGCCGAGATCGCCCTGCTACGCGACCTCTGGGCCAACGGCGTCCGCTGAGGGCCTGGCAGGGCGCGACGAGCGCACCACACCGATCGAGGCCACCACGACGCACGCCATGGCGAGGATCTCGATGGGGCGGAGCGTCTCGCCCAGCAGGGCCAGCGCGAACAGGGCCGCCGCGGCCGGTTCGAGGGACATGAGGATGCCGAAGATGCGCGGCTCGATGCGGCGCAGGGCCATCATCTCGAGCCCGTAGGGGATCGCCGAGGACAGCAGCCCGATCATCAGGCCGAGCCCCCAGACCGCGGGCACCGCGGCGGGGAACAGGTCGAGCGCCCAGACCACCGGCGTCAGCCCGGCGAGTCCGACCCAGAACGCCACCGCCACCCCCGAGACGCCGGACCAGCGGCGTCCGGTCGGCCCCGCGAGCAGGATGTAACCGGCCCACAGGCAGGCCGCGGCCAGGGCCCAGAACACGCCGACCGGGTCGAGGTCGCCGGGCGAGAAGCCGAGCAGGGCGACGCCCACCGCGGCCAGCCCGACCCACAGCAGGTCGCGGGCCCGACGCGACAGCGCCACGGACACCCCCAACGGCCCCAGGAACTCGAGGGTGACCGCCATCCCGATCGGGATGCGCTCGATGGCCAGGTAGAACGTCACGTTCATGCCGGCCAGGCACAGTCCGTACGCCACGACCCAGGCCCAGTCGGACGCCGACCGCGCGCGCAGGCGCGGCCGGGTGATCAGCCCGAGCACCACAGCGGCGCCGAGGAGCCGCAGCCAGGCCACGGTGAGGGGCGCGGCCGCGGAGTAGAGGTCCTTGGCCAGCGACGACCCCAGCTGCACCGAGGCGATCGCGATGATCACGAGCACGACGGGCGCGGACGCCAGCCGTTCCGTCACCGCCCTCACCGTCTGCACCGCCCCATCATGGCGTGGGCAGCGGGCCGCCGGCGGGGCGTCCCGGATCTACCGCTGCGCCCACCACTCCAGAAGCATTTCGCGGGCGCGCTCCTCGCCCAGGGGGCCCTCGTCGAGGCGCTTCTCGAGCAGGAACTTGTACGCCTGCCCCACCTCCGGGCCGGGCCGGATGCCGAGCACCTCCATGATCTGGGTGCCGTCGAGGTCGGGACGCATCGCGTCCAGCTCCTCCTGCTCGGCGAGGGCGTCGATGCGCCACTCCAGCTGCTCGTACGCCGTGCGCAGCCGGTTGGCCTTGCGCTGGTTGCGGGTCGTGCAGTCGGCGCGGGTGAGGACGTGCAGCCGCTCCAGCTGGTCGCCGGCGTCGCGCACGTAGCGGCGCACGGCCGAGTCGGTCCAGTCTGCGTCGGCGTAGCCGTGGAACCGCAGGTGCAGCTCGACGAGCTTGGCGACCGCCTTGACCTCGTCGGAGGAGAACCGCAGCTCGGTGAGCCGCTTCTTGGTCATCTTGGCCCCGACCACGTCGTGGTGGTGGAAGGAGACCTTGCCGCCGGCCTCGAACTTCTTGGTGCGCGGCTTGCCGATGTCGTGGAACACCGCGGCCAGCCGGCCGACGAGGTCGGGCGCCCGCCCGCGCTCGCGCTCCAGGTCGATCGACTGCTCCAGCACGGTGAGGGTGTGCTGGTAGATGTCCTTGTGGCGGCCGTGCTCGTCGACCTCGCGCACCAGCGCCGCGACCTCGGGCAGGACGCGGTCCGCCAGTCCGGTGCGGACGAGGAGGTCCAGCCCGGCGCGCGGGGCGTCCGAGAGCAGCAGCCGGGAGAGCTCGTCGCGGACGCGCTCGGCGGAGATGATGTCGATGCGCTCGGCCATGTCGGTCATGGCGTCGACCACCTCGGGGGCGGGGGTGAAGCCGAGCTGGGACGCGAACCGTGCGGCCCGCATCATCCGCAGCGGGTCGTCGCTGAAGGAGACCTCGGGGGTCGACGGGGTGCGCAGGACGCCGGCCTCGAGGTCGGCCAGGCCGCCGTGCGGGTCGGCGAACGCCCCGGACACCACCGAGAGCGCCATCGCGTTGACGGTGAAGTCACGGCGGACGAGGTCGTCGACGAGCGAGTCGCCGAACGAGACGGTGGGCTTGCGCGAGGCCGGGTCGTAGGAGTCGGCGCGGTGGGTGGTGACCTCGACGGTCTCCTCGGCGTCGCCGACCCGCACCACGGCGCCGATGGTGCCGAACTCGCGGCCCATGTCCCACGTCGCCTTGGTGAGGCCCTTGAGCACCGCCTCGATGGCGTCGGGGCGTGCGTCGGTGGTGAAGTCGAGGTCGTGGACGCCGCGGCCCATCAGCGCGTCGCGCACCGGCCCGCCCACCAGGTGGAGGTCGTGGCCCGCCTCGGCGAAGGCCGCGGCGACGTGGCCGATGACGGGGTTCGCCACCACGACGCCCGTGAGGGCGTGACGCTGTTCGACGGAGAGGCTCGGCACGATCGACCAGTCTACCGGCCTACGATGGACAGGTGACTTCGCCCCGGCCCGGCCCCCGCCGCGCCCGGCTGGCTCCCCTGCTCGCCGCGCTCGCGCTGGCCGCCCCGCTGGCGGCCGCACCGGTCGACCCCGCGGTCGCCGCCGAGGAGCCCACGGCCCAGGTCACCCTCACGCGCGCCGACGTCACCGCGACGTCGGTCACCCTCACCGGCATGGTCACCAACACCGGCACCGTGCCCCTCACCGACATCCGGGTCGCCCTGTGGCGCTCGCCCGACCTGCTGCTCTCCCCCGAGGCGGTCGCGGGCGCGGTGACGGCCGGGACCACCACGCCGGGGACCGCCCGCGTGGTGGAGGAGACCAACCGCGATCGTCTCGGCGACGATCCCGCCCAGGAGGTCCCGCCGGGCGCGACGCTGCCGTTCACCGTGTCGGGCACGCGCGAGGCCCTCGGGCTGGTCCACGCCTCCGCCACGTGGTGGGCGGGGGTCGACGCGACCGCGCGGGCCGGCGGCCGGGCCCTGCAGCCGGTCGGCTCGGCGCGCACGCTCGTCTCGGCGTCCGAGACCCCCCTGCCGGTCGCCACGGTGGTCGAGCTGTCCGCTCCGCCGCGGCAGGTGAAGAAGGACCTCTTCATCGACGACGGGCTGCACACCGAGGTCGACGGCGGCCGCCTCGACGCCCTGCTGGACGCCGTGGAGGGCAGCGGGACCACTTGGGTCGTCGACCCCTCCCTCCTGGCCGAGCTCGAGGACATGGCCGACGGCTACCGCATCCGCACGGCCGACGGCACCGAGGCGGGCACGGGGGCGGACGCCGCGGCGGCTTGGCTGGGGCGGCTGCGGGCGCTGCCCACCGGCTCCGGTGCCGTGGAGCTGTTCGGCTCCCCCGACCTGCCGGCCCTGGCCGCCCTGCCCGACGAGGTGCTGCGGACGGCGGTCTCCGCGGAGACCGACGCCAACGCGCCCGACGGGCTGGCCCGGGTCGCGGTCCTGGACCACCCCGACGCGAGCGGCCTGGCCCTCGCCGCCCAGCTCGGCGGCCACGTGGTGCTCCTCGACAGCGGCAACCCACACGTACACGTCCGCGCCGGCGAGGTCGACGCGCTCGTGGCGTCCGAGGAGACCCCCCTCGTCCCCTCCTCCGCCCTCCTGCCCGACACGGCGCTGAACCGGGCGGCCGTCCGGCTGGCGCTGGCCCGGGCCGCGGGCGGCGAGCTGCGCTGGGCCGACTCCCCCGAGGCGATCCCCGCCGACACCACCGCGCTCCCGCCCGGCCTCGTGCCGGCCACCCTGGCCGACCTGGCCGCGCTGCCCGCCCACGACTGGGCGCCCCCGCCCGCCCAGACCCCCGCGATCGGCGCCCTCGACGCGGGCGGCCTTGGCCGCGTCCTCGAGCTGCGCGACCGGATGGCCACCTACGCCGCGGCCGCCCCGGCGTCCGGGGTCGGGGAGTACGTGGACGCCCAGACCGCACGCGCGGCGTCCCGCTGGTGGACCGGGGAGGCCGATGCCCAGTCCGCGTGGCTGACCAGCGTCGAGCAGCGCGTGGCACTCCCCCAGGGCGACCTGGTCACCCTCGACGCCTCCCCCCGCTTCACGATGACCGGCGGGACCTCCGAGTTCCCGGTGACGGTGACCAACCGGATCCAGGACCCGATCACCGTTCGGGTGGTGACCAGCACCGACAACCCGCAGCGCATCCGGCTGCTGTCCCCCGACCCGGTGGAGATCCCGTCGGGGTCGGCCAGCACCGTGCTGGTGCCCGCCGAGTCGGCCGGTGGCGGCGTCGTCAGCGCGCGCGTCCACGTGGAGACGGCGGACGGCCATAGGCTGACACCCGACCGCGAGATCGCGGTCGAGACGACGAACGTCGGCACCATCGGGTGGGTCATCGTGATCGCGTCCGGGTTGGTGCTGGTGGTGACGACGGCCCACCGCATCCGGCAGGTGCGCCGACAGGGGAAGGGTGAGGATGGCTGACGGGACGGACAGGACGCCGCAGGCGGCGAGCCGGCGACTCCTCAACGCCACCGCACTCATGGCGGCCGGCACGCTGATCAGCCGGGTGCTCGGCTTCGTGAAGGCCGGCCTCCTCGTCATCGCCCTCGGTGCCACCACCGCCCAGGCCGACACCTACTCCGTCGCGACCGTCGTGCCCAACACCCTGTACATGCTCGTGGCCGGCGGGGCGTTGAACACCGTGCTCGTCCCCCAGATCGTGCGGCACGCCAAGAACGACGCCGACGGCGGCGAGGCCTTCATCAACCGGATCATGACCGCGTTCCTGGTGCTGCTGGTCGCGGTCACCGCGCTGGTCACGCTGGTCACGCCGCTCGTGATGAGCCTGTGGACCGAGGGCTCGTGGCGCGCCGCCGAGAACGCCGGCCACTGGGAACAGCTGGTGTTCATGGCGTTCCTGACCATGCCGCAGCTGTTCTTCTACGGGGCGTTCTTCCTCATCGGCCAGGTCCTCAACGCCCGCGACAACTTCGGCCCGATGATGTGGGCGCCGATCCTGAACAACATCGTGGCGATCTCGGTGCTCGGCATCTTCCTAGCAGAATAAGGCACCAACACCAACCCCGACGTGCCGTTCAGCGACCAGCAGGTGCTACTGCTCGGCCTCGGCTCCACGCTGGGCATCATCGTGCAGACGCTCGCGCTGGTGCCGGCCATGCGCCGGATCGGGTTCCGGTACCGCCCGCGGTGGGACGTCAAGGGGCAGGGCCTCGGCGAGACCTTCCACCTCGCCAAGTGGATGCTCGGCTACGTCCTGCTCACCACCGTCGTGCAGATCGTCAACACCCGGCTCGGGTCGGGCGCGACGATGGGCGGCGACGGCACCGAGTCGGGCGCCGGCGTCACGGCCTACAACACCGCCTACCTGGTCTGGCTGCTGCCCCACTCCCTGCTGACCGTGTCGCTGGCCACGGCGATGCTGCCCAGCGCCTCGCGGCTGGCCGCCGCCCACGACATGCCGGGTGTCGCCGCCGAGACCACGCGCACCCTGCGCCTGGCCTTGACCTTCCTCGTGCCGGCCGCGGTCGGCTTCCTGGTGCTCGGTGTCCCGTTCAGCCGGCTGGCGTTCGGCCACGGCGCGGCCGAGGGCGGCTGGGTCGCCATCGGCTGGACGCTCGTGGCGCTCGCCCTGGCCCTGGTGCCGTACACGATCCAGTACGTCTACCTGCGCGGCTTCTACGCCCTCGAGGACACCCGGACGCCCTTCCTCATCCAGCTCGTCATCTCGGTGGTCAACGTGGGGGCCGCCTTCCTGTTCGTGGGGCTGGTCAGCGACCCGATGACCGTCGCGCCGCGCCTCGCGCTGGCCTACGGCCTGTCCTACCTGGTCGGGGCCTGGCTGACCCACCGGGCCCTGAAGGGACGACTGCCCCAGATGGCCGGCGGCGAGATCGTCCGCCACACGGTGCAGCTGCTGGTCGCCGTGCTGCCGGGCGCCGTGCTCGCCGGTCTGCTCGCCTGGTGGTCGAACGGCCGCGGCTACGCCGTCGTGCTGGGCGCCTTCGTGGGCGCGGTGGCCCTGGTGCTGCTCACCTTCTTCTTCGTCGCCAAGCGCCTGCACATCCGCGAGACCACCGAGCTGGCGAGCGTGCTGCGCCGCCGCGGCGGGGGTGCGGCCACCGCCGCGCCCGACGACGCCGCCCCGGTCTCGGCGGGGGACGCCGTGGAGGCCACCGCCGAACGCACCGAGTCGGCGCTGCTGGAGTACCCCGAGCCGGGCCGGCCGACCCCGGTCGCCGGCGGCGTGTACGCCGGCCCGCACAACGCGCCCGGGCACATCCTCGACCAGCGCTACCGTCTCGACGAGGCCCTCAACCGGCGCGGGTCCACGGTCACGTGGCGGGGCTGGGACCTCAACCTCTCCCGCCCGGTGCTGCTGCACGTCATGGACCCCGACGAGGGCCGCGTCCTCCAGATCCTCGACCAGGCCCGCCAGGCCGCGCCCGCCGTCGACGCCCGCTACCTGCGGGTCTGGGACGCCGTGCTCGACGAGTCCGGCGACCACGGCTCCTACATCGTGTGCGAGTACGCCCCCGGCCAGTCGCTGGAGCTGGCGCTGCGCCAGGGCGCCTTCACCGACGTCGAGGCGGCGTGGGTCGTCCGCGAGGTCGCGGCCGGCCTGGTCGCGATGCACGCCCAGGGGCTGCACCACCGCCAGCTGAACCCCGACACCGTGGTCGTCACGGCGTCCGGCAACGTGAAGATCGTCGGCTTCCTGGTCGAGTACGCGCTGCACCCGACCCCCGCCGCCGACGAGGACCCCGAGAAGGCCGACGTGCGCGCCCTCGGCGAGCTGCTGTACGCCGGGCTCACCGGGCACTGGCCCGGCCCGGCCCGCTACGGCCTGCGTGCGGCGCCCACCGACAGCAAGGGGCGTCCGGTGGTGCCCCGGCAGGTCAACAAGAAGGTGTCGCTGGAGCTGTCCGACATCGTCGACCGGATCCTGTCCCCGATCCCCCGCGGGCGGGCGACCCGGCTGGAGACGGCGTCCGACATCGCGGTGGCCCTGTCGGCCATCCTCGGCAGCGTCGACGGGTCGCACCTGCTCGAGGCGCGGCTGCGCTACCCGATCGAGCACGTCCGCATCACCGCAGCCAAGCCGCCGCGCACCGACCTGCTGGCGTCCCCGCTGGCGGCCGGCGCGTTCGGCGCCACCCAGCTGAGCGAGCCCGTCGGCGCGACCGAGGTCGACCCCGACGACGCCACCGCCGCCCACGACCCGTTCGCCGCGCCGTCCGAGCCCCTGGCCGGGCTGGCCCCCCTCGAGGACGACCTCTCCGCCGACGACGAGCCCACCGGCGCGCTCCACTCCCGCGCCGACGACCGCCCGGCCTCGCCCTGGGGCCCGGCCTCCCCGGCCGACGAGGTGCACGACCCCGACGCCGAGATCTCGACGCAGGCCTTCTGGCTCGACGACGTCGACGACGTCGAGGACGCCCCGCCCGCGGCCCCGTTCACCCCGATCCCGCCGCCGCGGTCGGCCGTCACCGTCTCGCAGCAGGCGCCCTCGCAGGACCCGCCGCGCCGCTGGCAGGCCCTGCTGCTCGGCCTGTTCGCGCTGGTCCTGGTGGCGTCGCTCGTGGGCGTGTTCGTGAACCAGTTCAACAAGTCGCGGGCCGTGCCGCCGACCCCGGACGCCCCCTATGCGCTCGTCTCTGCGCGCGACTTCGACCCGGCCGGCGACGGCGGCGACGGCGTCGAGAACCCCGACCAGGCCCGCTACGTGATGGACGGCGACCCCACCACCGCGTGGACCACCGAGCGCTACGGCCGCTCCGCCAACTTCAACGGGCGCAAGCCCGGCGCGGGCGTGGTGGTCGACCTCGGCGAGGTCAAGGAGGTCTCGTGGGTGACGGTGGACGTCGGCCCCGGCCCGACCACCGCCGACATCCGCGTGCCCGCCGACCCGATGGCGACCGAACTGCCGATGGAGTCGGAGTCGCAGTGGCGCCGCATCGACGGCTTCACCGCCTCCACGGGCGCGGTCCAGGTGAAGCTGGACGCCACGATCGAGACCCGTTGGCTGCTCGTCTACCTCACGGCGATGCCGCGGGACGGGGCCAACTACGTCGGGTCGATCCACGAGATCCGGGTCAGCCCCTGACGGAATACCCGGGGCGTCCGGACGGTTGCAGCTGACGTCGGCGCGGTCACTAGGCTGGTCGACGACCACGAGCGAAGAAGGAATCATGAGCGACGTCCGCGAAGTCATCATCATCGGGTCCGGCCCGGCCGGCTACACCGCCGCTGTCTACGCGGCCCGCGCCTCCCTGGCGCCGCTCGTGTTCACCGGCGCCGTCGACGCCGGCGGCGCCCTGATGAACACCACCGACGTGGAGAACTTCCCCGGCTTCCCCGAGGGCATCATGGGCCCCGACCTCATGATGAACATGAAGGCCCAGGCCGAACGCTTCGGCGCCGAACTCATCGACGACGACGTCACCGAGGTCGACCTCACCGGCCCGGTCAAGGTCGTCAAGGACTCCGACGGCACCGAGTACCGCGCCAAGGCCATCATCCTCGCCATGGGCTCGGGCTACCGCCGCCTCGGCGTCCCCGGCGAGGACAAGCTGTCCGGCAAGGGCGTCTCGTGGTGCGCCACCTGCGACGGCTTCTTCTTCCGCAACAAGCCCATCGCCGTCATCGGCGGCGGCGACTCCGCCGTCGAGGAGGCCACCTTCCTGTCCCGCTTCGGCACCTCGGTCACCATGGTCCACCGCCGCGACGAACTGCGCGCCTCCAAGATCATGGCCGCTCGCGCCGAGGCCGACCCCAAGGTCGACTTCGCCTGGAACTCGGTGGTCGAGTCCATCAACGGCGAGAACACCGTCGAGTCGATCACCCTGCGCGACACCGTCACCGGCCAGACCCGCGACCTCGAGGTCCAGGGCGTGTTCGTCGCCATCGGCCACGACCCCCGCTCCGAACTCGTCAAGGGCCAGGTCGACCTGGACGCCGAGGGCTACGTCCTGGTCCAGCCCGGCAGCACCGCCACCAGCGTGGCCGGCGTCTTCGCCGCCGGCGACCTCGTCGACCACACCTACCGCCAGGCGATCACCGCCGCCGGCACCGGCTGCTCGGCCGCCCTCGACGCCGAACGCTACCTCGCCTCCCTCGCCGACGCGGTCCTCACCGACAAGGCCTTCGCCCGGGCGGAGTGACCGCCGAACCGCAGCAGCCCGCGTCCCCACGGACGCGGGCTGTCGCACGATTTGAGTCTCACGCGACGTGAGGGTTTAGCGTCGTGACCACAGGAGGTGGACATCCATGACCAACCACACCATTGACCAGTTGCTCGCGATCCTCGACGCCCCCACCCAGGCGGGCACGAGCGGGATGCGCACCGAGACCGAGCGCCGCCAAGCGGCGATGAACCTCGGCATGCTCAAGGACCCGGCCGTCGTCCCCGGCCTGCTGCAGCGCCTGCGCGCCGAGACGCCGGGCTGCGGCGTCCACGAGACGCTGACCTGGGCGACCGTCCAGCACATCGACACCGCGCTGCCCGAGGTCCTCGCCATGCTCACCGACGCCGACCCGCACCTGCGGCGCACCGGCGCGCACATCCTCAGCAAGGTGGGCGACCCCGCGCACCTCGACGCCCTGACGCCCCTCGTGGCCGACGAGGACGTCGACGTGGCCCTCAAGGCCTACCGCGCGGTGGCCCACTCGGGCGCCGAGCAGGCCGACAAGGCGCTGGACGCCCTGGCCGGACGCCTCGGCGACGGGGACGCCCTCCAGCGCGACGCGCTGACCGCGGCGTTCCACCGCTTCGGTGAGGCGGCCGTCCCGGCCCTGACCGCGGCGCTGACCGACACCGACGCCGAGGTGCGCGAGCACGCGGCCGACGCCCTCGGCCACCTGGGCGAGGAGGCCGCCACGGCGTCCGAGGCCCTGGCCACGCTGGCCACCGACGAGGTGGACGCCGTGCGCCTGGCCGCCGTCTCCGCGCTCGGCCAGCTCGGCGAGGCCGCCGGCCCCGCCCTCGAGCGGCTGGCGGCCTCCGGCGACCCGATCGTCGCAGCCGTCGCGAGGCGGTTCCTGGGCTGATCCCCGGTCGCACCACCCTGAGGCGCCCCGTACCCCCACCGGGTACGGGGCGCTTCGTTCACCGGCGCCCGAGCGGGGAGTCCTCCCCTGTGGATCGCGGTCGGCGGCCGCGGCGCAGCTGTTAGCGTGGACGGGCCACCCCCCCACCGACGAGGTTCCCCCATGACCGACCCGCTCCACGGCACCGCCGAGGACGTCCGCTTCGACCACGTCGCGTCCGCCGACCTGGCGCGCACCTGCCGCAACGCCGCGACCTCCATCGAGGACCAGGCCGGCTCGCGCGCCTCGTGGGTCCAGCACGGGCTGGTCGACTTCGCCGGCTACTACTCCCAGGTGTTCAGCGAGAACGGGCGCATCCAGGCTGCCGACGCGGGTGGGCTGGTCATCGCCCTGCGCAACGTGGCGACGGCAGCCGAGTACCTCGCCGGGTCGGCGACCAAGGAGCAGGAGCGCCGCGAGACCGCCCGGGCGTGGAAGCACCGGCGCGACAACCGCAACGCCCTCGACCACATCCACGACTTCTTCATGGGCGAGGAGGACCCGCCCTTCGGGCCGCCCGACCCGCCCGATCCGCAGTACCCGCCGATCCCGGCCGTCGCTCCGCGCACCGCCCCCACCTCGGGGTCGTCCTCGAGCGGCACCTCGTCGGCCCGCCCCGGCCACCTGCGCACGTTCGCCGACAACTCCGAGGGCGCCAACGACTCGCTGTCGAGCTACACCACCTCCCTGCGCACGGCGCTGGACGCTTTCACCTCCGGCTGCGGGTGGGGCACCCTGTCGGCCGAGGGCGTCCTGACCGCGTTCGGCTCCTACCTGACCGCCAACGGCAACGACGTCACGTGGGCCCGCACCGTGGCCGCCGCCTTCGAGGAGGCGGGCGACGGCAGCATCGTGACGCTGTCCAACGCGAGCATCACCGCCGCGCTGCAGGCCGGCGGCGTCAGCGCCGAGCGCACCCCCCTCGAGATCGAGCCCCCGCAGGCCTTCGGCGCCCCGCCGACCACCGGCTACTCCGACGACCCGGTGAACACGGCGACGGGCAACTTCCTCGAGCCCGAGGCCGACCTCACGTTCCCGGGCGCGGCGTCGTCCCTGCGCCTCACCCGCATGTACAACGCGATGGACGACTCGACCGGCGCGTTCGGCCCCGGCTGGTCGTCGTGGACCGAGGCCGGCCTCGTCTTCGACGACGACGCCGCGTGGTGGGTGCTCGCCGACGGCCGGCGCGTGCTGTTCCCGCGCCAGGGCTCCGGCTGGGCGCGCGCGACCACCGAGGCGTACTGGCTGGACGCCGCGGCCGACGGCCACGTCGTCACCGACAACCGGGGCGGCCGGTGGCGCTTCGACAACGCCGGACGCCTGGTCGAGACGGCGCGCGGCGCCGGCACCGCCGTCACCCTGGAGTGGTCGGGCACCCGCCTGGCCGCGATGGTCCACGAGCGCGGGCGCCGCATCGACCTCGACTGGGCCGACGACCGGGTCGTGCGCGCGGCGTCCGACGACGGCCGGCAGGTCACCTACGACTACGACGACGCGGGCCGCCTGGTCGCCGTCACCTCCCCCGGCGGCACCCGCCGCTACGCCTGGAACGACGCCGGCCTCATCGCGACCGTGACCGACGCCGACGGCGTGGTCGAGGTCGACAACACCTACGACGAGCACGGCCGCGTGGTCGCGCAGGTCTCCCGGTTCGGGCGCACCTCGCGCTACTCCTACCTGCCCGGCCGGGTGACGGTCGTCTCCGACCCCGACGGAACCCGCGCGAACACGTGGCTGCACGACGCGAAGGGCCGCCTCGTGGGGGTCGTGGACGCCCTCGGCCACCGCCAGTCGATGGCCTACGACGGCCACGGGCACCTCGTGATGGTGACCGCCCGCGACGGGTCGTTGACCGTCGCCGAGCACGACGAGCGCGGGCGGGAGGTCACCCGAGCGCTGCCGTCGGGCGCGCGCGTCGAGACCCGCTGGGACGAGCTCGACCGCGTCACCGAGGTCGCCGTCGTGTCCGGCGACCAGCGGGCGACCACCCGCTACGAGTACGCCGGCGACGACCGCAACCCCAGCACCTGGGTCGACCCCGAGGGCGGCACGACCCGCCTGGCGTGGGCCGGCAACCTCCTCACCTCGGTCACCGACCCGACCGGCGTGCGGCTGGAGTTCACCCACGACGCCCGGGGCGACCTGGTCGCGGTGACCGACGCTGACGGCGCGACCGCCCGCATCGAGCGCGACGCCCTCGGCCTGCCCACGGCCGCGGTCACTCCCGAGGGGCACCGCACCACCTTCGCCCACGACGAGCGGGGCGTCCTCGCCTCCCGCACCGACCCCGACGGCGGCACCTGGCGCTTCGAGCACACGGCGGGCGGGCGCCTCGTCGCGACCGTCGACCCGCTCGGCCACCGCACCGAGCGCACCCTCAGCCAGCACGGCGAGGCCACCGCGGTCACCGACGCCCTGGGCCTGACGACCGCCCGCACCCTCGACGACCTCGGGCTCATCAGCGCCCTCACCCTGCCCGACGGGAGCCGCTGGGAGTACGCCCACGACGCGCTCTCCCGCCTGGACGCCACCACCGACCCCGAGGGCAAC
>Ga0123332_1003969_pt1 | contig 13212 bp, 11 predicted proteins | sample BioC12SIPDNA_4_FD_89958 | JGI IMG/M metagenome (GOLD analysis project Ga0123332, IMG submission 89958) | Anaerobic biogas reactor microbial communites from Washington, USA - Biogas_R2_A C12 SIP DNA | ecosystem: Engineered > Bioreactor > Anaerobic > Unclassified | place: Washington, USA...
AAGGTGCCCCAGTGTGGCGCGGACATTCCTGTCTGCGCGGGGCTGCGCGGGCAGGCAGGAATGCCTGCCCCACACTGCCACGCTCCAGCACTGCGGCTAGCCGGGACCCTACTGCGCCAAGGCTACGTAGGACAGGCGGCGTCGCCCTACCTGCGCTTGCGCGCCTCTGCGGAAATTTCCCCGGACACTCGACCCCCATCGACCCCCATCGACCCCATCAACCCCCATCGACCCCATCAACCCCCATCGGAGCTGGCTATCGACGACGTCGACACCTCCAGTCTAACGGCGGGAACGAGGACGAATGCCACCAATCACAAATCACAAATCTAAAATCCCCCCCTGTGCCCTCCGTGACTCCGTGCCTCTGTGAGAGCTCCTCTCCTTTTCGTGCCTTTGCCTTTCGTGGTTCCCCAAAAACCCTCCCCATCCGCTCCGCGCAAATCCGCGTCATCCGTAGCTAAATCACCAGTCGCAGCCACCGCATCGCAAACGAACCCGCGCGAAGCACCCACCAATCACAAATCTAAAATCACATCCCCACCCGTCTCATCGCGCGCGGGGGGCGGTGAGGCCGAGCTTGAGGACCGGCAGGATCTCGCGCGCCAGGGTGGCATCGAGATCGAAGAGCGCGAAACCGGCGGCACCGGCGGAGCGCAGTATGTTGACCTGATCGATCACCCCGGCGGCATCAAGCCGGCTTTCGGAGGCCGTCACCCCGATACCCCCCACCAGACGCGAGGCCTGGCGGCGTGCGCGGGTCTGCTGCCCGACCAGCGCGCCGAAGGCCTCGCGCTGCTCGGTGTAGTTCATCGGCAGCACGTAGTCGAGATAGCCCTGCTCGATCCACCCCTCCCAGTCCTGTCCGACCGACTCGACGCAGGTGGGATACTTGCCCAGCACGGCCGCCGTGAGCCAGGTGCCGGGCGCCTTGCGGCGTTGGAGGTGGCGTATTTCAGAGACCAGTGCCGTGGTCTGCGCGCAGCGCCAGCGCACCAGCTCGTGGAAGAGCGGGCGGCGCCGTGCCGCCTCGGGCCAGTCGGCGATCTTCTGTCCGCGCGCAGCCTCGAAGCGCCGCCGCGTGCCCTCGCCCAGCACCCCGTAGTAGTTGGGATAGCGCACGAAGTCGAGATGGATGCCATCCACGCGGTAGCGTTCGAGAATCTCCCTGGCGGCCTGGACCAGCATGGCGCGCACCTCGGGTTCGGCGGGGTCGAGCCACGCGGTATCGGATCCGTCGGTGGCCTGCAGCAGCCAGCCGCGCTTGGCAAACACCTGCATGCGGTAGGGTGTGGCGTGCGTGGTGCTATAGGCAATGATCCAGGCATGCACGCGTAGTCCGAGCGGCCGCGCGGCCGCGATACAGGCGGCCAACTGGTCGCCCTGCGTCTCGTAGACCGGCGAGCGCGGCAGCGCATCGAGGCGGCAATGGGCGAAGCCCGGTGCCGCCACGTTGACCATGATATCCGAGATGCCGGCCTCCTTGAGCATGCGGCAGGTGCGCGGCCAGTCGCCCGGATAGAGACCCTGGCCCGAATGATCCCAGACGGCGCGGATCTCGCCGGCCCGCGGCGACTGCATCATGCCGTAGGCCGTCATCAGGCGGCCAGCCGTCTCGTCGGCCACCAGCCAGGCCTCGGCACCGCGTCCGGCATTGAGCAAACGCTGCGCCTCGCGGCTGTCGCGGTAGGCCTGCTCGACGGCGGCAAGGGCAGCGGCGCGCCGTCTGGGGTCGGCAATGGCCCGCGCCTGCTGGCGCGCCTCCTCCACCTCGGCCCAGGGCGCGCCGTCCAGAACGCGCTTCAGCCGCGCGGCGGCGGCCTGGCGCCAGAGCTGGGGATGCCGGTCGGCGGCCAGCGCGACCAGCAGGCGTCCCTTCTCGGCCGCATCGCCGTCGGCAGTCAGGATATGGGTCATCCAGAATCCCGCGGGACTGCGGAGCCAGGCGGCCTGCCCGGTCGGCTGCCCCTGGCGGTCGAGCCACCAGGCCAGCACGGTGGAGCGTCCCTTGATGGCGGTGGCCGGGAGAATGTTGGGCGACGACTGCGCGATCTGCCGCGGGGTGTTGACCGGCTTGGGCTGCTCGAAGAGCATGGAGGCGAACTGGCCGGGCTCGGCCTTGATATAAGCGCCCAGGCGCACTCCCATGAGGTCGGCCAGTTCCGGCGAGGAGGAGTAGCAGACGATCAGCGTGCCGCCGCGCGCCACGAAGGCCTTGAGCTCACGCAACTGGCCGGCGGGCGGGCGATCGCAGTGGTTGAGCATGGCCACCTGGCGTCCGCGGAGCGCGGTGGCGAGCTGCTCGTCGCCGGCAATATCAACCTCCAGTCCACCCTCGCGGAACCAGCGCACGGCATGGCGCGAGAGCGAGAGCGCGAAACGGCGGTCGCCCTCGCTGCCCAGCGAGCGCTGGCCGTGGATGACCACCACGGGGGCGGTTGACTTGCGGGCGGCGGCACCCGGCGCCCCGTCGGCGCGCAGCGCGGCGACGGCAAGCGTCACAAGCAGAGACAGGAACGGAATAGACAGGAAGCAGCGGGGCAAAATCATTCTCCAGTAGCAAGGGGGGCTGCTGCGAAGGCAGCCGGTTCAGGGCAGGAAAGTCTCCGGGATGCCGGTCTGCCTTAGCCAGCGCCACTCGCGGCGGCGCATGGAGCGGCGGTCGGCGGGGGTCTGGTCGTCATGGCCGCAGAGATGGTCGAAGGCATGGGCCAGATAGAGCGCCAGCTCGCGGCTGGCCGCGGTACGGCAGCCGCGGCCCAGTTGCCAGGCGCGCTCGGCGTTTACGACCAGCTCGGCCGTCGCGCCCTCCGGCTCGCCGGGGATGGAGTCATAAGTGAGGGTCAGCACATCCGTGGAGCCCTCGTGGCCCATGGTGGCGGCATTGATGGGCGCGATACCGGCATCGTCGACGATCATGACGTCGATCTCACGCCAGACGCGGTGGGGAGCGGCACGCGCGGCGCAGGCCAGCAGGGCCCGGGCGAGCCGCAGCAGCGCGGCGCGGTCAAGCCGGAGGCGGCGCTGTCGGTTTCGTATCCGTAGGCGGGTCGTCATTGGGCGGGTAGGCCAGCCGCGCGTGCAGCAGGTGGGTGAGGGTGTAGATAAACGATTGGCGGACGGCGGCGAGCTCGGCCTGCGAGAGAATGCTCTGGTCGAGCTGGCCATCGATCCAGCGCTCATTGAAGATCGCCGTGACCATGTTCTCGATATGCGTCGGGGTCACCCTGGCGAGGGCGCGCGAGGCCGCCTCGACCGAATCGGCCAGCGACACGATGACCTCCTCGCGGCTCGACGGCAGCGGGCCGGGATAGCGGTAGTGGCACTCCTCGACGCCATTGGGCTTGCCGCCCTCCGTGCCGCCGGCCGCCTGGCTGAGCGCCTTGCGGTGGAACCAGCGGATCACGCTGGTGCCGTGATGGGTGGCGATGAAGCGCGTGACGACGGACGGCAGACGGTGCAGGCGCGCCAGCGCCAGGCCCTCCTTGACGTGGTTGACGATGATCATGCGGCTGATGTTGGGCGGCAGGTCGTTGTGCGGATTGCCGCCGCGCATCTGGTTCTCCATGTAGAAGGCCGGACGTCCCAGCTTGCCAACGTCATGATAGTAGGCTCCCACGCGCGCCAGCAGGCCGTTGGCGCCGATCCGGTCGGCCGCGGCCTGCGCGAGGGTGGCGACAACCATGCAGTGGTGGTAGGTGCCGGGCGCCTCCAGGCTGAGGCGCTGCATGAGCGGGCGGCCGAGGTCGGCGAAGGCGTTGAGGCTGATCGAGCCGGTGCGGCCCGTCACGCGCTCGGCCAGCGGCAGAACCAGCAGCACCAGCAGTCCCGACAGGGCCAGCCAGATAAAGAGCGCCGCCAGTTGGAGACCGAGGCGGCGCAAGTCGGGATCCTCCGGCGCGACGATGGCCATGACCAGCAGGATGGGCGTCTGCCAGAGGCCGATGCGGAACAGTGCGCGCACCAGTCCGGCGCGGTAGCGCAGGCGCGGCACCTCGAGCGCCGCCACCGCGGTGGCGCAGAGCGAGAGCAGGAAGACCCCGAGGCTGAAATTGGCGGCCAGGGCCAGCACGACCCCCGTGATCAGGCCGATGACCACGGCTGTCTGCCCGCCATAGAGCATGGCCACCAGCAGGGGCACGAGGGCGTGCGGCGTGACAAGGTGTATCTGGTCAACAGCGGGCAGCAGCCGCGTCAGCACCCATTCCGACAGCCGCACATCGGCCATTGCCAGCAGCATCATGCAGAGCATCAGCATCCAGGCGCGGCGGGCGGGATCCTCGCGGGGCTGGATGACGGCCAGCAGCATCTGGCCGCCGAACCCGATGATGATCAGCGTGACGCCGCAGGCCAACAGCATCTGCCAGTGGTCCACGCCCAGCGGGGTCATCAGCGAGAGCCCCACCAGCCAGGCCAGCACACCCAGGATCACGCGTAGCGTGTCGCTATCGCGGAAGCCGCGCTCGGGCCGGCGCCGTCCCGCCTTGTGGGCGCGCGACCGGACCTTGCGGACGCGGAATCTGGAGATCTCCTCGTGCATCATTCTATATCCCCAGTTCTCCCTGCAGCGGCTGCTGGTCGGGAATGACCATCCCCTCCTCCCGCAGGCGCTCGCGGCAGAGCTGCGTGGCGACACGCCCGCGCGGTGTCCGCTGGATATAGCCCTCCTGGATCAGGTAGGGCTCGTAGACCTCCTCGATCGTGTCGGGCTCCTCGCCCACGGCCACGGAGAGGGTGTTGATCCCGACCGGCCCGCCGGCGAACTTGAAGAGCAGGGTCTCGAGCAGACGCTTGTCCATCTCGTCGAGCCCGTAGGGGTCGATTTCCAGCAGGGCCAGCGCCTCGTTGGCGACGACACGGCTGATGTGGTTGTCGGCGCGCACCTGCGCGAAGTCGCGCACGCGCCGCAGCAGGTTGTTGGCGATGCGCGGCGTGCCGCGCGAGCGCCCGGCAATCTCCATGGCCCCCTCGTCGTCGATGCTCACGCCCAGCTTGTCGGCCGAACGGCGGATGATGCCGGCCAAATCCTCGGCGAGGTAGTAATCGAGGCGGTTGGAGAGGCCGAAGCGCGAGCGCATGGGGGCCGAGATCAGGCCTCCGCGCGTCGTCGCACCCACGAGCGTGAAGCGGGGCAGCTCGAGCCGGATCGAGCGGGCGTTGGGGCCCTGATCGATCATGATATCGATGACGAAGTCCTCCATGGCCGAGTAGAGGTACTCCTCGACGGCACGCTGCATGCGGTGGATCTCGTCGATGAAGACGATGTCGCCGGGTTGCAGGCTGGTCAGCAGGCCGGCCAGATCGCCCGGCTTGTCGATGACGGGCCCCGAGGTGGTCTTGACGTTGACGCCCATGGCCTGGCCCAGGATGAAGGCCAGCGTGGTCTTGCCGAGTCCGGGCGGCCCCAGCAGCAGGACATGGTCGAGAGCCTCCTGGCGCTGCCGGGCGGCCTCGACGGCCAGCATGAGGCGTTCGGTCACCTTCCGCTGGCCGGCAAACTCCTCGAAGCTGGTCGGCCGCAGGTGGTTGTCGAACTGCGCATTGCGCTGATTCAGGGTGTCATTGATCCGTTCCATTGTGAACCGTAATAGAATATGGCAACCACCCGCCCCTGTCGAGCGCGCATTTCAGGCGCCACAAGCGGCTAGCGACAGGGGTGCGCATGAAGAGTGGAGGAAATGTGGATGGCTCGTCCTCGTCCTCGTCCTCGTCCTCGAAAGAGATTGAACCGCCAAGACGCCAAGGCCGCCAAGGGAATTTGATTTTAGACTGCCGCGCGGCTGCGCCGCGAGAAAACCATGTAGTGCGCGGACCCGGACGCGCTTTCTACCGCGGGACCTGGCCCGCCCAGAAGAGGAAACCGCCAAGGCGCAAGAGCCGCCAATGATCACTTAAACGGCTTACTCCACCCGCTTAATCTTTCGCCTTCGACGAAGGCGACAAAGTTACGGACAAAGCTCGCGACAAAGTTGTGGCTGCTAGCACCCGCTCCCCCATGCGCCATCCGCGCACCTCCCCTGTCACTAACCGTCACTAACCGATTACCATCTTTAGGGCTCTAAACATTGACTCACACGCCAGCCTCTGCCATAATAGCGGCTATTACAAGGACTGATTCATGCGCATTTTCGACAACGTTGTACAGAACCCGGCCGATTACAACTTCGAGATCGAGCGTCTCGGCCCCTGCAAGATCCCCTCGCCCATCCGCAACCCCGTCTTCGTGGCCGAGGACGCGCGGATGCTGCTGACGAGCGACACCGCCATCCTTAAGCGGTGCATCGAGAAGGGCCTGCCACTGCCCAGCTTCGAGGTCTCGGGGCCGCACGAGAAGATTTTCCACGATCCGGCCTGGAGCCGCGCCGCCATCCTGACCGCCGGCGGTCTCTGCCCCGGCCTTAACCACGTGATCAAGGGTCTCGTCGAGATCCTCTCCTTCGACTACGGCATCAGGACGATCTACGGCATCCGCTACGGCTACCGCGGCCTCGCCGCGCGCCACAGCCTCACACCCATGCTGCTGGATACCGAGGTGGTTGACACCATCCACACGCTGGGCGGCACGATCCTCGGCTCCTCGCGCGGACAGCAGGACACCAGCGAGATGGTCGACACCCTGCGGCGCATGAACATCAACCTCCTCTTCTGCATCGGAGGCGACGGCTCGCTGCGCGCTGCGCGCGACCTGGCCATCGAGTGCCGCAAGCGTAAGCTGGCCATCAGCATCGTCGGCATCCCCAAGACCATCGACAACGACCTCAACTTCGTGGGACGCAGCTTCGGCTTCGAGACCGCAGTGACCGCCACCTCGCCGGTGATCGAGTCGGCCCACATGGAGGCCAAGGGCACAATCAACGGCATCGGCCTGATCAAGCTCATGGGCCGCGACTCGGGCTTCATCACGGCCTACGCGACAGTCGCCAACCCCGTGGTGAACTTCTGCCTGATCCCCGAGGATCCCTTCACCATGGAGGGCGAGAACGGCCTGCTGAAGGCCCTCGAGCGGCGCCTCAACTACAAGAGCCACGCCGTGATCGTGGTGGCCGAGGGTGCCGGACAGGAGCTCATCAAGGGCGAAGAGCAGACCCGCGACGCCTCGGGCAACCTGCGCAAGAAGGATATCGGCGAGTTCCTGCGTCAGCAGTTCGAGGCGCACTTCAAGAAGCTCGGCACCGAGATTTCCATCAAGTACTTCGACCCGAGCTACTCGATCCGCAGCATTCCGGCCGTAGGTGCCGATGCCATCCGCTGCTACATGCTGGCGCGCGGTGCCGTGCATGCCGCCATGGCGGGACGCACCAACTGCGTCGTCGGCAACCTCCACGATGGTGCCGCCAACACGCTGGTGCCCATCGAGCTGGCGGCCTTCGAGCGCCAGCGCGTAGATCTGCATGGCGACCTCTGGCGTGCGGTGCTCGACGCCACCTGCCAGGGGGACTACTTCTACCCCAGCAACCGACCCTCCAATGCACCACCCTGATGGGACTGGTGATTTATTCCCCGCATGGATTAATCAGGAACTCAAGAACTCAAGAAGGGTGCAAGAATGCGCGGTTTCCACAAACAAATTCCTGATTTCATGAGTTCCTGATAAAAAAACAGCAGGGAATTGCAATAAGTCAACACTCCCTGATGGCGGATACGGCACCGGAACCGATATGACTGAAGCATCCAAGACCGCAGCCACTCCCGAACCACGCAATGCGGTGGTCGGCATCGTCGGCCGCACCAACAGCGGCAAGTCAACCCTCGTCAACCAGCTCGTCGGCGAGAAGGTCTCGATCGTCTCCCCCATCGTCCAGACCACGCGCAACACGATCCGTGCCGTGATCGACGAGGAGCGCGGCCAGCTCGTGCTGACCGACACCCCCGGTCTGCACAAGGCCGTCGGCCCGCTGGGCACGCAGCTCAACCGCATGGCGCGCCACGCCGCCGCCAACGTCGAGATTCTGGTGCTGGTACTGGATGGCTCGCAGCCGCCGCAGCTCGAGGACGACGGCTGGATGCGGCGCCTGCTCTTCGCGGAGCAGCCCTGCATCTTCCTGCTCAACAAGTCGGACCGCTCCGGGTTCGCGCCCGAGGCCTACCATCAGCTCTGGGAGTCCATCCAGACCGAGAAGGAGAAGCGGCGCGACGACATCTCCTGGTTCGAGGGTTCCGCCGCCACCGGCGCCGGACTGGAGCCGCTGGTTGATGCCCTCTTCGCCCTCGCCCAGCCCGGCCCGCGCCTCTACGACCGCGACATGCTGAGCGACTACCCGCGGCGCCTGGCCATTGCGGACGCGATCCGCGAGAAGTTCCTGAAGCATCTGCGCGATGAAGTGCCCCACGAGCTGGGCGTCCGCATCGAGCATTTCCACGAGACCCCCGACAAGTGGCGGGTAGATGCCACCATCCTGGTCAACCGCCCCTCCCAGAAGCCCATGGTCATCGGCCCCAGGGGCCGCATCATACATGAGGTGCGCAAGGCCGCCGAGAAGGAGCTCGGTGAACAGTACGGCGTGAAGGTCGCGCTCTCGCTGTGGGTCAAGGTCGAGCGCAACTGGATGGGCAATTTCTGGATTCTACGGCAGATGGGGTATGCTGGCAAATAGCGGCACCCCTGCCGGAAACGAGGAGAACAGCAATGAAGTACGTATGCGACGTCTGCGGCTATGTCTACGACCCCGAGGCGGGCGATCCCGACAACGGCATCCCCCCCGGCACGGCCTTCGAGGACCTGCCCGACGACTGGCTCTGCCCCGACTGCGGCGTCGGCAAGGACGAGTTCAGTCCCGCGGAAGAGTAACCCCTGAGTGCGCGCCGCCGCCCCTGCGGGGCGGCGGCAGTATTCCAACCTACACCAGCCGCGGACGGATAACCTCGACCTGCATCGCGCCGAGGCGCTCCTTGAGCCGCTCGAAGACGGCCTCGTCGGGATAGATTCCCACGATGGCACCGCCGGAGCCCGGAAACTTGGCGCTGGCGCCGGCCTCGCGGGCCACCTGCACCATGCGCAGGTTGCCCTCGCACAGCCTGTAGAGCCTGGCGCGGCGGTCGAAGTTCTCATCCATCATCCGTCCGAGGCGCTCGTAGTCGCGCGCCTCCAGTGCTTCGCGTGCCTTGTCCGTGAGTTCCGCCCATGCGCGCATGGCCTCGACCACCTCGGAATCGCCGCGCTGGAAGCGTTCGCGGATGTTGTTATGGAACACTTCCGACCCTTCGGAGAGATCGGTGCGGTAGGCGATGTAGAGCGGCGGCATCAGCGAGGGATCGAGCGACTCGTAGCGCCCGTAACCCTGGCGCTCCATCAGTTCGCGGTTGAAATCCATGTAGACCAGCCCCTGATAGACCTGCGCCACCCGGTCCTGCAAACCGGCCGCGATTCCCAGCTCGCGGTTCTCCACGTCGCGGATCAGGTTGGCAAGCTGGGGCTTGGGTATCTGAACCCCGTAGAAGGCCATCACCGCACGCATGCACGAGGTAATGATGGCACTCGAACCGGCCAGGCCGACCAGGTTGGGAATATTCGAGCAGTAGCGGATCGTGAAGTTGCGGTCATGCAACTGGATGCCCTTCTCACGGCAATAGGCATGAAAGCACTTCAGCGCCGCCTTGATCAGGCGGATACCGCCGTAGTAGCCGAAGAGCCGCACATCGTCGGCCAGCGCGTCCAGGCTCTCGAAGAGCGAGCCATCGCGCCTGCTGGGCTGGATCTCCAGCTCGGGCGACTCGAACAGCGTCGTCTCGGCACGGAAGTTGTCGAAGGTGAAGGCGATCGTCTTGCCGAAGTAACCGTCCGAGGGGTTGCCGATGAGGGCGGCACGCGGATAGGCCTGGGTGCGGATGATCATACGTCGGTCTCCTGACTGGTTGCTGGTTGATGATGCTACTACTGGCCCGCCGGCGCATCGCGGCGTGCCTCCAGCGCCGCCTTCAGTGCGGTCATGTCGCATGCCGGCGCCACTCCCGAGGCCACGGCCGCCTGCGACACGGCCAGCGAGACATTCACCAGCAGACGGCGGTCGAACGGCTTGGGGATGATGTACTGGGGTCCGAAGACAAGCTTCTCGTCGGGATAGAGGGCGCTGAGCGACTCCGGCACACGCTCGCGCGCCAGCGCCGCCAGCGCCTCGGCTGCAGCGACCTTCATCTCGACGTTGATCGATCGCGCCCGCGCATCCAGCGCACCGCGGAAGAGGAAGGGGAAGCCGAGCACGTTGTTGATCTGGTTCGGGAAGTCCGAGCGTCCCGTAGCCATGATGTAGGGCGACTTGCCAAAGGCCGCGGCCACGGCATCGGGATGAATCTCGGGATCGGGGTTGGCCATAGCGAAGATGGCCGGATACTCGGCCATCTGGCGCACCTCCTCGCCCTTGACGCAGTTGGCCACCGATACGCCGATGAAGACGTGCGCGCCGCGCAGCGCCTCGCCCAGCGTCGTGGCTGGGGTCTTGACCGCATGGCGCCGCTTGTGCTCGTTGAGGTCGGTACGGTCGGTGCGGCAGGGGCCCTTGCTGTCGCAGATCACCAGATCCTTGACGCCCGCCGCCTTGCACATGTCGGCAATGCGGATACCGGCGGCCCCGGCACCGTTGATCACGACACGCAGTCCGCCCAACTGACGATCGCTCAGCCGCGCGTAGTTCATCACGCCGGCCAGCGTGATGACCGCCGTGCCCCACTGATCATCATGGAAGACGGGAATATCGAGCATCGCCTCGAGACGATCCTCGATCTCGAAGCAGGCGGGAGCGGCGATGTCCTCGAGGTTGATGCCGCCATACATCGGCGCCAGCGCCGCGACGGCGTCTATGACGCGCTGCGGATCGGTCTTGCCGGTATCCTTGCCATCGATGCGGCAACGGGCCAGCGGCACGGGCCAGGCGTCGACATCGCCGAAGGACTTGAAGAGCACCGCCTTGCCCTCCATCACCGGCACGCTGGCCAGCGCGCCCAGATCGCCGAGCCCCAGGATTGCCGTGCCGTCCGAGACCACCGCCACCAGATTGCCGCGCGCGGTGTAGTCGAACGACTTTTCGGGCGCGGCCGCCAATTCCTTGACCGCCTGCGCCACGCCGGGCGTATAGGCCAGGCAGAGATCCCGCGTCGACCGCACGGGACGGGGCAAACCGAGGCGGACCTTGCCGCCCAGATGAAACTCGAGGACCTGCTCGCGTGTAACCGTCAGATTCTGTGCCATATAGCTAAATTCCCGACTCAGATGAAAATGATAGTATAGCACCTGCGGGAAGAAAGGGAAAGTGGCAGCCGAACCGCGCACTCGTATTCCGCATCACCATCCGGTATGATACCCGCAACGCTACCGCCGGTCCGCGCACGCGGGTGTGCCGACGGCGGTGCAAGGGAGCACGACGATGCAGCAAGCCTCGGTCATCGGTCTCGATTTTGGTACAAACTCCGTTCGCGCCCTGCTGGTCGATGCGGCCGGCGGCGGGGAACTGGCCACGGCCGTAGAAGTCTACGCGCACGGCAAGGAGGGGGTGATTCTCTCGGACGATCCCAACCTCGCCCGCCAGCACCCGGCGGACTATCTCACGGGCATGACGTCCGTCATCCGCGCGGTGCTCGAAGCCGCCGCCAAGGAGCACCGCGGCTTCGATGCCGCACAAGTCGCCGGCATCGGCGTCGCGGCGACAGCCAGCACCCCGCTGCCGGTCGACCGCCAGGGCAAGGCGCTGGCCATGACACGACGCTTTGAACGTAATCCAGCCGCCATGGCCTGGCTCTGGAAGGATCACACCGCCATCGCGGAGGCCGACAAGATCACGGCTCTGGCAGAGAAGCACCGGCCGCACTACCTCGCGGCCTGCGGCGGCGCCTACAGCAGCGAGTGGTTCTTCAGCAAGATTCTGCATTGCCTGAATACCAGCCCCGAGGTCTTCGATGCCGCCGTCTCATGGGTCGAGTTGTCGGACTGGATACCGGCCGTGCTGACCGGCACGGCGGCGCCCGGCAAGATGCGCGCAGGCATCTGCGCCGCAGGCCACAAGGCCATGTTCAACGCCGAGTGGGGCGGCTATCCCGATGCCGACTTCCTCCGGCGGCTCGACCCTAAAATGGCGGCACTGCGCGGGCGCCTGCCCGCCGAGGCGCACGACATCTCCGAGAGCGCCGGCCGCCTGACGGAAGAGTGGGCCGCCCGCACGGGGCTCACGCCCGGCATCCCCGTCGCCATCGGCGGCGTGGACGGCCATCTGGGCAGCGTGGGGGCGGGTATCCGCCCCGGCGTGCTGGTGAAGACCCTCGGCACCAGCGGCTGCGACATGCTCGTGATCCCCGGCGACCAGCCCTGCCCCAGCATCCCCGGCATCTGCGGCATCGTCAAGGGCAGCATCCTGCCCGGCTACCACGGCCTCGAGGCCGGGCAGTCGGCGGTCGGCGACATCCTAAACTGGTTCGTGAACTACATCCGGCCGCACGGGGCGGAGGGCGGACACGCCAGCCTCGAGGCCGAGGCGGCACAGCTCCGGCCCGGTGCCTCGGGACTGCTGGCGCTCGACTGGAACAACGGCAACCGCTGCGTCCTGGCCGATCCGCGCCTCTCCGGTCTGCTGGTGGGACAGTCGCTCTACACCACGCCCGCCGAGATCTACCGTGCCCTGGCCGAGGCGATAGCCTTCGGCGCCCTGACGATCATCCGGCGTTTCGAGGACTATGGAGCAAAGGTGCGCTCGGTGGTCGCCAGCGGCGGCATCTCCGAAAAGAGCCCCTTCATGCTCCAGCTCCTTGCCGATGTGCTGGGACGCTCCCTGCGCCTCTCGCGTTGCGCGCAGACCAGCGCCCTGGGCGCGGCGGTCGCCGCCGCCACGGCCTCCGGTCTCTACCGCGACGTGCCTGCCGCACAACGGGCCATGACGGGCGTCAAGCCGCAAGTATTCCGCCCCGACCGGCGTGCGCAGAGCGTCTACCGCCAGCTCTACGCGCTCTATGCCCAGCTCCACGACGCCTTCGGTACACGCGATGGCGACACCAGCCTCCATGATGTCATGAAGAAGCTGCTGGAACTCCGCGCCCGCCAGCGCGGGGAAGCGTGAGGGTAGTGCAAGGATGCAGCAGGCCGCCGCCCAAGTCGGCGGGGGCGGCATGCGTGCCGCCCGTACAGTGCGGCAGGGAACGCCACACTTTGTCGCGAGCTTTGTCGGTAACTTTGTCGAACGCGAAAGATTAAGCGGGTGGATGAAGCGTGCCGTTTAAGAGTGGGTTTAAGAC
>Ga0123332_1003971_pt1 | contig 13207 bp, 11 predicted proteins | sample BioC12SIPDNA_4_FD_89958 | JGI IMG/M metagenome (GOLD analysis project Ga0123332, IMG submission 89958) | Anaerobic biogas reactor microbial communites from Washington, USA - Biogas_R2_A C12 SIP DNA | ecosystem: Engineered > Bioreactor > Anaerobic > Unclassified | place: Washington, USA...
AACGAAGATATCAGCAGTGTCATCATCGAGTATGAGGATGGCGCCCAGGTTTCCTACACCCAAAATGTCTTTGCGCGCAACGCTGCTGGCCAGCGCGGCGCCCGCTTTTACGGCTACGAGGGCACTATCTTTTTCGACTGGTACGAAAACGTCATCAAGGTCTTCAAGCACCGCACGCCGGCGGTAGATACGATTACGTTTACCGGCGAGATGCCACACTTTGGCGGTGACCGCGAGCTGTGCCTCGATTTTTTACATGCCATGCGAGATGGCACACCCTCGCGCAGCCCGATCGAGGCCGGCGTGCTGAGCGCCCTCACCTGCCTGTGGGCGCGCGAATCCGCCGAGACACGCTGCTACTGCGATGTGGTGATGCCTAGCTAGATCATTGACTAACGGAACAAAAACAGGACTGGCGATGAATGCCAGCCCTGTTTGTATCTGGTACAGTCCTATTTGGGCATCTCTTTAAGGGCGTTGTAGGCCGGGCGGGCGATGAAATCGGGATAGCCAGGATCGCTGATGGCCCACCAATACTGCTCGTTGTCTTGAGTCCAATCCGGGTCAACGATATAGATCAGGTTCATTAACCCGATCCAGGGCGACCAGTTTTCCTCGGCATACTGGTAAGCGCGGACCAGGTAGTCGGCTTTGGACTCTTCCGAGACGGCGTGCCAGGCATAAGGCGAATCCTGGCGCGGGTCTGAGGTCCAGCCGAACTCGAGGATGGCGATCTGCTTGTCTTTGTCGCCATATTGCACCATGATCTGGCGCATATCTTCGATGTGGCGGAAGCAGAACGCGCGCGTGCCGCCCAGCTCCGGGTCGGCCTCGACTTCAGCCGGATCGGTCTCGGGCGAGACCTTGAAGCCAGGGGCGTGCAAGCCCAGCAGGTCAAAGTAGCCGTCCGAGTTGTTATCCATGTCGATGTAGAGCGTCTCGAGATACCAGTCGTCAGGGCGGTTCTCTGCATCCCAGGTGCCTGTGGGGCTGAGGCCGCCGCTGATTACCAGGGCGTTGTCATCCTGAGACTTGATGGCGGCGTAAGCCACTTTGAGCATTTCGGCAAAGCCAGCCGGGTCGGGCGTTTGTCCGCCCCATTCACGTGCAAGATTGGGCTCGTTCCAGATCTGATAGGCGTTGACCCGTCCCTTGTAGCGCTGAGCTAAGGCGGTGAGGAAATCTCCCAGGTCCTGCATATTATCGGGCGGGCCGTTGAGCGGAAAGCCTCCGCCAGCCCATTCGGGCTGGTGGTCGATGCGGATCAGCAGCTTGACGCCGATATCGTTGGCCATATCGACGATCATGTCGGTGCGCGTCCAGTCAAAGGCTCCTTTTGCGGCACCCTCAATCTCACGCCAACCAAAGCCCACCTTGACCCACGTAAAGCCGGCATCACGCACCACCTGCATGTCGCGGCTGCCCACTTCGGGGCGCCACCAGGGAAATACCTGCATACCATATTCAGGCGAGGCCAACACCTTTTCCTGCGGCGGCGGCAGAGGCCGGGCGGTCGGAGTCAGCTCTGCTTTGGCCTCGACACCTTCGGGCGTAATGGTAGGGTAGAGGGTCTCTTCGGCAGTTGGTTCAGTCGGTGCGCTGGGTTCGCTGGCCGGCGCGGCGGGATTCGAACACGCCGTCAGAGCCACCAGCGTGATCGCCGTCAGCAGCAAAAGCACATCGCGTAACGAGTCCTTCACAGTAATAGCACTCCTTGTCACTTACGCATATCACGGATGGCTGCATAGGCGGGACGCGGGCTCCAATCCGCGCGCACGATGCCAAAGGCGGCCTTTTCGTCGCTGGGACCCGAGACGGGTGCAAAGTTCAGGTTCCATAGAAACATGGGTCCAACCCAACCCCAGTTAGCGCCCATGCGGTAGGCGGTGGTAATCCAGGCGGCCTGTTCAGCCTCAGAGTTATCGGCTGCGTAACCATAGCCGTAAGCAGGTCCAACCCCAAGGCCATCCACGCTGGCCCAGCCGAACTCTGTCACCCACAGTTTTTTCCAGCCGTCGCCATATGCTACCATGATGTTACGGTAAGCCTCCATATTGGAGCGGAAGAAAAAGCTGGGATGCCCCTTGAAACTGGGCGCGCTACTATCGCTCCAGTCGTACCAGTTGGCTTCCGGCGGATTGTTGAATCCGCTGGGATGGATGCCGACCGCGTCGCAGTAACGTGCCAGCCCGGCTTGGTACATCTGTTCGAGATAGAGACGATCGTCCACCGAAATGTCGTAATCTGTCACGCCGGTGGGGGTGAGCGCTCCGCTGATTACGATCGCATTCGGGTCGTTGGTCTTGATGGCAGCATAGGCAGCCGCTAAAAGCTCGACATAACGCGCCGCGCTGAGCTTGCCGCCGCGTCCTCCCCACTCATAGTAGAGGTTCTGTTCGTTCCAGATCTCGTAGGCGCGCACACGGCCGCGGTAGCGTGCCGCCATCTCTCCTACAAAGGCGGCATAGGTGGCGGGGTCAGCCGGAGGTCCCTGTTCGGTATCACCCGCCGGGCGTGCCCAACTGGGAGCCTTGACCACGCTGAACATCACATTAATGCCATTGGCGTTGGCAGTATCGACCAGGCGATCCAGCGCACCCCAGTCATAAACGCCGGGAGCAGGATTGTAACGGAACCACTCGACCTGCTGCTTGACCCATCTCAAGCCCAGCTCGTTGATGGCGCCAAACAACCGGGCATAATCGCCATCCGAGATAAAGTCCGCCTGGATTCCATAGCCAAAGCCGCTACCGCCGCTGGGAGGCGGGGCATTGACTGGCGCAGGCGGTGTGGTCGGTTCTGGGGTGGCAGTCGCTTCCGGCGTGGGCGTGAGGGTCGCGTTCGGGTCGATGGTGGGCGTGGGCGTCAGGGTACCCGAGGGCGTCTCAGTTGCAGTGGGCGTGCTGTTCAGCTCTGAGGTGGCTGAGATATCCGGGGAGGGCGTAGCCGTCAGGCTGGGCACACGGAATAGGATATTGGCCACATCACCCAGGTTGGTCTGGCCGCCGTCATCTGAGAGAGCACCGCGGATGGTATACTCACCTGGCACAGCTGGGGCGCGCCAGGCCAACTTTGGTTCCACCAGGGTCGTGATGTGATCGATCACCACCTTGCCAGAGCGGTCGGTGACCGTCCACACGATCGCGTACCTGGGCGCGGTAGCGGGGACACTGGCTTGTACGTCTTTTAGCGCTGCCAGGATGGTCGGGTCGTTTTCGGGGTCATGCAGACCGTCTATGGCTACCCCGCCGAGGGCATATTGACTTGCCAGGCGCGTGACGGCGAGCACACTGGCACGATTGGCCAGCCAAACGGTGCTCTTATCGGGCAGGTTGAACCAGCTGAGGCCGCGCGCGGCGTCGTATTGCATCTTGGCGGCGTCCAAAGCAGGAATCGTGACCGTCAGCGAGCCCGAAGGCAGCGCAATGCCCTTGTTTTCAGTCGATGCGTCATCTACCAGCAACCCCAGTGCCCGCTTGTAGCTGAGGGGTTGCGTGGCATCGCCTTCGAGATGGCAGCTATAGGCGCTGCTGAGCAGGTTAACCTTGCGGCGATCGACTGCCTGAGTAAGGGCTCGTAACGCGCCACTCAGGGCGGACTCGTCCAATACCCGAGGATCCGCAGGCATGGCGGCATTCACCAGGTCGGCTTTGGCCGCCAAGCTGGCCAGCTGAGCTGCTTTTGAGGCGGATTCGAGGTCGAGGCGCAGCGCCAGGGTCTTGTTCTGGGTGCGCAGGTTGTCGGCCAGTTCGCCAATAAAATCGGGCAGTGTAGGATCAGTCGCTGTATCCGCAGCCAACTGCAGCTCAAGCCCGCCGTAGGTCTGGGCCGCGACCTGCAGCTCAGTGATAAGCGCCGGCTGCTTTGCCGCATCGCCCAGCAATGCTGGTAAGCCGGCTTTCGTCGTGTCAATGCTCAGCAGCACGTCATCGGCAGCTACCGGCGCCTTGGGTAACTCCGCGAGCGACCCATCGGCGTTCAGGATGGTCGGAGGAGTGACACGGTAACGGATAACACTATCTGCCTCGGCCGCGTCAGCGCCCAGCTCGATCAGGCGCAACGGTTGCGGCTGTGCTTGGGTCACCAGATAAGCCGTGTAAAGCGGAACACTTGTGCTGGTAAGGGCACGCCCATCGGTCGTCGGCTGGGAGGGCTGCCAACGCCAGCTTGAACCATCCCAGGCGTAGAGATCAGCCAGATGCGGCGGGGTCAGGTCCGCGGGCAGAGGGAGCGTGATAGTGGCAGTCGTGGGCTGCGTGCCGCTCATTAGCAGACGGTAAAGCGCCCCGCGGCCGATCACCTCGGCGGGCAGCTCCGAAAGCATGCTGCGCTCGGCGCTATCTGCCGAGAGGGCAGCCAACTGTTCACCGCTGTATGAGGTCAGCAGAAAACGGCCTCTGCCGCTGGTACCTCCGGGCGCTACCTGCACAACAGCAAGCTCGCCCAAGCTGGTGGATCCGCCATTAGCGGGCGTGATGGGGGCATAGTCAGTATGAAATACACGTTGAACAAGCGAAAAAGGCGGTACAAAGAGCACCGCAACCACTACCACGACGGCAAAGGCTGTCAGCCCCCATCGGGTATAGGCAGCTCGCGGATTAGCAGGATCAACAGTTATAAAGCGCTGTAACCAACTCGGCATTGTACATCTCCTGAACGAAAGTGGCTTTTTTATTCTATCATGATGGTCGTTAGCTGGCAAGGGTTCTGCTCCGGCTGGAACAACTTCTCAAGGCTCTCGAATATTGATGGAACGCGTTACTGCGCTATCCAGCATCAGCGTCACCGGGCCGTCATTGACCAGTGCAACCTGCATATGTGCTCCAAACTGACCGCAGGCGACCTTGACCACCCCGGCCTGACGCAAAGCGATGGCCATTTGGTCCACCAAAGGGGCGGCGAGTTCGGGCGCAGCCGCATCGGAGAAGCTGGGGCGCCGCCCGCGGCGCGCATCTCCGTAAAGGGTGAACTGCGAAATCAGGAGCACCTCGCCGCCGACATCCAACAATGATCGGTTAAAGCGGCCTTCGTCGTCGCTAAAGATGCGCAGGTTGACGATCTTCTCCGCCATCCATGCCAACTCATGGGTACCGTCGCTGGAGTGGATGCCCAGCAACACGACCAGACCTGCTCCGATGGTGCCCAGTTGGCGACCATCGACTGAAACACTTGCCTGACTGACACGTTGGATGAGTGCGCGCATGCGGCTCCCTTGCCGAACCCTCAGGGTTCGGTGTATAGTAGGCTGGCTAACGGCAAAGGTGAGACCAGATGATCAAGCTGCTGATGACTTGGAGTATCCGCGAGGGTAAGGAAAGCGAGTACCTCGAGTTTCTGAACCGCGAGTTTATCAAGATGATCGAAGCAGCGGGGATGCAGCTTTCGGATGCCTGGTACCAGGTGTGGGGCTTTGGCCCCAAGGTGATGGCTGGCGCAGTGGTGCCCGATCTCGAGCAGATGGAGGCGGCCCTGGCCAGCCCGGAATGGCGCCAACTCACTACCCGGCTGGATGAACTGGTCACCGATTTTGTCTACAAGGTGGTCAAAGGCAGCGGGTCGTTCCAGCTCTAGCGCCATGGGCTCGGTCGCCTCATGGCTGGGGCATCTTGGTCTTGGCCTCGCTGCTTGCCGGAGCGGGCGTTTTGGCCTCTTCGGTATGCCCGGAATCACTAGCAGCCGGGGGAGTATCCTCTTTTCGGTTTCCCGCCAGGCTGGTGGGGCTCTTGGAACGATGGTCGGTCACGTAAAAACCCGAGCCCTTGAAGACAATGCCAACCGGGCAGATCACGCGCTGCACAGCGCCCTGGCACTCTGGACAGACCTTGAGCGGCTCGTCGGTAAAGTGCTGCATTCGCTCAAAGGTGATTCCGCATTCGTTACAGCGGTAGGCATATGTGGGCATTCAGAGCATCCTCCTCGGGGTAGACATAACAGGCACCCGCCCCGTGATCTGATCTAGTATAGGCACCCGAAAGGGTTTTCGCAAATAACGCATTCTGCGGGCACTTGCCAGATGGCGGACTTGCAGTAGCATAGGGATACTCAATATCAATGGGAGGAACCCATGGCAGTTTTACGGATTGGTATTATCGGAACAGAGAACTCGCACGCAGTACAAGCCTGCAAGCGCTTTAATGTTGACCAGACCATCCCGGAAGGCAAAGTTGTGGTCATGTGCCCCGGGCAAGGCGACACGATGAAGCATTGCAAACAGATTGCCAAAGATGGACTAGTGCCGGAAGTGGTACGCCGCCCAGCTGATCTGGTCGATAAATGCGACCTGGTTATTATCATGAACCGTAACGGCAAGTACCACACGCCCTCCGCCAGGCTGTCGCTGCGGGCTGGCGTGCCGACTTTTGTCGACAAGCCGCTGACATGCTCGGTGCGCGAAGCGAGCGAGCTGATCGACCTGGCGCACAAGAACAACACCTGGCTCTCGTCGTGGTCGACCCTATGGCACACCGAGTCGTTCCGCAGCTTTCTGGCAGAGGCCAAGGAAAAAGCCGGCGCCACACAGATCGGCATGGCGGGCGGACCATGCGACCTGGATAGCGAGCATGGCGGGGTGTTCTTTTATGGCATCCACACCGTCGAGTTAGCCCTGCAGGGCTATGGCTATGACGTGGAGAGCCTGTCGGCCGTGCGCTCGGCTGAGAGCGCGTTAGTGAATATAAAGATGCAGAGCGGTGTACTCGTCACCCTGCATATGATCAAGGCTTATATCTTTCAGATGCTGGTGCACGGAGAGCAGGGCAGCGCGTATCGCGCATTGAACGCTGATGACGGCTACGACAATGGCTTTAAAGCGCTGGTCGATGCGGTGCAGAACGGAGTCTGGCCGCTGGACGATGCTCAGCTCCTAAGGCCGGTGCAGGTGCTGGAGGCAATTGCCAAATCGTTCAAAACGGGCAAAACCGTCAAGCTCTAGTGATAACTACTGTCACACGGCCGCCATAGTGCGGCCGTGTGGTGTTTCAACGCGCCAACTGGCGGCTGAGGCGTACCGTATAGAGCCCCGCCAGGATTAACAATAACGGCAACACCAGACGAAAGACTGCTGCCGGTTGCGGAGCTGCCACCATAGCAGCCACGATGAGCAGCACACTGGCGATGAGCACCAACCAGCGGCCGCGCAGGATGCCAAATGCGGCTGCTCCATAGGCCAGGATAACGGCCAGCATCGAGACGCCCTGCAGACGATAGCCCAAGCCATATTCGATGCCGGCGATCGCCCCAAAGGCTGTTACCAGCACCAGCACCTGCTTGGCCAGCTCAGGCGGGCGAATCAGATCGGAGGCTGCCAGCCCTAGGCAGACACCCAGTAAAACCAGACCACCACCGATCAGCCACGGGTTGCCTGGCAGTATGCTCAGCGCCGGAGTGGCGAGTGCAGCAACTGCCAGCGCACCTCCTGCTGGTAAAAGCCACCAGTTGGCAGGCTGCAGACGTTGTCCCAACAGGCACAACCCTGCGGCTGCCAGTGCGCCGATCATCACCAGGATACTGCGAGAGCTCACCGGCAGCGCTGGTATGGCAGCAACCAGCAGGCTGATGCCGGCGACAGCCGTCAACAGCCATGCCAGATAGATACGCTTTGAAAGTGTGCTCATGGGTATGGATATTACACACGCGCACGCCGGCGTCAAACGAACCCAGCGTTGCGCCAAGGAGGTTGACAAGCCCACGGCTCTCAGCCATGATAATCCCACACTTATATGCGAGGCATGTACCTATGACCCGGATTACCGGCATCCGCACCATACGCACCCGCTCCGATGGCAGCTGGCTGATCGTTAAAGTCCTTACGGACCAGCCCGGACTGTATGGCATCGGCTCGGCGAGCGATTATTACCAACGCGAAGCGGTTGAGGCTGTTATCACGCACAACCTAGCGCCGCTCGTAACGGGACGGGATGCCTCAGCCATCGAGGATATCTGGCAGAGCATCTACACCAGCGGTTATTGGCGCAACGGTTCGATCCTCAACACCGCCCTGGCAGGTATCGACATGGCCCTGTGGGATATCAAGGGCAAAGAGGCAGGCATGCCGGTCTACCAGCTCTTGGGGGGCGCCTGCCATCAGGCGGTGCTGGCGTATGCGCACGCCGGCGGACGCGACACGGCCGAGCTGATCGACGATGTGCGCCGCTACCAGGCTGAGGGTTACCAGGTGATCCGCTGTCAGTACGCCCAATATGGCGGAGGAGGATTCCTGAGCTCCGCGCAAGCACGTACACCGCGAGGGTATGCGCCAAAACAAGTCTTTGACGATGAAGCCTATCTCGAAAAGGTGCTGGCCATGTTCGAAGCATTGCGTACGGCACTGGGCAACCAGCCTAAACTGACTCATGATGTGCACGAACACTTGCGTCCGCAAAATGCCGTACGTCTGGCCAAACTGCTCGAACCCTATAACCTCTTTTTCCTGGAGGATGTGCTGCCGCCTGAGCAGATTGCCTGGTTTGAGCTGATCCGCCAGCAGTGCGCCACCCCGCAGGCCATGGGCGAGCTGTTTGTGAACCCGCAGGAGTGGCTGCCGCTCGTGACAGGCCGTCTGATCGATTACCTGCGCGTGAGAGTCTCCAAGGCAGGCGGCATTACGCCATGCCGTAAGCTTGCGGCTATCTGCGAAGCTTTTGGCGTACACACCGCCTGGCAAGAGGGCGGTGATAACGATCCGGTGAACCAGGTGGCGGCCATGCACCTGGATATGAACAGCTGGGCTATGGGCGTGCAGGAAGAAAACCACTTTGCACCGCAGGAGCTGGAGGCGTTCCCAGGCCATGCAGAGCTGACCGGAGGCTATCTCTACCTGAGCGGCAAGCCAGGTTTGGGTATCGATATCGACGAGGCGCGCGCGGAGGCACTGCTCGACCCAGAACGTGCCCGCATCCGCCACTTTGCTGCCGAAGACCGCCGTGCGGATGGCACGATTGTACGACCCTAAAGGAGGATGGTACCCCATGCGCGTTGCATTTGGTCTGTTTCAGCACGAAGCCAATAGCTTTTGTCCGCAGCCTACCAACCTGGCCGGTTTCCAGCGCCATTACTACAAAGCGGGCGCCGAGCTGCTTGAGACCACGCGCGGCATTGCCACTGAGGATGCCGGCGCGCTGGCGGTCCTTTGCTCGCAGCCCGATATTGAGGTTGTGCCGCTGCTGGGTGTCAAGGCGGGCTCAGGCGCTGCGATCGAGCGCGACACATATCAGTCGCTGCGTGACGACTTGCTGCGGCGCCTCGAGGCAGCTATGCCGGTGGACGGCCTGCTGCTGGTGCTGCACGGCGCAATGATGGCTGAGGGCGAAGACGACGCCAGCGGAGATATCCTGGCGGCAGCGCGCCAGCTTTTGGGCGAGGGCATGCCGATCGTCGTCAGCCTCGACCTGCACGCCAATGTGACCTGCCGCATGGCAAAGATGGCTACCGCGCTCGTGGGCTATCACACCGCTCCGCACATCGACTTGTATGAGACCGGTCAACGTGCTGCCGAGATCCTGGTGGATACCCTGCATGGCAAAATCCAGCCGCAGATGGCGCTCTGCCGGCTGCCGCTGATCGTGCCAGCCGAGAATGCCCGCCATACGGATGGTCCGCTGGCGGATATCATCAACCGCGCTCTGGAACTCGAGCTGCGCGGCGAAATCCTGCACGGCGGTGTTTATCCTGTGCAGCCTTGGCTGGATGCTCCCGACGTGGGGTGCTCGGTGGTGGTCGTCACCGATAAGGATGCTGCCAGGGCGCACAGCTATGCCCTCGAGATGGGCAGCGCCTTCTGGCAGCGGCGCACCGACTTTATCCCCGAGCTGGTCACTCCCGCTGCGGCGATCGCCAAAGCCTTGGACGGCGAGGCGCGCACCGTGATCTTGTGTGATTCGTCCGACGCGCCTTCCTCGGGCGCCACGGGCGACAGCTCGAGCCTGCTGCACGCCCTGCTGGCCAGTGAGATAAATGCCGAGGTGCTAACCAACGTGGTGGATGCGCCGGCCGTGGAGAGGGCTTGCCAGGCCGGAGTGGACGCCGAGATCGAGGTGGATTTGGGCGGTTCGCTGGCGCCGCAGTACTATCAGCCGGTGCGCTTTCGAGGAATCGTCAAAAGCCTGCATAACGGCGTCTTTCGCTTCAAGGGGCAGGGTATGCGCGGAGTAACGATGCGCATGGGGCGCACAGCGGTGCTCGAGCGCGGCAGTCTGAGGGTGGTAGTGATGGAGCATGGCGTCACCCAGTGGGATCCCGAGCTGTACCGCTCGCTGGGACTCGAACCCAAGGATGCCAGGATTGTACAGGTAAAATCGCCGGCGGCTTTTCGCGCCGCCTATGCAGATATCGCCGACGAGATCATCCTGCTGGATACTCCGGGAGCAGCCTCACCCAAGCTCACCAGCCTGGCGTGGCAGCGTTTGAGTCGGCCGATATATCCGCTAGATGACCTGGAGCACACCCCTATGGCTGAATAGCACCAACAAAAACAGGGCACCCGAGTGCCCTGTTTTTTGTAACCGTGTTGCTTATGCCGTCAGATTAGCGACGCGTTCCTCATAACCCTGGATGGCTGGCAGCTCGGAGCTGGGGTGATCCAGATAGAAATAAGCTGTCGCGCAGACGTCGTCCTGGCGCTCGAACAGGAAAAAGCTTTTCTGATCTCGCTTGGCCAGGTCTTCCTGGGTGATCCAAGTGTTGCCATCACCATGGGCCAGGTAGGCCGGGATGAGGTGGGCGCGCATATGCGCCAGGGAATGGCTGACCTGCCAGCCGCCCATCTGCTGGATGGTGACCCTGGCTGAACGCTGAAAGTAGATCGGGTCGGGGCCGTGCAAGCGGTAGAACGAGTAGCGCAGCTGCTCATGGTCGGCGATCGGGCACCCATGCCACGGGGTGCTAAAGGCGCCCTGGCCCCAGCCGGTGGCGATGTAATCCTCAGTGCCGGTGCCGCAAAGCGTCGGCAGCTCGTCATCGCCATCCAGATAGGCCTTGACCTCGCCCTCGCCCCACCAGGCTGCGCCATACTGTTCGGTATCGGCGATCACTCCCAGCGTGCAGCCGAGGAAGCGCCCGCGGCCATTGACATGCGGCAGGATCTCAAAATCCTTGCGATAGGTGGTAGGCGCCTGACGTGAAAAGTAAGCATGCAGATAGCCGGCATCGGAATCCAGCTTGTCGCCGAGGGTATAGTTTACATCGTAAAAGAATGACCCCAGGTTGACAGGCGCTTCGTTAGTGACGGTGATGCGAAAGCCGGTGCGGAAGGGCATCGGGATGCGGCAGTTGAACGAGCGTCCTTCGGGGTTGTCGAACCAGGCGTTGACAAAGGGCGTCACGCGGCCAAGTGCAAGGCCGAAAAAGTCGCCCAGAGGGGCCTCGATAGCGGGCTTGTCGGCGCCATCCCACCAGGCGCGCAGCACCAGGCCGCGCAGCATTTCGGGCGTGCGCTCGTTGATGGTGATCCAGATGCGCCGTACCATACCGCTGCTGCCCTCGGCGTGTGTCAGCACCAGCTCAGCACCGGCAGCCAGCGAGGTGGCCGGCGAGCCCTTGCGGCCATGGTTGCTGCTGCCGCCGGCGCCGCGCGCGCCATCGGGGTTTTCCATGCTGGCCCAACGCGTTTCGATGTGTTTGGGCAGTCTAAACAGATCGTCGTTGCTCATGCCGGTCTCCTTTCGTCTCAGGCGAAATACTCGGACATCTTGTTGGCTTGGTAGGGCGCCCGCCGGTTGGGGCAGCGCTCACGTGGACACAGCTGGCACGATTGAAAGTCGCTGCTGGTAGGGAAGAACAGGGTGCTGGCCGATTTGGTCGGCCACATCAACAGGCTGGGCTGCAGCTTGACGCCGATAGCGGCTTCCGTATCGCCCAGTAGCTTGAAGAAGGGCCGCTGTTCCGAAATCGGCCAATCTGTCAGCGACCCGGGGTTCATGCCGGCAATATGGCCGGGCTTGAAGAGCGTGTCGATCGCCTCGACCAGCCTGGCAGAGGCCGCCGCCAGAGCCTGGATACGCAGGGCTTCCGACCAATATTGGTAGAGCGGATCGTGCAGCGTCTCGGACCAGAGCTCGAGCTCTGGCCCGCAGCTGGCCACTGCCGCAAAGGCGCGGTCGGTCTCAAGTACGTTTTTTCGCAGGATGCGCGAGGTAAAACGGATCCCATCCAGAACGACATAATCATCGCCGCGGCTGTCGATATACACCAACTTATAGGCATAGCGCGGCCGGGCAAGCGGGGCAGCCTGGGCGGCGAGGTCGTGCAGTTCCTCGAGTTGTTCGCTGTCGTCGGTGATGCGCAGCTTGCTGGCTAGTGCACTCATATCAAAAGTAAAGTCATCCAGAGCAGCAATCATCAGGCCATGCGGATCAGCCATGCGGGCACCTCCTGCGCGAGTTGCTCCAGTATGGCTGAATCCAGCCGCGGCGTCAATCCGACTTGCGGCGGCGCCACCCTCGTTTTATCGGGATGAACTGTTTGAGTGATTCGACAGTTTGCTCGAGGGTAGTATGGATGGGATAATGCGCCTCAAAACCGACTCGTTCGGCAGTTCGCTCGGTCGAGAGCACCGCCGGATACGAGACCATCAGCATCTGCGAGGGAATCACCGGCAGGATACGCAGTCGGTGTAAAAAGCCGATCAACTTGCTCAGCAGCCAGCGCGGCATGGTGACGATCGGGCGACCGAGGAGCTCGTAGATGGCACGCCATGGCAAGGTTGAGCGCTCTGCGGCATTAAAGATGCCGCGCGCGCGCTGCTTGATGAGCATGCTGGCCAGACGCGCTACGTCATCCACATGGATAAACTGGGCCCGCCCGCGTGCCTTTTGTGGCAGAGGCAGGAAGGGCGCTTTGAGCATCATAAGGAGATAGTTGGCACCCAATTTGGGGCCCATGATACCGCAGGGGCGCATGATTGACATCGCCACTTCGGGGTGCTCTTCTGCAAAAGCGTGGCACATGAACTCGGCCTGCAGCTTTTGCTGGCCATAGGCATCATCGGGGTTGGGACGCGGTACCAGGTCCTCGGTGAGCAGTGTTGGGTTATCCGGCCAGACGCCATAGATCGCTAGGCTTGACATCATCATAAAGCGGTCGGCATGCGATGCCGCGGCGGCGCGCAGCACGTTGGCGGTGCCGTTGACGTTCACATCATACATCAGGTCGGGCTTGCCTTTGGGTTCGATAATAAACGCCAGGTGAATGACGGCATTCACACCAAACGACA
>Ga0123332_1003972_pt1 | contig 13206 bp, 8 predicted proteins | sample BioC12SIPDNA_4_FD_89958 | JGI IMG/M metagenome (GOLD analysis project Ga0123332, IMG submission 89958) | Anaerobic biogas reactor microbial communites from Washington, USA - Biogas_R2_A C12 SIP DNA | ecosystem: Engineered > Bioreactor > Anaerobic > Unclassified | place: Washington, USA...
GCCCACGCTGCCGCCGCGTCTTCTTGAGCGCCTGCAGATAGGCGGCCAGTTCCACCAGCGAGCCATCGTGCAGTGCCCGCTGCGCTGCAAGCCGCACCCGCGAGAGCTGACTGTTGGGTGGCAGGGACGAGAACGTCGCCTGGCCCACGGCTTTGCTGAGCCCGCGTTCCAGAAGTCGCTCCAGCCGGCGCTGCACCATCAGCCGAGCCAGCTCCAGGCTTTCCGGTTCCTCGACAATCGGCATGACCTGCGCCTCGGCAATGGGACGGTGGAACTCTCGTTGAGCGGCGGTGTGCCAGTTCACCGCCACGCGGCCGAAACCCTCGATGCGCCGCTCACCAATCCCGGCAGCCAACGCCGCGCGCAGGGCACCGGCGTCGACCTCGCTCGCCTTGTAGACCGAGACGCTCCCCGCCGCCAGCGCCCAATTCTGCGGCAGCGGAAGGCCCCACGCACGATTGAAGCCGCCCACCGAATGTGTCTTGTGAAAGCGTCGCTCAGACCTAAGCTCCGGCACCCCAACGAGCCGTCCCAAGGCGCCGTCGAGATCGGCATCCACGTGACCCTGGGGGTTACGCAGGATCGCGTCGCTGAGCAACGTCACCACAACCAGGCCCTCAAACGGATGGCCGGGGGTGTATTCCTCCCAGGCTTGCAGCGTTATGTCGTCCAGCTCGGCCCGCCCGTAACCCGCCGTCCGCGCCGTACCCAGATAGACCGTGGGAGCCGGCGCCATCAGACGCTGTACCGCAATGAGATCCGCCTCCGGGCCCACGATGGCCCCTTGGAAGACCTGGCCTGCAGCGAGGGCGACGTAGCGGTAAACGTCATTGAGCTCCGTGCGCACGTTCGCCTGGCGCAGCCCTATGTGCACCGCGACCTCACGCCTTACACCGTCGAGCACCGACCTGGGCTTCACGCCATCGCCATCGTCGGACGATGACGTGTCCGGAATGTCAGTCGTGCAGAAGTCGGCATTGGAGGGAGGCTTGGCCTGCTCCAGTCCTGGGTCGGCAAGCGCCAAGTCGAAGAGCGTGCCCTCCGGTTCGCCGGCACGGTCCTTCTCGGTCATCCACGAGAGCGGTCGCGGCAGCATGCGTTTGCCACCGCGATCGGGATAGGCGTTGAGGTAGCGGACGTCGCCGTCGAAGAAGAGCCGCCGCGCCACAGCGTCCGTCATGAGATCGCCCGCCGCGGCTCCGGCACCCCGCTGTGCTTCCAGATAACGGGCTACCAAGACGCCACGCACACTGCTACCGGGGATGTAATCCAGCCCTACCGCGCTGTTCTCCTCGCCTGCTTGGGCCTGCGCCACCAGCACCGGCTCCTGCAGACGCAGCCGATAGACTAAGGCTTTGTCCGTCATGCGCGCACCTCCTGGCTGAAGAGCTCGAAGCAAGTATCGGTAATGTCCGTGCCTTGCGCATCGCACAAGCGGGCGCGCACCTTACCACGTCCCCGGTTGCGGCTGGTCCCCACGCGCCGGAGTGCCTTCACCGTGGCCGCCAGCAGCGCTAGCTCGTCGTCTGAGGGCTTGCTGTCGAAGGTCAGCCGGGCCGTGAAGGTCAGACCGCGAGTCACCGCACGAAACGTGCGCAGCGTCTCGGGCCGTGGCGCGCCGCTCTCGTCCATCGCCGTCTGGCGTCGCAGCACGGTGAGCGTGTCAAGGACGTCAGCGCGCGTCACGGAATCTGCCGGCGGCCTGGCGCCGGGGCGCACCGCGCTCTGCTCGATGTCATAGGCTAGCACCGCCCGCAGTTCGTCCGGCAGAGACGCCGGCCCAACGTGGAGCTGTCCCGCACCGGTTTCCATGGCGCCGCTCACCCCGAAGAGGCCGTCAGCGGCGGCGCGCCAGCGGTTGTCAGGATCGCGGCTGGCCTTGAGGAGGGCAAAGACCAGATCTTCGCATTCGCTGGCCAGGAGCCCCTTCAATGTGCGACCGGCGAGGAAGGGCAGCCCCACGACATCGTGCTGCACCTCGGCATCGACCAGGCCTGCCACCCCATCCCCACGCCCGAACGTTGTGTCGGACTCCAACGTCATCTTCAGCCAATAGACAAGCATGGTCATACCTCCCCTTGGAGCGGCACAAAGTAATCGACGGCCTCAATGGCGTCGAAATAGCCGCACTCTCCGCCCTGCCATCCCTGGAGTGCCATATCGCGGCGAAGCGGGATCTCGGGCAGTTCCCTGGGCTGCCGATGTGTAGCGAGGAAATAGCGCACCGCATCCGGACCATCGCGCAGCGCCTGTCGCAATGCCTTGACCTTGTTACGGCGCCGGGCCCAGTCGCGGTGCTTCTGGAACTTATAAACCAAGCCGGCGAAGGTAGCCCAGGTACGCCAATCCTGGGCTGGTACGTCCAAACGCAGCGGGCGGCTGAGCAGCGATCCTGCCGCCGTCGTGTACTCCCGCGCGCGGATCTCGCCTAGCGCGCGCACCAGCCCCGAGGTGGCAAAGTGCCAGTCGATCGCTGTTACACGGCGCCCGGCGTCGATTTCGGCGATGCGCTTCTTGGCAGAAGCGCAGAGATCTTCCGCCAAATCGTAGGCGCGGGAGAAGGGGTAGTGGGAGCTGACCACAGCGACCCCTGCACGAGCATGGGCTGGCTCCTTGTCCGAGAGGACTGTGCTCGAATACACATCGAGATAGTGCGTCGCCAGGTTCAACCCCAGGCGCCCTTCACACACAAAGGTCACATCGTCGCCACCGAAGACGATGGGCCGAAAGGGCAGGTGACGACCCGGTACCGGCACCACACCCCCAATCACCTCTTCTCCTTCTTCATTCACGTCCAGGGCATCAAGCAGCAGATCGGCGGTGCTCTGCAGCGCGCGGGCCGCAGCCGCCTGGACCGACTCGGAGAAAGCCCTGAGCGCCCGAATGTAGCCCCGGTCGTCGCCCCTATGCTCCCGCCCCATGTCCTTGATCCGCTGGCCCATCCGGTTACCGTCGGCGTGGACGACAGCCAGATAGGTCGATTCACCCTTTTCGCCCAACTGGTCGAAGTTGTAGACGAAGTCGTAATCGCTGTCGCGGATGCGCGGCACCTGCGCGTACAGCCGGTCCGTTGCCTCTCCCTGGATGGCCAGCTTGGCCACGACCTCGGCCGAGACTGGCAAGCCCGACCGCGGGTGGACGCCAGTCGCGGGCGCACCGGTGAACACGCATTCCGCGGTGACGCCCAGGCCCAGTAGCGGTGTGGACGGCACATGATCCAGCTTCCGCTGCGCCAGGCACGCACGGAGGGTCTGGTGGAACGTGGCGAGGTCAACGCCATCGGGCTGCGAGGCGCGCTGCACCACCAGGTGCAGGCCTGGCGCCTGGCGCAGCACCATCTCCGTGAGGCGGCGGGCGAAGGCGTCTGCCTCGCCGTCATCGGCGAAGAGCAGCATCGCGTTGCCACCCCCGGCGTATACCACCTCTGCGCGCCACGCTTCCCCGGGCTGGTCATCGCCCAGCTCGGGATCCTTCCGCTCGTCCAGACCGGTGAAGTTGTGCCCGCCGGCACCGAACTGACCGACCAAACAGTCACGCACCCAGTTGACCGTACTCCGGCGCACCAGCTCCGAAGCCCCGATGTTCTGAGCCAGCTCGTTGCTACCGAAGATGTACTCCTGGATGCCGGTTGCTTCTATCAGCATTACGATGGGACGTCTCATGCCGCCTCCTTGAGATGGATGCTAGAGCCTGCTCGCCTGGGCGATCCAGGTATAGAGGTGCCGGTCCAGATGCTCCAGATGCTTGCGTCCGAAGACGCGCACGTTGGCGCTCCACAGCACGCTCAGTTCCCGCTGTAACTGCTCCGGTTCCTCACTGAGGGAGACGATAGCCCCCCACGCCTCATCGCCACCGACTTGGTGGACGCGTGCATAGACCTCGAAGAGATGATGCTTGATGTAACCCGCGTTCCGGCTGGCTGCACAGGAGATCCCGAACAACTGGTATCCGACGAGAGCAGCGATGTCGATTTCGGGGGCACGCGGCCCAGCCTGCTTCTGCAGCACGTAGTTGAGGCCCAATGACGTGCAACCGAGCCGGTCTGCAAAGCGGCTCAGGCACTCGTACGCGTATACCTCCAGCCAGGAACCCGCAAACCACTTAGTGCACTGGGGCAATCGCTCGAACCGCATGTGGTTGGCGACGGCTTCCGGCGTACCGCCCCAATCGGAGAAGACCTCGACTACGGGTGCCAGTTCTGGATAGTCCACCACGGTCGGAAGGGACGCCAACTCGGAATCCCTGACATACCTCAACCAGGCGGTGCCTCCCTCTAGCTCGACGTGCACCCTGCTCAACGCCTGCGCGAGATCGACGTAGTCCGCCTGCACGTCCCCCTGTTGCACTGTGTAGCCATGCAGCTCGAAAAGCTCGGGTAAGGTAAGGTCATTGATCCCGTCACTCACCACAACAGCGCGCGATTGTCCGGCGCCCACTCGCACCATTAGTGCCAGTGCCGTGGGATCAAGATATGAGAAGACCGCGTTGGGAAAGGCCGCGCGCACTGCCAGCGTGGCGTGAACTGCCATCGGCTTGGTGCCGCCGGTATAGTGCAACCCCACGTGTGTGTTGTACGGGAGCCTGCTCGCGATATCGCCGACTGTGGTCTCAATCGCGTATCCGTCGACGTGGTCGATCTCGCGAAGCTCGCAGCGCAGGTCTGGACGATGTGTCCCGAGAAGGCTACCGAGACGTTCTGCCGGCGCAAGCGTCGACCTGGGGCTTGGCCCCCCCGTGTGCAACATGATGACACGCGCATTGCGGCGGGTAAGGAGTCGCGCCGCGACGTAGTTCGGCAGAGGGTTGGCGCCGATGGGCAGGAACAGAACATCAGACTCGTACTCGTGAAGGTCAGGCATCGATGTCTACCTCCTTCGTGCTAGGCGAGACGACGTTAAGTGTAGCTTAGGGTGTAGGAACACCAGAGCCGGAGGAAGCAGGCGCCGCAAAAGGCCAGCTCCAACGCGCGCACCCATGATGTTGGTCAGGTGTTATGCCCAATGCAATAATAGCATCAGTTAGGGCAGAGTGCAAACGCTCATATTGGTGCGCGTCGGACAGAGTCCGCTGCGGTCGCCACGGAGCGAGCGCGGCCGCAGCGGCGCTCTGCGCGATCCTCTGCCTCTGCGGCACCAGCGATGCGACGCGCCCGCACGGTCCACTTCACGAGCAGGCTTCTTCAGCATGTGACTTGGCCCGTCTCAACGGTCGCCTTCCTCGATGGCGAAGGCCATGGTGACGTCACCTTGGGCGCCGGGCGCCAGCACGAGACGGTAGCCTTCCTGGATCTCGCTGATCCACTGCGCGCCTCTGAGTGTCGCCTTCAGGAACCGGCCATCCGGGAGCCTGATGTCGAGATACGTCCGGATTGTCTCGGTCATGGCGGGCAGGACCAAAGCCGCCTCCACGTAACCTGCACCTACGCTAACCTCGACGTCCACAGCGCCCATCCGGGTGACCAGTCCGCGTGCTGCTGTCGTCTGCCCCTGGTTCAGCCAGGCACGCGGTACACCTCTCAAGAGATACAGCGCATCTTCGTGCACAGGCTCGTAACAGAGCATCCACCGGGTCATCATCGGCGTAACCAACAGACACGGCACCGAATCATCGGCGCGGGCCTGCCCATCGGCTGTGACCTGCTCGTAGTAGGTGAGGGTCTCTCGATTGCCGTGGTGAGCCATGTGCGCGTAGTACAGCAACAGATAATCATCGATTCGATCCGTATCCATCAAGTAGCGAGCGTAGCTGGCGACCGGCCAATCGTCCAGCCAACCCATGAAGCGCGTCATCCCCAGCAGCTCGCCCCCTCGCTCCTTCCGTAGACGGCGTAGCGCTTCAGCATGCTCAGGCTCTAGCGCCATCGCGGACAGGGCCTCGAGGTGGTAGCGGTAGTTGGCGTACGTGTTCTCTCGCATCCATTGGCGCGGAGATCTCTGCTTCTCATCAGACGCCGAGGTCTCCCTACCCCCGCCCACCGTGCGCTCGTCCGGCAAGCTCTTGACGGAGAAGGTCTTGCCCGATAGATAGGCAGCCTGCTCCCATGAAGGCACATCCTCGGGAAGCGGCGGGCCCACGCTCAGCGTCCACATATCCGCCGGATAGCCGATGAAGCTGGGGATCAGTGGGCCTACGTCCGCCGGTTCGCTGTACCTACGGGCTGCTTCTCGGACGTCCTGCGCCAGCGAGCCGGCCCACTCGTTGAACTGGGTTGCTTCTCTACCGAGTTCTCGCCTTCTCACCAGTTCGGCAAGCGCAGAGAGCCCGCGTACGCCCCACAGGTTGTTGGAGAAATAGGTGTGGATCTCCTGTCGGTTGTCGGCCTCGGCACCGAGCTCAATGAGCCGGAGCGATGTGTTGTCCACCGGCCTACGCAGCCCTTCCAGAAGGCGCCCCGTCGCGATCACTTTGTCCAGGCTCTGGGAGATCCAGGGCTGCACGCCACTGCACTTCTCCGTCTCATTCAGAAGCCACAACCACTGAGCGTACTCTGTGCCCGAAGGCCCATAGTAGTTGAAGCTGCCATCAGCGCGGGTGATCTTCTCCAGATAGTACCTTATATAGTCGTGGGCCAGCCTGGTGGCGCCCCATTCCGCGGTGGCTTGGCCGGTTGTCAGCAGCGTTGGCGGGAATGTGTCGTGCTCTTCTCCGGCATAGTGAAAGGCGCCGTACTTGGGGTGATCCCCACAGAAGGTGGTCGTCGCCAAGGCCAGACAGCCTTTGGTCCACCGCCAGGCACGTTCTTCAGGGAGAACCACCTCCGTGAGCGATGCCTCGAACGTCCACCAGTAACGCACGGCCGCGTCCAGCGCTGCGTAGAAGCCGGCCTTGGAGAGGTCGTCGCCTTGCCAGTAACCGGGACGGAGGTAGTGCTCCTCAGCAATGGCGTAGTCCGATCTGCGATAGCGCGTCAGGCGCGTGAAGAGGGCCGGCCTGACGCCATATTCCTCCGGGGGCACAAAGGCAATGAGGTCATAGACCTCTTCGTCGCCTTCGAAACGGTAGCAGGCCATGGGCATCCAGTCGTCGAGTAGGCCATCGTATGCTCTGCATCCTGCAACGCGCGCATCGGCTCGCGCCGGGTCGTAGATGACCGCGCCGTCGCCTGGCCTCTGGCTCGTCACGGCACCGCTCGGCCACATGATGACCTTGCCCCGTGAGAGCGGGCTGCCCAGAACCTGATAGCGGCGACCTCGCACCGGCGGCAACAACCCCACGACGCGCTCGTAGGATGGCTCACCCGCCGCTCTCACCTCGTTGCCCAAGATATCTGGCGCTGAAGCGAGCACCTCGTCAAGTGTGCGTCCCGCATACGGCTGGGAACCGGCCGGCGGCGCATACTTCCCTGGCTCAGGCTTGCGCACGCTCCGGAGAGGGCCCTGCGCCGACCAAAACAGGAGTTCGCCGCCGCCGGCAGTTGTGGTTTCCAGGATCGCCTCGGGATTGCCGGGTGTGCCGCCTAGCCAGCGCAAAGTCCAGCCCATAGCGGTCTGGCCCATGCGCAGGTTCGGATTGTCTCCGCTGGGCATCCGCAGCGCCAGCTGGTCACCTTTTACCCCTATGGATAACGGCCTATCTGACATGGTGGCCCCCTCCCCCAACAGCTTCACGTTGTAGTACGTCGACTGTTGTCTGCTTTCTGAGTATGGTACACCTGGTCTCCGCAGGCTGCCAGGGGTTGTGACAGGGGAGCGGCGCGGTCCTCACCGCGTGAGGATGAGACACGGCCGCGGCGCTCTGCGCGATCATCCGCCTCTGCGGAATCAGCGATTCGACGTCCCCGCACGGCCGCAGCACAGCGGCGAGCAGAGCGGCTCGGTCAGAGACACGGCCGCAGCAGAAAGGGAGCACGGCCGCAGCAGAGAGGGCACGGCCACAGCGGCGCTCTGCGCGATCATCTGCCTCTGCGGAATCAGCGATTCGACGTCCCCGCACGGCCGCAGCAGAGCGGCTCGGTCAGAGACACGGCCGCAGCAGAGAGGGCACGGCCACAGCGGCGCTCTGCGCGATCATCTGCTTCTGCGGAATCAGCGATTCGACGTCCCCGCACGGCCGCAGCAGAGCGGCTCGGTCAGCGAAGTCCCGGGTTCATGGGAAGACCGGCCGCAGCAGAAAGGGAGCACGGCCGCAGCAGAGAGGGCACGGCCGCAACGGCGCTCTGCGCGATCATCTGCCTCTGCGGAATCAGCGATTCGACGTCCCCGCACGGCCGCAACAGAGCGGCGAGCAGAGCGGCTCGGTCAGCGAAGTCCCGGTCTGTGGGGAAGACACGGCCGCAGCAGAAAGGGAGCACGGCCGCAGCAGAGGGGGCGCGGCCGCAACGGCGCTCTGCGCGATCATCCGCCTCTGCGGCATCAGCGATTCGACGCCCCCGTACGGCCGCAGCAGAGCGGCGAGCAGAGCGGCTCGGTCGGCGAAGTCCCGGGTTCATGGGAAGACCGGCCGCAGCACCGCGGCGAGCAGAGCGGCTCGGTCGGCGAAGTCCCGGGTTCATGGGAAGACCGGCCGCAACAGAAAGCAGAGCGCGGCCACAGCGGCGCTCTGCGCGATCATCCGCCTCTGCGGAATCAGCGATTCAACGCCCCCGCACACCCACAACAGAGAGCGGCGCGAGGGAGCTCCCTCCCTCGCGCCGCCCTTCATCTTTCAGCCTTCACCCCTACGCCGGCAGGTGATCCACCGCCCAGCTCACGTCCAGTGCGTGCAGGGTGTCGGCGAGCGGGACGCCGGTCTCGCGGTCCCAGCCGGCCATGCCGTAGTAGAGGTGCATCGCTTCGGCCAGCGCGTCGCGGTCGATGCCGCCGTCGGCTAGGGCGCCGCTGCGCGTGGGGGTGTAGCTGCGCGGGGCCAGCACGTCGTCCGCCGGGCCGAAGCCCTCGCGGCTGTTGAAGAGCCGCGCCAACGTCCACGCGCGCTCGCCGGCCTTGAGGAGCTCGTAGGCCGAGACGTCCCAGCCGGTGGCGGCGCGGACGAGCTGGACGGTCTCGTCCATGCTCCACGGCACGAAGAGGCACATGCAGAGGCAGTTGCCCACGGTCATGCGTACGCTGTGGTAGAGCGTCGCGCGCACTTTGGCCGGGCCCAGGTCCTCCAGCGGCACGGGCTCGAGGACGCCCATGGCGCGCAGGCTGCCGTTCTGGAGGAAGCCGCGCTCGTCGCCATAGACGAGGCCGGTGTCGTGCAGCGAGTGGCAGTGGTCGGCGCCGGTGGGCGAGACGGCGTAGCCGATCGCCAGCCCGCGCTTGAGCCGCGGCTCGTGCATAGGGTACTCCTGCCGCTTGGCCTGGACGGCGAAGGCCTCGGCCCCGCGGCCGATGGCGGCGGCGGCGCGCGCGGTGCCCTCGGCCAGCAGGTCGCCGATGCCCTCGCGGCGCGCGATCTTCTCGACCATCTGGACGACGGCGTCGCCGTTGCCGAAGCGCAGCTCGATGCCGCCGGTGTCCTCCACCGAGAGCAGCTCGTTTTCGAAGCACTCCATGGCGAAGGCGATGGTCACGCCGGTGGCGATGGTGTCGAGCGAGTAGGCGTTGCACAGCTCGGTGGCCTTGGAGACGGCGACGATGTCGTTGACGCCGCAGGTGGAGCCCAGCGCGCCGAACGATTCGTACTCGGGCCCGCCGTAGTCGGGGTCGAGCGCATAGGGGGTTTCGGCCTGGACCATCTTCTTGCAGCGCATGGCGCAGGCGAAGCAGCCCTCCATCCCCACGCCGATCTTCTCCATGAAGTTGTCGGCGCAGAGGTTCTCGACGCCCTCGAAGACGCCCTCGTTGAAGTTGTTGACCGGCAGGTTGCCGCTCACCAGCCCGCCGTCGATGCCGACGCCGGTGCCGTAGGTGTGCAGGCTGCCGCCCTTCTCGCCGCTGTTGATGGCGCCGGCCATCTCGCGCGCCATGGCCATCACCGCGTCACGGTCGTGCATCGCGAGCGCCCCACCCCCCTCGACGGCGACGGCCTTGAGCTTCTTGGAGCCCATCACGGCGCCGATGCCGGCGCGGCCCGCGGCGTCCTTGAGGCCATCCATGACGCAGGCGTACCGGACCATGGCCTCGCCGCCGGGGCCGATCATCGTGGCCTCGACGCGCTGGGTGCCCAGCATCTCGCGCAGCTTGGCCTCGGTCTCCTTGGTCGGAAGCCCCCAGAGGTCGGCGGCGTCGCGGATCTCGGCCTGGCCGTCTTTGATCCACAGGTAGACAGGCCTATCGGAGGCGCCCTCGACGATCACGGCGTCGAAGCCGGCGCGCTTGAGCGCGGCGCCCGCGTGCCCGCCCACCTCCGATGCGCCAAAGGCGCCGGTGAGGGGCGATTTGGCGCCCACGGCGCTGCGCGACGTGCCCGAGACCGGCAGCCCCGTGAGCACGCCGGGCGCGAGAATCAGCTTGTTGTCCGGCCCCAGCGGGTCGGCGCCGGCGGGCACCTCGCGCAGCAGCACGTCGGCGATGATGTTCCACCCGCCAAAGTACCGCCGGAAGTAGACCTCGCCCGGCTCGTCCACCGAGATGGTCCCCGTCGACAGGTTCACGCGCAGAATCTTGTTATGGAAGGATTGGCCCACGATAGTAACCTCCTTGGGAAGGCTAGTTGTCAGTTGTCAGTTGTCAGTTACCAGTTTTGGGTTGCCAGTTGCCAGTTGCCAGTTGTCAGATCAGTTGCCCGTTGCCAGTGGCCGGTGGGCAGTTGTGAGATGAGTTTCCAGTTGCCAGTTCCGGAGATCTGCAACTGAAAACTGAAAACTGACAACTGGCAACTGCGCATTACCCGAGCAACGTCTCTTCGCCCTCGCCGGGCTTGCCCTTCTCGAAGTCGATGTCGGTGTAGCCCTCGACCTTGTGGATCTTGAGCCACTCCTCGAAGTCGGCTTCGATCGCCTCAGTCCACTTGGTGTCCATCTGGCTGGAGTTGTAGATGCCCTCGCGCAGGCGGGTGTGGCTGAAGAGCTCGCGCAAGTGGGTGCGCTCGGAGTGCTCCACGACCTCCTCGGCCAGGTGCGGCGGGATGAAGAGGATGCCGGTGATGGTGCCCAGGACGACGTCGCCGGGCATGCAGGTGGCAACGCCGATGCGCGCGGGCACGTTGATGCCGGTGAGCGTGACGTTGCGGATGGGCGTGGGATCGACGCCCTTGCAGAAGGTGGCGAAGTTGGGGATGTCGCGGATCTGCTCGGCGTCGCGGATGCCGCCGTAGATGACCTGGCCGCGGCCGGTGCGCGAGGCGATGGCGGTGGAGAGGTTGGCGCCGGAGAAGGTGCCCTCGTAGACTTTGCCGAAGAGGTCGATGACGATGACGTCGTCCTTCACCAGCGTCTCGATGACCCACGAGTTCATGGCGCCGATGCGGCCCTCCTGCTCGTGGCCGTAGTCCATCAGGGTGTCGTGCAGGTCGGGCCGGGTGGGCACAAAGGTGCCGGTGACGGCGCGGCCCACGAGCACCCGCTCGGGGTGCAGGCGGAACCACTGGCCTTCATACTGGTAGTGGTAGCCGTGGCGCCAGAGGACGGACCACGCCTCCTCCATCGTCACGCGCTCCATGCGCTTGATGACGTGGTCGGGCACGCGCGGGCGCCCGTCGTCAAAGCGTTCGCCGGTCCACAGCGGGGTCAATTGGATGATGTCGTCACGGTTGTTGAAGATCACGGTAGGGCTCCTTGGAACATAGTTTACAGTTTTCAGTTGTCAGTTGTCAGTTGTCAGTTGTCAGTTTTCAGTTGCAGATCTGCCAAACTGGTAACTGGCAACTGGCCACTGGCCTTTACGCCTTCCCTGCGGCGCCGAAGAGGGCCAGGTAGTAGGCGACGCGGTCCTTGAGGCCCAGGGTGGCGGCGCGGGAGAGGGAGAAGAACGACGCCTCGCCGGCCTGGACGGCCTCGGTCATGGCCTGGCCCGCGGCACGGAAGAGGTCGGTGGCGATGTTGATCTTGGCGATGCCGTTGGCGATGGCGCCGCGGAACTGGGCTTCGGTGACGCCGGAGCCGCCGTGCAGCGCCAGCGGGATGTCGACCCGGGCGTGGATCGCGGCGAGCAGCTCCAGGTCGAGCTGCGGGTCGCCCTGGTAGAGCCCGTGGGCGGTGCCGACGGCGACGGCGAGCATGTCGACGCCGGTCTCGGCGACGAAGCGCTCGACCGTGTCGGGGTCGGTGAAGCCGAGGCGCAGCGCGCCAAAGGTCTGGTAGTCGCGCCCGCTGCCCACGTGGCCCAGCTCGGCCTCGACGCAGGCGCCGACGGCGTGGGCCGCGCGGACCACGGCTTTGGTCTCGGCGATGTTCTCCTCCAGCGGCAGGCGCGATCCGTCGAACATGACGTCGCTGAAGCCGGCGCGCAGCGCTTTGATGCAGTGCTCGAAGCTGAGCCCGTGGTCGAGCATCAGCGAGATGGGGACGGTGGACTCGGTGGCGCGCTGGCGCACGTAGGCGGCCAGCGCCACGCCGTTGGGCCGGTCGAGCAGGCCCGAGTAGAGCGCGACCATGGCCGGGGCGCGGTGCTCCTCCAGCGCCTCGATCATGCCCTCGGTGCTCTCGACGTTGGCGGTGTCGAAGAGCGGCAGCGCGTAGCCCTCAGCCTGGGCGCGGGCGAGTTCGGGACCAATCGTGATTAGTGGCATAGGCGGAATCTCCGTAAGGCACAGTTGTCAGTTATCAGTTGCCAGTTTTCAGTTGGCAGAGAACGGCACGGAGGGTTAGGGTCGGCATGGGACTTCCTGCAGGAAGGCTTGGGTTTCGGCGAAGGTGGGGATGCCGGCGCGACCGCCGAGGCGCGTGCACTTGAGCGCCGAGACGGCGCTGGCGAACCGCGCGATCGTGCGGAGGTCCCACCCGTGGATCATGCCGACGATGTAGGCGCCGTGGAAGACGTCGCCCGCGCCGGTGGTGTCGACGACCTGGCACGGGAAGGCGGGCGTGTCGAAGCGGTCGATGGCGCCGTGGGCGTCGCGCGCGACGGTGTTGCTGCCCGCCTCGCCCTCGGTCTGCACCACGATGCGCGGGCCGCAGTCGAGCGCGGCCTCGAGCGCCTGGTGCAGGTCGGCCCGGCCGGTGAGCCCCTGGACGAAGCCCGAGCCGCTGATGAGCACGTCGACGTGGCGCACGAGCGTCTTCATCGGATCGCCAACGGGGCCCGAGGTCTTGCTGCCGTCGAGCACGACGGTCCTGCCCGCCGCGCGCATCCACTGCGCGGCCTGCAGCGCCGCGGGCATGTGATAGCCCTCCAAGTGCAGGTA
>Ga0123332_1003978_pt1 | contig 13191 bp, 6 predicted proteins | sample BioC12SIPDNA_4_FD_89958 | JGI IMG/M metagenome (GOLD analysis project Ga0123332, IMG submission 89958) | Anaerobic biogas reactor microbial communites from Washington, USA - Biogas_R2_A C12 SIP DNA | ecosystem: Engineered > Bioreactor > Anaerobic > Unclassified | place: Washington, USA...
CGGCGAATTGTCCGTTGAGGTCTTCCCAGAGAGCGGTTGGATCGTACAGATCAACGGCTTCCAGATGCGGTCGCACGCGCTCCAACGCCTCGGTGATATTGGCGATGGTCGCCCCGTAGTAGGGATACTCTTCGGTTTCTCCGTAGCCGCTCGAATCGTTCTGCGCAAGTTCCACGATCAGCGCCTGGTTGACGGCCGTGGAGCCGCGGGCGATGGTGAAGACGTGCTTGAGCGGCAAATCATAGCGGTGCAGCAGCAGTTTCATTTGCCAAGTGTCCGTTTGAGTTCGAGAACCGCCTCGACCAGAGGCCCGGGGCCGTGACGGATCACGTCGCAGGTGGGCAGCCCCAGCTCCTCGCTCACCCGTTCGCACTCGGCCAGCGCTTCCTCCTCAGGAAACTTGCTGGTATTTACCGCGATGCCGATCGTCGTGCAAGGATGCATGATATTCGCCGACAACTCGTAGAATCGGCGAGCTTCCGCCAAGGGAGGCAGCGGGAACTCCGGCATGTTGTATACTGCCTTGCGACCCATTTCGTAGCACAGGATGAGGCCGTCGGGAATTGCGCCGTGCAGCAGCCCATAAGTAACGCATGAGTAACGCGGATGAAACAAGCTTCCTTGGCCTTCGACGACGATCACCTCGTGGTGCTGATTGGCGAGGACGAGCTTCTCCGCGGCGCCGTTGACGAAATCGGAGATGACGCGGTCGATTGGGATGCCGTCTCCCTCGATGAGAATCCCGGTCTGGCCGGTGGCAACGAACTTGGCGTCCACCCCGGCCTGCTTCAGCCCTTCGACGACCTCCACACTGGTCACCATCTTGCCGAGACTGCAATCGTTGCCCACGGTTTGGATGCGGAGGCAACCTTCGCGAATGCCCTTGCGGTTGGCGACGTCGTGCTCGTCGTTGCGACGGACATCGACCAGTTCCACGCCGTGCTGCCGGGCCGCTTCTACAAACTCGGCGTCGTCGACCAGCAGGTCGTGCAGTCCGGAGACGATGCTCAGCCCACGGCGGATCGCCTCAAGCACGATGGCTCGCCAGGGCGGCGGAATTTTTCCACCGGGCGGAGCGATGCCGATGATCAGCGTGTTGGCGTCGGGCGCGTCGGCGATCGAAGCCACGACCGGCACGTCGCCGAGGCCCAGCAGTTCGCGACTCGTCCGCCCTGCTCCCCTTCGATCGAGAACGGCAACCACCTCCTGCGGCTTGTAGCGAATGAGGTTGATGGCAGTTTTCGCGGTGTGGTCGTCGCCGTAGCCGTCCGTCAAAAGAAGGAGTTTGCGTGGTGTTTTCATGGGAACAAGCGTACCCGACGGCCACGGGCGGATCAAGAGGTGGAGACAACGCTCAGATCTCAACCACGCCCAACTCGTGGTAGACCGATTCAACCGTCTCGGCGTTGATCTGCGTAAGTTCCTGTCCGGCGCCGGCCGCCAGCGAGAGGTCGGCCAGTTGATTGAGCCGGCGAGGCACCCCCTGCGAAAGTTCGTGGAGCCGGACGATTGCCGGTTTGTCGAAAAGCGGCTTGTTGCAACCCGCGCGGGTCAACGTGCGGGCGATGTAGCTCTCCGTATCGTCGCGCTGCCAGTCTTGCAGATCGATCCGCAGTTCGGACAGTTCCAAGAGGGTTTCGCCCAGCCGTCCCATCCGCTCCTGCCGCCCGGCGAGAACGAGGGTGAGACGGGATTCGGGCGAGAGATCGTACTGGGCCAGCCGGACGACATGGGTGAGAACCGCACCGGAGGCCTGGTCCGCATCGTCGAGCAACACCACCGTCGCCCATTGCTGGTAGCGGTACTCCCGGATGCGATCCAACACCATCTGCCAGAGTTCCGGCATCGTTCGGCTGCCCGGATCCCGTCCGAACTGGATTGCCATCTCGCGGAGCATCTCCGGCGGCTCCAATCCGACCAAACTCATGCACACCACCGGAAACCCCCGCCGACGCATCTGATCCGCGAAGATCTCAAGCAAGAGCGACTTGCCCGTCCCAGATCCCCCCATTAAGAGCCCAAGGCGTCGCTGCTGCTCCACAAGGAAATGCAGCCGAGCGAGACCTTCTTCATGAGTCGGGCTTTCGAAGAAGAAACGCGGGTCGAAACGATTTCGGAAAGGTGTATCTTGCAGGCCCCAATGAGATTGGTACATCAGTTCAGCCCGGGGAACGAGCCACTCGGCGATCGGTGATTCCGTATAATCGCTGTATTCGGTAAAATCGCCCCTCCGGCTTGACTCTCTCCGGCAGTTTACCCCCTTCGCTTGGTGACTATGGCCGACCGTTACTTTGTGGACAAACCCGTCCTGGGGGAAAAGGCGATTCTTACCGGTGCCGAGGCACACCACCTGCTGCACGTGATGCGAGCCAAGCCCGGAGCCGAGGTGTTGCTGTTCGATGGCAGCGGGGTGGAACTGCTCGCCCGCGTCGAAACCGTCGCTCGCAGCGAGGTGGAATTGGCGGTGCTCCAGCGGCGCGAGGTGGACAGGGAATTGCCATGCACCCTGACGCTGGGGGTGTCTCTGCCCAAGGGGGAGCGTCAGAAGTGGCTGATTGAGAAAACCGTTGAGCTGGGGCTGGCCCGACTGGTGCCTCTGGTAACGGAACGGACTGTTGCTCAACCGGCGGGCGCAGCCTTGACGCGGCTGCGGCGGTCGGTGGTGGAAGCGTCGAAGCAATGCGGCCGCAACCGCTTGATGGAAGTCGGTGAGCCGCAGGATTTTTTGCGGTTTGTCCGGGACGCGCCGAAGGCGTCGCCGCGATGGCTGGCCCATCCTGCCACGGGCCAGGGTTCAACCGCTGCAACTCGCCTGGCCAGCCGGCCGACTGGGGAGGTCTACTTGGCTGTGGGCCCCGAAGGCGGTTTCACGGCCAAGGAGGTGGCAACGGCGATGGCGGCCGGCTGGGAAAGCATCGACTTGGGGCCGCGGGTGCTTCGCGTCGAAACGGCGGCCCTGCTGCTCGTCGGACTGGTCGCCCAGGGGTGAAGTCACGGTGCAGTCGCGCCACCAGGGCAACGAGGGCATGATATCGCAGGCTCCAACCTCGACCCCGGCAATGCATTCTAACGCCGAATTCTACTGCGGCAGTTCCCAGATCTTGACGGCGCCGTCGGCGTTGCCCGACGCAAGGAGTTTTCCGTCCGGCGAGTAAGCGAGCGATTCTACTTGATCGTGATTTCCCGAGAGGAGTGTCGGAGGAGCGATCCGGTCGAGAGCCCAGAGGCGTATCACGTGGTCGGCCCCTGCCGAGGCGAGTTGGAGACCGTCCGATCGGACAGCCAAGGCAAAGACGGCGCGGCGGTGACGTTCCAGATCGACTCGAAGATCGCGGCGCGCCACATCCCAAACACGAATCAGCCCTTCTGCGCCGGCGGAAAATAGATACTCGCCGCTCTGGGAAAACGCTGTGCAGAAGACAGGCCCGGCATGCCCGGCTAGATCGCCTACCCGGACGCTCCGCTTGAGATCCCACAGCGAAAGACTTCCTTCGCTCCTGCCCAATCGACCGCCCGCGGAGGCCAGCAATTCGCCGTTCGGCGAGAAGGCAACGGCCCAGATCTCGCTCCCTTGGCTCTGCAACGTGACTGCGGGCTTGCCGGTCACCATGTCGAGCAGGGCGATTTCGCCTTCGTCGGTCGAAAAGGCCAATTGCTGTCCGTCGGGCCGAAAAGCCGCCGACAACACCTCGTTGGCCGGACGGGGCAGCGAGAAACGGAGCGCGCCGGCCTTCCGATCCCAAACCTGCACGACCGCGCGACCGCCTCGCCTTCCCCAAGTCGCGACCTCGGCGGCATTCGGCGAGATGGCGATGCCGGCCGGTTCGCCGAGGTCGGGAAAAGCCGCTTCCAGAAGTTCGCCGGTGGCCGCCTTCCAACAACCGCACTTTCCATCGCTCGAAGCAATCAGGAGGGTCGTGCCGTCGGCATCGAAAACCAGGCCGCGGATCGCGGCCCGCGCCGCGACAAAAGAGCGATGGGACGTTTCCGGCGAGGGAACTTCGGGCAGTTGCGGAAGAATCCACAGACGCACGGAGTCCGACCCAACCGCGCAGACGTTGCCGGAATCGGAAGAGAAAAGGAGGCGATGAACATACGATGCCGTTTGACGGTCGGATGTCAACACAACCCGCTTGACGCCTGTGGACAGATCCCAGAGATCGACGTCGCCCTGATCGCTGGTGGCCAACCAGCGTCCGTCCGGGGAGAAAGCGGCTGCCCGGTAATCGACGTAGCGCTGAAAACGCCTCGTCAGCTTGCCCGTCGACGGATCCCAAAAGTCGATGCCGCCGGCCAACAGCGTTTCACCGGGCGCCGCGACGAGCGTCTTTCCGTCGGGCGATAGGGCGATGCCACCGATGTGATACGGGCAGCGAACCTGGTAGTCGCGGAACCGACCGGGCTCCATGTCCCAGAAGCTGACCCGTTGTTCACCTGCCACCAGCAGTGTACGGCCGTCGGGAAAGAAGGCCAGATCCTTGACGCGCAGGCGGGATTCGCCGAGGCGTGCGTCGGGCGCTATAGGACGCGCCGGCTTTTCTGGCGTGACATCCCAAAGGAAAAGAGAGCCGTCCTCGTTGCCGGCGGCCACGGTCTGGCCTCGCGGGGCAAAAGCTAGCTTCAAGAGATTTCCTCCCGACGAGAATCGCTCTCGAAGCTCAGTGAACTGGCGCGCGGTGGCTAAATCCCAAGCGGCGATTCGATCGTCGCCACCGGTGACGAGACATTGCCCGTCCGGCGAAATGACGATGTTTTGCCGGCCCTCCGAAGGCTTGAGCCAGTCGGCCGTCTTGCGCTGCGCCGCAATGTCCCAGACGAAAATGCCGTCGTCGGTGGAGACGAACAGTCGTTTGCCGTCCGGGGTGAATGCGGCTGTGGTCGCATAGTCCCGGTGAAGCACAACTTGAACGTCGCTGACGACATGCGGTGGGGCATCACCCTTCGTCATGGATCCGATGGCAAGCAGTCCCAAGGCCAGGATCGTTCGGCAGGCAAGAAACTTCATGGGAACCTCGTCGGACTCGGCAAACGACCTCTCTTGTGGCGCATCTCGGCGGCAGCCGCCGATTACGGCGGGCCGATCAACACATAAGCGGCCCAGTAATGCGGACTGCTCCAGGCCTGCTGCTGCCGCACCGACAGCTTGGCCCGGTGCAGGCCGTCGGCCAAGTCGACGGTCCGGCCCGCAGTCTCTGCCTCGGCAATTACGGCGGCGAGAGTTCCGACGAGCTTCGCCGCCGCGCGATCCCTGACGACCCAATCGGTCGCCACGACGCGCCGTGCCCCGGCGGCCAGAAAACCCCGCGACAGGGCCCACACTCCCTCGCCCGACTGTTCCAGGCCGAAGTTGGTGCTGCACGCGCTGAGGATCGCCAACTCGCAGCCGTGCAGGTTCAGTTCGCAGATCTCCGGCAGCATCAGCAGTCCGTCATGGTCTTCGGGGCGAATCGGCGGCAGCCCTTTGGCCTCGTCCGATCCCGGCTCAGGGAGAGTCTCCAACAGCGATTTCGGAAGGCCGTAGTTATTCTCGCCGAAGAGGGCAGCCGCGCGGTCCGGTAGGAGTGAGAGGAAACGCTGTTGCGTCAAAGTGGTCAGACCGCTGGGCGGAGCCGCTGGCGTCAGGACCAGTGCGGCCGAGTTGGGCCGGCTCTCGTCGGCCAGCCCATGACATGCGAAGTGGACAATCCGTCTGCCGGCCACACGAAGCCGCACGGTATTTTCCGTCGCCTGCTCGCGCAGCAACTGCTCCACCGCTAGTCCGGCATCGCCAAGGGTTTCGGCAACCCACTGCGACTCCTGGTTGGCGTTGGGCAGCCGATCCAGTCGCTGGGCGGCGGAACGAACGACATCGACCGGGGGCGATGCGACCGACGGAGCAACCTGGCCGACCGGCGGCTCGCTTGGATCGGGCCAGAGCGGATCGGCCACCGAGAGGACTGGTTCCACTCCCGGCCTCGGTTCGGCTTCGGCGCGCCGGCTGAGGGTGGTCAGAAGCGTGGCCGAATGGCAATACAAGACCGGAGGGCCGACGTCGAGGACGTAGGTCGGCTCCTCCCCCGGCTCAACCACCAGCGCCTCAAACGGTAGCAGACTGAGTGGGCCGTCGGGAATGACGGCCAACAGGCCGGCTTTGCCTTCCTCGATACGCGCTCGGGCCGCCGGGGGTACGATCAACTTCCATAGTTCCGCCAAACTCGCCGTGGCCTGCGATGCCCGACCCGCGCCGGCCATGAGCCGCACGATGCCCCGCGGCTCCTCCAACAGCAGTCGCCTCAGCGTCGTATTCGTCAATGGACCGGCTGCACATCCCAGCGCCTTGGCCTGCGCCTCGGAAACAGAAAGCGACTCCAGGGTGACGAGGCCCTCCGGGTCAACGCTCAGTACGAAGGTTCCCTCGGCGCCGACCAGGTACTGAAGCAGCAGGGCTTTATGCGCAGTCACCCAGCTTTGAACGGAAGTCAGCGTCGCGGGCGACCAGTCTCGGGCGATTCCCTGCCAATACGACGGGTCGCTGCGATCCGCGGCGCGCCAGATCCGAAACGCTTCATTACGAAGCCGAACCGACTCGTCGCGGTAGAAGAAGAACAACTCGCGGCGAACCGACGCGGGAAGGTCGAGGATCGCCAGATCCGACTCCAGCAATTGGCGTCGTCGCGTTTGCGGGTACTTGTCGCCGGCGTCGTCGCTGGCCAGTTCCGCCTGCGCAACGGCGATTTGCGTCAACAATTCCTCTCGCTGTCGGCGGCGTTCGGTGGGCGAGAGGGCATAAAGCCACTGGAACCGCCGTTCGTCCTCCTGGAGGTCATGGATCTTTCCCAGCGTCCCCGAGGCGGCCAGGTATCGTTGCAGCGATCCAAACCGTTGCTGGCCTTGGTTGCCCGACGACCGCTGCGCAATCTCGCCAAGATCTTCCCAAGAGAAGTCGCCCTGACCACTTCCCGTCAGCAGGTCGGCCCCGTTCCAGGCGAGCTGATCGAGAAGAGTTCGCGCTCGGGCGCGCTCCATGGCGTCGTGGGCTTCCGGAGGCCGTCCGAGGGCGAGTTGCCACTCAGTCATCCGTTCGAAACCGGAGGCGAACTGAGCGAAGAGGGCGGCCCTTCCGACTTCCGCGCCGGCGGTCAGACCTCGCTGCTTTTCGGCCTCGGCCAGCGATTCGCGGAGTTGGGTCACGGCCTGGTCGCGCTGGCCCGCCTGCCAACTCATTTCCGCCCGGAGTTGGAGACAGCGGGCCTTCCGGTCGTGTTGGCCCGGCATCGCTTGCAGGCCCTTCCACGCCCGGTCGAGCAACGGCCGGGCCTCCTGCCATTGCTCCCGGCTGCAAAGCATCGAGGCCAGGTGCTCCAAATTTAGGATGGTCTCTTCATGGTCTGCTCCGAGCTTCGCCTCGCGCAGCTCGAGTGCCTGGCGGCAGAGCCTGACGGCTTCGTCGGGCTTGCCGCGGAGCAGGCACAACTCGGCCCAGTCCGAAAGCAGGCGGGCGGTTTGCGGCGGGTCGCCGTCGCGATCGGAGTGACTTTGGGCCAGCGTTTGCTCGTAGAGCCGCTCCGCTTCATCGAATTGGTTCCTCGCACGCAGTAGCAAGGCCACCTGGGAAGCGAGTTTCACATTCCGCACGCCGCTGAACTCGGTCATGCCGGCGAGCCAGGGGGCAGCCTCGCTGACCAAAGGCTCGGCTTCCGCCGGACGCGCGTGGTTGGTGTAGAACTCGGCCGCCTCCATCAGCGACTCGACCAACTCCGATGCCGTCCCCAAGGGCTTGCCCGCTTCGCCCGGTTCGTCGCAGGTCAACACGCAGGTCCGAGGGCCGGAGCCGTCGCCGGTGCCCTCGACATCCACGACCACCTTGACCTTGGTGCCTTGCGGCCCGCGGAGCAGTTCCGTGGCCGTAGCCACGGCCGCGTTTCCTTCAGGCTCGGCACATTCCAGGCGTTGACCGCCATCGGGTGCGATCTCGAGGATCTGCCGACCCGGCTGCAGGGCAGGGTTTCTGGCGGCCGCCGAACCGGGCAATACCCGGTCGATCACCAGGTAACTGTCCTCGACGCGGAATCGCAAGCCCACGCCCAAGCGGGGATTCATCAAGGCCCGGCGGATCGTCAGGGCGCGTTGGTAGCAATTCGCCGCCTGCTCGAAGTCCTTTTGCTGGTCGTAAAGCCGGCCCTGGTGCATCAGGCATTCCGCCACCTGGGGAATCCACCAACCCCGGACGTCGCGAAAACCCGCCAAGGCCCGGCTGTAGGACGACTCGGCCTCCGTGAAATGTTTCTGGCGTGCCTGGGCGTCGGCAACCAACATGACCGCCTCGCCGGCTCGAATCACAGTTTCGATCGGTGTAAGTCCTTCGCGGATCGACGGAGTGTAGCCCATTGTTAGCATCGGGTTCTTGACGGCGGCCCGCCGCTGGAACATTTCGGCGTCGAGAGAGAACAAATCCATGGCGGCCGTTTCGGCCTCGGCGTAGCGGCCGGCCTGGAAATGCTCGTTGTACTGCTTCCGATACCGGACGCGAAGTTCGTCGGCGGTAGGCCGCTTCGACGCGTCCGAAGGCAACAGCTCGCAGGCGTCTTCGGGACTGGCGCCCTCCCGGATCCAGAGGAACTCCGTATTGCGGAGAGATCCGGAGGCTCCCTCCAACCAGGATCCCGAGCTTCGAGTCTTCGTCGAATTCTCGAACGTCAGCGACATCTCGGCGAGCCGGCCGCGCTCGGCGTCAAACCACAGTTCCCCTTGAAACGTTTCCTGGCGGTCGGCAGGACTGGACGCCGCTGGCCGTAGCTGGGCCGAGCTACGATCGGTCAGCTTGTACTCCGTTCGCCCAGACAGCGCGATTCGCTCCAGAATCCGCCCCGAAAACGTCTCTCGGCCTTGGTGGCTGTACTCCAACTTCAACGAAAAGGCGGCGAGGTCGGAGGTCAGTCGTTTCTCCTCGGTCCAACGGTCGCCAGGACCAACCGCGTAATCCGCCAGCAGAACCATCGGCACGGTCGTGAAGGTCGCATGGTAGTCGCACACGTCCCCGGACTTGCCGGGCATAAGCGCGGGGTAGACATTTCCAGCCATCACCACCATCGCCGTGGATGAAAAGCTGCGGTCTAACGTGAAGGAGATATGGGCTTTGGCGGCCTCCTCCATCGCTCGTCGCAGTTCGGCAGAGAACGCAGGCGGCTTGTGTTGGCCTCGAGGGTCGATGCGGACCGACGCCGGCACGCGCATCGCCTCGAACAGCGCGCTCATGACCCGAAGCGCCTCGGGCTTGACCGCTTCTGGATTTCCCTGCCAAGAGTCGGTTCGAGAATCGTATTCCGCCTTTTGTTGTGAATGGTGTTCGCCCCATTGCGAGGAATCAGAGCCATCAGTGGAGCCGTCAACCCAGCGGAAGCGCACACGGTCGACCGAGACACCGACGACCGCATCGCCGGAAGGTTCGACCTGGTCCACACTCCAAAGGGCGTCTGCCACGAATGTCCGGGTTAGTTCGGACCGATAGTCTGTAGAACCACGGGAGTCGCTCGATCGACGGCCTTTTCGCACGTAGTGGTATCGGATCGACTCGCCGGGAGTGAACTTCCAACGCAGCAGCACCTTCGGTGCCGTCTCTTTCCCAGAGGGCGGCTCCGCGGCCTCAACCGCTGCCCGCGTTAGGATCCCGACGCTCACCGCGGCTATCGCCACACCTCGCAACCACCGCGAGACCGATCGTTGCATTGCGGTTGATCCTTCGTTGGGGGCACCGCCACTCTCGAACGTGGCGACGGCTGCCGAATATTAAGAGCCTATCCCAAAACCTTGGCGGAGAGGGGGACAGGCACATCTTGCTCCGAAGACTCCGCAAAATGAGCCAGTCCCCGGCGGTTTTGGGATAGGCTCTAAGTATTACCTGACATCCGCGGCCTGTAAAGAGCCCACCGAACGTTAGAGACTGACGAAACGGATCAAGCCGTGAAATGAGAGTGGCCGTGCAAGGGTTCGCTGATTATACTCAGCGACTGAGACGCCGCGACTGCGAAAAACACCGGGAGATTGATCCAATGCGAGTGATTGCCGCACGGAAGAGACCCTTCGTGGGGAAGTCGTCCCCGCGATTTGTCCGCGGACCGTGCATGCGAGAGCTTCTGGCTGTTCTCGCCCTGACGGCGGCCTTAGGAGATGCGACACTGATCGCCGCTGACCACACCACGCGCTCCATCGTTCGGGACTCGGAGGCTCGCGCCGAGGCTGAACCGGCGACATGGTTGGTTGCCATTGGCGTGAACGCGTATCGTCACGTTGCCCCGCTGGCGTTTCCGGCACGAGACGTCGAGTTGATCGCTTCGACCCTCACGGCCCACGGCGGCGCAGCGCAGCGGGCGGGCAATAAACTCGGCAGGATCCGGCGTTCGCGGCAGATCCTCTGGATGACCGACACGTCGCCTGAGGAGAAGAAGCCGACCTTGAACAACATCTATAAGCAGATCCCCGAGTTTCTCAAGCAGGTCGGGCCGCGCGACCGGGTGATTTTCTACTATAGCGGTCATGGGTTCCTCGGGGCTCGTCGTGAGGCGTTCTTGGCGCCCTCCGATTGTGATCCGAAGCACCTGGCCATGACCGGCCTTCCCATCGGCTGGGTCCGCACGATGCTTGAGAATTGTCCTTCCCAGACGCGATTCCTTTTCCTCGACGCTTGTCATGCGGGCGGAAGCGCCGGTGCTGCCGGCTTGACGGGCAGCGACGTAGAGAAAGAACTCGCGGCGGCCGGCGGGGTGTTCACGCTCGTCAGTTGTACGGCCGGCCAGTCGAGCTACGAATGGGATGATCGCCGGCACGGGCTGTTTACCTATTGGCTTGCCCAAGGACTCGGCGGCGCAGCCGACGCCAACGGCGACGCCCGAATCGACTTTGATTAACTGTCGAGCTTCGTCGGCGAGTATGTCCCCTACACCGCCGAGACACTCGGCGCCGGATTTCGCCAGAACCCCGTGAAGATCGCCGGCGTGGCAGACCGGCCCAATCCGCCAGTGCTCCGCCTCAACGTCGAGGAATTCGGAACGACGGTCCAGCGGATGGCGGAGATCCTCGACGTCTCACTCCGCAAGAACGCGATCCGGAGGGTCGGCGTCGTGGAGTTCGTGGACCGGGTTGGGGAGGGATTCCGTCGCGGCGGGGCGTTGGGCACGTTCGGGCCGGCGGTCGCTCAGCGACTGGAGACGCAAATGGCGGCCCTCGCCAACGGCAGGTATGACGTTTTGAGCGATGCGGCCCGCAACGACCTGATGCAGTCGGTGAGTCTGCCCGCCGCCGGCCAACTCAAGAATATAACACTCGCCGCCGACGTCCCAGCGCCCGAAGGGCTGATCGTCGGTTGTTTTCAGCGCTTGGCGGACCCGTGGCGACTCTTGCTACACTGCCAGCTTCTGGTTCCGGGCCGGAGCGACGTGCTGGCTTCGGTAAGCGGGACGATTCAGCCGAGCCTGGAAATCATGCCCTACTTCCCCGTATCCGCGGATCTATCGTCGACGACGCCCGGTACGGCATCGCTGCAGGCGATGCTCTTGGCTCCCTTGACCGGTGAGCATCGCGTGCCGCACCCTTTGCTCGTGCCGCGGCCCGAGGCGGCGCCTTTTGTGGTCAAGTTCCTGACAGCCCCGCCCGACGGCAATCTGCACGAAGTTCGACTTGCCGCTGATCCGTCGGATGCCAACGGGGCTTATTTCCGCGTGCGTCCCAAAGACCGTTATGCGATCTACCTCAAGAACAACGGTTCCGGCACACTGGCGGTCCGCGTGTTCATCGACGGCCTCAACGTGATTGGCGCTTGCCGCGAGGAGCCGAGCCGCGCCCGGCCTTGGATCTTTCGACCCGGCGCGGAGCTAACGATCTCCAGTTGGCATCGGCCCAGCGAGAGCGAAAGTGGACTGATGAATTTCACTGGCGGTCAGTTCGTCGTGACCGCGCCATGCGATAGCCTGGCAGGAGCCGCCGGATTTGATCAAGAAATCGGCCAGATCACCATTGCCGCCTACCACGCCGAAGACCAGGCCCGGCAGGCTGAGGCGGTCGGCACCGGGGAAGGACGACAGGAGGTCAAGCAGTACCGCCCACTCGACGGCATCCATATCAACAACGACGATCCTTGTTTCTTCTATACGGTCCGCTACGTCAGCCAGACCGCTTCGGTGGAAAACTGACTTCCGCGCCACCGCCGGGAATCGAACTGCCTCCGAGCCGACATCGAACTGCCTCCGAGCCGACCCGGCCGCTGCCTCCCGACCGGCCCGACGCAACTGCGGCTAAGATTGGCCGCGGGGCTGGTTCTGACATTCCGAAGAGCCGATCGGACGCGAAACTAGCCAAACGCGCCCATCGGTTCCTCATGGCCCCGAAGCTTTCTGACAGCTATCCGGAGCTTTAGTTCTCCCCGTCCGCCGCAGCCGTGAGCGTTACAACATCGTCGTAGGTGCGGCGCTCCCAGCCGGTCAGCTTGCCGTCCACGTCGAGCAGCGGAAAGACACATACCGGCGTCAACTCCGCCTGCCACAGTCCATCGGCCCTGCGCGCGACGTTCACTTCCAAGTGGCCGTAGTGCTTGCCGCCGGAGACGAGTTGCCGCCCCTTCCAGGTTTCCGGCGCATCCTGGTGCGCGAGGAATTTCCTGTACGGGTTGTCGAAGCCTTCCGAGGGGCCGCGCAGCCCGTCGCCGCCCATCCCCACGTCGTAACAATGGATACGGTGCGGGCGTTCGGCGCCGTCGGCAAGCCTCTCGGTTCCCGTTACCATCGACCGCTCCAACACCTCGTCGTGCCCGGAGAAGACGACGTCGACGCCGTAACGCATCAGCAACGACTGGATCACCCGCATGGCAATTCCCGACTGCTGGGAGAAATTGGGTTTGCCGAAGGGAATGCTGTGGGGGCCCGAACCGTACATCGTGTGGTGGAACTGCACGAAAGTGAAACGGCTCTTCTCTTGGGCTTTGGCCAGTTCCGCCTCCAGCCAGCGGTATTGTTCGGATCCGGGGTTGAAATCGGGAGCATGGCTCCCTTCGAGCATGTGGTTCGTGTCGGATGCCGTCTGGTGCGGCAGCCCATCGCTGGAGTCCAGCGTAATCAGCGTGATCGGGCCGTAGACAATCGTGTAGTACCGCCCGCGATGCTTCTCATTGGCGGCGTGATTCGAGGGAACGTCGAAATAGGTTAAAAACTTGTCGGTAGCGAA
>Ga0123332_1003991_pt1 | contig 13169 bp, 10 predicted proteins | sample BioC12SIPDNA_4_FD_89958 | JGI IMG/M metagenome (GOLD analysis project Ga0123332, IMG submission 89958) | Anaerobic biogas reactor microbial communites from Washington, USA - Biogas_R2_A C12 SIP DNA | ecosystem: Engineered > Bioreactor > Anaerobic > Unclassified | place: Washington, USA...
ACTGGCCTCATACCTTTTACTCTTCAAGAGACACATGGCGGGGCCGCGTGTCTGCTGAAAGCGTTCCACGCGAGGATGCGCGGTCTCTACGAGTGCTCTGAGGTTTTACTACGTATTGCGCTCGGTGTGCTCTTATACGTGTCGAATGCGGTGATCGGATCTGCGGAGCCCCGGGTGGTTGAGGTTCAGGTTCCCGGGACCGCGGAACACGCTTGCGTCGATGTCTGGAGGCTGTTTGGGGAGCCCGGCGGCTTCTTGCGGTCAGGATGCCGTCTTCGTCGCACGCCCGGCCGACCAGCCCTTCATGCGAACCCGTAATGCCCTTGAATCAACCTTGTTATCCGGAATAAGGCCTCCGGCAGGCAGGATGACGTATATTTTTATAGGTTGGCGGGCATTCTGCTTGCATGGCATCGCCAGCAGCATCTGAAGTTTACATCATCGATGCATCGGATCGTTACCGCGCTATTGAAGCGCTCTGGCACGAGATCGGCCCTCTTCCCCTCGATGGGAAGACCGTCGCGGTCAAGGCGAATTTCAACAGCGACGATCCGTTCCCTGCGACGACTCACCCCGATATGCTGGAGGCGGTCCTCGGGCAGGTTCGCGCTGCCGGTGCCGGGACGGTACGGCTCGGGGAGCGGAGCGGGATGGGGGAGACCCGCGCGGTGCTGAAGAACCGGGGCGCCGTCGACGTCGCGGCCCGGACGGGCGCAGAAGTGGTGGCGCTCGACGGTCTCCCGCCGGAGGGGTGGGAGGCGGTCCCACCGGACGGTCTCCACTGGGAGCGGGGGTTCCTGATCGCCCGGCTCTTCCGGGAGGCCGATGTAGTGGTCCAGACCTGCTGCTTAAAGACCCACCGGTTCGGCGGGCACGTCTCCCTCTCCCTGAAGAATCCCGTCGGGGCCGTGGCGAAGAGGGCTCCCGGGAGCGGCTACAACTACATGGCGGAACTGCATTCGTCGCCGCACCAGCGCAGGATGATCGCCGAGATCAACCGGTCCTTTCCCTGCGACGTCGCTATCATGGACGCAACGGAAGGGTTCTCGACCGGGGGCCCCGAGCGGGGCGGCCTCGTCGCGCCGAACGTCATCCTCGCGAGCACCGACCGGATCGCCCTCGACGCCGCGGGGATCGCTCTCCTCCGGCGTTACGGCTCAACACTCGAGGTGATGCAGGGCAGGATCTTTGCGATGGATCCGATAGCCCGGGCAGCGGAGCTCGGCATCGGCGTTCGGTCGGCGGAGGACCTCCGGCTCGTCGCGCTCGACTCCGAGAGCAAAGACCTTGTCCTCGATATGCGGCGGATCCTGGACGAGACCGCGTGAAGATCAGAAGAAGAGGTGGTCGAGCAGGATCCGGAGACCGATGCCGATCAGGATCACCCCGCCGAGGACCTCGACCTTCCTCCCGAAGACCCGGTCGAGCGAACTTCCTATCAGCACGCCGGCGGCGGAGAGGATGAAGGTTACGGCGCCGATCGTGACTGCGGGCCAGAGGATCGGCATATCCAGGACGGCAAACGTGACGCCGACAGCGAGGGCGTCGATGCTTGTCGCAACGGCGAGAAGGAGGAGCGTGGTCATGCTCCCGGCGCCGAACCGGACGTTCTCGTCGTCTCCCCGGACTGCCTCGACGAGCATCTTCCCGCCGATCAGGGTAAGCAGCAGAAAGGCGATCCAGGGTGCCCAGGTCCCGACGAACGAGGTGACGCTCACCCCGCCGAGCCACCCGAGCACCGGCATCCCTGCCTGGAACCCGCCGAAGAGCGCCCCGATGATGAGGGCCCACCGCCCCCGGTCTTCTTGCATCGCGGCCCCTCCACTGATCGAGACGGCAAATGCATCCATCGCGAGTCCGACGGCGATGAGGAGGGTTGTTGCGAACTCCATTGCTTCCATAACATTCCAGCGCGATACCGGATAACGCTATGGTCGACGGTTGTTATATGGCGCCTGAGTGCCCTACCGGTATGGAGAGATGATACGATGAGCACGCAAACGATTGGCCTCATCCAGACGGCGGCGGGCAATGACCCCGACCGCAACCTGGTCCACACCCTTGCAATGGCAAGAGCAGCAATCGCGAAGGGTGTGCGGATCCTCTGCCTGCAGGAACTCTACCGGCTCCCCTACTTCCCGCAGTATGAGGCTACGGACGCCTCTGTCTACGCCGAGACCATACCGGGTCCCTCGACCGAAGCGTTCGCGGCGCTTGCCCGGGAGCACGGCGTGGTGATCGTCGTGCCGCTCTACGAACGGACCGAATCGGGGGAGTACTTCAACGCGGCAGTAGTGATCGATGCCGACGGGCGACTGCTCCCCCCGTACCGGAAGGTGCATATCCCCTACGACCCGCTCTTCTACGAGAAGACCTACTTCCGGCAGGGGGACCGCTACCGGGTCTACGATACCCGGTACGGCCGGATAGCCGTACTCATCTGTTACGACCAGTGGTTCCCGGAGGCCGCGAGGGCGGTCGCCCTGCAGGGCGCTGATATCATCTTCTACCCGACCGCCATCGGCCGGATTGCCGGGGAGGAGCCGCCGGAGGGAGACTGGCGCGAGGCGTGGGAGACGGTGCAGCGGGGCCATGCGATCGCAAACAGCGTCCACGTCGCCGCCGTCAACCGGGTCGGCACCGAGGGGGATATCCGGTTCTTCGGGAGCTCGTTCGTCGCCGACGCTTTCGGGAACGTCCTCGCCCGGGCGAGCGAGACCGACGAAGAGGTGCTCGTCGTCGAGGTCGACCTCGCGAAAAACGAGGCTGTCCGGGAAGGCTGGGGCTTCTTCCGGAACCGGCGGCCTGAGACCTACAAGGTGCTCACCCGGAGGTTTCCGCCGGGTAGAACCCCGCAGGCGCTCGGCTACCGCATGCCGGCGGAGTGGGCGTCGCACGATGCCGTCTGGCTCTCCTGGCCTCATGATCGGGAGACGTTCCCCGACCTTGCCGCGGTGGAGCTTGCCTACGTCGAGATCCTCGCGGCCCTCCGGGGGTCCGAGACTGTCAACCTGCTTGTCACGAGCGAGGCGATGCGCATCCGGATCGAGGCGATGCTGGAGGAGGTTGGTGTCAATCCAGAGGGCATCAGGTTTCACTCCGCCGACTACGCCGACGTCTGGTTCCGGGACTACGGGCCGACGTTCGTGATCAACCCCGAGGCGGGGAGCCTCGCGATGGTGGACTGGACGTTCAACGCCTGGGGGGAGAAGTACCCGGAACTTATGGGGGATACCGGGGTCCCGCTTGTGATGAACCGCGAGATGGACCTCCCCCTCTTCACTCCCGGGATTGTTCTGGAGGGCGGTTCGATCGAGGTGAACGGGTGCGGGACGGTGATCACGACGGAGGCCTGCCTCTTAAACCCGAACCGGAACCCTCGCCTCTCCCGGGGGGATATGGAGGCGTACCTGGAGGCTTACCTCGGCGCCAGTCACGTCATATGGCTCAAACAGGGTATCGCCGGCGACGATACCGACGGCCATATCGACGACATCGCCCGGTTCGTGGACGAGAGAACCGTCCTCTGCGCCGTCGAGGAGAACGAGGACGACGAGAACTATGCCGTCCTGCAGGAGAACCTCGCGATCCTCCAATCGTCGACCGATCAGGACGGCAACCTCCTGACGGTCGTCCCACTCCCGATGCCGGGCAGAGTCGGCGGCGAAGAGCGGCTGCCGGCGAGTTACGCGAACTTCTACATCGGAAACACCGTCGTGCTGGTGCCGGTCTTCGGGCACCCGAACGACGAGGTCGCCGTAGCAAGGATCCAGGGGTTCTTCCCGGACCGGGAGGTCATCGGGATCGACTGCACGGCGATGGTCGAGGGGTTCGGCGCGATCCACTGCATCAGCCAGCAGCAGCCATCCATCGTGCCGCGCGCCACCTTCCCGGGGGGAGAAAGCGCACCGCGAGAGGGATGAACGCGGAGATAACCGTGCTCCACGTCCAGCCGGCGAAGGCAAGCAGGATCGCAATGACGGAGACGGCCGGGACCATCGTCACCCCCCGATTTGCGCGCCGCACGTCGGTCCCGGGATGGACGAGCCGGTCTCTCCCGGCTCCGACTCTCTCCTCCATCTGCAGCAATCTCTTCTGGGAGGGCCGGCCTGATATGGGGTGAGCATCTGCACCGGCAGGGAAGTTACCAGCCGTTGCAGTGGACCCGGTCCTTACGGTAGCGGTCAACCGGCGGAGAGCGTGCGGCCGGGGAGCCGACGGTGACGAGGGCGAAGGGAACGACTGGCCGAAGGGTGCGATGGTTCTATGAACGGAAGTTTGAGCACCGTCAGGTACGAAGAACGCGAAATCCGGCGGATGAATGGTGTAACTCCCCTTCGTGGCTTTGCGGCTCGCACTTCGCGTGAGGGCATGTCACCACCTCTGTATCAGCCATCCGCGCCTTCAGCCACCATCCGGGGCCGACCTTCCCCCCGGCATGGGGCAGAGCGGTGTCGCCTCCTCCGGAAGCATGAGGATCTCGCGGACCCCGCCGTCATCGAACGCCCCGATGGTGACGGTGGCCGGGGCGCCGCCCGCGGGCGTCTGGTTGACGGCCGCGATCTCAAGGGCTGCCCGCCGGTCCCCGTTGCCGACCCGGACGACCTGATGCTTCCCGGGCCGGTAGTCCTGGACGTAGCACCTTCTGGCATGCTCTTCTTCACCGGGGCGGGGCTATGGGTGCCGGGGAGATGAAGCTGTCGGAGCATCCTCCTCCCCAATCGCTTCTTCCGGTGGTTCCTGGCGGCGCTTCTCCCGGCGTTCCCTGACGGACGAGAAGGGGAACTTCACCATCTCCCGGAGACCTCCCGCGGGGGAGAAGTTTCGCATATCACGTCGGACTCCTGAGATGAGTTCGTCGACGACCTCCTGCTCCTTTGCCTCCCCCTCCTCCTGTACCGCCGCGAGGCGGTGGAGGGAGTAGAGCCCGAGGATGAAGGCGAAGAGGAAGAAGAACTCCCATTGTTGCAGGTCGAGGGTGACGAAGACGAGCTCCCGTACCGGGTCTTTCCAGACGAGGGTCCAGATGAGTTCCCGCTCGGCAAAGAAGTCCACGAAGAGGCCGCCGAGGATCGGCGCGACGCCGGCGGCGACCGAGTTTGCAAAGGTGCTCGCCGCAAGGTAACTGGTCGCCTGACCTTGTGGGGCCAGCTTCAGGCCGATGTTTCCCGAGGCGAGCGAGACTCCCGCAAGTGAGATCCCCATCAGGATGTGGATGAGGATGAGAAGCGGGTAGGTCAGGACGTAGATATCCGGGAGCGTGACGAACATCCAGGCGAAGATCGCGAGCATGAAGAGCGGACCGCTCACGGCGAGAACCGACTTGTTGGAGAACCGGTCGGAGACCTGGCCCCACGACCGGTAGAAGACGATGTTCATGACCTGGCTGAGGACGCTGAGAGCGACAACGAGCGAGATATCAAGACCGATCCTCTGCAACATGTAGACCGTAAAGAACGGCGACGCGAGGTTGACGGCGAAGTTCCACGAGCCGAGGAAGATGACCAGGTTCCTGAAGTTGAGGTCCGCAAAAGGCTTCCTGATGGCGGCGAAGAGGCCGTCCTCCCCACCTTCGACGACCATCCGGGGCTCGGGCGTGCGGATGAGGATCACGATCCCGGCGAGACCGGCGATGAGCCCGAGGAGGAAGAGGATAGAGTAGCCGTAGGGTGCAAGGTCCGGGAAGATTGCCTCCCACGAGTCGATGAAGAAACCTGCGACGAGGCTGACGACGAGCGCAACCGCTGTCGAAAGGGTCAGCCGGTGGGAGAAGAAGGCTCCGAGCCGGTCCTGCGGTATGAGGTCCCGCATCCAGGAGTTCCAGCCGCAGTGGGAGACCGCCGAGAAGGATGCGTAGAGAGCTATTGAGAGGATGAGCACGAATATGCCCTGCTCCGGCGAGAGGAAGAACGGTATCAGGATTATGAGTATCCAGCAGAGGCGGGCGGCGAGCGATGCCGCGACGACCACCAGCCTTCTCCTGCGCACCCGCTCGACGATGTAGATGGCGGGCATCTGCAGGAGTTCTGCGAGCGGCGGGATGGCGGCGAGCAGGCCGATGACGGTGTTCGATGCCCCGAGTTGGAGGGCGAACGCTACCAGGAAGATGCCGCCGGTCAGCGTCACCATCGCCTGAGTGGCAAGGCCGTCCCGTATGACGAGTTTTAAGCCGTGACGGACCTCTTCTTCCGTCAGGCTCTCTTTTGCCTCAAAGACCATGCTTTATCCGGGCCTCTCTTTCTGATGCTCACGAACCGTTCACCCCGAGAGATTGCCCGTCGGCAGGGTGCCGGAATATCCGTGGGGGACCTCGCGCGGGCATCAGTTTTCTGGACTTATTGTATAAAAATAGAATTATATTAATGTGTTTGATTAAATCGAGAACCTCCCCGTGGTCCCGTCGGTCATGGCCCCGAAGGGATCGGGGGTATTCGCCGGCAGGGTTCCCCGGAAGGTTTCTCCGGTGCCTCAGCTCCCTGACGACCAGGGTGTTCTGAAGTCGGGATAGAGGGTGAGCCCGCCGTTATAGGCGGCCTCTTCGGACACGAGAAAGGCAAAGACCGCTGCGATCTCTTCTGGCTCCCCTGCGCGGCCCATCGGAATATGTCCCTCCACTTCCGTCTTCTTTTCCGGGTCCTCCGCTCACTCCCGGTTGATCGGGGTGGCGATCGCGCCGGGCGCGACCGCGTTGACCCGGATGCCCTCACTGGAGTACTCGAGTGCAAGTGTCCTCCCGAGAGCCCCGAGCCCTGCCTTGCTCGCGGCGTAAGTGGCATAGAGCGGTTTCGGAACGGCTTCGTGAACGGAGGTGTTGTTGAGGATTACGCCCCCGCCACCACGGTCGAGGAAGTGCCGAACCGCTTCCCGGGCGCAGAAGAACGCACCCCGGAGGTTCACCGCGAGGACCCGGTCGTAAGCATCCGCAGTCATCTCGTGAGTCGGGCTTGCAGTCTGGATGCCTGCGTTGTTGACCAGGATATCAAGCCTCCCCCACGCCGTGAGGACCTCGGCGAAGATGCGTTTGACGTCTTCTTCGCTGGCGACGTCCCCCTGGACCAGCATCTCCCGACAGCCCTTCTCGCGGATGAGGCTGCAGGCATCCCGGGCCTCCTCAAGCGTGATCTCTGCTTCCGTCTCGCTTGCATGTAGTTGATGGCGACGTTTGCGCCTGCTTCCGCGAACCTGATCGCCGTCGCCCGGCCGATGCCGGTCGAGCCGCCGGTAACGAGGACGTTCTTTCCTTCCAATCGTCTCATCTCGCCTCCTGGTGGTCCGGGCAGGGCCGCCCGTCCCCCGGGGGCCAGTGATCCGGGCGGGTAATGAAGATCGCGGCCGGGACTTCACCGCCGCTCCTCGAGGATTTTCCGGACGAGCGCTCTCCGGTCGGGCCTCCCGGCGGTGAGCGCCTGGAAATGCTCTTCGTAGATGGGCCTCTTGACCGAGTAGAACGTCCCGAGCGCGGTCGGCGCATCCCGGTCGTAGTCCCACTCCCTGATCTTTCCTAAAGCGCTCTCGAACCTGCCCGTCTCGACGTCGCCCTCCGCGAGCTCGTAGGCGTGAGCGTTGTAGTAGTCGGTCAGGTTGAAGTAAGTCGCGCAGATCTGGAGGACGTCGACGAACGAGAACCCCCGGTGCATGATCGCCTCCTTGAAGAGGTCTTTTAAGTGCCGGACCTTCTTCGTGTAGCCCCGGGCGATATGTGTGGCCCCGGAAGCGAGCATCACCTCGAGCGGGTTGATCGGGTGCTCGGTGATCCCGCCGGGAGTGGAGCGGCCTTTAAATCCGGTAGGGGACGTCGGTGTGTACTGCCCCGTCGTCAGTCCGTAGACCCGGTTGTCGTGGACGATGACGGTGATGTCGCTGTTCCGTTTTGCCGCGAAGATGAGGTGATCGAGGCCCTCGGCGTAGATGTCCCCGTCCCCGACGTGGCAGATGACCCGCAGATCCGGGTTTCCCATGCGTACTCCCGTCGCCGCCGGGACCGAACGGCCGTGGATGCCGTAGAAACTGTTGACGTTCAGGTAATCGGCTAGTTTCCCGTGGCACCCGATCCCGCCGAGGATGACGAAGTTATCGAGTGGTATCCCCTCCTCAGCCGAGAGCTCCGCGATCGCCGACTTCATCATATGCTGGATCGAGAAGTTGCCGCAGCCGGGGCACCAGGTGTTCTGTGCCGGGCTGATGAGGCTGCCGGCCGGCCGGCCGGGGGGGCTGGTCGGGGTCATGCGAAGACCTCCGCAAGGCGGGCTTTCAGTTCATCGACCGCGAACGGCCGCCCGTCGTACTTCAGGACCGATCGTCCCGGGTCGAATCCGTGCTGCCGGAGGAGGCGGGCAAGCTGTCCCGTGGCGTTGTTCTCGACGCAGGCGACCCTCCCGGCGCCGATCATCGCCTCCTTGAAGGCACGGACGGGGAACGGCGCAAGCACGAGAGGCTGGACGACCCGTGCCCCAAACTTCGCGGCAGCCTCGATGCAGGCCCACTTCTCCGAGCCCCAGCAGACGATCGTCTTCCCGGCGTTCCGTTCACCGTAGGTTCTCACGGTCGGGTAGGCGGTAAGTTCCCGGCTCAGGCTCTCGCCCTTCGCAAGCATCTTCTCGCGCAGCCGTATGGTTTCCTCGACCTCCTCCGTAGTGAACCCGGCCTCGTCGTGGGCGTAACTGTTCACCTTGACGACGGCGCCTTCCCGGCCGGGGAAGGCAAGCGGCGATACCCCGTCTTCGGTCCGGGCATACCGCCGGTACTCGCCCTCACCCTCCCAGAGCACGGGCTCCCGGTCCGGGTGCGGGGTGACGGCGTTGATATCGAAGGAGTAGGCCCCTTCCGCGAGGGTCTTGTCGGTCAGGATGATCGAGGGGACCTGGTACTTCCATGAGAGCATCAGCGCCGTCGCCGACCAGGCATACGTCTCGTCGAGATCGCCGGGTGCGACGACAAGCCGGGGGAACTCCCCCTGCCCTGCGTTCAGGACGAAGTGGAGTTCGGTCTGGGAGGTGTAGGTGGGGAGGCCGGTGCTCGGCCCCGGACGCTGCCCCATCACGATCGTCACCGGGAGTTCCGCCATCCCGGCAAGGGAGAGGCCTTCTGTCATCAGGCAAAACCCGCCGCCCGAGGTCCCGACCGCGGCCTTCTCGCCGGCATAGGCGAGGCCGAGGGCCATCATGATGACGCTGATCTCGTTTTCGGGGTGGAGGACCTTGATCGAGAGGTCTTCTGCATGGTTGGCGAGGTAGTGAAGGATGTTCGAGGTCGGGGTCATCGGGTAGGCGACGTAGGACTCAAGCCCGCCGTGAACGAGCCCGAGCCCGGTGACCTCGTTCCCCGTCAGGACCGGGAGTGCCGGAGCGCCGAGCGGCTCGACGGAGAAGACATGATCCACGGCGTCGTAGCCCCGTCCGGCGACCCGGAGGTTGGCATCCAGGTGCTTTGCGGGGACGCTCTCGCGGAGAACGTCCTCGAGAACCTCCCGGCCGATCCCCGCGACCCGCGCAAGCGCCCCGAGCATCGCGGAGTTCCCGGTGATCGGGGGCGCCTTCTCCTCCTTGAGGATCGCATCGAGCGGGAGGCCGTAACCGTCGCCCCTCGTGACCTGGGAGGCGTCGTAAATGACGGTCGTCCCATCGTGGATCCTCTGCCGGTGGTTATCGATGCTGTTCTGGTCGAAGGCGAGGAGGACGTCGACCGGGGTGCGGTGCGCCCCTATCGATCTGCCCGCGGCCCGGATGATCGCGAAGTTGTGCCCGCCCCGGATAAGGGAAGGATAATCGAAGTACATGTAGGTGCGGTAGCCGAGGCGGGAGAAGAGGGCGGCAATCGAGAGGCCTGCCGTATTGATACCCTCGCCGGCCTTCCCGCCGATCAGCACGGAGTATTCGCCCATGGTCATCAGGCGTGCCGTTGCCCGCCTGCCGGTATATAGGTTGTGTTACCGGGAAGAGCGGTGGGGGGAGTCAACGGCCGCCGCAAACCCTCTGACGTCCTCCGGCACGCTTAGTGGACAATCGGCGACGCTGTCTCGTCGAAGGGATTGCTCCGCATCTCGAGCGAGAAGAGGTAGGGGTAGTTCTTCTGGAGATACTCCATGTAGGCGAGCCACTCCCTGATGAGCAGGCCGTATACCCGTTCGACGTCCCTGGCAAGGTGCCGTAGATCGCTCTCCGGGAGCCCGGCAAAATCTCCCCGGCGTTCGAGTTCCTCGGTCAGGTGGAAGACCGCTCTAAGGAGGTTGGTGAACGATTCGTGCTCCATGAGGACGGGGTTCTCGAGCAGCCGCAGGAGGAAGTCCCGCCGCCCTTTGAGGTACCGGCAGAGCTCCTCGAGGTCTGCGGTCTCGGGAGCGACGGTGCAGCAGTGGCCCCGGAGGCTCTCCTGCACCGCCGAGAACTTCTCCGGCGTCCAGGCCTCCGTCACGACGAGTTCCTGCCGGAGCCGGGGCAGGTCCGGGTCGCGGTCCGATATGAAGGTGAGCAGCCAGGTGCCGGCCTCCGAGAAGAAGGTGCCGATGACCATATTCAGTTTCTCAAGCCTCTCGCGCTTCGCCCGGATGCTCAGAAGCTGGTTTAAGATGAGGGTTACCAGGAGGACGTTGATCGGCAGAAAGCCGAGCGCGTTGAAGATATAGTTGTAGGTATTCTCCGGATCGCCGAGAATGAGATACTTGACGGTGTAGATGGCCACCGATGAGGCCACCAGGATTATCCCGAGCCGCACTTCCCAGGACCGGAGATTGAGAGGCATACGTTTAAGGATGGTACGTCCGGCGGGGAAAATAAAGGTTGGGCCCCGACGCCCTTCAGACACGGAGACGTGACGATGCCGGGACGTTGATGGGCGAAGCGACCGGCTGCCGCCGTGCGATCTCCGTCTCGACCCAGGCGGCGAGTTCGAGCAGTCCTGCCTCGAGCGGGACCTGTGGGGTATAGCCGAGGACTTCCCAGGCGCGACTGATATCCGCGATGCAGTGGCGGATATCGCCAACGCGGCCGGTCTCCGTTACCTCGGGCGCAAGGTGCTGCCGCCGGGTTATCGTCGCAAGGAGGGTGGCGGCGGTCCGGAACGTGTAGGGGCGGCCGCTCCCGATGTTGAACGTTCCCCCGGCAGCACCGGGCGACTCCAGGGCCAGGCGGAAAGCGCGCGCCACGTCGTAGACACTCACGAAGTCGCGCTGCTGGTAGCCGTCCTCGAAGAGGCGCACCGGGAGGTCCTGGAGCAGGCGAGACGCGTACTCGGTCAGCATGCCGGAGTATGGGTTGGCATACCTCTGGTGCGGGCCGTAGACATTGAAGAGCCGGAGGATCGTCGTCGGGATGCCGTATGCCTCCCCGATCATCCTGCACATCTCCTCCTGGTCGTACTTGGAGATGGCATAGACCGAGAGCGGCGAAACCTCCTTCGTCTCGGGTGTCGGGAGGGGGTAGATCACCTCCCCGTCGGGGCTCCGGGGCTCCCAGTCACCCCGTACCGCCTGGTGGAGGGAGCGCCGGATCTTCGGGTAGGTGGTGCCGTTGTACGAGCAGTATAAGCCTTCGCCGTAGACGGCGGAGCTTGAGGCGACGACGAGCCGCTCGATCGGGTGGTCCAGCAGGGCCTCAAGGAGGACGGCGGTCCCGGTGGTGTTGACGCTCATATACTTCTCGATCCGGTACATGCTCGGCCGCTCCCCGACGACTGCTGCGAGGTGGATGACGGCATCGACGCCATCGAGAGTTTCCTGGACGCTGTGCGGGTCCCGGATATCACCTACAAAGACCTCCGCACGCCGGTCGAGATGGCCGGGCCGGTGCCGTTCCGGACCATGGACCTGTGGTGACAGGTTATCGAGGATGCGGACGTGATAGCCATGCTGCAGCAGTTCCGTAGCGAGATGCGACCCGATGAATCCTGCCCCCCCGGTGATGAGGAGGGTCGGACTGGTATCCGTATGCATGATGTATCAGGCACACTTGATGGCAGTCTTCGCATTAAATATTATCGCGAATGATGGATAAAAAATAAAATGAGAGATTCCGGATTTTTCCCGCCCTGCGGCCTGCTCCACGGGTCTCATCACGTGCGGCTGTGAGAGGTGGTGGGGCAGGCTCCTCCCCACCCACATTCTTTTCGCGTTCAGGAGTCGAGGATCGACTCGGCAGCGTCGCGGTAGGCCCGCATGACGTACGGGATGCCGGAGATCGCCTCTGCCTCTTCGGTCAGCGCCATCAGGTCGTTCCGGGCGACCGTCTTGAGGCTGAAGTTCCGGGTCCCGGCCATGATCTGCTGGAGCCCGGTCCTGAACTTCTGGGCGTAGGTGTAGATTCCGACTGCTCCGAGCGGGATCTCATCGATACGACCGGGATATCTCTCCTTGAGCTGCTCGTAGCAGACGAAGATCTCTTCTCTGGTGCGGCCGTACTTCGAGACGGTCTTCGGGAGTTCGCCGGCTGCAAGCCACTTCTCGATGTTCTTTCCGACCATGCCGGGGATCATGAGGGCACGGCCCATGCAGACCGCCCTGACGTAAGGGCTGCCCATAGCGAGCCCTTTGAAGACGTTGGCCTCGTCGGCAAACCCTCCGGCGATGGCGAGGTCCGGGACGCGGATGCCCCGTGCCTTCAGCCGCTCGGCGAACTGGTAGGCGAGGGACTCGATGTAGAAGGTCGGGATGCCCCACTCGTTCATCATCGGCCAGGGGCTCATCCCCGTGCCGCCGGGTGCGCCGTCGATGGTGAGGAGGTCGATCTTCGCCTCGGCTCCGTAACGGAGCGCCATCGCGAGTTCGACGGCCGAGTAGGCGCCGGTCTTGAGGGTGATGCGCTTGAATCCGATGTCGTGGAGCCGGTCGACTTCCTCGAGGAACCCTTCCCGGCTGACGAAACCGAGGCGGGAGTGCCGCTCGAACTCCTTCAACGCGCCGTCCTTGAAGGATGCCTGGACCTCGGCGGCCCGGGGGTTCGGGTGGACGATGTAGCCGCGATCGTTGAGCTGGTTCGCCCGCTCGATGCTGCCGACCTTGATCTCGCCGCCGATGCACTTGGCGCCCTGGCCCCACTTCAGCTCGATCGTCTCGAGGTTGTGCTTCGAGGAGACATACTCCGCGGTTCCAAGCCGCGTGTCCTCCACGTTCAGCTGCACCAGGAGTTCGCCGTACCGGTCCTTGAAGTTCCGGTAGCTCTGGATCCGGCGGTCCATCT
>Ga0123332_1003994_pt1 | contig 13166 bp, 14 predicted proteins | sample BioC12SIPDNA_4_FD_89958 | JGI IMG/M metagenome (GOLD analysis project Ga0123332, IMG submission 89958) | Anaerobic biogas reactor microbial communites from Washington, USA - Biogas_R2_A C12 SIP DNA | ecosystem: Engineered > Bioreactor > Anaerobic > Unclassified | place: Washington, USA...
CATCAGCGGGTCGCGGCCGACGGCAGGCAAGAGGCCGTCTACGTCAAGACGAGCGCTGCCGACATGCCGTTCACGCTCAACGTCGACGAGACGGGGGCGCCCGTCACCGTCACGGTCCACATGTTCGGACGCGACGTCGCCATCCAGTCGTGGCGCGGCAACGTCGGCACGGTCAAGGTCGTGCTGCTCGACGTCGACGTACCGGCCAACCAGCCTGAGGACCGCGTCATCCTGCAGCGGCTCTACGGGGGAGACCAACGCACCCGCATCGCGCAGGAGATGGTGCTCGGCGTCGGCGGCGTGCGCATGCTCAGGGCCCTGGGCATCGAGCCGACGAGCTGGCACATGAACGAGGGCCACAGCGCCTTCATGGCACTGGAGCGCTGCAGGGAGCTCGTAGCGGCAGGGCTCACCTTCCCTCAGGCGCGCGAGGTCGTCGTCGCGAACACGAACTTCACCGTCCACACCCCGGTCGCTGCCGGCAACGACGCGTTCAGCTTCGACCTCGTCACCCAGTGCTTCGGCGGCTTCTGGGCCGGGCTCGGGCTCAAGCAGAACGAGTTCCACGACCTGGGACGAGCCGATCACGGTTGGGGCCAGGTGTTCAGCATGCCCGCCTTGGCTCTCAGGTTCGCCTCGGGCCGCAACGGCGTGGCGGAGCTGCACGGCGACACCAGCAGGCACATCTGGTCGACGCTGTGGCCCGATGTGCCCATCGCCGAGGTGCCCATCGGGCACGTCACGAACGGCGTGCACATCTCCACCTGGATGGCGCCCGCCATCCAGGACCTGGTGACACGCACCATCGGCGAGGGCTGGCGCAGGTCGCCCGACGCGCTCGACCAGTGGGAGCGGTTCCAGACCGTCGACCCCGTAGCCCTGTGGCGCGCGAGGCAGAGCCTCAAACAGCAGAGCCTCAGGTTCTTGCGCCGCCGCCTGCAACGACAGTTGAGCAGGCACGAGGCGAGCCCGACGGCGCTCAAGGCGTCGGCCGGGCTGTTCGACGCCGAGGCGCTGACCATCGGGTTCGCGCGGCGCTTCGCGAGCTACAAGCGAGCGACGCTCATCTTCAGGGACCTCGACAGGCTCCACGCCATCCTCAGTGACGAGGCGCGACCGGTGCAGCTGGTGTTCGCAGGCAAGGCGCACCCGGCCGACCAGCCGGGTCAGGCCCTCATCGCACAGATCCACACGCTGTCGCAAGACGAGCGCTTCGCGGGCAAGGTGCTGTTCGTCGAAGACTACGACATGGCCATCGGCCGCGCCCTCACCCGCGGCGTCGACGTGTGGCTCAACAACCCGCGCAGGCCACTCGAGGCGTCGGGCACCAGCGGGCAGAAGGCAGCCATGAACGGGGTGCTCAACCTCTCCATCCTCGACGGGTGGTGGCCGGAAGGGTATGACGGCGCCAACGGCTGGGCCATCGGCGGGGGCCGCGACTTCAGCGACGACGAGCGGGCCGACGCAGCCGACGCCGACAGCCTCTACGCGCTGCTCGAGCGCGAGGTCGTGCCCCTCTACTACCAGCGCGAACCGGTGGTCGACGCAGGCGGCGAGACGGGCGAGGCGCTGCCCCTCGGTTGGCTGGCCCGCTCGGCCAGGGCCATCGCCACCCTCACGCCGGCGTTCAACGCGCAACGCATGGTCAAGGAGTACGTCGAGCGCTACTACGTGCCGGGAAGCCGACGAGAAGCCGCGATGGTGAAGGACGACCACGCCACCGCCAAGTACCTCGCTGCGTGGCGTGACCGCGTGACCGCGACCTGGCCGGGCGTCCACCTGACCGCGTCCCCCGTCTCGGAGCCGGTCAGGCGCAGCGGCGACACCGTGGAGATGAGCGCCCACCTGAACCCGCGTGGACTCGGGGTCGACGACCTCAGGGTCGAGGTGGTGTACAGCCGAGCCGACGACGGGCTGCGCACCGGTCTGCACGTCGTACCGATGGAACCCGTAGAAGACGCGGCCGACACCGGCGACGGCGTCCTCCGCTACCGGGCGCGCTTCGTGCCCGAGCTCAGCGGTCAACTCGTCTACGGCGTGCGGGCGTACGCCTTCAACGAACTGCTGACCTCACCGTTCGAGGCGCAGGCGATCCGCTGGGCCTAGAGCGCTCGCGACGCGACGTGCGGGTTCCTGACCGTGGCCGACCCCTAGAAGCGCACGTCGGTGATGAGCAGCAGGCGCTCCCGGGCGCCGATGGCCCTTGCGGGGTACGTGTCGATAGCCTCCGGGGTAGTCGCGTCTGCCGCACGCGCGGCCTCGCCGAACGTGTCCCTGAGGGCCTGCAGCTTGTCCTGCCCGCTGACGACGAAGAGCGTCACGCGGCTGGCGCTCAACCTGCCCGCACCCATGGTCAGTCGCCAGCCGAAGCCAGGGACATCGAGCGCGAACGTGCTCTCCGAGCGCAGCGCAGCTCCGGTGCCGGGGAAGAGGCTCGCCGTGTGGCCGTCGGGACCGAGCCCCATGATGGCGAGGTCGAACGCCAAGTCGTCGCCCACCACACGTGACAGGTCGGACGCGTACGAGGCCGCTGCCTCGTCAGGTGTCGGACCCTCCGGCCACGGCAGCACGTTGCCAGGCCGAGCGGCCACCTCGTCGACGAGCAGCCGCTTGGCAGCGCCGTAGTTGCTGTCCGGATGCGCGTGAGGCACGTAGCGCTCGTCGCCCCACGTGAACACGACGTCCTGCCACGGCAGGTCGTCGCGCTGCGCGAGCCGTCGGTAGAGCGGCACGGGTGTCGAGCCTCCCGAGAGGCACAACACCGCCCTGCCACGCGCGCGCACCGCCGCGGTCATCACCGCGGTCGCCACCTCCAGAGCCGCGCTGGTCACGTCCTCGACGACGTTGATCTCCGCTTCCATCCCGATCTCCTCCCGGCACGCGACGCGTGCGCCTCGTGCGTGTCAGCCCGCGCCTGCGCCGACCATCGAGGCGCGCCGCGGCTCGCAGGCGTGAGCAGGCAGCCTGACGCTACCGCAGCCGGTATGGTTGGCCGATGAACCCGACAAGAGCAGACGCACTCGAGTTGATGGAGGAGTGGACGGCGTCCCTCAGCCTCCGCACCCACATGCTGGCCGTCGAAGCCGCCGTCGTCGCCTACGCGCGGAGCTTCGGTGAGGACGAGGAGCTGTGGGCCGTCGCCGCTCTGCTGCACGACTTCGATTACGAGCGACACCCGAACCCTGATCGCGACGAGTCGGGGCATCCGTACGTCGGCGTGCGCGAGCTCGAAGCCCGCGGCTATCCCGCCGTGGTGACGGACGCGATCCTCGGCCATGCCGACTACACCGGCGTACCGCGGGTGACGCGGCTCGCGAAGGTGCTCTACGCCTGCGACGAGCTGACTGGTCTCATCACCGCGGCGACCCTGGTGCGACCCGACAAGGACATCGCCGGGCTGGGGGTGCCGAGCCTGAAGAAGAAGTTCAAGGACAAGGCGTTCGCGCGCGGCGTCAACAGGGACGACGTCGTCCGCGGCGCCGAGGAGATCGAGGTCGACCTGTGGGAACACGTCGCCTTCGTGCTGCAGGCCATGCAGGCTCGAGCCGACGCGCTGGGGTTGGCGGGCACAGCAGGCTGAGGCCGGCGACCGACGCCAGCTACCGCGTGACGTGCGGTACCCGCATCCGTCAGCGCGTCGCGGGGAGGACCACCCGGCCCAGCACGGCGCCGGTAGGGACGGGGCCGAAGTCGCGCGAATCGCGGCTCGCCAGTGGCAGACGGTTGTCGCCGAGCATGAACAGGTGACCGTCGGGTACCGGCGTCGCGGGGAAGCTCGAGCGGCCGGCGTGACGCCCCAGGTCTGGAGCGGCACCGCTCGGGACGCCGTCGACGAGCACCACCCCGTCGTCCATCGCGACCGTCGAGCCGCCGGTCGCGACGACGCGCTTGACGACCTTGTCGCCGTCACCTGGCGCGGTGAAGATGAGTACGTCGCCGACCGCGGCGACCGACCCTCGCGCCAGGATCGACACGCCGGGCCTCAGCACCAGCACGAACGACCCGTCTACCAGCGTGGGCAGCATGCTGTCACCCGACACGCGCAACACGGCGATCACATGCGTGAACAGCAGGTAGCCGAGGAGAGCGCCGATGACGACGGCCGCCGCGCCGCGCGCGAACGTGCCACGCCGCGCCCCGGTCACGGACGTCTCATCCGCGGTGCGCGTTCACGTCGAGCTCGTGCCGCCCCCGCGACGAGCGCGCCCCTTCGTGCCGACGCCCGAGGCTGCCGCGACCTTCGCGGGTGTGAGCTTGCGGTCGCTCGAGCCCTCCAGTAGCTGCTCGAGCCGAGCACCCAGGTTCAGCACGGCCTCCCAGCCGCCGCGAGCTTCGAGGGCCGCGTCGGCCGTCTTCTCGCCGATCTCCACGATCTCCTCGTAGTGCGCGAACGACTCGATGCGGTAATCGGGCATCGACATCCTGATGCGCAGGTCGGGTGGGTGGAGGCTGGTGTGGATGTCGACGAGGATCGACTGCATGATGTCGCTGCTGCGCAGCAGCATCTGCACCATCGGGTTGCGTCGTTCGAGCTTCACGGTGGCGACCATCCGCTCCCACCACGTGCCCTCCTGGGCGGGCGTGCGGTACACGGTGTGGCGGGCGGGCGTCACGTCGGACGCGATGACGCGGTTGGCCCCCAGGATGGTGGCTGCCGAGGTCGGCAGGTTGTTGACGATGCCGCCGTCCGCCATCGTCCTGCCCGCGTACGTGATCGGCTCGAACGCGCCGGGGAAGCTGCTCGACGCCCGCACGGCCATCACGAGATCGCCTTCGGCCAGCACGACGGCCTCGCCGCTCTCCACGTCGGTCGTCGTGATCGCCATCGGTATCTGGAGCTCCTCGAACGTCGCGGGCAGGTGCTCGGCGAGGAACGCCTGGAACTTGTCGCCCTTGATCAGGCCGGCCTGCAGCGAGATGTCGATGACGTCACGCCAGCTCGTCTCCTTCGCGATCTCGTAGATCTCGTCGGCCGAGTGGCCCGCGGCGTACAGGGACCCGACGATGGCGCCCATCGAGGTGCCGGCCACCACGTCGAAGCGCGCGCCCGCCCGCTCCAACGAGCGCAGCACGCCGATGTGCGCGAACCCCCTCGCTCCACCACCCGAGAGCACGAGGCCGACGCGGATATCCCGTCCTGGACGTTCCATGCGCGGACTGTATCACGCACCTTTCCTGGCTCCGGCCTGTGTGTCAGACCATGCTGAAGCGGCCGATCGGGGTGACCCGACCGACCGCTTCACCGTCACGATGCGTTGAGGCAGCCGATCGACCGTGTCAGGTGGCCGGCTGCCGTGCCGTCACTGCTCGCCCTGCGGGGTCTCCTGCTCGACGACCCTGAGCGTCACCTCGACGTCGCGGGTCTGGCCGTTGCGCCACACCTCGAGGGTGAGCGTGTCGCCGTCCTCGCTGGCGAGGACGAGGCTCTGCAGTTCGCGGATGGTCTCGACCGTGTCGCCGTTGACCCCGACGATGATGTCGCCACCTGCCGGGAAGGTCTGGTTGCCGATGGCGGCCTGGTACGCGGGACCGCTGATGCCGGCCTCGGCTGCGGGGCCGCCGGGTGAGACCTCGAAGACCACGATGCCGTGCTCGGGCAGGTTGAGCGCGGCGCGTGCCTCCTCGGGGTAGTCCTCGACCGAGGCCCCCGTGATGCCGATGCGGGGTCGGTCGCCGATGACGGCGTCGGCCTGCACGGCGTCGGCGTAGGTGCCGACGAGGCCACCCGCTCGCAGACCCTCGAGCGCCTCCTGGAGGAGCGAGCTGGGGACCGCGAAGCCGATGCCGATGTTGGCAGCCGACCCTGACGCGGCCCTGCCCGGCACGATCATCGTGTTCACGCCGAGGAGCCTGCCCGACGAATCGAGCAACGGACCGCCCGAGTTGCCCGGGTTGATGGCCGCGTCGGTCTGGATCATGGGGATCTCGACGCGCCCGATCGACGGCAGTTCGCGCCCGATGGCCGACACGATGCCCTGCGTGACCGTCGACTGGAGACCGAACGGGTTGCCGATGGCGATGACCTTCTGGCCGACCTGCACCGAGTCGTAATCGGCGAGCGGGATGGGCAGGACGCCCGTCGGCAAGCCGGACCCGCCGACCTCGAGGAGAGCCAGGTCGACGTCGGGGTTGGCGCCCACGACCGTGGCGGGGAAGGGCTCGTCCGCACCAGGGAAGCTGACGGTGATCGTCGCGCCCTGGCGCGGCTCGATCGAGTCGGACTGCAACGCCTCCTGCACGACGTGGTAGTTGGTGATGATGTGCAGCTCGTCATCGATGACGAAGCCTGAGCCGCTGCTCTGCTGCACCTCGGGCACCGGGTACGACGGGATGGTGAAGAACTGCCTGAGCTGGTCGGGCAGGTTCGGGATGAGCTCCGACAGCGGGTCGACGCGCTGACCGCGCACCTCGACGTTGATGGCCACGACGCTGGGCCCCAGGGTGTTGACGATCTCGATGGTGTTCGCCTCGTCCTGCAGCAGCGACGCAGCCCGATCGGGTGGCGTCACGACACCCTGTGCGCCTGCCGTCGAGGTGTTGAAGGTCATGACGACCGCGAGCGCCACCACCAGGATGGCCCCGAACACGATTCCTACCAAGTTCCGAAGTCTCACTGACACGAAGTGCTCTCCTCTCATGAGTACCGCCCACGAGCGTAGAACCGTGCGGTGAATACGTTCGAAGTAGCCGGTGAGTCTCATGAGAACGCGGTGCGGGACGCCCGTCCTCGGCGGCATGGAGTAGTCTGGAGTCGTGTCCGAGCCGACAGTCGTGCCTGAGGAGCTGCTCGATGAACTGGCAGGCAACCTGCTGTGGCGCATCGGCAGGGTCTCGGATGACGGTCCCGTGACGGTACGGGTGGGCCTCGCGTCCAGCGCCGACGTGTTCCAGACGCTGCCACGACTGCGCAGCGCGAGCGACAGCGAGATCGAGGCTGCCATCAGCGACTCGACCCTCAAGGTCGAGTGGGTCGGGGCGCGGCCGAGGCTGGCGGACCGGTGAACCGGGGGCCGGCACGTCGCGGCGTCGCGCTCTTGCTGTGGCGCGCTGCGGCGAGCTGCGGGCGGGACGGTGCGCGGTGGACCTGAGCCACCGGATCCGCTTCTCACTGGAGGTAGACCTAGAGCCTGCAGCCGCCTCCGCGTTCGTGCGTGACGTCCCCCGCTCGCTCAGGCGCGCCGACTTCCTCGCGGACCTGCAGGTCGTCGCGTCGCACCCACCGATCGTCAGCGCGGCCATCCCCGTGTCGGCTGCGCTCTTCGGCCAGCGCGAGTTGCCGTTCAGAAGCGAGCTGCATGAGACCACGACCGGGGCGACGCTCGTGCCGACCTCGTTCGTGTTCGACGGCCCCGGGCACGCCGACGTGTCGGGCGAGGCCGAAGTGGTCCCGAGCGGCGCAGCCAGTCGGCTCGAGTACTCGTTCAACATCACGGTCCACGTGCGGCTGCCGGAGTCGGACCATTGGGGCGCGCAGGCGCTCGTGAAGATGATCAGGTACACGGCTCGTACCGTGCTGGAGAAGGTCATGGACCGGTTGCCGCAGGCCGTCGCGGAGGCCGCGGCCGACGCCGCCTCCGCCGCTCAGCTCCAGCGCATCACGGCTGACATCGAACCGGCCTGAGACTCACTTACCGACGCAGAAGTTGGCGAAGATCGAGGCGAGCGTCTCCTCGCCGACGCCGTCCCTGCCGGTGACGGCCGCCAGCGCGTTCAAGGCTTCGAGCAGTTCGAGCGCGGCGACGTCGTGGGGCGCGTCGATGGCGTCGGCGATGCGCTGGCTGACCACCCTGAGGGCCGAGGCGTGACGCTCGTTCGAGATCCATAGCTCGCTGGTTGCAGCGTCACCGATGAGGAGGTCCGTGATGACCGTCCGAAGCTCGTCGACGCCCTCCATGCTCACGGCCGACACCCGCACCAGCGGCGCCGCCCCGATGAACGGACGCAGGTCCTCGTCTTCCCACGCGTGGTCGAGGTCCGACTTGCTGGCTACGAAGACGGCAGCGCCGCTCGTCTCGGCGACAAGCTCGGCGACGTCGGTACCGAGGGGTTCGGAGCCGTCGAGCAGCAGCAGGCGCACGTCGGCCCCACGGGCTACGGCGCGGGCGAGTTCGACGCCTCCGGCTTCGAGGTGATCGCTGGTGGCTCGTATGCCCGCCGTGTCGATCACCGTGACGGGCACACCGCCGATGACCAGGGGAGCTTCCAGGTAGTCGCGGGTGGTGCCGGGTGTCGCGCTCACCATCGACCGCTGGTACCCGAGCAGGGCGTTGAGGAGGCTCGACTTGCCTGCGTTGGGCCTGCCGAGCACCGCCAGGCGGGCACCGTTGCGGCTCAGCCGCCCTGCCTGCGCCGTCGCGAGCAACGAGTCGACCTCGTGCGCCGCCCTGGTGAGGGGCTCCGTGAGCATGGCGTCTGGCACGCCTTCCTCTGGGTAGTCGAAGGCGGCCTGCACGGCTGCGTACGCGGTAGTGAGATCGGTCTGTATGGCACCCAGCTTGTGACTGAGCGCGCCGCTCAACCCCAGTGACGCGTTGCGCCTGGCGGCGTCGGTCGCGGCGTTCACGAGGTCGAGCACCGCCTCGGCCTGGGCCAGGTCGAGCCTGCCGTTGAGGTACGCCCTGAGCGTGAACTCGCCCGGCCCCGCCTGTCGCGCGCCTGCACTGATACAGGCGTCGAGCACGCCGCGCACGACGGCGGGTCCGCCGTGCGTCTGGATCTCGAGCACGTCTTGGCCCGTGTAGAAGTTGGGGGAGCGGAACGTCAGGAGGAGGGCCTCGTCGATGGGTGCCCGTCCGTCCGTGACGGTGCCGTAGACGGCGCGGCCCGGTGGCAGTTCGCTCGGCAGCGCGCCCTTCGCGCTGGCGAACAGCGTGTCGGCGACGGCGTAGGACGCTGGTCCTGACAGCCGCACGATGCCGATGGCGCCCGTGCCGGGGGCCGTGGCGATCGCGGCGATGGTGTCGTCGAGCGGAGGCAGCGCCATGCTGCCATGCTGTCACGGAACGTCCGTGAGGGGCGCTGCGTAGAATCGCGTATGGAGCTCATCTACGCCCTGCAGGAGGCTGCGTCACCCACCCTCGACCGGATCATGCTGCTGGTGACGAACGCCGGCTCCGAGCTGGTGTACGTCGCGCTGCTGGTGGTGGCCTACGTCGTCGTCGACGCACGCGCAGGGCGGAGCCTCGCCATCGTCTTCCTGTCGAGCATGTACCTCAACGCGCTGCTCAAGCTCATGTTCAGCACGCAGCGTCCGTTCGAGATCGACCCGACCGTCGCCCGCTCGCCTTCGGCCGTCGACACCGCCCCCGGCCACGGTTTCCCGTCCGGCCACGCCCAGGGCGCCATGACGTTCTGGGGCACGGCCGCCGTGTTCGTCAGGCGCACCTGGTTCACGCTCACGGCCGCGGTGCTCGTCGCTGCCGTCGGGGTCTCGCGCCTCTACCTCGGCGTCCACATGCCCATCGACGTCATCGGAGGCATGACCATCGGGCTCATCGTCATCGCCGTCGGCGTCGCGCTGCAGCGTTCGGGCATGAGCGTGTCGCGGCCGGTCGTGATCGCGCTCGGCCTGCTCGTCCCGCTCGCGCTGCAACTGCTCGTGCCTGTCGACGACGCAGGCGTGCTGCTCGGCGGCCTCGCCGCGTTCATCGTCGGCCCCGAGCTGGTCAGGCACCATACCGGCGGGCCCCTCCTCGGCCGCGTGCTGCTGGGCGTCATCGCCTTGGGTCTGGTCTTCGCCGCCCTTATGGGCAGCTCGGCGCTGCTCAGTGAGGAGGTCAAGCGCAGCGCGATCGGCGGGTTCGTGCGCTACGCGGTCATCGGGTCGGTCGGCACGGTGCTGGTCCCGTACCTCGGCAGGCTGACGGGCCTCACGCCTGCCCGCACGGCGCGCCCAGGGGCGTGACGCGCCGCGTCGCGCTCACCCTCGAGTTCGACGGCACCGGCTTCAGTGGCTGGCAACGGCAGAAGGGCGGAGAGCGCACAGTGCAGGGCGTGCTCGAGGCTGCGTTCGCCCGCCTTCCGGGCGAGCACGGCAGTGTGCTCGGCGCGGGCAGGACCGACGCGGGGGTGCACGCGCTCGCGCTCGTGGCGCACTGCGACACCTCGACGCACGTGCCGGACGAGCGGCTCAGGTTGGCGCTCAACGCCCACCTCCCGCGTGACGTCGTGGTCCTGGACGTGAGCACGAAGGAGCCGACGTTCCAAGCCCAGTTCGACTGCCTCTACCGCCGCTACCTCTACCGCGCGCGCGTCGTGAGGGGCGACCCGCGTGGTCTCGCGCTCGACCGCGACAGGGTGCTGCCGGTGTTCAAGGACGTAGACGTCGACGCCATGCAGCGGGCGTGCTCGCTGCTCGAGGGCAGGCACGACTTCGCGGCGTTCGCGACACAGGAGACGCGGACCACCGTCCGCGAGGTCCACCTGTGCGAGCTGCGCGCCGAGCGCGGCGAACTGAGGCTGCACATCGCGGCTGACGGCTTCCTGCGCAGCATGGTCAGGACGATCGTCGGCACGCTGCTGTGGGTGGGGAAGGGCAAGCTGAGCGTCGACGACGTTGCCGACGTGCTGGCTTCGCGCGACCGCACGCGGGCTGGTCACAACGTCGCGCCGCAGGGCCTGTACTTCGTCGAGGCGGGCTACAGCCCGTGGGACCGAGCCGCCTCCGAGCGGCGAGTGGCAGGGCTGCTGGTCTGAGCCTGCCGTCGGCAGGCCGCGCCCCGGTACGGGCCCCCGCAGGGACACGCGCCCGACTGCCCCGACACGGGGCCGAACGTATACTCCGGCATGGCAGGCACGCACTTCGCCGACGGGCATCCCGTCATGATCGACGTGGGTGACAAACCGGTCACTGCGAGGGTGGCGGTGGCCGAGTCGGTCGTGACGCTCGGGCCCGCGGCGCTGGCTGCGCTCAGCGCGGGCGCCGAGAAGGGCGACGCTGTCGCCGTCGCGGAGCTGGCAGGCATCATGGGCGCGAAGCGCACGGCCGACCTCATCCCGCTCTGTCACCCCGTGCCGCTGACCCACGTCGCGGTCACAGGCACCGTCGGCGACGGCGCCGTTCGGTTCGAGGCGCGCTGTTCGACCGACGCGCGCACCGGGGTCGAGATGGAGGCGCTGGTCGCGGCCAGCACGGCTGCGCTCACGCTCTACGACATGCTGAAGGCTGTCGACCGCTCCCTCGCGGTGTCGACACGCTTGCTCAGCAAGAGCGGGGGGAGGTCGGGCACATGGCGCCGCGAGTGACGCCCGTCGAACTGGCCGACCTCGACGACCTGGCGCTGGTCGACGGACGCTACGCTCACGCCATGGGTGACGAGGTCGTCGTGAGCAGGTCGAGCGTGCACTTCTACCAGCGCAGCGGCCACTCGTTCACGGCTCGTGACGGCGCAGCCGTCCTAGGCTTCGTGCTGGCCCATGCGACATGGTCGGGCGGCCGACCGGTGGTCAGGATCGAGCGCCTGGCAGGCGACGCGGCCGGCCTGCGTCCGCTCGTCGAGGCCGTCGTCAAGAGCGCGTACGACGCCGGCGTGTACGACATCGTCGCGACCGTTCCCGACACCGATGGGCTCGCCAAGCACGCGTTGGGGTCCGCGACGTTCCAGCCGCGCGCGGCCACTGTCCTCGGGCGGGTGCTCGGCTCGCGAGGTCAACGACAAGCGTCCCCGCCGGCCGGCGCCGACGGGCTGATGGCCGGCCCGACCGGCAAGGGGGGATGAGATGCAAGGACCACAGGAACCAACGGGAGGACAGGAGCGCGAGCAGCGCGCTCGCGCGTCGGTGGCGGTACGGGGCATGGACTCGCCCGAGGCGAAGCAGCGCGTACACAGGGCGCTGGCTGCCGTCATCGGGGTGCTTCACGTCCAACCGGGCGAGGACGGCAAGATGGTCGTCGACTACGACCCCAGCGAAGTGACGGTGATGGACCTCATCAGGGCGCTCAGGCGCATCGGGTTCCTCGCCGGGATGGACTGAGCTCTTCGGTACAATCGCGTACGGCAACCACGCCTACCGCCCGCAGGCGGACCCGGGAAGGACGTTCGATGAGCAAGGCAGACCCGAAGAGCGCAACCGACGCAGCGCGAGCCGTCAAGCGGGCGGTGCGTTCGGTCACCGAGCCGAAGCCTCGCACCGGCCCCATCGATCAGGTGACGGTCTCGGATGGCGCGCTCGCCAAGATCATCGGGCTGGCAGCGCACGAGGTGCCAGGCGTCGTCGGGATGGCGCCGTCCAACATCGGCGAGGGCATCAGGCGCATCCTGGGGGTCAGGCAGGTCGACGAAGGCGTCGTGCTCACGTCGCTCGACAAGCCGCTCGAGTCCGACGTCGACATCCACGTGATCGTCGCGTACGGCGTCAACATCCCGGTGGTGGCGAACGGCGTGCGTGACCGTGTCATCTACGCCGCGAAGCATTACGCAGGCGTCACGTTGCGCGCCGTGCGCGTGCACGTCGAAGGCGTGAGCCGTGCCTGACGGGGCCGCGCAGTCGACCATCGGACCGAAGGACCTCAGCAGCGCGTTCATCTTCGCGACGCAGTGGCTCGGCGTGTTCGTCGAGGAGGTCAACGCGCTCAACGTGTACCCGGTGCCCGACGGCGACACCGGCACCAACATGCACCTGACCATGCAGTCGGTACGGCGCCAGCTGGGCGAGACGCGGGCGACGTCGATGGCCGAGGTCGCGCACGCGTTGTCCTACGGCTCGCTGCTCGGTGCCCGAGGCAACTCGGGCGTCATCCTGTCGCAGGTACTCAAAGGCTTCGCCGATTCCGTGAAGTCGAGGAAGGTCCTCACCGGGTCCGACGTCGCCGACGCCCTGGTGTCTGGTTCGGCCAGCGCGTACGCGGCCGTCATGAAGCCGGTCGAGGGCACCATCCTCACCGTGGTGCGGGAGTCGGCTGAGGCTGCTGCGAACCTGGTGGCCGGCGCGAAGGAACGTGCCGAGCAGGTCGAGCCTGTCGAGGTCCTGCGGCTGGCGCTCTCGGCCGGCCACGAGTCGCTGGAGCGCACCCCGTCGCTGTTGCCGATCCTCAAGCAGGCAGGCGTCGTCGACGCGGGCGCCCTCGGTTACCTGCGGCTCCTCGAAGGTGTCATCGCCTACTTCGAGGCGCGCGACCTGCCGCCTCCGCCGAAGATCGAGAAGCGCGCCCAACAGCAGTTCGAGGA
>Ga0123332_1004001_pt1 | contig 13159 bp, 10 predicted proteins | sample BioC12SIPDNA_4_FD_89958 | JGI IMG/M metagenome (GOLD analysis project Ga0123332, IMG submission 89958) | Anaerobic biogas reactor microbial communites from Washington, USA - Biogas_R2_A C12 SIP DNA | ecosystem: Engineered > Bioreactor > Anaerobic > Unclassified | place: Washington, USA...
GTCGTGTCGGCCGAGGTCTCGTCGTGCTCGGTGCTGTCGCTGCGTCCGCGCCCACGTCCGCGGCGACCTCGCCGGCGCCGGCGAGGATGTTCCTCGTGCTCGTCGGCGCTCCCTGCGGTGTCGGTCGTCGAGTCGGCCGAGGTCTCGGGCTCGGCCTGCTCCGCTGCGGTTCCGGCACCGGCGCGCTCGCCGGTGTCCGTCTCGGCCGCGGCGACGTCCGGCTTCTCGGTCTCCTGCGAAGCGGTGTCCTGGGGTGCGGATTCCGGACCACCTCGACGAGACCGGCGACGACGCGGCCGGGCCTCTTCCTCGGGTTGCGGTGCCGTGGGCTGCAGGAACAGTGGTGCCTCCACCGCGGGTGCGACAGCCGGTTCGGGTGTGGGCTCGGGAATGTCGAACAGCGGGGTGTCGCCTCCGGGCGCAGCGAAGAGCCCGGCGGCGCCGCCGACGGGTGCTTCCACGACCGGCCCGTCACCGGCGGGGGTCTCGCTGTCGTCGAGGACGGGGGTGTCCGGGAGCGGCTCCGCCTCGGGCGCATCGACCACCGGCGATTCGGCCGGTGCGGGTTCCTGGGCAGCAGGTTCCTGCGGTTGCGTCTCGGCGGCGGTGTCCGCTTCCGCCTGCGCACTGAGCGCGGTGTGCAGTTCTTCCGCGGCCTCCCGCGGAAGCGTCGAGTGGGCGCTGCGCAGCTCGGTGCCGAGTTCCGCAGCCTTCGCGATGATTTCCTTGCTCGTCAATCCGAGGAGTTTCGCGAGGGCATGGACTCGGATCTTGGCGGGCAGACTCAGGGAGTTCGCCTCGGTGGAATTGTTGTCAGGCGGCTCGTGATCGGCCACGTAGGTCTCCTATGTGACCCCCGGGCGCGTCCACCACCTTGTCGCGGTGATGTGAGCGGCCGCGCGGGGGCGCTGCTTGTGCACCCGCGCCGTGGCGCGGGTCCTTCCGGTCTCGCATCGTGCGGTCGTCCGGTGCCCGTTTTCACTGCACGGCCGAGCGATGCCTGGCTTGATCGCGGTTCGAGCGCCGGTGCATCCAGCATGTGACCGAGCGAGGTGTCTCCTGCGGTTCCTCGGTCACAGCGATGTCGGGCATCGATCCGTGATGTCGTCGATCGTTCCGCACGGGCTCGTGCGGTACAACCGCCCCCAGTATCCCACACGGACGTGCGCGGATACGCCAACGGCGCCCCGAAGGGCGCCGTGGGTCGATGTGTCGAAGGGAAAATCCGGGTGAATCCCCGGCGAACAACTCAGGCGGAGGCCAACTCCGGGAACCAGAGTGCAATCTCCCGCTCGGCCGACTCGACCGAATCGGAGCCGTGCACCAGGTTCTCCCCCGCTTCGAGGCCGAGATCGCCACGGATCGAACCCGGGACGGCCTTCTCGACCGGATCGGTGTCGCCGGCGAGCTGCCGGAATGCGGCGATCGCACGGGGCCCTTCGAGGACCGCCGCAACCAACGGCCCGCCCGTGATGAACTCGAGCAGACCCGCGTAGAACGGTTTGCCCTCGTGCTCCGCGTAGTGTGCGGCCGCGACCTCCACGGTCGCGGTCCGCAGCTCGAGTGCAACGATATCGAGTCCCTTGCGCTCGATGCGCGCGAGGATCTCTCCGACATGACGGCGGGCGACGCCGTCGGGCTTGATCAGTACCAGGGTCCGCTCAGTCACGGCGACCAGCGTAGAGGTTCAGTCCCGCTGCCCCGGCAGCAGACCCCGCGCTTCCCGATCCTTGATGTCTTTGCGCAGGTAGAGGATGTATACCCACACCAGCGTGAACAGCACACCCACCGCGCCGAGCGCGAGGTCGACGAAGAATCCGAGCAGGGTCAACACCTGCAGGGTGATGTTGAACGGAATCGCCCACGACCGGCCCTGCACACCCGCGCCGAGCAACATCAGTACCGCGAGACCCACGACGTAACCGCCGGAGAACGCCGTGAGGCCCCCGCCGAGCGCGGAGATCACCGGCAGCACCAGCAGCACGACGATCGCCTCGAGCACCAGGGTCCCGGCCATGACCCCGCGGAACCCCTTCCACGGGTCCGTGGTCGGCGGACGGAACTGCTCGCCTCCGGTCGGGTTGTCTTCGTTGTCGCTGGTCACGCAGGTTCCTTTCCGAACAGGGTCCGGGCCGCACCGGCGGTCACGACCGACCCGGTCACGATCACACCGGCGCCCGAGACGGCCTCGCCGGGTTCGGCGACCTCCTCGGCGATCGCGATCGCCGTCTCGATCGCGTCGGGCAGGGTCGCGGCCGTGACGACACGTTCGTCACCGAATCGGGCGACCGCGATGTTCGCCAGATCGTCGACGTCCATCGCACGCGGCGACCCGTTGTGGGTGACGACGATCTCGTCGAACACCGGCTCGAGCGCCTCGATGAGACCCGCGGCGTCCTTGTCGGCCATCACGCTGACGACACCGACGAGCTTGCGGAAGTCGAACTCGTCGGCGAGCGCCGCGGCGAGCGCCTTCGCTCCGTGCGGATTGTGGGCGGCGTCGAGGAACACCGTCGGAGCGTTCCGCACACGCTCGAGCCGACCGGGATTGACGACGGACGCGAACGCATCGCGCACCGCGTCGACGTCGAGTTGCCGTTGCGGTCCGGCCCCGAAGAACGCCTCCACCGCCGCGAGCGCCAGCGACGCATTCTGCGCCTGATGCTCACCGTGCAGCGGAAGGAAGATGTCGGTGTAGACACCGCCGAGACCCTGCAGATCGAACTGCTGTCCACCGATGGCGACGGCGCGCCGCAGCACCGCGAACTCCGACCCCTGCCGGGCCACCGCCGCGTCGGCTTCGACGGCCCGGCGCAGCAGCACCTCCATCGCCTCCGGTTCCTGTTGCCCGACGACCGCGACCGTCTCGCGCGGCACCAGCGGATCCTCGGGCGCCTTCTTGATGATCCCGGCCTTCTCCCCCGCTATCTCGGTGAGCGTGTCACCGAGGTAGCCGGTGTGATCGATCCCGATCGGGGTGATCACGGCGACCTGGCCGGTCGCCACGTTCGTCGCGTCCCAGCGACCACCGAGACCCACCTCCACGACCGCGACGTCGACGGGCGCATCGGCGAACGCCGCGAATGCCATCGCCGTGGTGACCTCGAACTTGCTCATCTTCGGGCCGCCCGCCGCCTCCGACTGCGCATCGACCATCTGCACGTACGGCTCGATGTCCCGGTAGGTGTCGACGTAGGTGCGCGGCGAGACGGGCGCACCGTCGACGCTGATCCGTTCGGTCGCGAGCTGCAGATGCGGGCTGGTCGTGCGACCCGTCCGGTACTGCATGCGAGTGAGCAGCGCATCGATCATGCGGGTCACCGACGTCTTGCCGTTGGTGCCGGCGACATGGATGACCGGGTAGTTGCGCTGCGGTGACCCGAGGATGTCCATCAACGCCGCGATGCGGGTCAGGGACGGCTCGATCTTCGTCTCGGGCCAGCGTCGGTCGAGTTCCGCCTCGACCAGGGTGAGTTCGGCCAGGTCGACCGGGGACGGCGTCCCCGGCTTCGCTCCTGCCTCGTCGGCGCTCACGCCTGCCCCAGCTCCGTCAGCCGTACGGTGATCCGCGCGATCTCCTCCTCGGCGACCTGCTTGCGTCCGCGGATCTTCTCGACGACGGCCTCGGGTGCCTTCGCCAGGAACGCCTCGTTGCCGAGCTTTCCGGATGTCCCGGCAAGCTCCTTCTCGGCGACCGCGAGGTCCTTGCGCAGCCGCGCGACCTCCGCGCCGATGTCGATGCTGCCGGAGGTGTCGAGCTCGACGGTGACGGTCGCGCGGGTCAGGCGCACCTCGATGGACGCGGTCGCGGAGAACCCGTCCTCGGGTTCGGTCAGCCGTGCGAGCGACCGCACCGCCGCGACCTGGGCGTCGAGGTCTGCGGCGTCGACGTCGACGAGCCGCGCCGCGACCTTCTGCGACGGCTTCAGGCCCTGGTCGCTGCGGAACCGGCGGATCTCGGTGACGAGTCTCTGCAGGTCCTCGATGCGGCGGGTCGCGTCGGTATCGGTGACGACGCCTGTCGCCCCGGGCCACGATGCGATCACCACCGACTCACCGCCGGTGAGCACCTTCCACAGGGTCTCGGTGACGAACGGGATCACCGGGTGCAGCAGCCGCAGCAGTGCGTCGAGCACCGTGCCGAGCACGATCTTGGTGCCGTCGGCGTGTGCGCTGCCGTCGGCGAGCTGCACCTTCGCCAGCTCGAGGTACCAGTCGCAGACCTCGTCCCACGCGAAATGGTAGAGGGTCTCGCACGCCTTGGAGAACTCGTAGCGGTCGAACGCCTCGTCGACGTCGGCGCGGACCTGCTCGAGCCGGTCGAGGATCCAGCGGTCGGCGTCGGTGAGGGTGTCGCGGCCCGGCAGATCACCGACGACCGCACCGTTCATGAGCGCGAACTTGGTGGCGTTGAACAGCTTGTTCGCGAAGTTCCGCGACGACTGGGCGTGGTCTTCCCCGACCGCGAGGTCGCTGCCCGGGTTGGCGCCGCGCGCGAGGGTGAAGCGCAGCGCGTCGGCACCGAACCGGTCGACCCAGTCGAGGGGGTCGATGCCGTTGCCGCGCGACTTGGACATCTTCTTGCCGAACTGGTCGCGCACCAGACCGTGCAGGAACAGATCCTTGAACGGCACGGTGCCGGCGGCGCCGCCGTTGAGGGCGTCGTCACCCGACACGTAGGTGCCGAACATCATCATCCGCGCCACCCAGAAGAACAGGATGTCGTAGCCGGTGACGAGGACGCTCGTCGGATAGAACCTGTCGAGTTCGGCGGTCTTGTCGGGCCAGCCCATCGTCGAGAACGGCCACAGTCCGGACGAGAACCAGGTGTCGAGGACGTCCGGGTCCTGTTCCCAGCCCTCGGGTGCGGTCTCGTCGGGACCGAAGCACGCGACCTCACCGTCGGGGCCGTACCAGATCGGGATGCGGTGGCCCCACCACAGCTGCCGTGAGATACACCAGTCGTGCATGTTGTCGATCCAGTCGAACCAGCGCGGTTCCTGGCTCGCGGGGTGGATGACGGTGTCGCCGTTACGGACGGCATCACCGGCGGCCTTGGCGAGGGCGTCGACCTTGACCCACCACTGCATCGACAGGCGGGGCTCGATGGTCTCGCCGGAACGCTCCGAATGCCCGACACTGTGCAGGTAGGGGCGCTTCTCCGCGACGACGCGGCCCTGCGCGGCGAGTTCCTCACGGATTGCGACGCGAGCCTCGAACCGGTCCATGCCGTCGAAGCGGGTGCCCGAGTCGGCGATCCGGCCGGTCTTGTCCATGATCGTGGGCATCGGCAGGTTGTGCCGCAGGCCCATCTCGAAGTCGTTGGGATCGTGTGCGGGGGTGATCTTCACGGCGCCGGTACCGAACTCGGGATCGACGTACTCGTCGGCGATGATCGGGATCTGCCGGCCGGTGATCGGGTGTTCGAGCGTGGTGCCCAGTAGAGCCTTGTACCGCTCGTCGTCGGGGTGGACGGCGACGGCGGTGTCGCCGAGCATCGTCTCGACACGGGTGGTCGCGACGATCACGTGCGGTTCGTCGTCGTTCAGCGAACCGTAGCGCAGCGAGACGAGTTCGCCCTCGACCTCCTCGAACTTCACCTCGATGTCGGAGATCGCGGTCTGCAGCACGGGCGACCAGTTCACGAGGCGCTCGGCACGGTAGATCAGCCCGTCGTCGTACATCCGCTTGAAGATGGTCTGCACCGCACGGGAGAGGCCGTCATCCATGGTGAAGCGGTCGCGGGACCAGTCGACACCGTCGCCGATGCGCCGCATCTGGCCTTGGATGGTGCCGCCGGACTCGCGCTTCCAGTCCCACACCTTGTCGATGAACAGTTCGCGGCCGAAGTCTTCCTTCTTCTTCCCGTCCGCGGCGAGTTGCTTCTCGACGACGGTCTGTGTCGCGATACCGGCGTGGTCCATGCCGGGAAGCCACAGCACCTCGTAGCCCTGCATGCGCTTTCGTCGTGTCAACGCGTCCATGAGGGTGTGGTCGAGGGCATGGCCCATGTGCAGGCTGCCGGTGACGTTCGGCGGCGGCAGCACGATGGAGTAGCCGGGCTTGTCGCTACCCGTGTCGGCGCGGAAGTACCCGGCATCCACCCAGCCCTGGTACAGATCGGCCTCCACTGCGCTGGGGTCCCAGCTCTTGGGGAGGGCGTCGGCGGGGTTCTGCGGATTCTCTGGCGCACTGGTCACCCGTCAATCGTAAGCGGATGACGCAAACCACCAGGACACACCCTCCGCGAGGCACCGACCGCACCCGCACCGCGGCCGGAACGACACCGAATGGCGGTACCCGCGCGGAATTCACCGCTGCTGTCACCATCGGGCGAGGCTACGGTCACCCCAGTGCGTCCGGTGGCGCCATCGGGACACCGAGGACGTGCTCGGACAGGAATGCCTCCACCATCCCGTACCAGAGGGCGGTGTGCTGCGGGGCGAGCACCCAGTGGTTCTCCGACGGGAAGTACAGGAAGCGGTGCGCGGTGGTGCCGTCGTCCTCGGCGGGCAACGCGGATTCGTCGAGCAGTTCGTACCACAGGCGCAGGGCCTCGCCGATGGGGACGCGGTAGTCCTTGTCTCCGTGGATGACCAGCATCGGGGTGGCGATGTCCGCCACGTACAGATGCGGCGAGTTCTCCACCGCCATCTCGGGTGTCATCTCCCGCTGCCAGTACCACGCGGCATCGGTGGTCGGTGCGAACTGGTCGAGCGCCCACAGGCCCGCGTGGCTGACGATCGCCCGGAACCGGTCGGTGTGTCCGGCGACCCAGTTGGCCATGTACCCACCGAACGAGCCCCCCATCGCGGCGGTGCGTTCGGCGTCGATGTCCGGGCGGGCGACGGTCGCGTCGGTGATCGCCATCAGATCGGTGAACGGTTCCTTGCCCCACCGACCCCAGCCACGCCGGATGAAGTCGGCGCCGTAGCCCGTCGACAACGCCGGGTCGGGCAGCAGCACCGCGTACCCGCGGGCGACGAGCAGCCACGGGTTCCACCGCCACGACCACGTGTTCCAACTGTTCAGGGGCCCACCGTGGATCCACAGCAGCAGCGGCGCCGGTGTCTCGACCGCCGCCTCGTCCGGCAACGCGAGCCACCCGCGCAGCGCGGTGCCGTCATCCGTCGTCGCGGTGATCTCCTCGAGTCGACCGGGTAGTTCCGGAGCGGCTGCCGGCGCCGACAGTGTCGTGACGGTGCCCGCGTGCGTGCCGGTCACGGCGATGCGCACCGGGTGCGGCGGGGTCGTGTACGACGCGCGCAGCGCGAACAGAGAACCGCCGTCATGCGCGACGCGCACGTCGGTGTAGGCGGCGTCGTCGACGGTGAGCCGTTCCGGTAGGTCGGCGCCCGGGCGCAGCACGAATACGGGTGCGCGTCCGAGGTGGTCGGCGGTGAGCACGAGTGCACCGTCGGGCAGCCACGCCACCGAGGTGGGCCGCCTGTCCCAATCCTCTGTCGCGAAAACTGTTGCACCCGATTCGATGTCGAGTATCCGAACGGTGACGCGAGGTGGGGTCTCCGGATCACCGATCGACTCGTGCAGGTAGGCGAGACGCGTGCCGTCCGGCGACAGAGCGGGATGCCCGGCATCGCCGGTGTCGTCGTCGACGAGTGGGGTGCGCAGACCGGTTCCGAGGTCTATCCGCACGATCGTCGTCCGCACGGCCGTTCCCGGGCCCGGCACCGTCCAGGTGGCGACGGCGAACGTGCCGTCGGCGGCGACATCGATGTGGCTCTCGCGGAGCGACCCGCGGATACCCGGGGTCAGGTCGGTGGGGGTGCCGTCGGTGACGTCGAGCAGGTGCGGCCGGTCGGGGCCGAGGTCGTGGTCCCAGTGACGCACCGGGTAACCGCTGTGCAGAACCGCGCTGATCTTCCCGTCCGTGCGGGCGTCCCGGATCCGTTCGTCGTCGTCTTCGCTGCGCCCGAGGACGTTCGCGGTGACGAGGATGCGGTCGGCGCCGGACGCCGCGTGCACCGTGGCGATGCCCCCCTTGCGGGTGGCGACCCGACGTGCTTCTCCTCCGCTCGACGGCAACCGCCACAGCGCCACCGGGGCGTCGTCAGCACCGCGCGCGGCGGTGAACAACAGATCGCCGTCGGCGGTGAACGTCGGGTTCGATTCACCCTTCTCCCCGTACGTGAGGCGTCGCGCAGGTACGCGCCCGTCGGGGTCGATCTCCCACAGCGCACCGACGAAGGTGGTGGCCTTGTCGTCGAGGGTGGACTGCGCAAGCACGAGTCGGGTGCCGTCGGGCGAGAGCGCAAGGGCGGTGGCGCGGGGCAGCGCGAGGTAGTCGTCGAGATCGTCGAAGGCCGTCACGGCGAGCAGCCTATCGACGCGGGCGCACGCCGAGTGCGGATCGGCCCGGTTGTACGCTGGTCGTCCGGCGGGACCGGTCGGGTGTCCGCCCCTCGACATCGAACGGAGAACGTGCAGTGGTCGATCTCGCCTACGTCATCGCCGGCTCGGAAGCGACCGGCGGCGCCGGCCTGCAGGCCGACCTGAAGACGTTCCAGCAGCTCGGCGTGTACGGGGTGGGCACGACGACGTGCATCGTGTCGTTCGATCCGAAGAACAACTGGTCGCACCGTTTCTTCCCGGTTCCGGCGGAGGTCGTCGCCGAGCAGATCGAGGCCGCGACCGCAGCCCACGATCTCGACGTCGTGAAGGTGGGGATGCTGGGCACGCCCGCCACGATCGAGACGGTCGCGGCGGGGCTCGGCGCGTCGTCGTGGCGTCACGTGGTGCTCGACCCCGTCCTGATCTGCAAGGGTCAGGAGCCGGGTGCGGCTTTGGACACCGACAATGCGTTGCGCTCGCAGATCCTGCCGCACGCCACGGTGGTCACCCCCAACCTGTTCGAGGCGCAGACGCTGTCGGGGATGGAGGCGATCACCTCCGTGGACGATCTCGTCGAGGCCGCGCGCCGCATCCACGACCTGGGCCCGCAGTACGTGGTCGCGAAGGGCGGGGTCGAACTCGACGGCGACGACGCCGTCGACGTGCTGTTCGACGGCTCCGAGGTGACGTTGCTGACCGCACCGAAGGTGGGGAACGAGCGCGTGTCGGGTGCGGGGTGCACACTCGCTGCGGCGATCACCGCTGAGATCGCCAAGGGCGCTGCTGTCGCCGATGCGGTCGCCACCGCGAAGGATTTCGTGACCGCAGGTATCCAGGGCCGGGTGTCGGCGAACACCCCGTTCGACACGGTCTGGCAGGGCGCGTAACCCTTCCTGCCCGTGCACTTGCCGACGGTGCCGTCACCCGTGACGCTACGGTCAGCGTGGGTTGCGCCACATCGCCCACAGTGTCGGGCCACCGTCGGGAATATGGATCTCCCCGGTGACCTCGAACCCGAACCGTTCGTAGTAGGGAACGTTCCCTTCCTTGCTCGACTCCAGGTAGGCAGGTGAATGTTCGGCGTCACACCGGTCGAGGCGTGAACGCAGCAACGCAGTTCCGTATCCAGCGCCCCGCGCAAAGGAAGCGGTTCCGATCGTGGACAGATACCAGTGCGGTGCCTCCGGGTGTGCAGCGTTGAGTGTGTCACTGACGCTCTTGGCGACCATCGTGTAGCGACCGAGTGCGCCGACCATCGCCGGCAGCGATCGCAACTCCTGCCATGTGGAAAGCCGCCATTGTCCCGGTGGCGACCACATTGCTGCGCCGCCTGCGCAACCGTCGGATTCGGCGATATCGGTGCCGCCCGATGGGATCATGTGGTGCTTCGCGTCGACCGCGAAAAAGCGACGCGACCCGCGCAGTCGGGTTCGTTCGTCGCGGAAGATCCACGAGAACACCGGATCATCGAAGAAGGCGTCAGCCAGCACCGAAGCGATGGGTGCGGTGTCGGCGCGGGTGGCGGTCCTGACCGTGACGTTCACACTCCCCACAGTACGACGATCAACGGCCCCGCATCGGGGGTTCGGCCGCGGAACCCTCACCGACCCGGCCGACACGGTCATCGACTTCCGGCATCTCAGCAATGACCGTCTCAACTCGGGAATGGAGGCGATCATTCCGTTGGACACGATATGCGTAACGGGACTCCTTGTGGCCCTGTAGTTCTCGTCCGATGATCCCGAGTCTGCATGCGAACCCGAACTCTTCGGTGAGAAGCGCTCTGCCGCCACCGGCGATCGCATCACGCGGCTTCTCGTTTGCCTCGACGTACCGTCCGAACCCCTCGTACGCGGATGCCGGAGTGCCCATGGCCTTACGGCCGAACCCTGCCGCGATTTGGCGGGCCGAAACGAAATCCCCACCTGCCCATGCGGATCCCCCGAGTCGATCATGAGCGACCGTGTCGATACGACCTGCCCGGCGCCGGCTCCTGCCGTCCGATCGATCTTGTTACGCTATGCGCCGACGACCCCGGCCTCGGCCGGACCGCGACGTCACCGACACGATCGAAACAGGGGGAAATCTCGTCGTGCCCGACGCACCCGTGCAGCTACCGCCCTACCTCTACCTACCCTGCGCCGAAGCTGTTGCCGATCTCCTGTCTCTCTCGAGCCGACTCGCGAAGGGCGGCGGGGCCATCGGCCTGATCGCCGGGATCGGAATCGACTGTTACGCCGGCGAATCACCCATGCAGGCGATTGTGTCGAACGGTGCAGGGGTTCTGACAGGGGCTACAGTGGGCGCCATCGCCGGGTCCGCTGTTCCGATCGTCGGCACTGTCGCCGGTGCCGCGATCGGCGGAATTACAGCCTTCGGCCGGGGGGTGGGTCGTGCGTTCGGATGAGGTGTCTTCCGAGAGGATCTACGGCCGACGCAATACCAACCAGCAGCTTGCGGGTTGTGTGTTTACCACTGTCATGACAGTCGGTTACGCGATCGCATTGAGTATCGAGTTCGCCATGACCGGGTTCCCCTCCTGGGGGTACGAAGCGATCGGCTTTCCACTACTGACCGGAACGGCCGCCGGCGCTATCGTCATGGCAGCACCGGTCACCTACAGCTCGCGGACATGCGCGAAACACATCACTGTCGGATCCGACAACGGCGCGCCGGCGCTTATTCTGCGGCAATCACCGATCACGTTCGCCATGGTGCCGATCGGGCAGGCTTCCCTTGTCGCAATCGCGATCGGGTTGGCGATCTCACCCCACGTGACGGACCCCGGTGACTACGTCCTCGGGAAAGCAGTCCTGGTCATCGTCACCGGTGGATGGATGATCGGATGCTTCCTATTCATCCTGATGGGGCGACTACGCCCCGCCTTCATCGCCATTGACCACCACGGAATCCGGATTCGGAACACCCTCTCCGACACTTCGATCCCCTGGGACGCCCTCATGGCCCCGACGTTGATCCCGGATCCACTGGACGTCGTCATCGCCACGTATACGGATTCCGGTGTCATCAGAACCGAACGGGTTCCACGACTGTGGCGGGTGACCGAACCCCGACGGCTCCGGGCCCCCGCCCCTTTCGACTTCCACCTCATCGATCGGCAACGGTTCCACATCGCCCCCGAACTCATCGACGCCGCACTCGAGCACTACATGGCGCACCCCGAACACCGGGCAGAACTCCTCGACCCCACCACCATCGCCCGCACCGTCGACGCACTCCGCGCCCACGCACCCGGACGCTGGCGGCGCTCCCCCACCGAACCCGTCCCCGTCCCCACTCTCACCACCGTCTGAAACCCTCGAACCCGCGACGAAGTCCACCACCCGGCGTTAGCCTGGAGTACAGGCCCGAGCCGGGTCGGCCGGGGCCGACAGCCCTTGTCGTCGACGCCGGGAGCCGAGTGGCATGTCCGTTCACACGAACGATGAACCGGGTTCCACCGCCGATCTTCCTGCCCCCGACGGTGCGGTCACGGTGACGTTGAAAATCCTCCGATTCAACCCGGAGGCCCCGGACAAGGCCGGATGGGAGAGTTTCCAGGTCCCGTGCCTACCCACCGACCGGTTGCTCAACCTCCTGATCTACGTCAAGGGATATCTGGACGGCACCCTCACGTTCCGCCGGTCCTGCGCTCACGGGGTGTGCGGGTCGGACGCGATGATCGTCAACGGCGTCAATCGACTCGCCTGCAAAGTGCTGATGCGCGATATGTTGCGCAAGGATGGCAAAGACACCGTCATCACGATCGCCCCGCTCAAGGGCTTGCCGGTGGAGAAAGATCTCGTCGTCGACATGGAACCGTTCTTCGACTCCTACCGGCAGATCAAGCCGTTCCTGATGACATCCGGGCAGGAACCGACTCGCGAACGCATCCAGTCGCAGACCGACCGTGCCCGCTACGACGACACGACGAAGTGCATTCTGTGTGCGTGTTGTACGGGATCGTGCCCGGTGTACTGGGCAGACGGCAGCTATTTCGGGCCGGCCGCGATCGTCAACGCCCACCGGTTCATCTTCGACAGCCGAGACGAGGGCGCGGAGGAGCGCATGGAGATCCTCAACGGTGTCGACGGTGTGTGGCGTTGCCGCACGACGTTCAACTGCACCGAGGCATGCCCTCGCGGAATCAAGGTGACGCAGGCGATCACCGAGGTGAAGCGGGCATTGTTGTTCCACCGGAAGGCCGTGGTCCGGTAGCAGCGCGAGTACACCATCGTCACGGACATCCCTGCGTGGCAGGTATCCCCGCGAGCCGATCGGCGATCCACTCCATCATCCCCGGTGCGCCGGCGACGGCGGCCGTCAGGTGTTCACCCCACACCGGCACGTACGTGACGTTCGCACCACCTGCACACCATTTCTGTTGTACGGCGATCACTCCCGATTCCGGGATGAACTCGTCCCCGAGGAACACTTGCGACGACCCGTGGTACAGGTACATCGGGGCCTGCGGGATCTGTCCGCCGAGCCGGTTGGCGTCGAGGACCTGCCGGACCACCGGCTCGTCGAACGGATCGGGCACGGTGGTGAACGACTCGACGGGAATCATCGCCGCGCCGGCCGCGGCCAGCACGATCGTGCACTGATCCTTCAACGGGCTCGCTGCGGCGACCGCGACCAGTGGGTTCGCGAGCACCAACAGCTGCGGGTACTCGCGGGCCAGGCCCATTGTCGCCGCCAGGAACAGCCCCGATCCCAGTTGCCCGTTCAACGTCGTCCGCAGCAACGCCAGGTCGGCCGGCAGGCCACCGGCGGCGGCTCCGGTGAACTGCACATCGGGTGCGTA
>Ga0123332_1004013_pt1 | contig 13150 bp, 11 predicted proteins | sample BioC12SIPDNA_4_FD_89958 | JGI IMG/M metagenome (GOLD analysis project Ga0123332, IMG submission 89958) | Anaerobic biogas reactor microbial communites from Washington, USA - Biogas_R2_A C12 SIP DNA | ecosystem: Engineered > Bioreactor > Anaerobic > Unclassified | place: Washington, USA...
AGGCCGAGGCCGCGCCGAGCGAGGAGACGCCGGTACGCCGGCGGGGACGTCCCCGCAAGGAGCAGGCGCCGGCCGAGGAGACCGCCGCCGAGGCGGCGGCGACGACCGCGCCCAAGCGGCGGGGCCGGCCGCCCAAGAACCGCGCCGCCGAGGCGGCGGCCAGCGACGACGGCGCCACGGCAGCGGCCGAGGCACCTGCGGCGATGGCCGACGAGGACGAGCGCGCCGAGGAAGCGCCGGCCGAGGTCGGCGGCGAGGACCGCGGCGTCAGGACCCAGGAGCGCCAGGAGGAGAGGCAGCCCGAGCCGGACTCGCAGGAGCGCCGCGGCCGCCGCGGCCGCAACCAGGGCCGCAAGGGCGCCCTGAACTTCCGCGAGCTCCAGTCGAAGGTGCTGCCCGAGCTGCACCTCCTCGCCAAGGAGGTGGGCCTCGAGGACTACAGGCAGATGGAGAAGGACGAGCTCGTCGTCGCGATCCTCGAGCGCGCCACCGAGCAGGAGGGCCTGCGGCTCGTGCGCGGCTACCTCGAGATCTCGTCCGACGGCTACGGCTTCCTCCAGGAGTCGCTGCTGCAGAACAACACGCGCAGCGTTATCGTCTCCGCCGGCCTCATCAAGCAGTTCCGGCTGCGCACCGGCGACCTGATCCTCGGCAAGGCCCGGCGCCCGCGCGACAACGAGCGCTACGGCACGCTGATCAGGGTCGAGGCCGTCAACAACGTCGACCCGTTCCAGGCCTCGAAGCGCCCGCGCTTCGAGGAGCTGGTCCCGACCTTCCCCGACACGCGCATCCAGCTCGAGACGACCCAGAACGAGCTCTCCACCCGCGTGATCGACCTGCTGGCGCCGATCGGGCGCGGTCAGCGCGGCCTCATCGTCGCGCCGCCCAAGGCGGGGAAGACCACGCTGCTGAAGAAGATCGCGAACGCCGTCGTCACGAACGAGCCGGACATCAAGGTCATCGTGCTGCTCGTCGACGAGCGGCCCGAGGAGGTCACCGACTTCCGCGAGTCGGTCAAGGGCGTCGAGGTCATCGCCAGCACGTTCGACGAGCCGCCCTCGAACCACATCCGCGTCGCCGAGTTCGTGCACGAGCGCGCCAGGCGCATCGTCGAGGACAACGGTCACGTGATGATCCTCCTCGACTCGATCACCAGGCTCGCGCGCGCGAACAACCTCGTGACGCCGCCGACGGGGCGCACGCTCTCGGGCGGCCTCGACTCGAACGCCCTGCACTGGCCGAAGCGCTTCCTCGGCGCGGCGCGCAACATCAGGGGCGGCGGCTCGCTGTCGATCCTCGCCACCGCGCTGGTCGAGACCGGCTCGCGCATGGACGACGTGATCTTCGAGGAGTTCAAGGGCACGGGCAACATGGAGCTGCACCTCTCGCGGCAGCTCGAGGAGCGCCGCATCTTCCCGGCCATCGACATCCTGAAGTCGGGCACGCGCCGCGAGGACCTGCTCCTCGACGAGGCCACGCTCGCGAAGATGTGGCTGTTGAGGAAGGTCATCTCCGACATGGACGCCGCCGAGGCCATGGAGATGCTGCTCTCCCGCCTCGCCCGCACCAAGAGCAACGCGGAGTTCCTCTCCACGCTGGGCCAGGGTTAACGGTAGACCCGAGGGCGTGGCCCGGGCTCTCACGGTGCTGGCCTGCCTGGCGCTGCTGCCCTGCGCCGCCGCGCAGGGCGGGGACGCCAGGCAGGCCCTGAGGGAGGCGCAGCTGGCGCTGCTGCCCGCGGCCCTCGCCGACCTGCCGAGCGTCGACCTGGCGTCGCAGCGCTTCGTCTACCCCTTGCGCGGCACGCTCAGCTCCGGCTTCGGCTGGCGGAACGTGTCGGTGAACGGCAACCGCTACCACGCCGGCGTCGACTGGGCCGCCAGCGCCGGCACGCCGGTGCGCGCCGCGCGCGACGGCGCGGTCGTCCGCGCCGGCTGGTGGGGGACCTACGGCTACGCCGTGGCCCTCGACCACGGCGACGGCAGCGAGACGCGCTACGCCCACCTCAGCGCCGTGAGCGTCGTGCCCGGCGAGGTCGTCAGGCAGGGCGACGTGATCGGGCTCGTCGGCTCGACCGGGGCCTCGACCGGGCCTCACCTGCACTTCGAGCTGAGGTTCGGCTCCGTGGCCGTCGACCCCCTCGGCTACCTCGAGGAGCCGCTGGAGGCCGCGGACCGCTGAGGCCGCCGCGCGGGGCCGCGGGCCGGTGCCCGCGCCTCGCGGCGCCCCGTGCGTGCCACGGCGCGTTGACCCTCCTCGACCGGCGTGGCTATACTCGACCGAGATACTCGGAATCGTTCCGAGATTCGTGGCCACCGACGCCCGGTGAACGCACGAGCAGGCATCGCTAGGGGAAGCACCCATGTGGGTCTCGACGAGAGCTCAGTACGGCATGCGCGCGCTGGTCGAGGTCGCGCTGGCCGGCGACGAGCCCGTGAGCCTCAGGACCGTGGCCGAGCGCCAGGACCTCAGCCAGCAGTACCTCGAGCAGATCTTCGCCTCGCTACGGCGCGCGGGGATCGTCGAGTCGGTCCGCGGCGCGCGCGGCGGGTACCGCCTCGCCCGGCCCGTCGACCAGATCGACAGCCTCGAGGTCGTGCAGCTCCTCGAGGGCAGCCTCGCGCCAGTCGCCTGCCTCGACGAGAACGAGTCGTGCGTGCGCGTGGGAGCCTGCTCGACCGAGAGCCTGTGGCGCCAGGTCGACCAGGCCGTCAGGCAGGTCCTCGGCTCCACGACGCTCGCCGACCTCGTCGCCGAGCGCAAGCGCCGCGAGTACGCGCCGAGCGAGGGCGCCCACAGCCTGCCCGTCGTCGAGGGCGGCGCCTGAGCGAAGCCGCGCCGACATGGAACGCGTCTACCTAGACCACGCGGCGACCACGCCGCTCGACCCCGACGTGCTGGCGGCGATGCTGCCGTACCTCACCGAGGTGCACGGCAACCCGTCGAGCCTCCACGCCTCGGGCCGGCGCGCCCGCCGGGCCGTCGAGGAGGCCAGGGAGCGCGTTGCCGGCGTGATGGGCGTGCGCCCGAAGCAGGTCGTGTTCACCTCGGGCGCCACCGAGGCCGACAACCTGGCCCTGCGGGGCCTCCTCGCCGGCCGGCCAGGGGCGCTCGTGACGAGCCCGCTCGAGCACGCCGCCGTGCTGCGCACCGCCGAGGCGCTCGCCGCCGAGGGGCGTCGCGTCGCGCACGTGCGCCACGGGCCGGGCGGGGCGATCGGCCGGGCGGAGGTCGCGGCGGCGCTCACCGCGGCGGGGGACACGGCGCTCCTCGCGCTGATGCTCGTGAACAACGAGACCGGCGTGCTGCTGGACGCCGCCGGCGCGGCCGCGGCGGCCCACGCGGCCGGCGCGCTGTTCTTCTGCGACGCCGTGCAGGGCTTGGGGCTCGAGGACGTCTCCTTGTCGGCCCTGGGCGCCGACGCCGTGGCGCTCTCGGCGCACAAGGTCGGGGGGCCGAAGGGCGTCGGCGCGTTGGTCCTCGGGCCCGGCCTCGAGGTCGCGCCGCTCCTCGCCGGCGGGTCGCAGGAGCGCGGCATGCGCCCCGGCACTCACGCCGTGGCGCCGATCGTGGGCATGGGCGCGGCGGTCGAGCTGGCGGAGGCGCGGCGACACGAGCACCGGGCGCGCCTGGCGGCGCTGCGGGACGAGCTCGAGTCGCTCCTGACCCGCGTGCCGGGCGTGCGCGTCAACGGCGCCGAGGCGCCGCGCGGCGCCAAGCACGTGAACGTCGCCGTGGAGGGCGTCGACGGCGAGACGCTCCTGATGGCTCTCGACGACGCCGGCGTCGAGGTCAGCGCCGGCTCGGCCTGCGCCGCCGGCAGCCTCGAGCCGAGCCACGTGCTCCTCGCCCTCGGCCTCTCGTCGCGGGAGGCGAAGGCCAGCGTGCGCTTCAGCCTCGGCTACGGCACGACGGCGGAAGAGGTCAGGTACGCGGCCGAGCGCTTCGCGACCGTGGTCGATCGCTGCCGGGCCGTGGCGGCCTGAGGCCGGCTAGGCGCTCTTGAGCCTGGCGGCGCGGGCCAGGATGGCCTGCGGGTCGTCCATGTCGTCGAGGCGGATCGTGACCTGCGTGACGTCGCTGCCCGGCACCTCGAACATCAGCGGCGCGAGCACCCGCTCCATCACCGAGCGCAGCGCCCTGGCGCCCGTCTTGCGGGCTTGGGCCCGGCGGGCGATCTCGACGAGGGCGTCCTCCTCGAACCTCAGCTCGACGCCGTCGAAGGCGAACAGCTCCGTGTACTGCTTGACCAGCGCGTTGCGGGGCTTGGTGAGCACGTCGACGAGGGCCTCGAGCGAGAGCTCGTGCAGGCGCACGACGACGGGCAGGCGGCCGATCAGCTCGGGGATGAGGCCGAAGCTCATCAGGTCCTCGGGCAGCACCTCGGCGTCCTCGAGGGCCTCGTCCGCCTCGCTAGCCGCCTGGAAGCCGACGCGCGAGACGTCGAGGCGGCGGCGCATGATCGCGTCGAGGCCCTCGAAGGCCCCGCCGCAGACGAACAGGATGTCGCGGGTGTCGACGTCGATCAGCTCCTGGTGCGGGTGCTTCCGCCCGCCCTGGGGCGGCACGTGCGTGACCGTGCCCTCGATGATCTTCAGCAGCGCCTGCTGCACGCCCTCGCCCGAGACGTCGCGCGTGATCGAGGGGCCTTCGGACTTGCGGCCGATCTTGTCGATCTCGTCGATGTAGATGATCCCGCGCTGCGCGGCCTCGACGTCGTAGTCCGCGACCTGGAGGAGCCTGAGCACGATGTTCTCGACGTCGTCGCCGACGTAGCCGGCCTCGGTGAGCGTCGTGGCGTCGGCGATGGCGAAGGGCACCTTGAGCGTGCGCGCCAGCGTCTCGGCCAGGAGCGTCTTGCCCGTGCCGGAAGGGCCCACGAGGAGCACGTTCGACTTCTGGACCTCGGTGCCCGGGTGCGCCAGCCGGCGGTAGTGGTTGTAGACCGCGACGGCGAGGGTGCGCTTGGCGTCCTCCTGCTCGATCACGTAGTCGTCGAGGACGCGCTTGATGTCGCGCGGCACGGCCGTGGGGAGCGGACGGTGCCTGCGGGCGTGCGCGGTGACGACGCGCTCGCCCATGCGGCCCGCGCAGTCGGTGCACAGCAGGGTGCCGCTGGCGGAGGCCAGGAGCTCGACGCTGCCCTCGGTCCGCCCGCAGATCGCGCAGCGGGCCGTGTCCGAGCCGCGCGGCATCAGCCGCCGAACCTGCCCGGCGCCCGGGGCTCGACGATCCTGTCGATGAGCCCGTACTCGAGCGCCTGCTGCGGGGACATGAAGCGGTCGCGCTCCATGTCCGCGCGCAGCTTCTCCCGCGAGTGGCCGGTGTGGCGGTGGTAGATCTCCTCCATCATGTTCCGGATGTCGTTGAACTCGCGCGCCTGGACCTCGAGGTCGGGCAGCGACGCCCGCGGGAACCCCGCCGAGCCGGCGTGGATCATGATCCGCGAGTGGGGGAGGGCCACCCTGTGGCCCTTCTCGCCCGCCATCAGGATGGCCGAGCCCATCGACATCGCGATGCCCACGCAGTTCGTGTGCACCGGGGCGGAGATGTACTGCATGACGTCGTAGATCGCGAGCCCGGCGTACACCTCGCCGCCCGGGCAGTTGATGAACAGGTTGATCGGCTGCTCGCGTGACTGCGAGTCGAGGAGGAGCAGCTGCGCCGTGACGACGTTCGCCACCTCCGAGTCGATGGGGCTGCCGAGGAAGATGATGCGCTCCTTCAGCAGGCGGCTGTAGACGTCGTAGGTGCGTTCGCCGCGGCCCGTCTGCTCGATGACGTACGGGATCAGTGGCATCGCCCTAGAGCGTAGCACCGGGCGCCGGCGGCGCTGGCGGCCGCCCGGCGCCCGCGTCCTGGACGGCGCTCAGTGCTCGTGCCCGTCGCCGTGCTCGTGGTCGTGCTCGTCGTGGTGGTCGTGTTCGTGCTCGTGGTCGTGCGCCTCGTCCTCGGCCTCGAGCGAGGCCTCGGCCGCGGCGACGAGCGACTCCGCGTCGGCCTCGGCGGTCTCCTCGCCGGTGAGCTCGGCGATCAGCTCGCGCACGGCCTTGTCGCGCGTGAGCATGAAGCGGTAGTTGGCCACCCACTCCTCGCCCATGTCCCGCACGAACGAGCCGACGTCCTGACGCCGCTGGGCCGCGAGGAACCTCAGGGCCTCGGTCAGCTCGGCGTTGGTGAGCTGCGTCCCCCGCACCTCCATGAGGCGCTCGAGGACGAGGTCGCGCTTCACCCCGCGCTCGGCCGTCTCGAGGAGCTCGCGCTCGAACTCCTCGCGCTGCCCGCGGGCGTCGAGCCGCGCCAGGTAGCTCTGGAACGTCTCGCCGCGCTGCTGGAGGTCCTGGACGAGGTTCTCGAGCAGGGTCTGCTGGCGGCGCCGGACGAGCCCGGGCGGCAGCTCGAGGGTCGAGCCGTCGACGAGCTTGTCGATCAGCTCGGAGCGGCGCGCCTCGTACGTCTGCCTGGCGAGGTCCTCGGCGAGCGACGACCGCAGGCGCTCGAGGACCGCGTCCCACGAGTCCATGCCGAGCTGCGTGGCCAGCTCTGGGCCGGCCTCGGGCTTCTCCTTGGCCTTGACGTCGACGACCTTCACGCGCATCCGGCGCACGGTCGGCGTGCCGTCGGGCTGGGCGTCGACCTCGTCGGTGAACGCGACGACGCGCTCCTCGCCCATCGCGGCGCCGACGAGCTGCTCGCGCAGCTCCTCGCCGGCCCGCTCGAGGTCGACGGGGAACGCGCTGGCGGGCTGCGCGGCGCCCGCCTCCTTCGCTTCGGCCTCGGCGGTCTCGCCGCCTTCGCCGGTCGCGTCCGCCGCGGCCTCGCTCGCCTCCGCCGCGGCCGCGTCGTCGCTCTCGGCCGGCAGGCTCTCCGCCTCGATCAGCACCCAGTCTGTGGGCTCCACCGGCCTGTCGACGGGCACGAGCGTCGCGTTCTCGCGCCTGAGCTCCTCGACGGCCTGCGCCACCATCTCGTCGGTGACCTGCGCGGCCTCGGTCTCGAGCGCGATGCCCGCCAGGTCGGGCAGCGTGACCTCGGGGTAGAGCTCGGAGTGGATCTCGAAGCTGTAGTCCTCGCCCCTGACGGGGTCGTGGGCGTGGAAGTGCGTGCTGATGGGGAGGAGCTCGTGCTCCTTCATCGCCGCCTGGAAGTGGGCGTCGATGAGCTTCTCCTTGACCTCCTCGGCCAGCGCGTCCTCGCCGACGCGCTTCACGAGCACGCCGCGCGGCACGCGGCCGGGACGGAAGCCGGGGATCTTGACGCGGCGGGCGAGGTCGGAGACGACCTCCTCGAAGGCGGCGTCGACCTGTTCCGCCGGCACCGTTACCCTGACGGTCGCCTCGACCGCCTTCTTGTCGATCAGCTCGGTCCTCATGGGTCTCCTCCGGGCCCGTGCGGCCCGCGCTCAAAGGGAAGCGGCAAGCTGAGATGGGCTTGCCGCTCGTGGTGCGAGGAGCGGGACTTGAACCCGCACGGCTAGGCCACTGGATCCTAAGTCCAGCGCGTCTACCAATTCCGCCATCCTCGCATGGCGGCTCGGGCGGGACCTGTCGCCCCGCCCGTGCCGTGGGCGTAGAACGCCCGTGACGCCTTGGGGTGGATGATGGGACTCGAACCCACGACCCCCGGAACCACAATCCGGTGCTCTAACCGGCTGAGCTACATCCACCGTGCCGGCAAGGAGAGATCATACCAGACCTGAGCGAAGCGGGTGTGGCGGGGGCGGCGGGCGTCGCCTCGCCGACGAGCCCGGTCCCCGGCGAGTCGGCGCGGCTCTAACGCTGGCTCATCGGCCGCTCGGACGCGGGCTGGAGACTCGGGCGCAAGGGAGGTGAGCACCGTGGGCAAGCTCGTCGTGGTCTACGGCACGGACAGCGAGCTGGAGGAGGGCCTGGGGCGGCTGCAGGGCGCCGGCCTGGGAGAGGAGGTGCGCGTCGTGCAGCGCGCGCCGGAGGGCGGCGCCGAGGCGGGAGGCGAAGCGGACGAGGTCGGGCCGGCTGACGACGTCGCCGTGCCGCCCGCGGCCGCGCTGGGCGCCGGCGCCTCGTTCGGCACGCCGGTGCCGGTCGCCCCCTTGGCGGCGGCCGCCCGCTCGGACCATGGCCGCGGCGACCGGGTCGGCTGGAGCCAGAGCGAGATCGAGGACCTGACCGGCTCGCGCGGCGACGAGGCCCGCCACCTGCACGACGTCGTGGCGGGCGGGGGAGCGCTCGTCGTCGTCGACGGCGACGACGGCCTCCTCGACACCGCGGAGCGCGCGCTGGCCGGCCACACCGGCCAGGGGGCCGTGAGGCGCTGACCCGGGCAGGGCGGCGGGGCGGCGGCGCGACGACGCACCGGCGGCCGGGCGTCTCAGGCCCCGGCCGCCGCTGGTTGCCGCGGGGGGCGCGCCTTGAGCACGGCCAAGGCCGCGACCACCGCGGTGCCGGCGAGGACCAAGAGCGCGACCGCGTAGTCGCCGGTGGCGACCCGGAGGAACCCCACGGACAGGGGCGCGACGGTCTGCGCCAGGGCTATCAGCGTGCTCATCGAGCCGTTGATCGCGCCGTAGTGGCGGCTGCCGAAGCGCTCAGCCACGAGCGCGGCGCGGGCCAGGGTGCCGGCGCCGTTCGCGGCGCCGAAGAGGACCGCGAACGCCACGAGCCCGTACGCCGGCAGGGGGAGGACGAGCAGCAGGAGCGCCGCGGCCCTGGCCGCGAACGTGACGGCCGTGAGGGAGGCCAGGTCGCGCCCGCGCGCGGCGGGGGCGAAGAGCAGCCTGCCGCCCAGCTGCATCAGGCCGACGAGGCCGACGACGGTCGCGACCAGCGCCGGGTCGTGGCCGCGCTCGAGGAGGAGGGGCACGGCGTGCGCCGCCATCGCGACCGACGCGACGCGGTCGAAGGTGAAGGCCGTCGCGAGCCACCAGAACGCGGCGCTGCGCAGGGCCTCCCCGACGTCCAGGCTGGGCTCGGGCGGCGCTGACCCGCTCGCCTCCAGCGGGTCGCCGTCCGGTCCTACGCCGAGCCGCGCGGGGTTGTCGCGCAGGAACAGGGCGTGCAGGGGGACCATCGTGCCCAGCACGATGAGCGCCAGGACCCGCAGCGCCTCGCGCCAGCCGAGCCACGTCACCAGCCACGTCGACAGGGGCACGAACACCGTGCTGGCGAGGCCCGCGACGAGCGTGACGATAAGCAGGGCCGCGAGGCGGCGGCGCCGGAACCACACGGCCAGCACCGTGAACGCCACGTCGTAGAGCACGGCGGACATCACCAGCCCGATGCCGGCCTGGACGAGGTAGAGCCCGGCCGGGCCCGTGACCCGCGACCACGCCAGCAGGAGACCGGCCCCCGCCAGCGAGGCGACCGTCATGAGGAGGCGGGCGCCGCGTCTGTCGACCCAGCGGCCCACCGGGACGGCCGCGAGGCCGGAGAGGAGCAGCGCCAGGGAGTACGCCCCGGAGGTCTGCGCCCGGCTCAGGCCGAGCTCGGCCTCCATGGGCAGGGTGAAGACCTGGAAGGCGTAGAAGAGCACCCCGAAGCCGACGGTCTGCGTGACGGCCAGGGCCCAGGCGATGCGCCAGCCGTGGAACGTGGCACGGGCGGCGCGGTGCGGCGGCATGGTGCGGCCCACTCTCGCACGTGTCGAAGCTCGCGGTCGAGGGTGGGCCGGTGGGGCGTTACGGGTTCAGCAGGCCCTGCTGCGTGGCGTGGTCCACGACGGCCAGGCGCACGTGGTAGTGCGGCTCGGCCATGCCGGGGTGCCCGCCGTTGAAGCTCACGTCGACGTGGTCGACGGTCACGCCCAGCTCGGCGAGCAGGCCGGCCGCCAGGTCGTCCCAGTCGGTGCCGTCGCGCATCGCGCTCAGGGGCACCATGAACAGGACCTCGACGAGCGAGCCGTCCGAGCCGTAGGCGAGCCAGGGCCCCACGGGCGCGTGCGCCGGGTCGACGTAGAGCGCCCCGGCCCCCGGGATGAACTCGGGCAGCTCGAGGATCGCGGCCGCGTTCACGTAGGGCGCGGGCGGCGGCTCCGTGGTCGTCGCCTGCGCCGCGGCCAGCTTAAGGGAGGTCAGGAGCAGGAGCGCCAGGGAGCCTCTGCGAGCCGTCGTGAGCCATGTCGTGCGGTCCTTCATGCCAGCATCCTTCCGACCCCGCCGGCTTCATCGCCCGCGGGATGACGAGATCGGAGCGGCCGCTCCAGGCGACGCTAGCACCGGCCTGACAATAATGCAACAACTTTATGTCATTATTGCCGTCAGGCTATGCTCCGGACCGGGAGGCCGACTTGCTGGGCGCCAACGACACACGCGAGGGCGTGATGCTCCAGCTGCTCAGGCACCGCGACGGCGGGCTCACGCTCGACGAGCTCGCGCAGCGCGTCGGGGTCTCGCGCAACGCGATACGCCAGCACATCACCGCGCTCGAGCGCGACGGCCTGGTCAGGCCGGTCGGCCTCAGGCGCACGGGCCGGCGCCCGTCGCGCGCCTACGGCCTGACGACGCTCGGGGGAGAGCGCTTCCCCCGGCAGTACGACCGACTGGCGCTGAGCCTCCTCGAGGCGATCGACGACCGCCTCGGTCACGAGGCGGCCGAGGCTGTGCTCGACGCGATGGTCGAGGACCTCGCCCGCGTGTGGCTGCCCGAGCTGGAGCGCCTAGGCCCCGCGGAGCGCAAGGAGCGCGTCGTCACGCTGATGAACGAGCTCGGCTACCACGCCGACCCGGCCGAGGGCGGCGACGGTGTCCGGGCCGTCAACTGCGTGTTCCACAACGTCGCCCGCCGCAACCGGGCCGTGTGCCGCTTCGACGAGCGGTTGCTCTCGCGCCTCCTCGGCGACGAGGTGCGCCTCACCTCCTGCATGGCCCTCGGCGACGGGGCCTGCGTCTTCGCCAGCCTGAGGGGGGCTCCCGCGGCGGACGAGGGCTGACGCCCTGCCGAGCGCCCCAGGGCGGCACCCACCAGGACCCGACGCCCTAGCGTCTAGCATGTGCGCGGACCGCTGACTCGCCGTTGCCTCTGGGCGGTGACCGGGAGAGAGGTGCCATGCTTGACCTTGCGCTGGCAGTGGGGTTGGGGAGGGCCGCCTCGGCCCGAGCGGCGGGACTCGTGCTCGCCGTGTCGATGGCCCTCCAGGCGCCGCTGGGCGCCGCGGCGCAGCCGGCCGCGCCGGTCACGACCGACGTCGTGCTCGTGCTCGACGCCTCCGGCTCGATGTTCAACGAGCTCGCCGACGGTCGCTACCGCATCACCGCGGCCAAGGAGGCGCTGGCCACGTTCGTGAGCCGGCTGCCCGACGACCCGAACCTCAGCGTCGGCCTGCGGGTCTACGGCTCGCGACTGGCCGCGCTCGACCAGGGCGCCTGCGAGGACAGCCTCCTCACCGTTCCCGTGGCCCCGCTCGACCGCGACCTGCTCCTCGGCGCCGTGCAGGGCACGGAGGCGCTGGGCGCGACGCCGATCGCGTACTCCCTGGAGCGCGCCGCCGAGGACCTCCGGTCGGCGACCGGCCGCAAGCTCATCGTCCTCGTCACCGACGGCGAGGAGTCGTGCGGCGGGGACGTCCGCGCCGTGGCCGAGCGCCTGGCAGGGGCAGGGTTCGAGATCGACCTCCACGTCGTCGGCTTCGCCCTCACGCCCGAGGCGGAGCGGAGCTTCGAGGGCATCGGCACGTTCCAGAGCGCGAACAGCGCCGCCGAGCTCGCCGCGGCGCTGGGACGCGCCGTCGCCCTGCCGGAGGCCCCGGCCGGCCTGCGCGTCACCGTGCGCCTCACCCGCGACGGCCGGCCGGCCGCGGACGGTGCCTCGGTCACGTTCCGCGACCAGGTAGGCGGGCAGGACCACGTGTTCCGGCCCGACGGCCCCGGCGAGTTCACCGCCGACCTGCCCGCCGGCAGCTACGCCGCCGTCGTTTCCGACGCCTTCGCCGACGCGCCTCAGACCTTCTCCGGGATCTCCGTCGCCGAGGGCGCGGAGAACGCGTTCGCGTTCGAGCTCGCCCCGGCGACCGTCGTCGACCTCACGGTGTCGCCGGGAGGCCCGGCGATGGGCAGCCGCGCCGAGGTGACGTTCTCCGGAGCCCCCGGTGACGCAACCGCCTGGATCACGATCGCGCCCGTCACGGCCCCCGACGACAGGCTCCTCTCGGTGGAGGGCGTCCGTGGCGCGAGCGGCGTCGCGCGCGTGGTGGTCCCTTACGAGACCGCTCCGCTGGAGGCCCGCTACCACCTCGTGCTGCCCGAGGGCGGCACCAGGGTCGTGGGGCGCAGCGCGCCGTTCACGGCCGCGCCGGTGACCGCCGGTCTCGACGCGCCCGACGAGGTCGCCGGGGGCACCACGTTCGAGGTCGCCTGGGAGGGGCCCGACAACGCCGGCGACCTGCTGACGGTGGTGCCGGTCGGTGCGGACCCGACGGCGATGCTCGCCTACACCTTCACCGCGTTCGGCACGCCGGCGGTCCTACCGCGCCGGTCGACGCCGGGGAGTACGAGGTGAGGTACGTCGCGGGCGCGGGCGGCGGGGTGCTGGCGAGCCGCCCGCTTCGCGTCGTCGCCTCGGAGGTCAGCGTCACCGCGCCGGCCGAGGCCATGGGCGGCTCGAACGTCACGGTGACGTTCCAGGGGCCGAACGGCCCTTCCGACCTGGTCGCCTTCGCGCCCGCGGGCGCCCCGCAGGGGACCTTCCTCACCTACACGTTCGCCCAGTTCGGGCCGACCGTCGAGCTCGTCGCCCCAGTCGAGCCGGGGGCGTACGAGGTCCGCTACCTCGCCGGCCCCGAGAGGCGAGTCCTCGCCAGCGCGCCCGTGGACGTCGTCGCGGCGACCGTGGGCCTCGAGGCGCCCGCCGAGGTCGCTGCCGGCGCGAGCTTCGCGGTCACCTGGACCGGACCGGACGGGGTCGGGGACTACGTCACGATCGTGCGGGTCGGCGCCCCCGAGTACGACTACCTCAGCCTCGCGTTCACCGCCTGGGGGCCGACCCTCGAGCTGACGGCGCCCGACGAGCCGGGCACGTACGAGGTCAGGTACTTCAGCGGCTCGTCGCGTACGGTGCTGGGGAGCGTGCCGGTAGGGGTGCGGTAGGGCGAGGGCGGTGCCGGCGGAGGCCAGGCGGGCGGCGGCGCTCGCCGGGCCTCGGCCGGCCCGGGTGCGCTCGCCCGTGACGATGGTGCACCA
>Ga0123332_1004014_pt1 | contig 13148 bp, 10 predicted proteins | sample BioC12SIPDNA_4_FD_89958 | JGI IMG/M metagenome (GOLD analysis project Ga0123332, IMG submission 89958) | Anaerobic biogas reactor microbial communites from Washington, USA - Biogas_R2_A C12 SIP DNA | ecosystem: Engineered > Bioreactor > Anaerobic > Unclassified | place: Washington, USA...
GCCATTATTGAGCCAGACGAATTTGATGCGGTGCAGCTTGAAATGGAACGGCGTAAAAAACTCGGTAGGCCAGTCAGTTGCCATAGCCCATTTTCAGCTAAAATCGTTTGCGGTGACTGCGGCGGTTTTTACGGCTCCAAGGTTTGGGGTTCCAACACCAAGTATCGGCGCACGGTATGGCGGTGCAATAACAAATATAACTGGGATAAACCATGCCAAACACCGCACGTTACTGAAGATGATATAAAGCAACGATTTCTGACGGCATTTAACATGCTGATTGGCAACCGCGATGAAATACTCGCCAACTGCCGCCTTGCCCAAGAAGTCTTATGCAACTGCACAGAGATTGATGCTGAACTAAAAGAACTCCAGCGGGAAATCGATGTGGTAGCTGAATTGTTGCGAAAGGCCGTTTATGAGAACGCCCGTATCGCCCAAAACCAGGAAGAGTTTAATGAACGCAACAACCGCTATTGGGAACGCCACCGTATAGCAACGGAACGTTTCAACCAATTAGAAGAAATGAAGCGAGAGCGGCAGGCTAAAAGCTTATCACTTGGAACCTTCATCCGCGAACTGGAAAGCAGCCCGTCCGTGGTCGAGGAGTTTGACGAGCGACTTTGGGCGGTAGCAGTCGATACAGTCACTGTCACCAAGGACGGCAAGTTGCACTTTCGCTTTAAAGATGGCACGGAAGTATGATAGGTGCTTTAAAGGAATCCTCAAAAAGCGTACAGGGCTTCGGCTTTGTAGGCTTTTTCTTTTCCAATGACCGGGCTTGACTGTTTGCACACCCCTCTGGAAAATGCACACCCCCTTTGCACACACCCTGCTAAAGTTCAACGATTACCTCCTGGCGCGATGACAATAAGTGGAAGGATTTCCTCTTATCAAAAGAGAATAACCCACCAAAAATCGAGAAAGCCGCTCTGCAAAACGCATGAACGGCTTAAAAACAGGCCTTTCAGGCAATATAAAAACCACCTACAGATAAAATTCTTTTTATCAATAGATGGTAGATTATCTGGTGGAGGCGGGGGGAGTCGAACCCCCGTCCGAAAGAAAGACCAGAAGAGCATCTCCGAGCGCAGTCCGTGATTTGAGCTTCGCCATCCGGACGCCCACGAACAGGCTTCCTTAGGCTATCCCCGATTGATTTCCCCATAAGGCCCCTCGAGAAAGAAGACCTAAGGGTACCCTAACTAAGTGACGCCCTGCACCAGGCCGTTAGGAAACCTGGCCGGACGAGCGGCATTAAGCCGCTAGTGCGAAGTTATCTTCGGCAGTTGTAGTTTTTTCACCTTTTTAACGAGCTGGCGACAACTCGGCTCGCTTCTCAACCCATCTTATCCCCCGTCGAAACCATTGCGCCCCCTTATCAGAGGTACAATAATGGCTGCCGAAACGGATTATTGTAAAAGAACTGTTTGGTGACATTCACCAGCAAAAATAGTATATCACAATAAGGCCTTTTATGCATCAGTTACTTGATGCCTATTCGCCCCGCCCCTTGTCCTTGATGGCTCGCTCTATGTGCCGGCGGGCATCCCGCTCGGCAATATCCTGGCGTTTGTCATACAGTTTCTTCCCCACTGCCACCGCCAAGTCCATCTTGGCCTTACCCTGTTTGAAATATACCTTTAGCGGCACTAAAGTGTATCCTTTTTCTCTCTGCATAGCCAGCAGGCGCCTTATTTCACTCTTGTGCAGGAGAAGTTTCTTGGGTCGCTTGGGATCATGGTTAAACTGGTTGCCCTGTTCATAGGGACTGATGTGGAAGTTGTACACCCACGCCTCCCCATCCTTGATGGCCGCATAGGCATCCTGGAGATTGGCTTTGCCCGCCCGCAGGGATTTCACCTCAGTGCCAACCAGCACCAAGCCTGCTTCATAGGTATCCTGTATATGATATTCGTGTCTGGCCTTCCGGTTCTCAACTGCTGCCGGCAGGCCTTTCTTTTTCTTCATGGTTTTCTCCAATTGGGCTTTTTAGAAATTCCGCTGCTTCGATAAATAAACCCTCGCACCGGGAGTTTAGCGCCCGGGCCAGGGTTGGCTGAAACAATGCTTCTTCATTATATAGGAGGACGGTTCGGCCAGTCAATGAGTTCTACCCCTGGATAGGGTCGAAATCCCAGTGCTAGCTGACCAGTTCGAAATCGATCTTTACGTCATCTACGTCTACTTTGACCAGTACTACTCGCACCGGATCCCCAATAGCATAAGTCTTGCCGCTGTAGTTACCGGTGAGCGTATAGTTGCGATCATTGAACTGGTAATAATCATCATGGATACTGGAGATGTGAACCAAACCCTCAACCGTATTGGGCAGCTCCACAAAAAAACCGAATGCCAGCACTGACGATATGGTGGCATCGAACTCCTCGCCAATAAACTGCTGCATATACTGGCATTTTTTAATAGCCACCAAGTCACGCTCAGCTTCCTCGGCTTTGATCTCCTGGATAGTAGAGTGTTCGCCGTAATAGCCCATTTTCTTCTCCAGTTGGGCTTTGCGGGAATCATTCATTTCCCCGGCCAGCAGCAGTTTCAAAGACCGGTGCACCAATAGGTCCGGGTATCTGCGAATGGGGCTGGTAAAGTGGCAGTAATACTGTGAGGCCAGGCCAAAATGCCCTAACGGCTGGGGCGCGTAACGGGCATGCTTCATCGACCGCAGCAGCATCAAGGATATGGTCTTTTCTCCGGGACTGCCTTTAATATCATTGAGGATCTTTTGAAACGCCTTGGGATTGATCCGGTTCTCAGGGAGTTTATGACCGAATACGCCCAACACATTGTTGAGCCGCAACAACGAGTCGCCTTGCGGCTTTTCATGTACCCGGTAGAGAGCCGGAGCTTCTTTTTTAATCAGGAACTCGGCCACTACTTCGTTGGCTTTGATCATGAAATCTTCAATCAACATTTCGCCCGCGCCGCTCTCCCGCACCTTTATATCCAGCGGGCGTCCCTGCTCGTCTACTATTACTTTAGGTTCGGGAAAGTCGAAATCCAAAGCTCCCCGCTTCATCCTCTCGCTGCGGAGTATGTCGGCCAATTCCTTCATCAGCCGGAAATCATCTACCAGGTGCTGGTAAGCAGCGATGGTATCGGCATCGTTCTGTTCCAGAATGAGGTTGACAGCGGTGTAGGTCATACGTTGATCGATATGGATGACGGACGGGACAATCTCATATTTGCGCACCTTGCCGGATCCGTCGATGTCCATTATACAACTCATGGCGAGGCGGTCTTCGCCTGCGTTGAGGCTGCAGATACCATTGGACAGTTCCGCTGGCAACATGGGCAGGACCTTATCAATCAGATAAACGCTGGTACCGCGGTCGCAGGCTTCTTTATCCAGCTTGCTGCCTTCCTTTACATAATGGGATACGTCGGCAATGTGCACCCCCAACCGATAACCGCCCTTTATCCGCTCTATCGAAACCGCATCATCCAGGTCCTTGGCGTCTTCCCCGTCAATGGTCACCATCCGCCACTCACGCAAATCACGCCTTTCGGTCAAGTCGGCATCTGTTCCTAGACGCGCTGCGCGCCGTGCTTCTTCCAATACTGAGTTTGGAAAACGATCCCGCAGAGCGTGTTTTTTTATCACAATCTGCAGATCCACCCCTGGTTGTCCCTTCCTGCCGAAAACCTCCACGATCTCTCCGTCCGGATAACGATCCTTGTCGGGCCAGGTGGTGATTCTGACCAGGACCTTGTCGCCATTGCGAACCTTAATATTGTCATTGACCTTTACATAAACCGGATAGATTTGGCGGGAATCGTCCGGGACCACTTGGGCTGTCTGGCGGTTTTTCCTAAAGGTACCCACCAGTTCCCGGTGGGCCCTGGTTATGGCCCGAATAACCTCACCTTCAGGCCGTTGGTCGCCGCCTCCGCGCTGGTTGATCCGCACCAGCACCCGATCTTCATGCATAGCCCCATTTAAATTACGACCATAAATAAAGACCTCACCAAGGTCGGAGTCTTCCGGGGTGAAGACTCCATACCCGCGTTGGCTGAGTTTAATCACGCCGCGGTGGGTGTTCATCTTTTCGGGCAACCCATATTTATCCTTGCGGGTCTTAAGAATCTCGCCATCCTTTTGCAGGCGGCCGATTATCTTGGCAAACTGAACCTGGTCTTTGTCTTCGATATGAAAAGTTTCGGCTAGTTCCTGATACGACAAAGGCCGGTAGCTTTCCTGTTGCATATGGTTGAGGATATCCTCGCGGTTAAGCAATATCCCACCCCTTCCCTTGGTATTACTCTATCAGTATACCCACAATGTACGGGGTTCTTACCTTATCGCCGGTCAATCGTACCTTACAGCCCAATCTGATCAGCGATCTTTTTCATGCTCTCCAAGGAAATATTCAAAAACTCTTCCCGCTCAAGGCCCAACTCCACGCAGGTATCCATTTGCTCCCGGCTCGCCCCCCGGGCAAAAGCACTCTCCTTAAATCTTTTGCGCAAGGATTTCATCTGCACCTCAGCCAGTTTTTTATCCGGACGCACCAGGGCCGCGGCGGTTATGAATCCACTTACCGGATCGGCGGCATAAAGAGTTTTATCCAAGAGGCTTTTTCGTTCCAACCCATGGATTTCATTGTGAACCTTGACGGCGTAAATTATATCCTCGGGTAACCCTTCTTTCTCTAGCATCTCAGCCGCTACCAGAGAATGCCGATGGAAGTCATCTCCTGTCTGATCATAGTCGATATCGTGCAAAAGTCCGGCTAATCCAAATTTCTCCACATCCTGGCCTAAGTGCTCCGCCAAACCCCTCATAATGGCTTCCACCGCCAGGGAATGGTTGATTAGGTTCTCATTATGCAAATTCTGTTTCAACAGATTAAATGCAGCCTCTCTATCCAAGAACAACTTCCTCCTTATTCACCATTTCACTTCACAAACTCGATGATCTGATCGGCAATCACGTTGGTGTCCGGCCCCATAGTGGCAATATGGCCAGAGTTTTCCAACTCCACTAGCTTTACTGGAGCCTGGTGCGCTTTCTCCTTGATGAAGCGAGCACTGCGAGGATCGACGACTTCGTCCCAACGTGACTGCAATAGTAAAATCGGCAAGTCCAGGCCAGGCAGTTCCTTGATTACCTTATCCCGCAAAACATGCATGCTTTGCAGGGCTTTCAGCGGCATAACATCATAGGCAAACCGCCCCTGTCGGGCCAGTTCCGCCATATCCCGCTGCTGCTTTTTGCGATAGTAGGGCTTGACATAGCGCAACAGCGGCGCCAAGCTCATCAGACGCGGGGAGGTGGTGTAGATAGGGGTGTTGATGACAATGATCCCGTTGATCTCCTTCGTTTCGCTGGCGGCGTGCAAACCAAGCAGGGCTCCCATCGACAAGCCAGTGATATAGACTCGACGGTGTTTTTTCTTCAGATGCCTTATCTCTTGTTCAACCCGGCCGTACCAATCCTCCCAGCTGGTTTGATTCATTTCCTGCGGAGAACAACCATGCCCGGGCAGCAGCGGGCCGCTGACCGTTATTCCGGTTTCCGCATACACAATCCGGGCTACTGTATACACCTCCGAAGGCGAAGCCGTAAATCCATGAATAAACATACAGGCGGTGTCTTTAGATCCGGTTACTAGAAATGATGCTGCTTGCGGATTAATCAATCCCATTGTTTTTCTCTCCACTCGTAATTCAGACTCAACGGCTGCAAATGCCAAAGCAGTCTATGAAGCTGTCACCCAAACCATGCAAAATAGAGCACTTATGCAATTATACTGTCACTATAGCTCAGCGCCTCAGCCTTATCAAGAATATTCTCTGCATGCCTGGTCCTTTGCCATGGGCCACGTATGTATTGCAGCCTTACTGTGCAAGCTATTTGAGGGTTTTGCCAAGTGTCACACTGAGTGAAGTATATAGTCTTGAGCCCTTGGAGAGATACCATGATGTCAGAAGCCAATGTATTGCGGCAATTGATTGCAAACAATAAGCTTATCCCTTTTATTGGAGCCGGTTTCTCCGAAAATGCTGGACTCCCTTCGACCCAGGCGCTGACCCGCCAGCTCTTGGAACACTTCGAACCGGACTTGGATGGGCAATTGCATTCCGCGGCTAACCTGCTGCATTTGACTGAATACCTGAAAATAATCCATGGCGGTTCATTAACTTTGGTGCTGGATGCACTGCGTTCCTGCCTGCCTGACCAGGACGTGGCTTTATCAGGGTCCCATCAGCTTTTGGCCCAGTTGGGATTTTCCATCATTTACACCACCAATTATGACCGTTTGTTGGAGAGAAGTTTTGCCGAAATGGGTATCCCTTATAAAGCGATAGTTACCACCGCTGACATTATTCAGAGCACCGGCTGCAGCGAGGTCCAAATAGTCAAGTTTCATGGCTCTTTGGAAGTGGATGATTCCTTGATTCTGACCGAGTCAGACTATTATAAGCGGCTTGAATTCGTCACCCCCATCGATATTAAATTGCGGGCCGACAGCCTGGGCAAAAGCCTTTTATTTATTGGCTACAGCTTTTCTGATTTTAACATCCGCTATCTCTGGTTTAAATTACGCCGGATGATGTACGAAGTCGACCCCCGGGACATTCCTGATTCATATATCCTGCTGTTTGAGCCGGACCACGTGACCAGGGTGCTCCTGAAAAATATGGGTATCAACACCATCAACCTGTCCCGATATGATGGACAAAACCGAAGCGAAAAAATGACAAACTTTTTGCAGACTCTGCAATGATCAGTATTATTGCACACCCATTAAAGAAGCCTGGAGCGAAGGCAACAGGAAGGCCCTGAAGGAGTCCCACATGGGGTCGCCCATTGAACGGGCCTTCCATATTTAACGCAACTTAAGCCTTCTAACGATAAAAGACCTCACAACCTGATGGTCGTGAGGTCTTAGCAGCCTTAAATAGTGGGTGTATTTTAGCCTTTGGTCGGTATTCTCATCCCGTAGAACGTGCGCCATACAAAGAACAACGCTATCAACAGGAATCCAATCCCAACCATAGGTGCTATTTCCCGGAACGCTTCCGCAATGGCTATCTCCATGGCCAGCAATCCGAACAGGGTGGTGAACTTGATGATGGGGTTCAAGGCCACCGACGAGGTATCCTTGAAGGGATCGCCAACGGTGTCTCCCACCACAGTAGCTTCATGCAGCGGAGTGCCTTTCTCTTGCAGGTCCACTTCCACTACCTTCTTGGCATTGTCCCAGCAGCCGCCGGCATTGGCCATGAACACGGCCTGGAACAGTCCAAACACGGCTATGGAGAGCAGGTAAGCCACGAAGAAGGCTACTCGTTCGGAATTTCCCCCTGCGGGAGCGGCCAGACAGGCGAACGCCAGGGCAAAAGAGAATAGGGCTATAAAGATGTTGAACATACCGGATTGGGCATACTGGGTACATATCTTTACCACTTCTTTGGACTTTTCAGTATTGGCCTTAACATCCGCGGCTTCGTCCAAATTGATGTTTCTTTTAATATATTCCACTGCCCGGTAGGCTCCGGTGACCACAGCTTGGGTGGATGCCCCGGTGAACCAGTAAATTACCGCTCCGCCGCAAAGCAGGCCCAGGATGGTATAGGGATTGAGCAGGGTCAGGATGGTGGCGGGGTCTACCTCCAATACATTCTCAATGACCAGGATCAGGGAGAAGATCATGGCGGTGGCACCTACTACCGCGGTGCCGATCAAAACCGGCTTGGCGGTGGCTTTGAAGGTGTTGCCGGCGCCATCGTTGGCTTCCAGATAGTGTTTGCCTTTATCGAAGTCTGGTTTGAATCCATAGTTTTTCTCGATTTCTTTATCAACGTCTTTGACTTCCTCAATAAGGGACAATTCATAGATAGACTGGGCATTATCGGTCACAGGTCCATAGCTGTCCACGGCGATGGTGACCGGACCCATACCTAGCATTCCGAAGGCGATCAAGCCAAAGGCGAATATGGAGTGGTAGCTCATGATGTCCTCGGTCAGAGGCAGGCTGGCCCAGTAGCCGCCAAACATTATGAATACGAATACCATGCCGATCCAGAAGCCGCTGAAGTTGCCGGCTACCAGTCCCGACAGGATGTTTAATGAAGCTCCGCCTTCCCGGGAGGCTTGTACCACCTCGGCAACATGTTTGGAATTAGGGCTGGTGAATATTTTAACCGCTTCCGGTATCAAGGCTGCGGCCAAGGTACCAAAACTAAATATGGTCGCCAAGGTTGCCCAATGATGCGTCAAGGTTGTCACGACAGATGAACCGGGTCCCACTAAATAGTAGGTGAGGGCATAGGTGACACCAATTGACACGATGGAGGTAATCCATACCAGGCTGGTCAGGGGGGCTTCGAAGTCAAAATCCGTGAGTCCGCCAAATCTGGACTGGCTCACAGCACGGTTGAGATAGAAGGAAGCGACTGAGCTGATAACCATCATAATACGGACGGCAAATATCCAGGTGAGCAGGGTAGTCTGCAGGGCGGGGGCTACTGCCAAGACGATGAAGGTGACCATGGCCACCCCGGTTACGCCGTAGGTCTCGAATCCATCAGCGGTTGGGCCCACGCTGTCGCCGGCATTGTCACCGGTACAGTCCGCGATAACACCCGGGTTTCTCGGGTCATCTTCTTTGATGCCGAATACTATCTTCATCAGGTCGGCGCCGATGTCGGCTATCTTCGTGAATATACCACCGGCTATACGCAGGGCACTGGCGCCCAAAGATTCACCGATGGCGAATCCGATAAAGGAGGCTCCGGCTAGTTCCCGGGGTACAAATACCAATATGACCAACATCATGATGAGCTCCACGCATACCAGCAAGACTCCGATACTCATGCCGGCATCCAGGGCTATGTTTAACATCTTAAGGGGTTTTCTCTCCAAGGAACTGAAGGCCACCCGGCTGTTGGCCAGGGTGTTCATGCGGATGCCATACCAGGCTACGCTGTAGGAGCCGAGTATACCAATCACGGTCCACATCAGGATGAATAATACTGACCCTATCGGCATCTGGGAAAGGTACCCGAAGTAGAAGGCTATACACAAGCCGATGAAAAAGAACAGGATAGCGATGAATTTTCCCTGTTGAATCAGGTAGGTCTTACATGTTTCGTAGATGGTCTGGGCTACATCCAGCATAGTCTGATGTGCCCTCAATTTTGTAACTCGGGTAAACTGATAATAACCAAAGAACATGCCCAATACGCAGACGAGCATACCTAAAATGAGTAAGGTGTTTTGATCGCTGCTCAATTCCGGAAGTACCAGATTAGCCTCACCAGCGACTGCCAACGAAGGGGTCAACAGCACAATTGCCAGAGCAGCGATGAAGGCCATTGCCGGCTGCATTACTTTTTTGAGCTGAAGATTCATTACCAATTTCACTTCCTTAAATAATCGTTTTCGAATACGATGCTTTATCCTTAGCGTCACAATAGTATGAAAGCTACTTGCAATAGCTTTCATACTATTTGGTCAAACCGTCGGAGAGACTCTCTTGCATATGTAGCCTTGCGTCCACCGGCTGACATCAACAACCGGGGTTTGTAAGAGGTACTCAGCATGCTTGGCTTCTGCAACCAATTCGGGCCTGGTTCAAGATAACCCGAAGATTCTTACCACCGAAATGCTGCCCTATTTAGCTAAGCAGGGCGACAACCAGGGTAAATATCAAAAAAAAGGCGGCCAAATAAGCTGTTATCTTAGCAAACAGTTCATCTACACCCTTCTTCTTTCCGAAGATCATGTCTGCTCCCCCAGCAATGCTGCCCGATAGTCCGGCACTCTTGCCTTCCTGCATTAGTACCGTAAATATCAAGCCTAGAGCAGTAATGAACTGCAGAATAAGAAATATCGTTTTAACCACCTAAGAACCTCCTTTCGTCATCTTCCGTAAAGCCGCATTACATTGTAACACAATACAAACGGGTTGTTCAAGATTTACTGTCGTTCCAGGTTGTAGAAAGTCTTGTGCCCAGGGTAAATGGCGAATACATCCAACTCTTCCTCGATCCGCAGCAAGCGGTTATATTTTGCGACCCGGTCGGTACGAGCCGGAGCTCCGGTCTTGATCTGGCCAACGTTTACTGCCACTGCCACATCAGCCATGGTAGAATCCTCAGTTTCACCGGAACGATGGGAGATTACACATGTGTACCCGTGACGTTTGGCCAACTCGATGGTATCGAGGGTTTCGGTCAGGGTACCGATCTGGTTTAGTTTTATCAGGATGCTATTGCAGACCCCCGCTTCGATTCCCTGGTTCAAGCGCTGGGAATTGGTCACAAACAAGTCGTCGCCCACCAGCTGTACGCTTGCACCGAGGCGGTCGGTAATCTTTTTCCAACCGTCCCAATCATCTTCCGCCAGCCCGTCTTCAATGGAAATCAGAGGATACTTCTCAGTCAGCTGCTGGTAGAAATCAACCATCTCGTCCGAGCTGAGAACCAGATTGTTGCCGGTCAGATGGTACTTACCGTCCCTATATAACTCGGTGGCGGCTACATCGACTGCCAGGCAGATATCGGTGCCCGCTTTATAGCCGGCTTGGCCGATGGCCTCCATAATCACATCGAGCGCGGCCTCATTAGAGGGTAGGTTGGGTGCGAATCCCCCTTCATCTCCTACCGATGTGGCCAAGCCCCTGCCTGCCAATACTTTCTTGAGGGCTTGATATACTTCCACCCCCATGCGCAAACCTTCTGCAAACGTGGGGGCTCCACAGGGAACAACCATGAATTCCTGTATGTCTACATTATTGTCGGCATGCTTGCCCCCGTTCAGAATGTTCATCATCGGAACCGGTAATTGCTTGGCATTGACACCGCCGATGTACTGGTATAGCGGCATACCAAGATAGGTCGCTGCAGCCCGGGCCACCGCCAGTGATACGCCCAGTATGGCATTGGCTCCCAGTTTACTCTTATTGGAGGTGCCGTCCAGGTCGATCATCAAAGTATCGATATCGATCTGGTGCAGGGCATCCATACCAATCACTTCAGGAGCAATGACATCATTTACATTCTTAACCGCTTGCAGCACCCCTTTGCCACCATAACGCTTGGGGTCGCCGTCCCTCAGTTCGACCGCTTCATGAGCGCCGGTCGATGCTCCTGAAGGTACCATGGCCGATCCGACCGTACCATCTTCCAGAACCACCTCTGCCTCAACGGTGGGATTACCCCTGGAATCAAGGACCTCTCGGGCAAATACATCAACAATAGTACTCATCTAAACTTGCTCCTTCCAAAGTTGTTGATCCTTACTAAGTTATACTCGGATTAAGGGTGTGCCGGTCATCTCACTGGGAATCGGTATCCCCAACAAATTGAGCAGCGTAGGGGCGATATCACGCAAGGATCCTCCTTCGCGCAAGGAATGGCCTTTGTGTGCGTCTGAAACGAGTATGAAGGGGACCTTGCTGGTAGTGTGGGCAGTGAAGGGAACACCGCTCTCTCCCACCATCATTTCAGCATTGCCATGGTCGGCGGTAATAAGCAGGATTCCGCCCTTGCCCAAAACCCGCTTGGCTATTTGGTGCAGGCAATCATCCAATGTCTTTATAGCTTCCACTGCTGCGTTCATAATTCCAGTATGGCCTACCATATCCGCATTGGCGTAGTTAATAAAAACCACGTCATAGTAATCCCGATCCAGTTCCGTCAATGCTCGGCTCGTTATTTCCCGGGCGCTCATCGCCGGCTGCAGGTTATAGGTAGCTACCTTGGGCGAAGGGATCAGTACTCGATCTTCACCCGGTACCGGTTCCTCCACTCCGCCATTAAAAAAGAAGGTGAGATGAGCATATTTTTCGGTCTCGGCTATCCGCAACTGCTTTAACCCGCGCTGGGATAGTACCTCTCCCAGGGTATTGGCGAGATTTTGCGGTTGAAAAGCCACTGGGGCATCAAGCTCCAGGTCGTACTGGGTCATGCATACGAAATGGATGGACGGCCGCATCCGGCGGGGAAAGAACTCCAGATGCTCATCAACCAGGGCATGACTGATCTGACGAGCGCGATCGGCCCGGAAATTGAAGAAAATCACGCTGTCACCATCCTGGATAGTAGCTAACGGCTGGCCACTATGATCGACTATTACGGCTGGTTCCATAAATTCGTCGGTAATGCGATCTTCATAACTGGCCGTTATGGCCGCTTGGGCTGAAGGCGCTTTGCTGCCCTCTCCCAAAACCATGGCGTTGTAGGCCTTCTCGATCCTATCCCAGCGGTTGTCACGATCCATACCGTAGAAACGGCCGCCCACGGTTGCTATTCTGCCTACTCCCAATTCCTTCATCTTCGCTTCCAGGGCATTAATATATTCCATCGCACTCTGGGGAGCCACGTCCCTTCCGTCCAGAAAGGCGTGTACATATATTGAGCCAATCCCCTCTCTCTTCCCCAGTTGCAGCAAAGCGAAAAGGTGACTGAGGTCGCTGTGCACGCCTCCATCCGAAACCAAACCCATCAAATGGACCCTGCCTCCATTTTGGCGAGCGAAATGCATCGCGCTGATCAGCTCCGGATTCTGAAAAAAGGAACCGTCCTCTATGGCCTGGCATATCCGGGTTATTTCCTGGTAAACGATCCTGCCGGCCCCGATGTTGAGATGGCCCACTTCTGAATTGCCCATCTGGCCGCGGGGCAGTCCCACCGCATATCCCGAACACTCTAATAAGGTATTGGGATATTGGGCTTGCAGGGTATTAAAATGGACTGGATTGGCACACGATATGGCGTTATCCTCACAGGAGCAGCGCTGGCCCCATCCATCCAGGATCATCAACACTATTGGTTTCTCAGGCATCCGTATTCAACCTCACAATTCTGGCAAACTGTTCCGGATCAAGACTGGCTCCCCCCACCAAGGCGCCGTTGATATCCTGTTGTTCAACAAACCCGGCGATGTTTACGGCCGTAACGCTGCCGCCATATAGGATGGGAATCGCAGCTGCCCACGACTGATCCCTGATCATACCCAGACTCTCCCTGATATATCCGCACATCTCCTGAGCATCAGCCGGACTGGCGTTTAGGCCGGTGCCTATGGCCCACACCGGTTCGTAGGCAATCACCAGATCCTGAAGTGCCAATCCTGCCAAACCTTGCTGCAACTGTCTCAGCACTACATCCCGGGCTTGGCC
>Ga0123332_1004021_pt1 | contig 13135 bp, 10 predicted proteins | sample BioC12SIPDNA_4_FD_89958 | JGI IMG/M metagenome (GOLD analysis project Ga0123332, IMG submission 89958) | Anaerobic biogas reactor microbial communites from Washington, USA - Biogas_R2_A C12 SIP DNA | ecosystem: Engineered > Bioreactor > Anaerobic > Unclassified | place: Washington, USA...
CGAGCCACAATGGGGGATAACCCGCATATCTGGCGGCAGAACGATCCGGCTGCCGTTTTTCCACCGGCCGCTGTTCCGGCATAATAGCGACTTCTCCCGGCAGACAGTTGCTGCTGGAGCCGGCGCTTTCCGGAGGACGACATGGCTGGAAAGCTGGAGAGGCATTGTGCCCCCGATGCCATTCTGGAACTGCGGAGGTGACTGATGACAGATAAGCTGGACGTTTACCTCGAAATCGGACCGAAACGGTCCTTTGCGGGCGCGCTGGACTGGCCCGGCTGGAACCGCGTTGGGCGCAGCGAGGAAGAGGCGCTGCAGGCCCTGGTGGACTATGGGCCACGTCTGGCTCTGGTTCTGGAAGGCACCGGCCTGGACTTCCAGCCGCCCGCCAGCTCGGATGAGCTGCGTGTTGTCGAACGGCTGGAGGGGACCAGAACCACCGACTTTGGCGCGCCAGACATGATGCCCACGCAGGATAACGAGATCCTGGATGGCGCCGATCTGGCGCGTTACGAGACGCTGCTCGGCGCCTACTGGCAGGCCTTCGAAGCGACTGCCGTCGGGGCCATCGGAAGAGAGCTGCGCAAAGGGCCGCGCGGCGGCGGGCGCGACGTGGAAGCGATTATCGATCACGTCCTCAGCGCCGAGGCCTCCTATCTGCGGCGGCTGGGCCAGAAAGTTGAGCTGGACGAAGGGGAGGATGCGAGCGCGCAGATTGCCCGCGTGCGGCAGGCCGAGCTGGATGCGCTCGCTGCCGGGGCACGCGGCGAGCTGCCAGAGCGCGGGCCGCGCGGCGGCAAGATGTGGCCCGCCCGCTATTTTGTGCGCCGCGCCGGCTGGCACGTACTCGACCATCTGTGGGAGATCGAGGATCGGCTGCTCTAGCAAGGCGCGGAGCCTGCAGAGCGGCGCCAGAGCCGGAACTCACACACAAATAGATGACGTTTATCAGTAGTCAGGCCGTTTGTAAGACGCTAAACTTCCGCTTATTATCTGTTGCGGGAGCCAGGCCTGAGCGTAAATAGCGCCGGGAGAGAGGTCAGCTTGGAAAATAGGGGAAGGAACCGGCAATTCTTGGCACGCCTCGTCGATGGGCTTGTTCCCGTAGTGGCCGTGCTGTTCGCCTTTCTGGTAGGCGCCATTATTCTCTGGTTGCAGGGCGTCAGCCCGGTGGAAGCGTATCGGCAGATGATCGTCGGTGCCTTTGGCACCAAGAATGGGCTGGCCGATACTCTCGTCAAGGCGATCCCGTTGATGCTGGTCGGGTTGGGAATCGCTATTGCCTTTCGCGGCGGCGTCATCAACATCGGCGCTGAGGGGCAGATGATCGTCGGCGCTCTGCTGACGACGTTCGTGGGTGTGCAGCTTGCCGAAGGCATCTCACCTGTCGTGGGCATCAGCGTCGCCATCCTTGCCGGCGCGCTGATGGGCGCCATCTGGGGGGCCATTCCGGGTTATCTGAAAGCCCGGCTCGGGGTCAACGAGATCCTGAGCACGATCATGATGAACCAGATCGCCATCCAGATCGGCTACTACCTGTTGCGCGGGCCGATGATCGACCCGGCCGAAGTCGCCGCGGGCACGAATATTCCCCAGTCGGCCCGCCTGGGGCGCGCTTTTGACGTGCCACGCTTCACCGACCTGGCCCGCTGGCTGGGGCTCGACCGCTCGGCTGCCGACCTGGGCCTTGACGGCTTCTTGGGCGAGATATACGCCGTGCTTGTGGAGCCGTCTCGGCTGCACAGCGGTCTCATTTTCGCCATCATCATGGCCGTCCTCGTCTACATCTTGCTCTGGCGCACGACGTTGGGCTACCGCATTCGCGCCGTCGGCCTGAGCCGTTCCGCTTCGGAGTACGCGGGCATCCCCGTGCGGCGCACGATCGTCCTCTCGATGACCTTCAGCGGGCTGTTTGCCGGGCTGGCAGGCGCCGTCGAGATCCTGGGCCTGCACCACCGCATGTTTGAGCCCGCTGCCGTCTCGGCCGGCTATGGCTTCACCGGCATCGTCGCCGCCCTCTTTGGCAAGCTGCATCCGCTGGGCATCATCCCGTCGTCCGTGCTCTTCGGCGGGCTGCTGGTCGGCGGCGACAAGATGCAGCGGGCGATGCAGATTCCCCAGGTGTTGATCACCGCCATTCTCGGCCTGGTCGTGCTCTTCGTCGTCAGCACCGATTACCTCGTCCGGCGGCGCGTTGCCCGGCGACTAGCGGCGCAGCGCAGCGCTGCCGAGCTGGCGTCGAAAGAAGAATTGGTCGGCAGCACGGTACAGGAGGCAGGTTCATGAGCGAGTTGACCGCCATTGGCGTCCTGCTGGGCATCATTCACCAGGGCATCCGTCTGGCGACGCCTTACCTGTACGCAGCCATCGGCGAGACGATTTCGCAGCGCGCGGGCGTCTTCAACCTCGGCGTGGAAGGAATCATGCTGATGGGGGCCTTCTCCGGCTTCTACGCCGTCTTCGAGACCGGCAATCTCCTGCTTGGCGTCCTCGCGGCAGCCGTCGTCGGCCTGCTGATGGGGCTGCTGATGAGCGTGGTCAGTATTACGTTCCACGCCGAGCAGGGCATCAGCGGCATCGGGTTATACATGTTTGGCCTTGGGGCGTCCAGTCTGCTGTTCAAGACGATGCTGGGCACGATTGAGCCGGTGCGAGGCTTTCCGGCGCTGCGATTCTGCCTGAGCGATGATTTTTGCCTGGCTAACATTTCCGTCATTGGCGACATCTTCTTCGGCTATACGGCCCTCACTTACGGCGCTTACCTGCTCGTGCCAATCGTCTGGTGGGTGTTGAACCGCACCACCTGGGGGCTGAAAATCCGCGCGGTGGGCCACAACCCTGAAGCAGCCGACTCGCTGGGCGTCAGCGTAACGGCGGTGCGCTATGCCTCGGTCATGATTGGCTCGATGCTGGCCGGTGTTGCCGGCGCATCGCTGTCGATCGGCCTGCTCAACGTCTTTCAGGAGGAGATGACCAACGGCATCGGCTTTATCGCCGTGGCGCTGGTCTATTTCGGTAGCTGGAAGCCCGTCGGCGTACTGGGCGGCGCTCTGCTCTTTGCCGGCGTTAGCGCTCTCCAGCTCTGGGTGCAGGTCATCAATCTGGAGATCCCCTCGGATCTCGCCGTGATGCTGCCCTATCTCCTGACGATCATTGCCCTGGCCCTGCCCTTCCGACGGTCGCTGCAGCCGGGAGCGTTGGGCAAACCGTTTTCCCGCGGGGAAGGATAGTGTGTGCTTGCTGCCAGGATGGCAGTAGAGCCGTTCAAACGAGCTGCCGGCGACTTGCCGGAGGCTCCTAGTGAGGAGAAGAGAATGAAAGACAGAATGTGGAAGATGTTACTCGTCCTGGCTCTGCTGGCGGCGCTGGTCGCCTGCGGCGGCAATAACGGCACGGTCAACGAGCCGGACACAGAGGTAGAAGAGCCGGCGAACGTGGTCGAGGAGCCGGTGGAAGAGGAAACGGCCGAGGAACCAGCAGCCGAGGAAGAACCGGCGGCGGAAGAGCCAACGGGCGAGATGCCGGAAATCGAGCCCGTGCGCATCGCTCTGGTCCTCGCCAGCACGGTCACAGACCTGGCCTGGAGCCAGTCCATCTATGACTCCATCATCAATTTACAGGAAATGTACGGCGAGGATACAGTCGAGCTGGCTTACACTGAGAACATGTTCAACGTGACCGACGCCGCCTCGGCGATCCGCGATTATGCCGACAGTGGGTACGACATCGTCATTGCCCACGGCGCCCAGTACGGGACGTCGCTCTTTGAGATCGCGCCCGATTACCCGGAGACGACCTTCGCCTGGGGCACCTCGACCAATACGGGCGAGGCCGAGGGCGTATCCAACGTCTTCGCCTATGAGCCGCGTGCCCAGGAAGGGGGCTACGTCAGCGGCGTGCTGGCAGCGCACCTGACTGAGTCCCGTATCATCGGGGTCGTCGGCCCGGTAGACGCCGGCGACGCCAAGCTGCACGTCGACGGCTTCGTCGCCGGGGTACACGCCGTGGATCCCGAAATCCAGGTCAATATCTCCTTCACCGGCAGCTTTGGCGACACGTCGCTGGCTGCAGAAGCGGCCAACACGCACGTCAGTGCCGGCGCCGACGTTCTGACCGGCTCTTCGCAGCAGGTTGTGGGAGCCGTCAACGTGGCCGCGGAGAACGGCGTGCCGTGGCTGGGGATCCAGTCTGACCAGAGCCCGCTGGGGCCGGATGTGGTGGTTGCCAGCGTGCTCTACGACTGGGTGCCGACCCTGCTGGACATGATTACCTCGCACCAGGGCGGCGAATACGGCGGTCGCGTGCTGCAGCTGACGCTGGCGAATGCCGGGCAGCGTATGATCTACGACGAGGGCCTGCCGGAAGAGGCTGTCGCCGCGGCCGAAGAGGCCAGACAGGGCATCATCGACGGCACGGTCGAAATTGTCGCCGAGCCGCGCAACTAACGCGCCTTAAGCTGTAATCGCATCTGGAGCGCTGCCTCTTGCCGAGGCGGCGCTCCAGACCTTGCCAGGACGAGCCACGCTTCAGGAAGCGCCGATGGATATCGTCATCCGCAACGGAGTCACCGACCAGGGCACGCCCATCGAGGTGGGGGTGGAGGACGGCCTCATTGCGGCGCTGGCCGAAGGCGGCCTGCCGGCAGCGGCCCTCGAGCTGGACGCCCAGGGCGGCATCATCTCCCCTCCCTTCGTCGAAAGCCATTTCCATCTGGAGAACGCCTATCTATGGGCGGACGGCCTGATCAACCAGAGCGGCACGCTGGAGGAGGCCATCGCCATCTACGCCCGGATAAAACAGGAGCTGACGGCGGCTGACATCCGCGAGCGTACAGGCCGGGTAGTGCGCCGCGCGCTGGCCAACGGCACCTTCTGGCTGCGCAGCCACGTAGACATCGACCACATCTCCGGCCTGAAAATCCTGAAGGGGGTCGCCGCAGCCCGCGAGGCCCACCGCCAGCAGATGGAAATCCAGCTCGTCGCCTTTCCGCAGCTGGGGCTGGCCCGCAACCCGGAGGCCGCCGACCTGATGTGGCAGGCGATGGAGAACGGCGCCGACCTCGTCGGCGGAATGCCTCACGGCGAGCGGGATATGGACGACGCTGCCCGCCATATCGAGATCGCCTTCGCCGTCGCACGCCATTACGACGCCGACGTGGATATGCACATCGACGAGACGGACGACCCGGCCTGGAAGACGCTGGAGCTGCTGGCCGACCAGACGCTGGCCGACGGCCGGCAGGGGCGCGTGACGGCCGGCCATTGTTGCGCTATGTCGGCCTGGGACGATGCCGACGCCGAGCGGATCATCGGCAAAGTGCGCGATGCCGGCATCAACGTGGTCACCAACGCGCCGATTAACCTGATGCTGGAAGGGCGCGGGCACCACCATCCAAAACCCAGGGGCATTGCCCGCGTGAAGGAGCTGATGGCGGCCGGGGTCAACGTCGCCTGCGGTCAGGACGATATCCAGAATATGTTCTATCCTTTTGGCAAGATGGACCCGCTGGAAGTTGCCCTGATCACGGCGCACGCCGCCCACATGGGCGCGCCCGAAGAGATCCAGGCGGCCTTCGACATGCCGCGCGCCAACGCCGCCCGCCTCTGGCCTCTGCCCGATTACGGGCTGGCGGTCGGCGCTCCGGCGGATCTCGTCGTGCTGGACGCGCCGACGCCGGTTGCCGCCCTGCGCTGCCAGCCCGCCCGCCGCTACGTCATCCGGCGGGGCCGGCTGGTTGCCGAGACGAGAAGCGAAACAACGTGGCACGAGCCGTGGTAACGACGGTAGAAAGGACAGTGCATGATGGCTAGAGAAAGAAAACTATTACCGTCAGGTCTTCCGCGGATTGAATCGCTGGAGATGCGCGGTATTGTCAAGCGCTTTCCGGGCGTGCTGGCGAACGACCACGTGAACTTCGACGTCAGGGCCGGCGAGATCCACGCCCTGCTCGGCGAGAACGGCGCCGGCAAGAGCACCCTGATGAAGATCCTCTACGGGCTCTACCAACCCGACGCGGGGGAGATCTATCTCGACGGCGAGCGTATCGAGATCCATTCGCCGACAGACTCCATCAACCACGGCATTGGTATGATTCACCAGCATTTCATGCTCGTGGACAATATGACGGTCGCCGAGAACGTGGCCCTGGGACTGCGCTCCTCCCGCGAGCCGGCTCTCGATCTGGACGTGGTATCGGCGCGTATCGAAGAGCTTTCCGAGCGCTATCGCCTCAAGGTCGATCCACGGGCGATCATTTCCCGTCTGGCAGTCGGCCAGCGCCAGAGTGTGGAGATCATCAAGGCGCTCTATCGTGGCGCGGCGCTGCTGGTCCTCGACGAGCCTACGGCGGTCCTGACCCCGCAGGAAGTGGACGATATCTTCGTCATCTTCCGGCAGATGGCTACCGACGGGCACGCGCTCATCTTCATTTCCCACAAACTGCATGAGATCCTGGCCCTGACCGACCGTGTGACTGTCCTGCGCGACGGGCGCGCCATTGGCACCCGCCAGACGCGGGAGGTGAGCAAGCGCGATCTGGCGAACATGATGGTCGGCCGTGAGGTATCGCTCGAACGGCAACGCGTGCCGCGCCCGGCCGGCCCGGTGCGGCTGCGCGTGGAGAATGTCACCGCCGTCAACGAAGACGGCAAGCCGGTGTTGCGGAACATTAACCTGGAGCTGTGCAGCGGCGAGATCCTGGGCGTGGCCGGCGTCTCGGGCAACGGCCAGCGGCCGCTGGCGCGCGCCATCGCCGGACTGAGCCCGATTGTCGAGGGTCACATCTATCTGGACGGCAAAGACGTGACCGGCAGCTCGCCGGCCGAAATGTTTAACGCCGGCCTGGGCTATATTCCCGAAGAGCGCATGCACGACGGCGTGATCAAAGATTTTTCCGTGGCCGAAAACGCCATGCTCCAGGACCATAACCGCGCCCCGTTTAGCAACGGCTTTTTTCTCAACTTCAAAGCGGTGGCCGACCATGCTGACGAGTTGATCCGCAACTACAGGGTAAAGACGCCCAGCCGGGATACGCCCGTCAAGAGCCTGTCCGGCGGCAACATCCAGAAGCTGATCCTGGCCCGCGAGCTGGCGCGCCAGCCGCACCTTCTCATCGCCGCCCAGCCGACGCGCGGCGTGGACATTGGCGCTACCGAGTACATTCATAACCAGCTCCTCGGCCAGCGGGATGCCGGTCTGGCGACCCTGCTCATCTCCGAAGATCTGGACGAAATCAAGGCGCTGTCGGACCGGATTGTCGTGCTCTTCGGCGGTGAAATCATGGGCATCGTGCGTAATGAAGACGTGACCATCGAGGAGCTGGGGCTGATGATGGCCGGGGAGCGGCACGCCAGCGCCGATGTGGCGCCGGAAGCGGCACCCTCGTAAGGATGCATGGCTGCACCAGACGAGCGTTATCTCGACGCGCTCCACGACTTTCATCGGGCCCGGCAGCGCGGCTCGCTTGAACAGATCGTCGCGCAGCTTACCGGCCGGTCCGACCGGCTGCTCAGCTTTGCGGAGGTCAGCGAGCAGCTCCAGGTCGGCGAGGGGCAGGACGCCGGGCGGCAGGAAATACCCCTCGACGCGATTGTGGGCAGCGTCGGTCGTTATGCTGACTTCACGCGCACCTTCCTGCCCCGGCGGGAGGGCGGGCAGGAGCGCTGGGCGCGCGTGCGCGCCGCCTACGACCGCGTGGAGGACATCCCACCGATTTCGGTCTTTCAGGTGGGCGACGCCTACTTCGTGCTCGACGGCAACCACCGGGTCTCCGTCGCGCGCAGCCTGGGCGCCACACACATCGACGCCTACGTAACAGTCGTGGAGAGCCGCGTCCCGCTGTCGGCCGGGGCCGAGCAGGACGAGCTGATTTGCCAGGCGCAGTACGCGGCCTTTCTCGAAGAGACGGAGCTGGACAGATTGCGCCCGGAGGCTGATCTGACGGTGACGGCGCCGGGGCAGTATCGCGTGCTGAAAGCACAAATCGGCCGCTATCACGACTGGCTGCAGCGCGAGGCCGCGCCCGAACGCGGCCCGGGCGCCGGCGCCGTACCGTTTGAGGCGGCGGTCGCGGGCTGGTATGACGAGATCTACATGCCGGTCGTCGCCGTCATCCGCCGCCGGGGCATCCTGGACTACTTTCCTGGGCGCACGGAGACCGATCTCTACGTCTGGACCGTGGAACACCAGGCGGAGCTGGCCCGCGAGCTGGGCTGGGAAGTGAAGGTCGATCTCGCGGCGAACAGCGTCGTCTCTCGCTACAGCGGCGACCGGCAGAAAGTGCTGGAGCGCGTGCGCCAGCGGGTGCGCAGCGCCGTAACGCCGCCGCCCCTCTCGCCAGGGCCGCCAGCGGGGATCTGGCGCGAGCGGGCAGTGTCCGAACGGATCGAGCTGTTCCTCTTTGGCGACATTCTCGTGCCCATGGGCCGAGAGGGGGTCGGCGAGCGCGCGCTGGAGCAGGCGCTCATCGTCGGTCGCCGCGAGCAGTCACGGCTGCACGGCCTGCATGTCCTTCGGCAAGAGAGCGCGGAGGCGCGCCGGCAGGGGGAGGCGCTGGCAGCAGGCTTCCGGCAGCGTGTCGAGGCCGCCGGCCTGACCGGCGAGATGGTCCTGGAGCGGGGAGCCGTTTCCGAGGCCATCTGCAGCCATGGTCGCTGGACCGATCTGGTCGTCGTCGAGCTGCGCCACCCGCCGCTCCCGCAGATGGCCGGGCGCCTCAGCTCGGGCTTCAGCGCGATCCTCCGGCGCTGCAGCCGGCCGGTGCTGGCGGTGCCAGGCGAGCCGTCGGCCTTACAGCGCCCGTTGCTGGCCTACGACGGCAGCCCTAAGGCGAAGGAAGCGCTCTTTGTATCCGCCTACCTCAGCGCCAGGTGGGAGCTGCCGCTGGTCGTCGTCACCGCCGGCGAGAGTGAAGGGGAAGCGGAGGCCATCATCGACGACGCGCGCTTTTACCTGATCGCCCGGGGCATCTCGGCCACCTACGTCACGCGCCGGGGAGAGCCGGCGGAGGCCATTCGCGAGACGGCTGAGGCAACCGGTCGCGACCTGATCGTCATGGGCGGCTATGGCTTCCAGCCGCTCCTCGAGCTGGTGCGGGGCAGCACCGTAGAACAGGTTCTGCGCTGGCGGCGCTGGCCTGTGCTGATCTGCCGCTAAGAGACTCCTTTTTCTGCAACCCAATCGAGACTGATCGTGCGGCTGGCGCGAGCCAGGACCGCGAGCTGCCGGAATGGGGCCGATTTTGCCTCCGCAACTGACGAAATCTCAAAAAAGTGGGGTTCGAGATAGTTCGAGGGACGCCTGGATCGACGCAGGGGGGACGGACGCTGCCTATGATGGTGACAGATTCGTGGACAGGGAAAGGAGATCAGTCGTGTATACGGAAAAAGAGTGGCTGATGAAGCAGGAACAGATAAACGACGAATTGCGGCAGCGCGCTGAAGAACGCGCTCGCCGGCTGAGTAACGAACGGCAGCGCCACATCCACGTGCCGGCGCTGGCCCCCAGGAAGGCGCTCCGGCGCACGCTGGCTTCAGCCGCACGGCTGCTTGTTGTAGGAGGATAGAGATGAGGAAGAAGAACAATCAGGCCCCGATCGTCGAGATGGAAAGCCCGCAGCGCTGACCGGCTTGCCCGGCCCGACAAAACGTAAGGAGACAAAATGATGCTCGCGCAGAAAACGGCAGTCCAGCAGCAGATACGCATGCGGCCCCTCCATCCCGGCGATGTGAAGCAGCTGCAGGCCCTCCACGAACGGCTCTCGGCCGACACCATCTACCGGCGCTACCTGTCGCCGCGCATCCCCCCCGCTTCGGAGCTGGCGCAGATCGCCCGGCTGAACAGGGCGGGCGGCGGCGCCTTCGCCGTCGAGCATGAGGGGACGATCATCGGCGTGGGCTACTACGTGACCGGCGACGACCAGACGGCCGAGCCGGCGCTGCTGATCGAAGACCGCTTCCAGGCGCAGGGCATCGGCCTGCGGCTGGCCGTAACCCTCGCCGAACATGCCCTTGCGCGCGGCATCGAAACGTTCGTCGCCGACATCTACCCGGAAAACCGCGCCGTCATGCGCCTCATCCGCAAGAGCGGCGTCCCCTACGAAAGCACGCTGGCCCACGGCGTCCGCCAGGTGCGTATGAAGCTGGTCGAGGTCGTCCGCGCCGCCGCCCCGGCGCCGCTTTAGCCGGGGCAACAGCCGCCAGAAGAACAGACCGCCCGCTTTCCAGCGGGCGGTCTGCCACAAGGAGGATAAGAAACGATTGGTGCGGCGGCCTCCAGAGGCGGGCCGCACGTTCTGAAAGCGCCGCTGGCCGGCGGCGCGTAACAGCGCTACTGTTTTGTTTCGGGCGGCGCCGGGCGAGGGACCGGCTGTCCTTCCAGATAGGCGGCCATGCTGGCTGCCGCTTTGTGGGCGGCGGCAATCGCCGTAATGACCAGGTCGGGCCCGTGGACGTTGTCGCCTGCGGCAAATACCCCTTCCCGGCTCGTCGCGCCCACCGTTTCGTCGGCGAGGATCAGGCCCCATTTGTGCGTCGCCAGATCGGGCGTGCGCTCGCCGAGGAGCGGGTCGGGCCAGTAACCGACCGCCAGCACGACGGTGTCCACCTCGCGCACAAACTCAGCCCCTTCCATGGGCACCGGCCGGCGGCGCCCGGAGCGATCCGGCTCGCCGAGCGTCATGGGCACGATTTTCATCGCCCGCAGCCGCCCCTGCTCGTCGCCGATGTACTCGACCGGCGCCTGCAGATAATCAATCCTGACCCCTTCTTCCAGGCAAATGGCCCGCTCTTTGGCGTTGCCGGGCATCTCCGCTTCGGTGCGGCGATAGACGATGGTCACGTCGGTGGCGCCCAGGCGGATGGCGCTGCGGGCACAGTCCACGGCTGTGTCGCCGCCGCCGATGACGGCCACGCGGCGCCCAATCTGCGGCGGCTCTTTCTTGTCGGCCGGCCGCATGGCTTCCGGCACGTTCGCGCGGATGAGGAAGTCGGTGGAGGTGTAGACGCCCTGCAGATCCTCGCCGGGGATGTCCATACGCGCCTCGACGCCGGCGCCCGTGCCCAGGAAGACCGCGTCGTACTCCTCCTGCAGATCGTCCAGGGTGATGGCCTCGCCAATGCGGGTGTTGGTGACGAAGGTGACGCCGGCCTCTTCCAGGTCGCGGATCTTGCGCATGACGACGTGCTTTTCGAGCTTGAAGCTGGGGATGCCGTAGACGAGCACGCCGCCCGGCTCTGGCCACGCCTCATACACCGTCACCTCGTGCCCCAGCTTAACCATGTCCTCGGCCACGGTGATTCCCGCCGGGCCAGAGCCGACGACGGCGACGCGCTTGCCGCTCCGGGTCGCCGGCACAGGGATCGCCAGCGCGCCCGCCTCGCGGGCCACGTCGGCGACAAACGCCTCCAGCTTGCCGATGGAGGCCGCGCCCCGGCGCGTGCTGAGCACACAGCCTTCCTGGCACAGATTCGGGCAGACCCGCCCGCAGACTTCCGGCAGCGGGCTGGTGGCGGCAAAGACCTGCGCTGCCTCGACGAACCGCCCCTGACTGATGAGCCAGAGGGCTTCGGGGATGTCATTCCCGGCCGGGCAGTTCAGCGTGCAGGCCTGTGGCTCCGGGCACTGCATGCAGCGCAGCGCCTCCTCGATGGCCAGCTCGCCGTCGAAGCCGAGAATCACTTCGTCAAAGTCACAGATGCGCTCCTCGACGTCGCGCTTCAGGTAGGGAACTGGCTCCAGATTCACCCGTACATGCCGGTCGCCAACACGGAAAGCTGTTTCAGAAAGCATTGGGGCCCTATACTCCTCTTAAGGGAAGCTACCTGTCATACTTTAAACAGATCCGCTTTTCTGCCCAGTTTCATATGACACGATTTGGGTGTGACAAACGTCACGCAAGGGCGCATTCGGACAAGATCGCTTATAGTAGGGCTAACCCTGACGCCTGAGCGCTGGCAGCCGCACCAGCCCGGGCAGGAGACGAAGATGAGCCGTTGGGATGACGAGATACCGGAAGCATTTCGCCGCTTTATGGAGGAAGCCTCCCGCGAGTCGCGCAGGGGGCGCGAAGAGGAGCCGCCTCCCCCACCACGCAACATCAGCCCGGTCGAGCCGTTGTGGGGGCGGCGCTGGTTCTGGCTGGCCGTCCTGATCCTGGTCGTGCTGGTCGGTTTCGGCTGGGCGGTCAACACCTACACCGAGTGGCTCTGGTTTGGCTCGGTCGGCTATCGTAACGTCTGGCTGCGCCAGTGGGGGGCGAATATCGCCACCTTTCTCGTCTTCTTCGTCGTCGCGGCGCTCTTTCTGACGCTCAACTGGCGGCTGGCGCGACGGCTGCTCTGGCGGCCGGGGAGCACGCTGCCGGCAACGCAGCGCGGCGTAAGCTGGCTGATGACCGGCATCGCCCTCTTCCTGGCCTTTGTCCTCGCAGAGGTCGCCGCCGCACGCTGGGAGATGTTTCTGCGCTATTTCTACCAGGTCCCCTATGGCCTCGACGACCCGCTCTTTGCCAACGACGTCAGCTTCTACCTGTTTGCCCTGCCTGTCCTGCGCTTCGTGCAGGGCTGGCTCGTACCGCTCGTTCTCCTGACCCTTCTCGGTATCGGCTTGGCTTTTGCGGCGGCCAACGTGACAGGGCTGCGCCGCGGCATGTGGCGCTGGTCGTCCCTGCCCGTGGGGATACGCACCCAGGGCGCGCTGCTGCTGGCTCTCCTGGCTCTGTTGTGGGCTGCCGGCGACTGGCTTAACACCTACGATCTGCTGTTTGCGCCGGGCGACCTCGTCTTTGGCGCCGGCTACACCGACGTGCAGGCCACGCTGCCGGTTCTGCGCATTCAGGCTGTGGCCCTGGTGCTCGTCGCCGCGAGCTTCGTCTTCTACGCGTGGCGGCCCAACCCGCGCCCGTTGTTTGGGGCGGTTATCCTGTGGCTCGCCGTCGCCACGGTTGGGGGCATCCTCTACCCGGCGCTGCTGCAGCGCTACGCCGTGGAGCCCAACGAGCTGGCTCGCGAATCGCCCTATCTGGCCCACAACATTGCCTTCACGCGCGAAGCGTTCGGCCTCGGCGCCATCGAGGAGTTCATGCTGGAACCCGATCCCACCGTCACGGAAGACGAGCTGGAGAACAACGAGGCGGCGC
>Ga0123332_1004023_pt1 | contig 13131 bp, 10 predicted proteins | sample BioC12SIPDNA_4_FD_89958 | JGI IMG/M metagenome (GOLD analysis project Ga0123332, IMG submission 89958) | Anaerobic biogas reactor microbial communites from Washington, USA - Biogas_R2_A C12 SIP DNA | ecosystem: Engineered > Bioreactor > Anaerobic > Unclassified | place: Washington, USA...
CGCCTCGGCGATCCGCGCGTCGTAACGCTCGAGGTCGGCGCCTGCCGACTGAAGGGCGGACAGCAGCTCTTCGGGACGCTGAGAACCGATGAGCACCAACTCCTTCGTAGCCAGGACGAGCTGGACCCCTTTGTCGCCATGGGCGACGTAGGCACGGCCATTCCGGCGGCTGGTCTTGATTCCCCAGCCTCCGTACTCCCCGATCGCGGAGTACTCCCGCACCTCCGCCTTCCAGATCTCCTCGGCCGCGATGGTCCGGCTTCGGAAGGGTGTCAGATTCACGGTCACCGACCCCGGGCGCACCTCGGTGATCAAGCGCATCCTTGCGGCAAACACCGGAAGCCCGATGCCAAAGACGATGGTGAAGACCAAGGCCAGCCAGTCGGGTATGGGTTCCCGGCCCTGTGGGTTGTCTAGGATCACCTGCTGGACGAACTGCCACCACACGACCGCGACCACGGCGACGACGGGGATCATGAACACCCACTGTTTGAGGTGCTGTGCCTCGTGAAAGAGAGGCTGTGTCGGATCGTTCGACCCGCTGCTCCTCGTGTTGATATCGCCCACCGTCACCTCGAAGAGACCACCGTCCTGGTGTCCGGAAGCACTCATAGTACACTAAGCCCCGATGTACACAGACCCGGCGATAGACGGCGGTACCACCGGCAGACGCACCCGGCAGGCTTGGTACGCCTACGACCTGGGTAACACCGCGGTCGAGTTCGCCATTCCTCTCTACTTCACCATCTGGGTAGTCACCGACCTCGGCGTCCCGGCGTGGATATTCGGACTGGTGTCGGCCGTCTCGTCGTGGGCCATCGGCCTAAGCGGGCCGTACATAGGCGTCTACGCCGACGAAAGGCAAAAACGCCGGCGGTGGTTCGTGCGGGCGGTCATCTGCTCGGCCCTCCTGCTCATGCTGCCAAGCGTGTTGCCCCACACCGGCACCGCTGCCCTCGCCACCATCCTGGTCGTCGCCGGCGCAGCGAACTACCTCTTCCAACTCTCCAGCCTCATCTACAACGCCTCCATGCTGCGTGCTGCCGGTGAGGCCAATATAGTCAGTGTCTCCTCACTCGGTCTGTCGCTCAGCTTCGTCGGCGGCGCGGTAGGGGTGGGCATCTGCGAACTACTGGCTTCGGGGCAGTTGATACCGGGGGTCTCAGGACGTCAATACGCCCTCATCCCTGCCGGCCTCATTTTCGTCGCCAGCGCGATACCGAGCATGCTCACGGACGCCATGTGGCAAAAGAAGGGCGATGCCGTGACCATGCCGCCGGGCACCCTCCATCAAAGGATGAAGGTCCTTTGGAAGCAGTCGTCCCGGCAATACAGGGCGGGATGGTTCTTGGCCGGGTACTTCATGTTGAACTCCTCGGTCATGGGCCTCACCATCTACCTGCCCCTCTACGTACAGAGGATCACGGGGTTCGAAGGGGTCCGCCTCCTCGCCATCTCCGGGGTGGTGGTGATCATGTCGGCAGTGGGGGCGGGAATCGTCGCCTTCCTCAAGCCGGACGGCCCCTTGGTGAGACGCATCATCCTCATCGGGCTGGTCGTCTTCGGGCTGAACGCGGCCGTCTTCAGTGTGGCCACCAGCCTGTGGCTGGTGGTGGTCTGCGGCGCCCTGCATGGTCTCGTCTCGGGAGCTATCGTCCCCACCGTGCGCGGAGCCTTCGCTCAGACCTTCCACTCCGACTATCAAGCCTTGGGGTTCGGTCTGTTCGGGGCCGTACAGCGCACCTCCCAGGGACTGGGCGCAGCCCTGTCGCCTCTTGCCGAAGCGGCCGGCGGGGAAACCGCGACCTCCATGGGCATCCTGAGCATGGGCGTGCTGGCCCTCATAGGCGTGCCGCTCTTCTCTCGATGGCGGCTGGGCCTGCCTCATCCGGACGACGACGGAGACCCGGGCCGGGAGAAGAGCGTCGACAACGACCGGTAGTGCGCGCCCTGCCAATACACGCGTCCACAGCCGGTACAGCGCCAGAACTCCTGGTAGTGCTCCGCCGTCCGCTCGGGAAGGCCAACCGCCACCTCAGCCTTGGGCACCGGTCTGACCAGGCCGTTGCACACCGAGCAGCGGGTGAACGGCGCCACCGCGCCCCAGAGGTCGAAGCGCTCCAGGACTTCCTTCAACTGCGGGCGCGGCCGGTTGTCTCGCACCAGATACCCGTGGGTCACTACCGAGCGCATCAGAAGCCCGCGATCGCGCGTGAGCAGAATGCGCCGCTCGCCCACAGAAAGCTGCGCCAGTTCTTCATCGTCCCAGTCGTTACGGTAGAGAGTATCGAAACCCGCAAGCCGCAGATATCTCGCGAGCCGGCCGAGATGGACATCGACGATGAAGCGTGACACTCGGAGCGGCTCAGGACGCAACGCCAAGACCGGCGAGATGTCCAGCGCCTCGAAGACCGGGTACACGCTCACCCGGTCGCCGTCCTGCACGTGGTGACCGAAGTCGACGGAACGTCCGTTCACCAGGATGAGGTCGACTTCCGTGTGCGGGACCCCAAGACCTTCGATCACGTCTTTGACGGACCCTCCGGCCACGCAGATATGCTCGAACTCGCGCCCCCGGCGCTCTTTGGCCAGGAGATCCCCCAGCTCAGCGTAGAACCGCAACCACACCGTGGCCGTAGTGCCACCTCTTCGGTCGCTACCCCTTCTTCATCTCCAAGGCACATTCGAGCATCACGTCGAACAGGTCGGGCAGATCCTGCTCGTCCACACACGACAAGGCCACCCGGATGTCGGTCTCGCTGGTGGAGATCACGCCCACCCCGTAGTCGTTCAGCAGACGCACCCGGTACTCCTCGGCGTCGAGGTCGTTTAGGCGCACGCACATGAAATAGCCGGCGTTGAACGGGTACATGGTCCATGCTTCGGCGAACCTGGGTTGCGCAAGGATCTCTTTGACCTTCGCCGCCCGGCGGCTCAAGATGGCGTGTTTCTCGGCCTTCTGGGCCCGGTAGTCCGGATCGGACATCGCACGGAGTACCAACGACTGAGACAGATTGGGAGAGTTGCTGATGGTCCCCCGGATGCAACCGCCTGTCTTTTTCTCAAGGGCTTCGTAGGCGCCGGCGCCCCCGGCTATGGCGTAGGTGATGAAACCCACACGCAGACCCCACGCGTAGTCCTCCTTGGATGCGCCATCGAGCTTCACCGCGAGGATGTTCGGGTGGGCGTCGGCAAGTCGCGTGAACACCGACTCTTTGAGAGCTTCAGCGCTGTAGAACAGCCCAAAATAGGCGTCGTCGCACAGGGCCACCACGTCACAATCCTGCGATGCGATCTCCACAAGGATGTCGCGGATGCCGTCGGCCTCGGCCAGCGTGACTGAGTAGCCCGTGGGGTTGTTGGGGAAGTTCAAGAGCACGATGATCTTGCCGATGCTCGCGTGATCCTTGAGCAGGCTGCGGAGCCCGTGCAGGTCGAAAGCCCCGTTCTCATCGTAGAGATGGTAGTTCACCGTGCGCGCACCGCGCTTCACGCCAAAGACGAGCTTGTAGTTGCCCCACACCTGGTCGGGGAGAAACAAGACGTCTCCCTCGTCCACGAACATGTCGGCGATGGTGCTCAGCCCATGAGTGACCCCACTCGTGACCGCAGGCAGGCTCGTAGGAGTATCGCCCAGAGACGGATTCTTCTCTTTGATCTCTTCCAGCCACGCCTTCCGCAGATCGGCCCGGCCCGCCGACGGCGCGTACGGGAGAGCTTGGTCGGGCTTCAGGTCGCTCAGGTGCCGCGTGATGGCGGGGAGCCCCATCGGTTGGTGCAGCTCCCGCGCCTCACCTATGGTGGCGTTATATCGAGTGGCCTTCTGGTTCGCCTCGGCGGACTGCGTGAGTATCCCCTTGGGGAAGTACAGCTTCTTGCCCAGCTCCGAGAGCATCCGCATCACCGCGGGCGCTTCCTGCCGTATGGCCTGGTTCAGCTCGGCGGCGAGGGGATTCAGTTCGGCGGCCGATGCGGTCATCGCTCACCTCCCGTCTAGACGATCCTGCAACGCTCTCAATTGATCGCGGAGAGCCGCGGGGAGTCTTTCGCCGAACCCATCGTAGTACTCGGAGAGATTGGCGGCCTCTGCCTTCCACGCCTCCACATCGACCGCGAGGAGGGTCTTGAGATCCTCGGCCGGCACGTCGATCCCCGACAGGTCGATAGCCTCGGGGGTCGGCATAGCCCCGATGGGGGTCTCAACGGCCTGTCCCCCACCTTCGACCCTCTCGAAGATCCATTTGAGCACCCGGCTGTTCTCACCGTAGCCCGGCCACAGGAAGTGACCGTCATCACCCTTGCGGAACCAATTGACGAAGAACACGCGAGGCAACTTGGACGGGTCGGTGCGCTTGGCCATGGAGAGCCAATGAGCGAAGTAGTCGCCCATGTTGTATCCACAGAAGGGCAACATCGCGAAGGGGTCGTGCCGCAGCACGCCGGTCTTGCTCAGGTTGGCCGCGGTAGTCTCCGATCCGGCCGCCGAGCCCATGAACACGCCGTGCTCCCAGCTGAGCGACTCATACACCAAAGGCACCGTGCTCGCCCGCCGGCCCCCGAAGAGAATGGCCGAGATGGGCACACCCCCGGGCTTCTCCCAGTCTGGGTCGATGACCGGGCACTGCTCTGCAGGAGAGGTGAAACGCGCATTCGGATGAGCCGCCTTGCGTCCCGAATCCGGAGTCCAATCCTTGGCTTCCCAATCGATGAGGTGAGCCGGGGATCGATCCCCATGTCTTCCCACCAGATGTCACCATCGTCGGTGAGGCCCGCGTTGGTGAAGATGCTGTTGCGGGTGAAGGTCTCCATGGCATTGGGGTTCGACTGGAAGGACGTCCCCGGAGCCACACCGAAGAACCCCGTCTCGGGGTTCATGGCGTACAGCCTGCCGTCCTCGCCGATATGCATCCATGCGATGTCGTCGCCCAGGCAGGTGACCTTCCAGCCGGGCAGCGTGGGCTGCATCATGGCCAGATTGGTCTTGCCGCAAGCGCTGGGGAACGCTCCGGTGATGTAGTGCTTCTTTCCTTCGGGCGACGTCAAGCAGAGGATCAGCATGTGCTCGGCCAGCCAACCCTCTTTGCGGGCCAGAGCCGAGGCTATGCGCAGAGCCAGGCATTTCTTGCCCAGCAGCGCGTTGCCGCCATAACCCGATCCGTACGACCAGATGGAGGGGTCTTCGGGAAAATGTGTGATGTATTTGTTGGCGGGATCGTTCTCACAGGGCCACGGCACGTCTTCCTGGGAAGGCTGCAAGGGAGCGCCCACTGAATGCAGACAGGGTATGTACTCACCATCGGTGCCGAGGGCTTCGAGGACCTTGGTCCCCACCCGCGTCATGATCATCATGTTCGCGACGACGTAAGCGGAATCGGTCACCTCGATGCCGATCTTCGAAAACGGCGAGCCGACGGGTCCCATCGAGAAGGGGATCACGAACATCGTACGGCCCGTCATGCAGTCGCGATACTTCTCGCGCAACGTCTTCTTCATCTCACTTGCTTCGACCCAGTTGTTGGTGGGACCGGCCTCTATCTGCTCTTTGGTGCAGATGAAGGTGCGGTCTTCCACCCGGGCCACGTCACTCGGGTGAGACCTGGTCAGGACACAGTTCGGCCTGAGGTCCTCATTCAGCCGAGTGAACGTACCGTGTTTCGCTCCGAGCTCGACTATGTACGCATACTCCTCCGCAGAGCCGTCGCATATGTACACGTCGTCGGGCTTGCACAGCTCGACCACGTCTTTCAGCCAGGCAAGCAGTTCTCGGTTCTTGATCGCCTCTATTCCAGCCGCCATGTCCTCTCCTTTTATCTTGACCAGCGGTTGTATTCGCCCCCAGATACAATACGGGCCGGCGCACACTCCGCAAGTGTCGCTGCCGGCCTCCGGATGCGGCCGGTGGACGTTCTACTCTCCGCCGGTCTGATGCGTCAAGAAAATACCACACTCAAGCCCTGCACCACCACTCAAGGCCTATGCAGGGCTATGCATGAAGCGCGACCCGTCGGCCGCCGCCGCTCCCGCCGGACGGCCGCGGCGGCTGGAGAGCGAACGGCCGCTATCCCGTCAACGCTTGGCGCACCATCTCCAACGTGCCGGCCGACTGCAGCTTCTCGTTCTTATGGGCGATGAACTGCGCGTATTCGGCTATGAAGACCTTGCCCGGGTCGCGCAGGTCGAACTTCTCAGGATTGTCTCGGAAGAACTCCCGGTGCACCCGGGTCCACACCAAGCGGCCGTCGGTATCGATATTCACCTTTGTGACGCCCAGAGGGACGGCCTTCGCGAACTCCTCCTCGTCCACGCCTTTGGCGCCCTTCAGACCTCCACCCGCCGCGTTGATGCGGGCCACCTCTTCCTGCGGCACCGACGAAGACCCGTGCATCACCAGAGGGAACCCGGGCAGACGCTTCTGGATCTCGGCAGCCACGTCGAGGTGTAGCCCCTGGTGCCCGCTGAACTTGTACGCCCCGTGGCTCGTCCCGATGGCGACCGCCAGGCTGTCGCACCCCGACTCACGCACGAACACCTCTGCTTCGGCCGGATCGGTGAGGCAGGCATTCTTCTCATCCACCTGGACGTGCTCCTCCACCCCACCGAGCCGTCCCAATTCCGCTTCCACCGATATGCCCTTCGCATGCGCGGCCTCGACGACCTGCCGGGTGATGCGGATGTTCTCCTCCAGCGGCTCGTGCGACGCGTCGATCATCACCGAGGAGTAGAAGCTGCTCTCCACACAATCGAGCGCGGCAGCCAGGTCGCCGTGATCGAGGTGCACGGCGAAGATCGCCTCGGGGAAGATCTGGTCGGCCGCCTTGATCATTGCCTCGAGCATGCGCTTGTCGGCATAGGAACGGGCGCCCTTGGATATCTGGATGATGAAGGGCGCCTGGGAGTCGAGGTTGCCCCGAAAGAGTCCCAAGGTCTGTTCCATGTTGTTGATGTTGTAGGCGCCTACGGCGAACTTGCCGTAAGCCACTTCGAAGAGCTGCTTGGTAGTGACGATCATCTGCCGCTCCTATCGGTCCCCCGTAGCGTCTACTTGCCGTTCTTGGCTTCCCAGTATGCTTCGGCCTCTTCTTCCATGGCCTCGAGACGGTCGTAGTAGTCGGGGAACTCCTTCAGGTGCGCCCAGGCGATCTTGCCGGTCATGAGCGCGTCGTCGTCGGTCACGTTGGTCTCGGGATCGTGCGCTCCGTGCTCGAGTTCCACATCCATGCCCATGCGGAACTGCTCCACATCGAAGTCTTTCCAATCGATGCCCAGCTTGTCCCCCACGTCCTTGGCCTGCTCGGCGCTGTAGTGTTTCGAACCGCTCATGTCTCTCCTCCTTGTGGTTGGGGCCCCGCTCCCGACCCGGCACCGCTCGTGCGCAATCTCACACCTGAAGAATACCAAGACACAGCACGCACAGGCGGTCGAAGATGCCGCATGCTAGTCTTGAGATCGACCAAGGGGGTCCCTTCGTTGCGACCTATCGTCTCGGACCTCGGATATATACCCAGGGGTAGGTCAGGGCGGAACGTAATCGTCCTGATCGGCTACGTCGTGTTCCTCGCTGTCGTCATCGCGGTACACGCCCGGGTGTTCCAGTACCTGATGGCCACGTACGAGTCCGACCCAGACCATTCGTTCATCAACGGGCTGTACTGGACCATCACCACGATGACCACGCTCGGCTATGGCGACATCACCTTCTTGTCGCACGCCGGGAAGCTGTTCTCAGCGTGGGTCACCCTGTCGGGTTTCATCTTCCTTCTGATCCTTCTACCCTTCGGCATCATCAGCGTGGTCTTCGCGCCCTGGCTCGAGAACCTGCTGCGCTACCGGCCCCGAACCCGGCTGAAGCGTGGCCTGAAAGAGCACGTAGTGATCTGTGGTTGGGACCCCGTCACCGAGACCCTGGCTCGGAGCCTCGTGGCATCCGACACAGCCTACGTGACGATCGAGCCCGATGTGGAAGAAGTCCGCCGCCTCGAGGAGGCAGGGGCGAGCGCTCTCCTTGGCGTGCCCACCGACGCCCAGACGCTCACACGGGCCCGGGTCGAGACCGCCCGTCTGGTGATCGCCAACATGAGCGATCCCGACAACGTCAACCTGGCGCTCACCGTAGCCTCGCTCTGCTCCACACCTGTTGCCGCCGTGGTCACCCAGCCGGAGCGCAAAGAACTGATGACCGTGGCGGGCGCGCGCCACGTGGTGCCGCTGCGCGAGACCCTTGGCAACTATCTGGCCGTGAGGGCCACCACGCGGGGCGCTATGGGCCACGTAGTCGATTCTCTGGGCGACCTGCTCTTCGCCGAGATACCCACGCACGGCACTCCACTGGTCGGGCTGAGCATCAGAAGCACCAACATCCGCGAGAAGACCGGCATCTCCGTGATAGGTCTCTGGGAGCGCGGGCGCTTCTCCCTGCCTGAGCCTGAAAAGACGATCACCGACGGCATGATCATGCTGCTCGTCGGCACAGAAGCCGGCTTGACCTCTCTCGAGGAGATGATAGGCCAACACACCGAGAGCGACTTCGTGATAGTCCTCGGTCACGGCACTGTCGGCTCGTCGGCCGCGGCGTTCCTGCGCCGCCGGGGAGTGCGGCACACGATCGTCGATCGCGACGCTGTGCCCGACGACGACGAGCCGGAGCTCATCCAGGGTGACGCCAGCGAGCACGAAGTGCTGATGCGGGCGGGCATCGAACGTGCCAGAGGGCTCATCGTGACCACCAACGACGACGGGACCAACGTGTTCCTCACGCTGGCCAGCAGGCACCTCAACCCCCATGTCCGCATCGCCGCCCGGGCCAACCGCGAGGAAAACGTGGACGAGCTCTACGCGGCCGGGGCGGATTTCGTGGTGTCTCACTCGTCGGTGGGAGCCAGCATCCTCACCAACATCGTGGCGGGCCGCCAGAACGTCTTTCTCAGCGAAGGAGTCCACATCTTCTGGAAGCGAGTCCCCCAGATCCTTCACGGCAAGACGTTGACGGAAGCGCGCCTCCGCTCTCTCACCGGCGCCACCGTGGTGGCGATACGGCAAAGTCACGCTAAAATCGTCCTCGATCTGAGCCCTGAGACCGTTCTTGACCAATCGACATCCCTGCTTCTCGTAGGCACGGCAGAATCGGAGACCCTGTTCTCAAAACGGTTCGGGGGCAAGCGGAAGGCAAACGACTCACGTAGAAGGATGCGGAATTGACAGACTGGCACCGTCTTACCGCGGATGAAGCCCTGCAAGAAACGGGGAGCACCCCCCGTGGCCTGACGTCAGAAGAGGCCTCCGCACGGCTGGACGAGCACGGACCCAACGAACTGGCGCAAAAGGGCCTGAAGAGCAAGTGGCGCATCCTCTTTGAACAGTTCACCTCCATCCTCATAGTCATCCTCATCATCGCCGCCATAGCGTCGGCAGCCCTCGGTGATTACGAAGACGCCATCGCGATCGTGGCCATAGTCATATTGAACGCCCTCTTGGGCTTCCGCCAGGAGTACCGCGCCGAACAGACGATGGCGGCTCTACGCAAGATGGCGGCGCCCTCCGTGCGCGTGCGGCGTGACGGCAAAGTCCAAGAGATCCCCGGGAGCGAACTCGTGCCCGGAGATATCGTCCTGATCGAGGCCGGCAACGTCATACCCGCCGACTCCCGCCTCATCGAGTCGGCCAGCCTGCGCGTCCAGGAGGCCGCCCTCACCGGCGAATCCGAGGCCGTCGAGAAGAGCGTCGAGGCTCTGGATCAGCCCGAGGTCCCGCTCGCCGACCGTCTGAACATGCTCTTCATGGGCACCGCTGCCACCTATGGCCGGGCGGAAGCGTTGGTGGTCGCCACAGGTATGAACACTGAGCTGGGCAGGATCGCCGGGATGATCCAAGGCCTCGAACAGGAACCCACTCCGCTGCAGAAGCGCCTGGGTCAACTAGGCAAATGGCTGGCCGTGGCCGCGCTAATCCTGGTGGCGATCATCTTCGCGCAAGGCCTCATACGCGGAGAGGGCGCCCGCATCATGTTCCTCACAGCCATCAGCATGGCAGTGGCCGCGGTACCCGAGGGGCTGCCCGCCATCGTCACCATCTCGCTCTCTCTGGGAGCGCAACGCATGCTGCGCCGCCACGCCCTCATCCGCAAGCTTCCCGCGGTGGAGACTCTCGGTTCGGTGACGGTCATCTGCTCCGACAAGACGGGCACGCTCACTGAGAACCGGATGACCGTCGTCATCCTGGACGTGGTGGGCGATGAAGTCGATCTACACCAAGCCATGAAGCACGGACACTCGGCGCCCTTGGCGGCTGTGAACGCCGGAGCGGCGGCCGAGCTGCTCCAAGATAAGCCCTCTATCGCCCTTCTCGCTGCAGGCGGCACCTTGTGCAACGACTCCGTCCTGGCGAGTACTACCGTGGAAACCGACTGTGACCCCGATGCGAAGGAGAGCCTCCAGCTTGTCCCCGGAGATGCCTCGACTGCCACAACGTGCGCCGAATCACAACTCAGGGCCATAGGAGATCCCACCGAGGGGGCCCTGATCATCGCGGGAGCTCAGCTGGGTCTACTGAAACCCGCTTTGGAAGGGTCTTTCCCGCGCGTCGGCGAGATACCCTTCGAGTCCGACCGGAAACTCATGACCACGCTCCACAGCCTACCTGCCGAACCGGTGTTCGGCCTCGAGGAGCTGAGCGACTATCTTGCCCAGGAGAACGCGCCCTACGTGGCGTTCACCAAGGGAGCCCTCGACTCCTTGCTCAAGATCTGCCGAAGCGTCTGGGACGGTCGCGCTGTCCTGCCTTTGGACGGGCCCACCCAAGCACGGATCGCCAAGTCCAACGACCTCCTGGCAGCCCAAGGGATGCGCGTTCTCGCCTTGGGGTTCCGGCCTCTCGACGAGGCCGCCAAGAGCGGCCCCAGCGAGAACTGGGAGAAAGACCTCATCCTTGTCGGGCTCATAGGCATGATCGACCCGGCGCGGCCGGAAGCGCGGGACGCCGTCCTGACGGCTGTCTCAGCGGGCATCCGGCCGGCCATGATCACCGGAGATCAGCCTCTGACCGCGGCCAGCATCGCCGGCAAGGTGGGCATCGTCCCGGAGCAGAGCTCGGGTCCGGATGCGGTCAAGGTGCTCAGCGGCGTCGACCTCGAACGTCTCTCTCCCGAGGAGATGCGTTCGGCGGTGCAGGAGGTATCGGTCTACGCCCGGGTGGCCCCGGAGCAGAAGCTGAACATAGTCGAAGCCCTCCAAGACCAAGGGCACATCGTCGCCATGACCGGGGACGGCGTCAACGACGCGCCTGCTCTTCGCAAGGCCGATATCGGCGTCGCGATGGGCATCACCGGCACCGACGTTGCCAAGGAAGCCGCCGACATGGTCTTGCTCGACGACAACTTCGCCACCATAGTGGCCGCGGTCAAAGAGGGCCGCGTCATCTACGACAACATCCGCAAATTCATCAAGTACCTCATGGCCACCAACGTCGGTGAGCTGGCCGTGATGCTCTTCGCACCGTTCTTGGGTATGCCTCTGCCCCTCCTGCCCCTTCAGATCCTTTGGATGAACCTGGTCACCGACGGCCTGCCCGGCCTTGCCCTGGGCTTCGAGCCGCCCGAACGCAACGTGATGCGCCGGCCACCTCACCCGCCAAGCGAGAGCGTCTTCGCGCGCGGCCTGGGGACCCATATCCTCTGGGCCGGCCCACTGATGGGCATCATCGCCCTCTTCACCGGCTGGTTCTACTGGCGGGCCGGGAATGAGTCTTGGCAGACTATGCTGTTCACCGTGATGACCATCTCCCAGATGTTCCACGTGATGGCCATCCGTATGGAGAGAGAATCGATCTTCACGACCTCGCCTCGCACGAACCCGCTCTTGTACGGGGCGGTGCTCGTCACCCTTCTGCTGCAATTCGCACTGATCTATGTGCCGTTCCTGCAGGATGTGTTCGGCACCCAGGCCCTTACCGCCGCGGAAATGGGTATCGCCTTCGCCATCAGCTCGGCGATCCTCTGGGTCATCGAGGGGCAGAAGATGGTCTTTCGGTATCGAGACCGCAGATAACATGCCGACGTTGCTCATGAGGAGGCGATATGACTGAACCCACGGCCACCGGCTGGTACTACCTGCAAGGCGGCAATCAACAAGCGGGGCCTCTCACCTGGGATCAGCTGTATGGCCTGTGCTCTACCGGCTCCATCCGGCCCACCGACATGGTGTGGCACCCGACACTGCCCCAGTGGACGCCGGCGGCTCAGGTGCCCGGGCTCTTCCCCGCTCCCCCGGCCTACCAGGGCGTCCAGTACCAGCAGCCCTATCAGCAGGCCGCCTATCGACCGGCCGGGCCGAAGCGTTCTCTACTCGTCTGGCTGGCCCCCCTCATAGCACTCGTGATCGTAGGAGCCGGCCTTGGCGTCTACTTCGGCGTCTTCTACAACAAGGCGGAGACGGGTTCAAAGGACATCACCGCGGCGGACTTGGAAGGCATCTGGGACGGCACTTTCACCTATACATCGCTGGAGCTCGAAGGGGCCTCGGGTGAGGACATGGATCTCGCCAAGCAGGTCATCGACAAGAAGCTGCCCCTGACCATGGACGTCACCGTTGACGCAGACGGAGCGGGCGAAGCCACGATGACCTTCGACCTGAGCGTGGTCGATGACGACTTCGGTACCGACGACCAGTATGTCTACTTCACCTACGCAGACGGCAAGATGACGTTCGACTCCGATGAGTCAGGAGCCGACGTCGATGGTAAGGTGACCGAGAAGGGAGACACGCTCGTCTGGGAGGGCTCCCTGAGCTTCGATGACTATGGGGTCTCGGGCAAGGCGGAGTGGAAGGCCGAGAAGGTCTCGGACTAAACTGAGATCGAGCACCACGGAGTAAAAGACAGGGCGACTCGAGAGGAGATAGCGATGGCTGAGGCCATGTCCAACGGCTGGTACTACCTGCCCGGCGGCGCGGGAGCCGAGCAACAGGTGGGCCCGCTCACGTGGGAGCAACTGTACTCTACGCGTCTCTCCGGTTCGCTGCAGCCCACGGATATGGTGTGGCACCCGGCGCTGCCGCAGTGGACCCCGGCCTCACAGATCCAGGGCCTCTTCCCTGCCGCTGCGCCTCCTCCGGCAGCAGAGCCGGCGGCTGCGCAGCCGGC
>Ga0123332_1004026_pt1 | contig 13123 bp, 9 predicted proteins | sample BioC12SIPDNA_4_FD_89958 | JGI IMG/M metagenome (GOLD analysis project Ga0123332, IMG submission 89958) | Anaerobic biogas reactor microbial communites from Washington, USA - Biogas_R2_A C12 SIP DNA | ecosystem: Engineered > Bioreactor > Anaerobic > Unclassified | place: Washington, USA...
CGGAGTCTTGGGCTCCTGACAATGCTCTACACGTATGCCGACCCATTGCGTCTGGGCATCAAGGCGGGGCCCGACTACGTCTTTCCCAAGCTGGTGGAAGCGGAGAAGGTCATCGGATACGAGTTCGCGGAAGTCGAAGACCGGATCAAGGCCGCCCACACCATCCGCAGCATGGGCGCTGGGTCCGCGGTGATAACCTACAGGTATGGCTGCGTGGCGGTCATGGCTGAGGGGGAAGGGTGCCGGACGTACATCGGCAACATGCCGGACCTCGATGTGGTCTCGCCTCTCGGCTGGGGCGACTCACTGGCCGCCGGATTCGCCGTGCGGCTGCTGGAGGGGTCTTCCACGGCGGACTGCCTGCGCTACGCGATGGCGTGCAGCGCCGCCGATCTCGTCAGGTATGGCGCAGGAGTGCTGTGGCCGGCGGATGTCGAGAGGCTGTTGCCCCAGGTAGAGCTGGAGGAGGTCTCCGCTGAGGAGTAGGGAGGACGGCGTCAAGAAGGTGCTGGTCGTCGATTTCGGCGGCCAGTATTCGCAACTCATCGCCCGGCGGGTGCGGGAGTGCCGGGTCTACTCGGAGATGGTGTCTTACGACACGCCTGTGGACGAGATCAGGGCTGCCGCCCCGGCCGGTCTGATCTTCTCCGGGGGACCGCGCAGCGTCAACGAGCCTGGGTCTCCCACCGTGGATCCCGAGATCCTCTCGCTGGGCGTACCCGTGCTCGGCATCTGCTATGGTCTGCAGCTCATGGCCAAGCTGAGGGGAGGGCGCGTCGCCCGGCTCGACCTGGCCGAGTACGGCGGGCGGCCTCTGGCCGTGGTCCAGGAGGACCGCCTCTTCGCTGGGATTCCCACCGAGACGGCCTGCTGGATGAGCCACGGAGACTCGGTGGTGGAGGCACCCCCGGGGTTCGCCGTCACTGCCACGAGCCCGCATCTGCCGGTGGCGGCCATGGCCGACCCCGGCTCCAAGCTCTACGGGGTCCAGTTCCATCCTGAGGTGCGTCACACCGAATATGGACTGGACATCCTCAAGAACTTCCTGTACGAGATCTGCGACATCGCCCCGACCTGGACGCCTGTGTCCATCATCGAGGAGTCGGTGGAGCGCATCCGCGAGCAAGTGGGAAACGAGCGGCTGGTGTGCGGCCTGTCGGGCGGCGTGGACTCGGCAGTGGCTGCGCTCTTGGTCTACAAGGCGGTGGGAGAACAACTGACGTGCATCTTCGTTGATCACGGGCTGATGCGCAAAGACGAGGGCGAGGAGGTGGCAAGTACCTTCCGCCGTCACTTTCACGTCCCCTTGGTGCACGTCCGCGCTAAGGAACGCTTCCTGACGAGGCTGGCGGGGGTCACGGAGCCGGAGCAGAAGCGGAAGATCATCGGCGAAGAGTTTATCCGCACTTTCGAGGAGGAGTCGCACAAGCTGGGGAAGGCCAGGTTCCTGGTGCAGGGGACGCTCTATCCCGACATCATCGAATCGGGCGCCGGCACCGCGGCGGTGATCAAGTCGCACCACAACGTGGGGGGCCTGCCCGACGACGTCGATTTTGAGTTGGTGGAGCCGCTGCGCATGTTGTTCAAGGACGAGGTGCGCGTGGTAGGCGAGGAGTTGGGCCTGCCGGAGAGCATCGTATGGCGGCAGCCCTTCCCGGGACCCGGGCTGGCCATCCGTATCATCGGGGAGGTGACGAAGGAGCGCCTCGACATCCTGCGCGAAGCCGACGCCATAGTGCTGGATGAGATCAAGCGAGCTGGGCTCTATCGGCAGTTATGGCAGTCGTTCGCGGTGCTGCCGGCCGTCAGGAGCGTGGGCGTGATGGGCGACGAGAGGACGTACGCCTACCCGATCGTCCTGCGGGCGGTGACGTCCGACGACGCCATGACGGCGGACTGGGCGCGTCTGCCCTACGACGTGCTGGAGCGGATCTCGCAGCGGCTCATCAACGAGGTGCCCGGCGTCAACCGAGTGGCGCTCGACATCTCGAGCAAGCCTCCGTCGACCATCGAATGGGAGTAGAGTGGGAGGATCCAAGCGGAATGGACGATAGACATGCCTGACGAGAAGGCGGCCGAAGGGGCTGCGGGCGCCGCCGAAGGGGCCGCTGAGAGGAGTGTGCCCGATCTCGAGAGCCTGGCGCGGCGCCAGCGTCCCCAGCCGGCAGAGGGGGGAGCCGTGCTGGAGGTGATCCATGACCGCGCCCGTCTCGCGGCGGTGGCGGCGGTGGACATGAAGGCCGACGAGGTCAAGATCCTCGACATGCACGAACTGGTGACCTACACGGACTACCTGGTGCTCTGCACGGGCCGGAACACGCGTCTGACGAAGCGCATCGCGGAGGAGATCGCCCTCAAGCTGAAGGACCAGGCGGGGGTGATGCCCGGCGGCTCAGAGGGCACCGCCGTCGGGGACTGGATCCTGCTCGACTACCTGGACTTCGTCGTCCACATATTCACACCCGAGGCGCGGGAGTTCTACCGGCTCGACGTGCTTTGGAAGCAGGCGCCGGTGGAGACGGTGCAGTAGGCCGGGAGGGTCGTTCGGAAGAGAATCGGAGGCGGCCGCCCGGTCGCCGGCGGTTGCGTGGAACCGCCGCAGCGGCTATAATCCGTGGCCGCCCGTGGGGGTATAGCTCAGTTGGGAGAGCGCGACGCTGGCAGCGTTGAGGCCAGGGGTTCGAGTCCCCTTACCTCCACCTCATGGATGGGAGTCCCGCGATACGGGGCTCCTTTGTTGTATGGTGAGAAGCCATGACCGACATCATCGTCACCATCGTGGCCGGCATCCTTCTGGCAGTCGCGGTGTTCGGCACCGTCTACCCGATCCTGCCCGGTAGCCCCGTTGCTCTTGTCTCCGTCATCGCGTGGGGGTGGGTGCTCGGCTCGGTCGCCTCGTGGACGGCGGCGGGTGTCGCGGCTCTGCTGGCCATCAGCGGATGGTCGGCCAGTGCCTTGCTCACGGGACGTAGGCTAAAGAGGCAGCATATCCCGAAGGGCTCCATATTTGTGGCCTTGCTGGCAGGTGTCGTAGGGATGTTCGTCATCCCGTTCGCGGGTCTGTTCCTGGGCTTCGCCGGCGGCCTCCTGCTTGGCGAGTACGTGCGGCGGCGGGACTTTCAGGCGGCCCTGGACTCCAGCATCGGGGCTCTGAAAGCCATGGGGTTGGGCATGCTGGTTGAGTTCGTGATGGTGTCGATGGCTTCGTCCGTCTGGACGGTGGGCGTGATCGTCCATTTCGCCACGTAAGGGACCCGCCGCCTATGCGGCCGTCTGCGGCCGGCGATGGTGATGCGGCGGCGCCGTGGTCCGCGGCCGGCGGCGACCCTGGTAAAGTGTGCGACGCATTTCATCGCGCGAGGAGGCTGCAGGCACCATCTTGAATGGCGACGGCCCACCCATCTACACCAGTCGCGGGGCACAGCCGCGGCCCGTGCCGCTCCCGGCCTCGGGCCGCTCCTCGTGGCGTGGCTCTACGATCCTCGTGGCCGTCATGTTCGGATGGATGATCCTGGTGTTCATACTTGCGGCGGCGGTGTCCCCGCTCGACGCGAACGTGGAGGTGCCCGTCGACATCGGCAAGGGCGTGGTCGTTACCCCTGGCGACGGTTGGTATTCGGCGGAGAAGGTCTGGGACGTGGGCGCCGATGCCATCTCCCTGCAGAAGTCGGGGGTCTACGTCGCCTTCGCCGTCGAGGACTACGCCGGGACCAACGATGAGCTGCTGAGCGAGGAGCTTGCTGCTTTGGAGGAGGACTTTGAGTCGTTCCGGGTCCTACCCGCCACCCCCACTTTGGTGGCCCGTGACGTCCCGGGGCTTGTCGCTCTCTTCTCAGGGACGTCGGAGTACTGGGGACCTGAGAACGAAATGGTGGTGGCCGCCAGCGGAGGCGTGGGAGTGGTCATGCTGGCCACGGCGCCCAGGGGGCAGCTCGACCAAGTGCAGGGTGACATCAACACCATGCTGGACACTCTGGTGGTGCCTCGATGAACATACCCACGAGAGACACGAACCTCGGGGTGACAGCCTCTCCCCGGCTTACCCACCAATCCGCGTTCTGGCTCTTCATCGTGCTGCTGGCAGGGAGCGTCTTGGTGGTCGGCTTGGAGCAGATGGCCTACCTGGGGCTGTATCCCGCGGCTTGGATGCTCTCTGTTGTGCTCCTGGCGGCCACCGCCATCCCGGCGGGCCTCATCATCTACCGCTTCGATCAGTTCGAGCCGGAACCCGTCTCCATGATCGCCATCGCCGTGATCTGGGGCGGGGTGGTCGCCCTGACCTTCGCTTCGATCACCAACTCGGCCATGCTGAGCTTCCTGCAGCACATCATGCCGGCCCTCACTGTGGACTCTTGGGGGGCGGCCATCGTGGCGCCTGTGAACGAGGAGCTGTACAAAGGGGCCGGGCTGGTGCTCATGTTCCTGATCGCCCGGTCTGAGTTCGACGGGCTGATGGACGGCTTGATCTACGGGGCCATGATCGGCCTGGGCTTCCAGGTGGTGGAGAACATCCAGTACTTCATGCTCGCGGCGTCGGAGTCGGCCGGGGGCGAGATCGGCGCGGTGGTGGGCATGTACTTCCTCCGCGTGGTCCTCTCAGGGCTCTACAGCCACGTACTGTTCAGCGGTCTCATGGGATTCGGCTTCGCCTACTTCGTGACCCGCGAGGGCCAGCAACCGCTCGCGAGGCGCCTGGGTGTCTTCGCGCTGTTCGCGGCGGCGTCCTGGGCGGCGCACTTCGTGTGGAACTCACCCTGGCTGGAGTCGCTCATGGGCGGCGACGCCGGGTCGCTGGCGTTGGGCATAGTCATCAAGGGCCTACCGTTCTTGATCTTCCTTGCCATCCTGGCCGTGTTCGCCCGGCGGCGCGAAGGGGAGGCATTCACGCGGCTCATGGCGGGCGAGGTGGGTACCGACACCGTGACCAAGGAGGAATTCCAGGTCTTGCGGAGCGGGAGGCGGCGACGAAGGATGCTGCGGCGGGTGAGGAGAGCGAGAGGCCCCGCGGCCGGCGCCGTCCTCAAACGGCTGATGCGAGAGCAGATGAACCTGGCTCTCTTCCACGGCAAGGTCGCGTCTATCGATCATCCGGCTATCGAGTCACAGAGGAACGTCGTCCGAGGGCTGAGGGCGCAGCTGGACTCTATGAGGTGACCCTCGGGGCCTCGCGGATCGCCCGGCCCAGCCTCTCGATGCCGACCTCGATGGTGTCGACGTCGGAGCAGGAGAAGTTGAGCCTCATGGTGCTGTGCCTGCCTCCGCGGACATAGAAGGGGTCGCCCGGGACGAACACGACCTTGTCCTGCACGGCCCGCTCGAAGAGGTCGACGGCCGCCATGCCGCCGGGCAGCTCCGCCCACAGGAACATGCCTCCCTCCGGCCTCGTGCAGGCGACGTCGGGCGGGAAGTGCCGCCGGACGCTCTCCTGCATGGCCCGGCACTGCCGGCCGTACACCTCGCGGATGAGCCGGATATGCTCGTCAGGGTCGTTGTCGCGCACGTAGCGGCAGACGATGCTCTGCGTGAAGTGCGTGGTGTGGAGGTCGGTGGCCTGTTTGGCGGTGACCAGCTTCTGCATGAGAGCGGGCGGAGCCACTATCCACCCGAGCCGGAATCCCGGCACCAGCGTCTTGGAGAAGGTCCCCAGCAAGATGGTGTTGTCGGGAAGGAGCGACTTGAAAGAGGGCATGTCGCTACCCGCGAATCTGAGCTCGCCATACGGGTCGTCCTCGATGAGGAAGACGCCGGTTCCTGAGAGGATCCCGGCAACCTCGCGGCGGTTGTCCTCGGAATAGGAGATGCCCGAGGGGTTCTGGAAGTTGGGCACGGCATAGAGGCACTTGGGCCGGTCGTGGGCGAGGGCCGCGCGGAGTCCGTCCGGATCCAGCCCATCCTGCAGGAGAGGCACGGGCAGGAACCTGGGCCTGTAGAGCGACAGCGCCTGGATAGCGCCCAGATAGCCGGGCTCCTCGATCACCAGCGCGTCACCGTCGTTCAGGAGCACCTTCCCCAGCAGGTCCAGGCCCTGCTGGGACCCGCTGGTGATGAGGATGCTGTCCACCGGGATGTCCAGCCCCGCCTTCTGCCGGTACCGTTCCGATATGTACTCGCGGAGGCCGGGGTGGCCCTCCGAACTGCCGTACTGGAGGACGTCCCGCCCCTCCGTGTCCAGCACCGCGCAGGCCGCCGCCTTGATCGCCTCGACGGGGAAGAGCGCCCGATTGGGCAACCCTCCGGCGAACGAGATGACGGTGGGGTCCAGCGTCACCTTCAGGATCTCCCGTATGAAGGAACGCGGGACGTCGGCTATGCGGTCGGAGAAGATGGGGTCGAGTGGCGTCATGGCGCGGGACTTTACCGCCCGCGGGGGATGCGGTCAAGCCCGCGGCTCTGCCGTCCGGCCCACCTGCTAGAATCCCTGTGCCATGGGTGCCAACGAGATCGTCATTCTGGGGGCCCGGGAGCACAATCTCAAGGACATCTCCCTGACGCTCCCTCGGGACCGCTTCATAGTCATCACGGGTCTGTCCGGCTCGGGAAAATCGAGCCTGGCCTTCGACACCATCTACGCCGAGGGCCAGCGCCGGTACGTCGAGAGCCTGTCGGCATACGCGCGCCAGTTCCTGGGCCAGATGAGCAAGCCCGACGTGGACTCCATCGAAGGGCTCTCACCGGCCATCTCCATCGACCAGAAGACCACCTCCCGCAACCCCCGCTCCACGGTAGGCACGGTCACCGAGATCTATGACTACCTCAGGTTGCTGTACGCCCGAATCGGCCTCCCGCACTGCTGGATCTGCGGCCGGCTCATCGAGGGACAGAGCAAGGAGCAGATAGTCGATCAGATCCTGGGATTGGAGCCGGGCACCCGTTTCGTCGTCAAGGCTCCAGTCGTGCGTAGCCAGAAGGGGTGGCACAAGGATGTGCTCGACCACATCCGCCAGGAGGGGTTCACGAGGGTGGAGATCGACGGCGTGCAGTACAGCCTCGACGAATCTCTCCCAGATCTCGACAAGAACGTCCGGCACGACGTGAGCATCATCGTCGATCGCCTGGTGATGAAAGAGGGGGTGAGGCGGCGGCTGTCCGACTCTGTGGAGACGGCGCTCTCGGAGGCGCACGGGCTGCTTGTGGTGGATGTGTACGGAGAGGGCGTCGGAGCAGGCGGGGCCGGCGGCCGCGGCGGGGAGGTCGCAGACGGCCGTAGTGAGGAGGTCGCCGGGGTCTCGGCCGGCCGGGCTGCGCCGACCACCTTGCTGTTCTCCGAGAACTTGGCTTGTCCCGAGCACGGTGTGTCACTGCCCGAGATGGCGCCTCGCATCTTCTCGTTCAACTCACCGCACGGCGCCTGCGAGACATGCAGCGGCCTTGGGGCGCACAGGGAGATCGACCCGGCGTTGCTGGTGGGCGACCCCTCGCTGTCGGTGGCCGAGGGGGTGTTGCTGCCCTGGAGCAACAGCGGCTCCAACTACTACGAACAGGTGATCAAGGCCATAGGCGAGCGCTATGAGATCGACATGTCGACCCCGTGGCGCGATCTGCCCCCACACGTGCAGGAGATCTTCCTCTACGGAACCAAGGGAGACCGCCTCCACATCACCTGGGAGGCCCGGGGCGGCTTCAAGCGCAGCTACATGACCGATTTCGAGGGGATCGTGCGCAACCTGGAGAGACGCTATCGCGAGACCGATTCGGAATACATACGCGAGAGGATCGACCAGTACATGTCCGACCGCCCCTGCCCGTCCTGTGGCGGGGCGCGGCTTAGGCCTTCCTCGCTCGCCGTCACCATCGGGGGGCTCAGCATCACCCAGCTGAGCATGCTATCCGTCACCGGGGCCATCCGGTTTCTGGATGAGCTCGAGCTGACCGAGAGGGAGCAGCTGATCGGCGCACGCGTGCTCAAAGAGATCAGAGAGCGGCTGCTGTTCCTCGATGCGGTGGGGGTGGGGTATCTGAGCCTCCATCGTGCCGCCGGCACACTGTCGGGCGGCGAGGCCCAGCGTATCCGTCTGGCCACGCAGATCGGGTCGAGCTTGGTAGGTGTCCTCTACATCCTGGACGAGCCTTCCATCGGTCTGCACCAGCGTGACAATCGCAAGCTCATCGACACGCTGATCCGGCTGCGAGACCTGGGGAACACGGTCATCGTGGTCGAGCACGATGAGGAGACCATGCGCTCGGCCGACCACATCGTGGACATGGGCCCGGGTGCCGGCGAGCACGGAGGAGAAGTAGTCAAGAGCGGGGTTCTGGCGGATATCCTGTCCGAGCCGCGTTCGGTGACCGGGCAGTTCTTGTCGGGCAAGCGGAGCATCGCGGTCCCGCAGTCGAGACGTCGGGGGCGCAGCCGCTTCGTTGTCCGCGGGGCGAGGGAACACAATCTGAAAAGCATCGATGTTGCTGTTCCCACGGGTTGCTTCGTCTGCGTCACCGGCGTGTCGGGCTCGGGCAAGTCGACCCTCGTGAACGAGATCATCTACCGTAGCCTGTCCAACCTGGTCAACCGCGTTCCGAAGCGTCCCGGCGCCCACGATCGCATTGACGGCATCGAGCTGCTTGACAAGGTCATCGCCATCGACCAGTCCCCCATCGGGCGGACGCCGCGGTCCAACCCGGCCACGTACACCGGAGTGTGGGACCACATCCGTCAGCTCTACTCCCACACCCAGGAAGCCAAGGTGCGCGGTTATCTGCCCGGCCGGTTCAGTTTCAACGTCAAGGGGGGACGATGCGAGGCCTGCAAGGGCGACGGCACGCTCAAGATCGAGATGCACTTCCTGCCCGACGTCTACGTCCCCTGCGAGCTATGCCAGGGCAGGCGCTACAACCGGGAGACTTTGGAAGTGCGCTTCAAGGGCAAGAACGTGGCCGAGGTGCTCGACATGAGCGTGGAGGAGGCGGTGGAGTTCTTCGCCAACCAACCGAAGATAAGGCGGCGCCTACAGACTCTGGCCGACGTCGGGCTCGACTACATCAGGCTCGGTCAGTCGTCCACCACCCTCTCGGGCGGGGAGGCGCAGCGGGTGAAGCTGGCCACTGAGCTGGCCAAGATCGCCACCGGCAACACCCTCTACATCCTCGACGAACCGACTACCGGCCTCCATTTCGCCGATATCGAGAAGTTGCTGGAGGTACTTCAGCGACTGGTCGATTCAGGGAACACCGTCCTCGTGATCGAGCATAACCTTGATGTGATCAAGTGCGCCGACTGGATCATCGACCTGGGACCGGAGGGTGGCGACGCGGGCGGCGAGCTGGTCGCTGAGGGCACGCCTGAGGATGTCTGCGCCGACCCGGCCAGCGAGACGGGCAAGGTGCTGGCGCGGGTGCTGCCCGCCGGCGAAGAAGCGCTGGCGGGCGTGGGCGCACCGGTCGGCAAGGGCGCACGGGGGGCGGCATGACGGGACGGGCGGGTTCGGATGGAGGTCGCGCCGGTTCGGGCGCGGGCCGCGACAACACCGTGGCGGCTACGGCCGAGGCTCCCGAGCGTGCGTATCTCATAGCCGTGGATACCGGGGGCGACGCCGGGTGGAGCGCCGAGGAGTCGCTTGGCGAGTTGGCGGCTCTCGTGGAGGCGGCCGGGGGCGACGTGGTGGGGAGCGCGGTGCAGCGTCGCGAAACCATCCATCCTCTCTGGTACTTGGGCAAGGGCAAAGCGGAGGAGCTGAAGCCTGCCAAGGGCCAGACCCAGTTCACCATGCTGGTCGCCGACGACGAGCTGTCGCCGAAGCAGCAGCGGTCCCTCGAGGAGCTGCTGAACGTCAAGGTTCTTGACCGAAGCGGCATCATCCTCGACATCTTCGCCCAGCGGGCCCATACGCACGAAGGGCGCATCCAGGTGGAGCTGGCCCAGCTCGAGTACCAGCTGCCCCGGCTGACCCGCATGTGGACACACCTGTCTCGTATGGGCGGCGGCATCGGTACCCGGCGCGGTCCCGGCGAGACGCAGCTCGAGACCGACCGGCGCGTGATCCGGGAGCGTATCAAGAAGACCCGGGAACGGGTGGAGGAGGTCCGACAGCGCAGGGCGACGGCGGCGCGCGCCCGCGAGCGGCGCTTGCTGCCTACCATGGCGATCGTGGGATACACCAACGCGGGCAAATCCACTCTTCTGAACGCGCTGGTCGGGGAGGAGGCGGCGGCCGTGGAAGACATGGTCTTCGCGACGCTCGACCCGACGACCCGCCGGGTCCGCCTGGGTGAGGGGCAGACCGTGATCGTGAGCGACACGGTGGGTTTCATCCACAAGCTGCCGCACCAACTGGTGGAGGCTTTCCAGGCCACCCTCGAGGAGGTCACACGCGCCGACGTCCTGCTTGAGGTGGTCGATCTCGCCGACCGGCACGCGGCGGAGCACCGGCGCACCGTGCGCACGGTACTCGACGAGCTTGGAGCCGGTCACAAACCTCGCGTGGTGGTGCTGAACAAGGCCGATCTGGGCGACGGCGCAGTGGGGGTGACGACCCGGGCGGTGCCCGGCGGTGTGCTGGGCCGCGACGACCAGCACGTGGTCAGGGTGTCGGCCCTGACCGGCGCCGGCATCGATGAACTACGAGCGACCATGGCCACGGTCTTGGGCGAGCTGTGGTCGGAGGTCGACCTCGCGGTCCCTTACTCCGCGGGCGAGCTGCTGGCCAGAGTCCGGGAGAGGGGCTCGGTGGAGTTCGAGTACCGGGACGAGGACGTACGTGTGCAGGGCCGGGTGCCGCCGGGCACGGCTACCGACCTGGAGAAGGCCGCGGCGGACTGGAAACGCGCGGTCCGAACGCGCAGGCCGCCTGACTAGAAGTACTGGTGCGCCGACTGTATCGCGGCGGCGATCAGCTCCGCGCCGTGCTCGAGATCGCTCAGCGAGAGGACCTCCACGGGTGAGTGTATGTATCTCGTGGCCACGCTCACCACGCTGCAGGGGACGCCGGTCTTGGTGATGTAGATGGCCGTCGCGTCGGTGTTGCCGCCGTTGCCGACCTCCAACTGATACGGCAGAGAGTCTTTGTCCGCCGTCTCGCGGAGCCAACGCACCACCGGACGGGGCGCGATGACGCCGCGGCCTGCCGCATCGATGATGGTGATGCAGGGACCTTTGCCCAAGACCACATGGGATTCGCTCTTGGTCACGCCGGGGTGGTCGCCTGGTATGGTCACGTCGGTCGCGATGGCCACATCAGGATCGAGGCCGTATGCGCTGGTGCGGGCCCCCTTCAGGCCCACCTCCTCCTGCACAGTGCCCACCGCTTGGATGGTGGCCTTGACCTTTTTCTTCCGCAGCAGCCTGAGAGCCCACACCATCATGGCGCAGCCGGCCCGGTTGTCGAGGGCCTTCCCGGTGGCGAAGCCGTCACCGAGCAGCCGGAACTCACGGTCGATGGTTATCGGCGCGCCGATGTCCACGCCCAGGGCGGCGGCGTGAGCGGCGCTGGTGGCTCCGCAGTCGACGAACATCTCTTTCATCTTGACCATCCGCTTGCGCTCGTCGGCATCCATGAGGTGAGGGGGCCGTGACCCGACCACACCGGGGATGCGCTTGCCGTCGCGCGTGCAGACGAGCACCCGCTGGCTGAGGATGGTCTGGTCGAACCATCCCCCGACCGGCACGGCCCTCAGATAGCCCTCGTCGTCGATGTGGGAGACCATCATCCCGATCTCGTCCATGTGGGCGGCGATCATCACCGATGGCCCGTCGCCGGCGCGGATGCCGATGACGTTGCCCATCTTGTCGACGGTGACCTCGTCCACGAGAGGCTCCATCTCGGCCCTGAGGAGGGCGGCGACCTCGTCCTCGTAGCCGGAAAGCCCATGGGCGTTGGAAAGGGAGCTGAGCAGGGCGGCGATGTCTTTCATGTGGGTCAGATCCTGGTGAGTAGGGTGTCCATGTCGGTGATGAGGCCGGATTGCGACCGGCCGTAGTCGAAACCGGAGGAGTCGATGACGGCCTGAGCTTCTGGGGGCGACCACTGCCCTAGACCGAACAAGATCTCGCCCGCCACCCCCATCGCGGACCGGCCGCAGAAGGCGGCGTTGACGCGGGCGCAGAGCGCGAGACGTTCGCCATCGTCGTGGTCGGGGCCGGCGGCCTTGGCTATCAGCGCGGCGCCCGTTTCCGCGATCGAGGCCAGCGTGGCCAGCCGGAACATCACGTGCTGCTGGCGGGTCGCTTTGGTCTCGTGGACCACCGTGAAGAGGCGGTTCAGCAGGCGGATGGCCCCGGCCGCCACGTCGGCCTTCAGGTCGCCGCGAGTCTGGTGGACGGAGTCCATGCGCCGAGCGAGCTCGTCGTAGAAGGCGCCTTTGGTCTTGACGGATTCGCGCCACCGGAAGGTGCTCACGATGAGTTGCTGTATCTCGCTGGTGCCCTCGTAGATAGTGGTGATCTTGACGTCGCGCTTGATCTTCTCGACGTCGTACTCCCTCACGTACCCGTAGCCGCCCAGAGCCTGTATGGCGGCGTCGGCGCACGCGTTGGCCGCTTCGGTGGCGTAGAGCTTGGCGAGTGAGCCCTCGGCCTGCAGGTCGGTCTCTCCGGAGTCCAACCGGGCGGCGACCTCCTCGATGTAGGCCCGAGCCGCCTCGAGTTGGACGAGGTACGGCAACACCAGCTTGTGCGTGTACCCCTGCTTCTCCATGAGCGGGGAGCCGAACTGGACCCGTTCCTTCGCGTAGGCAATGACCTTCTCCAGTGCGGAGACGCCGGCGCCCAGGGCGAGGGCGGCCACCATCAGCCTGGTATAGCCGAAGACCTCGTTGGCCTGCGCGAGCCCGTGGCCGGGCTCCTCGCCGACCAGATTCTCCGGCGGTACGAATACGTCGTCGAAGATGAGGGCAGTGGTGTTCGAGCTGCGGATGCCGTGCTTCTGCTCGGGCTTGCCCGCACCGAACCCCTTCGCGCCCTTCTCGACGATGAAGAATGACGGCCCCTCCGGCGTTTGGGCGAGCACGGTCAGGAAGTCGGCATAGCCTCCATTTGAGATGAACTGCTTGCTGCCGTTCAGGCGGTATCCGGTGACGGTTCCCTTGTCATCGGTGACAGGGGTCGCGGAAGTCTTGAGGTTCGAGAGGTTGCTGCCGGCCTCCGCCTCGGTGACGGCGTAGGCGACGATCGCCCCTTCAGCGACCTTGGCCA
>Ga0123332_1004029_pt1 | contig 13115 bp, 7 predicted proteins | sample BioC12SIPDNA_4_FD_89958 | JGI IMG/M metagenome (GOLD analysis project Ga0123332, IMG submission 89958) | Anaerobic biogas reactor microbial communites from Washington, USA - Biogas_R2_A C12 SIP DNA | ecosystem: Engineered > Bioreactor > Anaerobic > Unclassified | place: Washington, USA...
ACCCCGACCCCGAGTCCGGCACACCGCGCGCCGGCACTGTAGGTTTCGCCTGTGACACCGACACGTGTCGCGCCATAGACGCAGCCCCAACCACAGCCCCCGGGCGTTTCACCGCCGGCGAAGCCGACCTGACGGGCGATGGCTTGCTGGAACGCGTCACACTGTCGGGCACCCAAGTCAGCATCGATGAAAACGGCGCACTCGTCTGGGAGAGTCCTCCGGAATGGACCGTGGTCGATGTCGCCCTTGGCGATCCCAACCATGACGGGCGGGGCGAGCTCCTGGTAGCGTTCTGGAAGGATGATTCGGAGGGAATCGCGCGCAGCCACCCCTTCATCATTGGCTATCGCGGGGGCATCTACCGCACCCTCTGGGGCGGCTCGCCTGTCGCTGAAGCCATCAGCGAGCTGGCGCTAGGCGACGTAGACGGCGACGGCGAGGACGACCTCGTCGTCCTTGATTACGCCGAAGACAGCGACCTTACCGTCTCCGTTTGGCGCTGGCACGGTTGGGGCTTCAGCCTGATGTGGCGCAGCGCACCGGGGGCGTATCGAGACCTGATCCTGGTGCCGGGCGAGGATGGCGCACCGTCGACGATTGTCGCTGTGCTTGGCCCGTGAAGCCGGGCACGACGGCAAGCTAGTACCGTCGCGACGACCTGGGATAGGTCTGGAACGGGGTCCGTGGCTCCTGGCTGACCCACTCGCCCGCACGATCCAGCCGCGAGAGCGATCGCAGCAGATCAAAGGTCACCCAGCGTGACGCCTGCGGTGGCTCGATGTCCCATAGGCCATACGGTCCCAACAACCCCTCGACAAAGGTCACCACGCCCGCAACGCGCGCATCGTCCGGCGTTGCGCCGACCCGCCAGCAGAGGTCGAGGATCTGGGCGAGATCGAACCGGGCGTAGAACGTCAGGAAACCGCGTGCCGGCTCGGCTCCGATAAGCCGGGCTACCTCGAAACCCAGTGTGCTGGCCTCGCGGGTCTCCCGGCCCAAGACCAGATCGAGCGCCCGCTGCGCCTCGGGGCTATGACGTCGCTCGGGGTGGTGCGCCAGGCACAGCAGGGCGCCGGTCGTGTTGGAACGGCATCCCCAACGCGAGCGTGGCATCCTGCGATAGCCTGCGACGCGACCGTAGGTGCCGCCGCCGGCGATGCCGGTAGGCCAGGCGCCGTCGCTCAGCCGTTGAGCCAGCAACCAGTCGTAGCCGCGTTCGGCACGTGGATCGGTCGCGTAGCCGCACATCGCCAGCGCGCGCAGGGGCAGCGCCGTCTGCAGTGGAATCATCGAGTATCCTTCGCCCTCGCCAGAGTCCCCGTAGCCACCGGGCCTTTCCCAGGCACCATCCGCACGCTGGAGAGAGAAGAGATAGGCCGCGCCGCGCGCCACCACAGGATGTGTGCCGTCAAAGCCCAGATACCCGAGCCGCATCAACGCCAGCATCGTTGGGCGCATCAGGTCAGCCGGTTGCAGCTCATCGTCGCCTTCTGCCCTACCCTCTTGGGCCGAGGCTTCTTCTCCGCCGCGCGAGGCATCCTCGCCATCTGGCCCCAATCTGGCGAGCAACGGCGCAACCAAGGGGTCGCGCTCGCGTTGGGCTGCCAACTCTCGAACCTCAGAGCCGTCGTCCGCATGCTCGAGCAGCTCGCGCAGCACCAGCCAGCGCAAACACGGCGAAGGGTCAGCGAGAAGCAAGGGAATCCAGGTCATCGATCACACCCCTACAACGTACGCCATGCAGACGGGAACTTGCACCAGGCCCCTAGACCGCCAGGAGCTCGCGTAGATAGGGTGCCGTCGGCGTGTTGCCCGCTGCGACCATCTCAGGCGTTCCCTGAGCAATCACACGTCCACCATCGGGACCGCCGCCCGGGCCGAGCTCAACCAACCAGTCACACGCCGCCAGCATATGTGGGTGGTGCTCCACGACACACACGGAGTGGCCTTCGTCGACCAGACGATGCAGCACACCACTCAACCGGGCGACATCCTCCAGATGCTGGCCCAGAGTTGGCTCGTCCAGGATATACAGGGTACTGGCGCGCGATGCGCGCGCCAGTTCGTCGGCGATCTTGAGCCGTTGCGCCTCGCCGCCGGAGAGCGCATACCCGGGCTGCCGCAGTACCAGGTAGCCCAAGCCCACATCCCGCGCCGCCTGGAGCTTGCGCCCGTAGGCCGAGTCGGCGCCAAAGAGGTCCCCGAAGCGCTCCCAGACCTCGTCCAGTGTCAGCCCGAAGCAGTCGGGCAACGCTACGCCCCGGAGATGAACCTGCCATGCTTCCGGGCGATAGCCGGTCCCCCGGCACGTCTCGCACGGCACGTGAACACTCGGCAAGAAGCTCATGTCCAGCGTGAGTGCGCCCCGACCGTGGCACGCAGAGCAGTGCTGACCCAGCGTCCGTGCATCCAGGCCCAGGATGCGCGCGTCCTCGGTCTCGGCATAGTGCTTGTGCAGTGGCTCGACTAACCCAAGAAAGACGGCAGGGCTGGTCACGCCGGCCCTTACCTGGTCGACCAGCAGCGTACGCTTTGGTGCGCCCTCGATTGCATCGTGCGGGCCAGGCTCGATCGGCTCGAAGGCCACGGATGTGGTATGCTTCTTCGGCGCCAGGGCACGGCCCAGGGTGTCGATCAGCAGCGTGCTCTTCCCCGACCCGGAGACCCCGCACACGCCCAGGAGAAGCCCTTTGGGCAGGCGCACGTCTTCGCCGCGCAAATTGTGAGCGCGTGCCCCGCGGATCGTGAGCCAGCTCTTGGGCGCCCGACGCGGACGGACCACGTCGGGCTGTCGCGCGCCGGTGAGCCAACGGGCGGTCAGCGTGTTCGACCGCAGCACCTCCGCCGGCGGACCCGCGGCGACAATCTCCCCGCCTGCGGCTCCGGCGCCGGGCCCCACGTCGATGAGATAGTCAGCGGCGCGAATGATGCCGGGATCGTGCTCCACGACCACGATCGTATTGCCTTCAGAGCGCAGATCCATCAGCGCCGCCACCAGAGCCTCGACTTCCGAAGGGTGCATACCCCGGGTCGGCTCGTCAACGAGCACGGTCAAAGACGTTAAGCCGCTCCCCAGCAGCCCGGCGAGCTTAACGCGCTGAGCCTCGCCCGCCGAGAGCGTCGCCGTGTCCCGGTTCAGATGCAGATACCCCAGGCCAACCTGCAAGAGAAAGTGGAGGCGCTTGCGCACCGTCTCCAGGCTGGCGGCCACAGTCGCCATGACCTGAGGGCCGGGCGATGAACCAGAGCCCGTGCGCTCGCCCCTCTCCAGCGAACCGGCGTCGACATCCGCCATCACCTCCGCGAGTCGGCCTAGTGGCATCTCATACAGCGCATGTACCGTGGCGCCCACCAGCTTGACGGAGGCGTACTCGGGACGTAGGCGGGCACCGTTGCACCCGGGGCAGACCTCTGTGTCGGTGTAGGTCCCCCCTGTATCCCAATCACGCACCCAGCCGTAGAACCCGGGATAGCGCCACCGGTGTATGCTCGTGGATCCACTGCGACTCTGATGGATCACATCAAGCTCGTCGGGATAGCCGAAGAGGAATGCATGTTGGGCTTCGTCACTCATCTCGTTCCAGGGCGTCGTCTCGGGATCGAAGCCGAGATGACGCGCCAAGGCCTGCAGCACCTCGTAGCCGCCGTTCATTGGCTTGCACAGATAGCCCTTCGGGAAGAAGCCCGGCGAATGCATGGCTCCGCCGCAGAGCGGCTTCTCGGGGTGAATCACCAGCTTGCCAGGGTTGGGCACCCGTAGTGTGCCTACACCGTGACACGTCGTGCACGCCGCAGCATAGACCGATGGGGAAAAATGCCGCGGTGCGGCGGCCGGGTAGGACTCGCCACACGCCGGGCAACGCCAATTCGCAGCACGCCCCCGCTCCGCCGTCTGCCGGCTAGCCCAGACACGGGCCAGCGGGGTACCGCAGACCGGGCAGTCGCGATCCCCCAGCCAAGAGAGAAGCACCGCCAGATGGTGGGCGATCTCCGTCGCTACGCCTACCGTGTGCCGGCGACCGAAAACACCGCGACCGCCCTCACCCACGGTCACGGTCACGCCCAGGCCGGTCACCGCGTCGACGGCCGCCTCCGGGCCCTCGCGGGTGCCTTGCCGTTCGTACATCGAGAGCGTCTCCAAGAAGCGCCGGCGCGCCTCAGACTCGAGGACATCGCCCACAAGGCTAGACTTACCGGACCCCGAGACCCCGGTTACCACGGTCAAGCGGCCCTTGGGGAAGGACACGTTGACGTGTTTGAGGTTGTTGGCAGAGGCGCCCACGATGCTGATCTCCCCGACGGCCTCCGGTCCTTGCGCTGGATCCGGCCTCGAGTTCGCACAGTGCGGCACCGCAGACTGCGGCACCGCACTGTGCGGCACGATCAGCCCTTCGTCACGCAGAGCCTTGCCGGTGACCGATCCCACAGCGCTGAGGAGTCCCTCAGGCGGCCCGGCGTAGATCAGATTGCCCCCCTCAGGGCCGGCGCCCGGTCCAAGGTCGACGATCCAGTCTGCCGCGCGGACGACGTCAGTATTGTGCTCGACGACGACGACGGTGGCGCCAGCGCGCACCAGACGGTCGAGCACCGTCAGCAGGCCCGAAACGTCTTGAGGATGAAGGCCTGTCGATGGCTCATCAAGGATCAGCACGCGGTCAGCGAGTCGGCGCCGCCCCAGGAACTTGGCCAACTTGACCCTCTGGGCCTCGCCACCCGAGAGCGTCGGGGAGGGCTGCCCAAGCGTCAGGTATCCCAGGCCAATGTCGCGCAACGCGCGCAGGATGTGTCGCGCCGCTCGCTTCTGCTCTGGTCCAAGGTACTCGGACGTACGCAGCAGCTGGCCCACCTCGGCGATAGGCAACTTGTAGAAGTCAGCGATCGATAGCGCCGACCAGGGCCCAGAACCGTCCTCACCGTTGCCAAAGGCAACGGTAGCAGCCAGAACCTCTTCCGAGAAGCGCTGCCCGTCGCACGCTGCGCAGGGAATCCATGTGGAGGGGAGGTACCGCATCTGCACCTCGACCGCCCCGATACCCTTGCACTCGGAGCACGCCCCCTCGGGCCGGTTGAAGGAGAAATGCGATGCCGACAACCCTGTGGCCGCAGCGAAGCCATCGCGGATGATATCGGAAAGCTTTGTGTACGTCGCCGGGTTCGAGCGCGGATTGCGGCCGATGGGGCTCTGGTCGACCACGACCACCTGCAGCGTGGGCCAATCCTGACCATCCGGACCTTCGACGCGATCACACCCGACGGGCTGCCGTTTGCGGAGCGACGCCGCCAGCACATCCTCGACAAACGTGCTCTTGCCCGATCCCGACACGCCGGTCACAACGGTCAGACGGCCCAACGGAATCGCCACATCGATGCCACGCAGATTGCGCAGCCGCGCACCGCGTACCGTAAGGGATCGGTCGGGAGCAGGCCGAAGCTGAGGCATCTGGACCCGCTCGCGGAGGCTGAAGTAGCGGCCCGTCGGCGTATCTGAAGCCCAGAGATCCGCGGGCGCACCCGTAAACGTGACCTGACCACCGGCTCGCCCGGCCCCAGGCCCGAGGTCGATCGCATGATCGGCTGCCGCGGCGGCCACACGATCGTGCTCCACGTAGACAACCGGGCCACCCAGCTCCTTGAATGCGGGCATCAGGCGCATCACGTCGGCCGGGTGTTGCCCAATGGTGGGTTCATCCAGGACGTGCAGCACATCCTCGAGGCGGCTGGTCAACGCCACGGCCAGGCGCACGCGCTGCGACTCTCCACGTGAGAGCGTGGGCGACGGCCGATCCAGCGCGACGTAGCCCAGGCCCACGCGATCCAGCGCCGTCAGCCGCCGCGTGATCTCCGCTTCCAGGCGGGAGGCGCTGCGGGGTAGCGCTGCTTCTGCGAAGCGTCGGATCAGCTCTGTGACCGACAGGGACAAAAGATCCGGCAGGCGCATACCCTGCCACCGGACGGCGGCCGCCTCCGGATGAAGGCCTGTGTCGCCGCACCGTGCGCAGCCGCCCCCCGCACAGTGTGGGCAAGGCTGGTGAAAGTACACGGCTGTGAGCTCACCGGACCACGTGCCGCACTGCACGCACACCGGCGCACGTGAGAGGGTCAACGCCGGCTCCGGAGAGCTCTCGCCGAGATAGGCCAGCACGGCTGTGGATCCCAGCGCCCAGGCCCGCTGCACCGCCTCGCGCACCTCACCGGCGCCGGCTCCACGTTCCAGGCGCGCTACCACAACGTCCAGATCATGGGGTGCTTCTGGGTCCAGAAAGCCCTCGGCCGGCATCCCGCCACGGTCGGCAATGGCGCCATCGATGCGCAGGGCCCCCAGGCCAACTGCTCTCGCCAAGAACGACAACAAGGTTCGATGGCTGCCGGGAGTCCCGTGCAACAACGGCGCAAGGATCGTCAACGGAGCTGCATCGGCCGCTGCCACGACCCGCTCAACAATGGTGTCTTCAGCCTGCACGAGTTGAGGCGCTCCGCAGCGGGGGCATGCGCGCTCGCCGAAGTGCGCGTAGAGCAAGCGCAGGAACGGGTGTAAACCGGAGGCCGTCGCCAGGGTCGACGCCGGGTTGCGGTTGAGCAAGTTCTGGCCCACTGCCACCGCAGGGCCCAACCCGCTGATCCTGCGGACGTCAGCCGGCGAGAGGCGCTCGCCCAGCGAGAAGATCTCCAGGAAGCGCCTCCGAGCCTCGTGGTAGAGTGTATCGAAGACGAGCGAGGTCTTCCCCGATCCCGAGACCCCGGTTACGACTGTTAGGCCATCCCCGATCTCCAGATCGACATCTTTTAGGTTGTGCTCGCGCGCACCCTCGATACGGATCTTCATTGTTGTTCCGGAACCAAATCCACAACGACAATCTCGGGCCTACAGAGGAACCGCACACGGGGCGCATGTCCCCGCTCCATCCCGACCCCGCGCGAGACGATCAGAGTCTTCCCCGGCGCGATCTCGGTTACACCGGAGGCCCACGCCCGCGGCACCGCCGACAGGGTTACCAGTGGCCCGATCAAGGGAAGCTGTACCTGGCCACCATGGGTATGCCCGGCGAGGAGCAAGTCGGCCTCTACCTCTCCAAGGCTGAAGTTGGGGCTGTGTCCCAGCACGATGTGGAACCTATCGTTCACGACGTCAGACCCAGCCGCGGTCGCGGGCACAACTGCCTCTGCCCTAAAGGAATGCTCGACCCCTAGCGCCGTCAGGGCCACTGGCCCAAGATCATAGCGCGTCGTCGCATCAACCAGCACTGCCGGCACGCCGTCGAAAGCCACGCGCCAGCCGTTATGCCGGTCAATGTTGCCGGCGACGGCATACACCCCCAACGGAGCTGATAGTCCCGCCTCGATCATCAGATCACGCAACGCTCTGGCTTCAGCCTCGTAGCTGCGGCTACGGGGACCAAGGTGTATATAGTCACCGGCGAAGAGGATCAGGTCGGGACGCTCGGCCATCACCTTTTTGAAGGCCCGCGCCTCGTATCGCCCAGGTCGATCGGTTTGGACATCGGCAACCAGGACCAGCCGTACTGGGTCCTGCACCTTTCTCGAAGTGATCGTGATCCGGCTCACCTTCAGCCAGCGAGGCTCGATCAGAAAAGCATCGATCGCCGCCAGGCCCGTGCACGCAGCGAGCACCAGGGCAAGATAGCGCATGCGGCGTAGCACACCGCGGGTCTCATTCATATTTCCACGCCCACCGCGGCAAGCTGCGCCGCCAGCAGATGTGCCAGATAGGGCTTGACCTCCCAGTAGCTGGCGAGCGCATGGTATTCTGCCACTTGTTGTGGCTCGCCCAACGGCAGTTTCTTGACAGCGCGAATCATCAAGTTCCTGGCAGTGTGCTCGGACGAGACGAATTGCACCACATCCGTACGGTAACCGAGAATGCGCAGGATCTGTGCGCGGAAGCTGTCGGTCAGCACATCGCCCAGACGCTCTTTGAGAATCCCGTGGCGTAGCACAGGCGTGAAGACGGGAGGCATCGGATGCTCGCTCATCTGGGCTTGTAGATCGTGATGACAACAGGGCGCGCTGAAGATCAGTTTCGCGTTCCATCCAACTGCCTGCGCCAGTGCTTCGTCCGTGGCAGTATCGCACGCGTGGAGTGCCAGGACGATGTCCGGGGGCGCCACCGGTTGGTAATCGACAATGCGGCTCACCTCAAAGTGGAGCTTGTCCTGCCAACCCAGTGCGCCGGCAAGCGCATTGTGCTTGGCTACCAGATCCGCCTTGATGTCAACGCCCACAGCTTCTGCGGGAACGCCACGGATGTGGTTGAGATAGTGAAAGGCGGCGAAGGTGAGGTCGGCGCTGCCACAGCCACAGTCAACGATCCGCACTGGCGGCTGCAGATCCTCCAGTTCCGCAGTCCCCACCACCAGCCGCAGGAATTCATCGATCTGGCGGTATTTGCGGCGCTTATCAGCGCGCAGGTGACCGGCTTCGGTTTGGATGCCAATCGCCCGGAGGAACGGATCAGGCTCATCGGCGGGCAAGAGCCGCTCTTTGCGCCGGTCGTGGGCAAGCCGCGGCGCCTCACGCACTCCCGATGTCTGCGTCTGATGTACCCTGGCGATCCCCTTGCGCGAGATCCGCACCTGCACCTCTCCGGTCGTCGTGACTACGTGGATTTGGGAGAAAGGCAGGGCCAACAGCTCGTCGATCTTGCCCACCACCGCCTCACCGGTGAAATTCTTTGTGACGTCTTGCCGTTCGTCGATGTACGATATCTGCACGTGTCTCTCGCCACGGATCGCGACAGGGCGAACCGTGACCCGGCGCCAAGGCAGCTCATAGCCGCGCCGCCGCCCACTGAAGGTCGCCTGCACAAAAGCATCCTCGTCGAGAATCAGGTCCCTGACCTGATCTCTGAACGCCAGGGGGTCATGCCTGGTCTCCTTCGGGCCTGCCAGATCGGAATCGGCATCATCCATACCGGTATGGTCAGTCAATGTCATAGCCTACTTCCTGTTTCCATCGTATAGCTACGCCTCCAACCAGTCCAAGCCTGCACGGTATTATACCGTCCGGGGCCGGTGGCTCAATGGCGGCCTGGTCAGTACGCTACGCCAGAGAACACACCCATCGTGGCGGTGGATGCTGCCTTGAGGAAGCTGGACCACGCGACCCACCCTATCCCAGGCACCGGGACAAGGGCGCCATCATGCAAGCCGGTTCCACGTCGACCACCTCGATCGCATCGCACCCGTTGAAGGCGGCAAAGGCCGTCAGTTTCTCCACCAGCAGGCCCAACACGGCTTCGTAGGCATCAAAGTCGGGCTCGAACGTCAGCCGGTGTACCAGCAACGTCCCCGACCTGCGGTCGGCCTTCGCGTCCATCCGACCGATAAAGCGGTCGCCCCACAGAATTGGAAGGACGAAGTAGCCATACGTGCGCTTCTCCTTCGGCAGGTAAGCCTCCAGGCTGTAGCGAAAGCCGAAGACCCGTTCCATCCAACGCCGGCGGATGATCAGATTGTCGAACGGCGACAGCACGTACAGATGCGGCTCGGTTTCCGGCAGAGCGTTCACCGCATCCAGTGCCACGGTCCACGCAACCCATGGCTCGCCATCGTTTCCGGCCACCATCACAGACGTGATGAGCCCAGCATCCTCGGCCCGCCGCAAGCTCGCCTCCGAAGGCGTGGTCCGCCACCACCAACGGATCTCTGACACCGGCAGCACGCCCAGCGCACCCACGGTCCGGCGAATCACAAAGTCGTGAAGCTCGGCCTGGTCAGGCTGCGGCCCGCGAGCCTCCTCCGGCACGACGCGCTCTGAGAGATCGTAGAGGCGCTGGAAGTTGCGCCGCTCGCTCACCATCACAACGCCCATGTTGAACAGCACCTCGAGCGCGCGCTTGGCCGGTTTCCACCCGCTCCACCAGGAGCCGCCCGCCCACCCCTCGGGCGCATCAAAGTCCCCTGAGCCCAACGGTCCTTCCTCCCGGATCCTCGCGAGTACGTAGTCAACGACTTCCTGGTTCTCGGCGGCCCACGCTTTCTGGCTATCGGAGAGGGCACGCACGCCCATGCGGGGTGCGTAGAAGCGGAAATCGGTCAGGGGAATATAGGATGCCGCATGAGTCCACCACTCGAAGACCATGCGCCGCGCAAGCAGGTCATCGAGCACCGGCGGATGATACTCAGGACAACGCGTCCACAGTACGTGGTGGTGCGCCCGCTCGATGACCGAGATCGTGTCAATCTGCACGTACCCGATCCGCTCGATGGCCCGAGCAGTGTCCTCGCGGGCCCCATCCAGTCCATCGGGTGGGTCGACCGCCGGTCCGCAGAGACCATCGAGCCCTTGGCACCAGACCGCCAGGCGGCGAGCTGTCGTGCGTGGTATTTCCATGTTGGCTCCTTTGTTGCCCGCGCTTGTCATCGACCTGTGTCCGGGACGCACGCGTATCAGTACCCGCCTATGCCATACCAGGGAGCGCTATAGTATCGTGCGCTGTGCACCGGGCGTCAACGGGCCAGCCGCTGTGCGCGAAGGCGCTTCAGCACTTCGATGACGGCACGCCGGTTGACCACCACAGCCTGGATATCCGGCGAGGTTGGAACATAGACGCATGCCGAGGCTGTCGCCAGGACGCCGCGAAGGCCAGCGCCACGATCGAGATAACCGGCAAGCAGCGGCGATTCACGCGCAGTGTCGAGGTAACGGCGCACCTGTGCCTCATGCTCCACCGTTAACGTACCGTGCTTCAGCTCGACCAGCACCAACGCGTTCGCTGCCGAGTCGAAAAAGACCAGGTCGACAACGTTTCGGTCACCCGTCGCGGTCGCGAAGCGATGTTGGCGGGCAACGAGCATCACCGGCCCAGGGAGAAGCAGGTGTGGGTCTGCTTCGATGGCATCCTCTAGATTCTGTTCGGTGTCAACGGCCTCGTAATCATCCTGCAGGACGGCATGGATCTCCTCGGCGCGTTGCTTTCCGATGCCCCGGACCTGTTGCAGCTCCGCCGGTGTGGCCTCAACGATGCGCCGCACACTGCCAAAGTGCTGCAATAGGTCGCGGGCCGCCACCCGCCCGCAGCCGGGTAGCATCTCGACCACGCGACGCTGCAAGTCCGCAGGATCGACTGCTTTGCGCTTCGGCACCAACGAGATCTCGGGCACCCCGATTTGGGTATGCCGCGCGAACATCGCCAGCAGTTGAACGGTCTCCTCAACGTCCACTGCGGATAGGACGCTGATCCCATAGGCCACGACCATGGCCGAGAGCGCCCCTCGAATGGCCTGTGGGTGGAAGCCGGTCGCCTCGTAGTCAAAACGCCCTTCCACAATCAGGACTGCCGTCTCGAACTGCTCGCGGAGATAGATCGCGGAAGTGAAGAGTGTCTTGTCTTGAATTCCGAGGAGGAAGGTGCTGGGAGTACGGCGCTCCGCCGCAAGCTGCGGACCGAAGACGTAGCGGTCGACAGGCCCCTCATCGTCCTCGATCGCCCGTAGTTCGATGCCCAGCCCCGCTAACTCCAGGGCGGGTTGCCCGCGAGGCTGCGTAGCCCACACGACCAATTGCTCAGCGCCTGTGGTTGCGGATGATTCTGATTGCACGTCCATCCTCCCTTCGGCCAGCAGAAACTCAGATCCACAAGAGCACGAAGGTTCCATCCCCAAGGAACGCGACATCGCAGGCGGCGACGGCGAGCGCACCTTTTTCAGCGCGAGAGTCACAGGTCGGCCACAGGCTCGTCGCGCACGATCCTCTCGCGCGTGTCGCGCACCCACCGCCGCTGCCAGGCCTGACCGTCCGCGCCGCCCCAGCTGTCGGCGAAGACCGTGTGGAGCAGCAACTGCCGGTACTTCAGAAACGTCGGCAGCTCTCGTAGCCACACCTCATCGAGGTGATTCTCCTGTTCGTAACCCTCCATGAAGCTGTCCAGGAAACCGCGAGCAAAGTCTTTCCGGCTCATAGATCGTCCGCCTTCCTCCGCCCAAAGCGCGTGGAAGACAGCGATTCCGATGTCCGTCATGAACCAATGGTGGTTACAGACGTCGAAGTCGAAGACGTAGATCTCACCCAGATGGACCATGAAGTTGAACATATGGAGATCGTTGTGGATCAGGCCGTAGGCAATCGGGGGCCGGGGAAGGGACGCCAGATGGTCGTGCATCCGTTCCCACCGCACCTTGACCTCTGGATCGTGGCACCAATCCACCATCGAGATTAGCTCACCCTCCCAGTCACCGATGTCTGCACCGCCCTCATAGCGCTGCGCCAGCGCGTGCATCCGCCCCACCACACGTCCCCACTTGGAGAACAGCGCGGTGTTCCACTCGCGCGGGTCGGACGTACTGGGATGACGCCCCGGTACCTTGGCAACCTTGGTGGCGGCTACCATTGCCTCACCTCGTTGCAGAACTTCCACCCACGCTCCCTGAGGTGAGGGAAGCGGCAGCGCGACCCGCACACCGTGCTCGCCCAAGTAGCGGGCAAATGCGAGCTTGTCCAGGAGCCGTGGCACTTGCCCTTCGGTAACAGGCACCAGCTTGAAGATGAACGGCCCGGTGGCGTCGACGCCTTCGTATACATCGCCATCCTCGCCCCCAAGAAACCTCAGGCTGTCAAGATCCAGGCCGTAGTGCGCGGCCCCCTGCAGAGAGCTCTGCCGGTCGACCTTCATGGTCTACGCCTCCGTGGGGTAGGATGCGGGAGAGTTCACCACTTGCAGCAACTCGTCGAGAGTGCGAATTTCGTAGGTGACATCGATCTGTGGGTCGCGCGGGCGCCCAACAGGGTTGAACCAGCACGTGTCAATGCCCGAACGGGCTGCGCCCAGCATATCGGATGACAGGCTATCTCCAACCATCAACACAGTTTCCCTGTCAGGGTGGCCCATCCGTTCCAGCGCGATTTCGAAGATCCGCGGATCGGGCTTGGCAACCCCCTCCTCCTCGGAGATCACCACAGCCCGAAAGAGGGGCGCAAGCCCTGACTTGACCAGCCGTGAGCGCTGCACCAGGGTCAGTCCATTAGTGATCAGCGCCAGATCCACGCGGGGAGCCAGGACTCGCAACACGACCTCCGCTCCGTCAATCATGTCGGTGCACATCCCGAGGTTGTGCAAGTACTGCACCGCGAAGCGCTCAGGCTCGTCTCCCCGTATTGGG
>Ga0123332_1004032_pt1 | contig 13113 bp, 11 predicted proteins | sample BioC12SIPDNA_4_FD_89958 | JGI IMG/M metagenome (GOLD analysis project Ga0123332, IMG submission 89958) | Anaerobic biogas reactor microbial communites from Washington, USA - Biogas_R2_A C12 SIP DNA | ecosystem: Engineered > Bioreactor > Anaerobic > Unclassified | place: Washington, USA...
GCGTAGAGGGAGAAATCCAGCAGGGTAAGAACGTCGCCGCTGCCGCCCGGCAGGCCGGCGTCCGGCATCTCGTCTATGCGTCCACCGGAACGGGCTTCAAAGGCACCGGCATACCGTCGTGGGAATCGAAACTGGTAGTCGAGGATGAGATGAAAGCCCTCGGGCTGCCGCTCACGATTCTTCGCCCTGTCGCCTTCATGGAGATCATGACTGAGAAGAAATTCTTTCCCCCTGTCTCGGCCTGGCACGTCATGCCTCGCCTGATGGGCAGCGCGACGAAGATCGGCTGGGTCGCGGTAGCCGATCTGGGCGTCGTCGCCGCCCGCGTTTTTGCCGATCCGCAGCAGTTTATCGGCCGCGAGCTTCGCCTGGTCAGTAACGTCCAGTCCATTGACGACTGCCGCGCCCTCTATCAGGAGGTACTGGGCCGGAAACCGCCGCGCTGGCCCATACCCGCCTGGATGTTCGCGCGCTACGGCTTTGTCGGCCGGGACCTCAGTCGCATGTGGCGCTGGCTGGGAACCAATACCATTGACCTGGATGCCGGCCCGATGCGGGCCATCCACCCGGCGGCTCTGTCTGTACGGGCCTGGCTGGAAGGGCAGCAGCAAGAGAGTTGAATGGATGGTCAGCGTGGTAGACAACGAAGCCGGCCCGCCCTGCGATCGCGCCCAAAATTCATCTCGCATTCTGTGCGCTATTCCTGTATTCTTTGGCGATGCTCACCAAGAATAGTCGGAAATCTTCCCTGTTCATTCTGCTGGTTGGCATCGCCGCCGTGTTCGCTCTAACTCGTTTTTTTACCCGCCCGGCGGCAGGCCAGGTCGGTCCATCCTTCCCGTCGCGCACGGTTCCCGCCGCGCCGGCCGGGGCACCCACCGACCAGATCATCGTCGGCTACGCCCCCCAGACCGGCTTGCAGGCCGACCGCGCGCCTGACGCGCCCGAGCGGATGCAGCAACTGAGCGCGGCGGCCGGCCTCTCGCTGGCCTACGTGCGCGCCATGTCCGGCGAGGGCCACGTCCTGCGCTTGCCCGAAGCGCTCCCGCTGGACGAGGTGCAGGCCATCGCCGACCGGCTCGAAGCTCTGCCCGCGGTGGCCTACGCCGATCCTGACGCGCGCATGTTCCCGGCGCGAATCCCAAACGATACGTGGTATGACGAGCAGTGGCATTATTCGGGCGCGTACGGCATCAACGCGCCGGCAGCGTGGGACATCACCACCGGCTCCCCATCCATCCGCATCGCCGTGCTCGACACCGGCATTACCAATCACGCCGACCTCGCCGGTCGCTGGGTGGGCGGCTACGACTTCATTGCCAACCTGAATGTGGCTAACGACGGCAACGGGCGGGATAGCGACCCGCACGACCCCGGCGATTGGGTGTTCACAGGGGATTGCACTTTTTATACACCAAACAAGCCTAGCAGCTGGCATGGCACGCACGTCGCCGGCACGATTGGCGCCAGAAGCAACAATGGCCTCGGCGTCGCCGGCATCAACTGGGTCTCGCCCATCGTTCCGGTGCGCGTCCTGGGCAAGTGCGGCGGGTACACGTCCGACATTATCGACGGCATGCGCTGGGCGGCGGGCCTGCCGGTCGCCGGCGTGCCGGCTAACCCGCACCCGGCCCGCGTCCTCAACCTGAGCCTCGGCGGGCTATCCCCGTGTGGCAGCAACTTGCAGAGCGCCATCAACGCCGTGAATGCGCAGGGCGCGGTCGTCGTCGTCAGCGCCGGCAATTCAAACCAGAACGCCGAGGCTTACAGCCCGGCCAACTGCGCCGGCGTCATTACCGTCGCAGCCACGGCCAGCAACGGCCACAAGGCAAATTACAGCAACTACGGATCGACAGTCGAAATCAGCGCGCCCGGCGGCCAGTTTGGTGTGGGTCAGGGCGGCGTGCTGTCTACGCTGAACTCGGGCCTGTATGGTCCGGAGGGCGACGATTACGCCTTCTACCAGGGCACGAGCATGGCCGCGCCGCACGTCTCCGGGGTAGTCTCGCTGATGCTGTCGCTCGACCCGACGCTGAACTACGCCGGCGTTCTCGCCATCCTGCAGGCCACGGCGCGCCCTTTCCCGCCCGGTGGTACCGACGACGCCTGTACCACGGCGATCTGCGGCGCCGGCATCGTCAATGCCGCAGCCGCGCTGGCGCTGGTAGACCCGCCTCCGCTGCCCGGCCCGTACCGTCACTACCTGCCCTCTTTGATTCGGTAGCGCGTCGAGACGGCCGGCGGTTCTGGCTCACGCGGCTGCGGTCACGCTAATTTCCCGGCGAAAGTGCGGGGCCGGCTATTTCTGCACGGCTCTCGCGGGCCGCACTCCAGGCGATAGTCGCCGTCGCTGCCGCCAGTACGGCCGAGAAGACGCTCATACCGATGGGCAGGAGAATGAAGCTCAGCGCGAAGCCCACCGCCGACACTGCGTATGCCCATCCCGTCCATCGCGGAAAGCGACCGCTGGCCGCAATGCCCATCCCGGCGAGCGCTCCACCGACCATGAACAGCAGCAGGCCCAGGATAGCCACGCCAAAGAGCGGCGCCCCGTAGACCTCGTTGTAGAACACCTGGGCATTTTGCTCGCCGGCCTTGAACAGGCGTCCCATAGCCGGTTGGGCGTAGGCCGCCGCGCCGAAGACCGACGTCAGGAAGATATTGCCTGCCAGCGTGGCCGCCATACCGGCGACAGTGCGCCTGCCGCCTTTCGTCTCGTGCAGATAGAGCGCCAGGGTGGCAACGCCGATCGAGCCGAGGGCCGCGCCGCCGATGCTGGCCGCCAGGTGGGACACGAGGAAGACGGTTGTCGTGACGTACTCTGCAAACTCTGCAAAGGCCGTCTGCGGGTCGGGCTGCCGGGTCAGAGTGGCCAGAAACAGGAACAGTGCCCACACGGGCAACAGCCACAGCGCTCTGCGGGCAAAAGAACGGACCTGGGGGGTCATCGCGATTTCCTCCTGCGTGACAGCACGCAATTTAGAATCTGGACCGGCTACCGGTTTCGGCGCCAGACCGCACCCTCCCCTGGGTCCCTACGCCGGCTGCAGTGCCGGGGTAACGACTGCACGTTGCAACCAGACGCTCGGGCCAGCCCGCAAAAACGGGGCAGGCCGATACCGCTCAATTGTGTCGGCAATGTTAGGGCAATGACACTATAAGGGCCGCCCTGCGGCTTGTCAATAGATCCCGCTTCCCCGTTTTCGCCGTCCCCTGGCTGCGTGCCCGATCATCTGCACCCCTTGCCGCCAGTTCACATCGGGACGGTTCATCCGTGGGCGGCAAACGTTGTCCTACTCCCCTCTCGCCCGGATGTACTCGGCCACGTCGGCGTTGTAGACGATCTCCTCGACCTTCAGGTAGGCCCACGGGCTGCCCTGCTCCAGCCAGAGCAGCGCGGCTTCGGCGTCCAGCTCCGCGCCGCCGGCCGTTATCGTCTCTCCGGGGATGATCGTGGGGATCCACACGCTCTTCTCGGCCGCCTCTTCGCCCCGGTAGCGCATCGTTTCCATCGTGCGGATACGGCCGCTCTCCGGGTCAAAGACCACGACGAAGCGCTCCTCCTCCGCGCCGAAGGGCACGACGAGCAGCGCCGTCTCGTCGTCCACCGCTTCCCAACGCACGCGGGGGTCGGTAAGCCAGACCGACGGCATGTAGATATTCTCCGACCAGAGGCCCAGGTTGCCGCCCTGGTTAATCTTCGGCCCTTCCGAGCTGCCGATAATGGGGATCTCCATCAACCCTTTGCCGTCCAGGTAGCGCTCGTTGATCTTGAGCACCGGAATGCCAAAGAAGGTAGCCTCGATGTAATGGCGGTAGCCCTGCCCGGCTTCGTGCGTGAAGCGGAAGCGGACGGGCAGATAGAACGGGCCGGCCGGCCGCATGCGCCCGCGCCCGCTGACGACGGCCGAAGTGATGACCGGGATCTCCTCGCCGTAAAGCTGCCGGTAATAGCGCTCGACGGGAGCCGGCAGGTTCTCCGGCAGCGGAACGGTCTCCAGCTCGACCGGGCCGGCCGGATAGGGGTCAAACGGCGCGGGGGGAATGCGCAGGCCGAGCCAGAAGAGGCCGGCGAGGATGACGACGACGAGGAGCACGATCGCGACGATCTTCATGATGGGCACCTTCGATTAGCTGCCGCCGATAGCGTATTGGTTACAGGGATGGCCCGGCAACCCATTGTATCTTAAAGAGGGAAGCCCTCGCTGTCAAAATCAGCCCGTTGCCGGCGAATATAAATCCAAAGCCGCCCAACCTGCGTAAGCATGTTTATACAAGAAATTTCTTGTATAAACAGCCAACACAGGAGGTTCTCAGATGATACGCAGAAACAGGAAGAAGGTCGGGGCGATTGGGCTATTCCTTCTCGCCGTTTTGCTCATTGGCGGTCTGGCGATCAGCCTGGTCAGCCCGGCCGAAGCCCAGGCGCCGAACAAGGCCAAGTCAGCCGCTCTCGCCTATCGCGACCAGTGGCGCAAGCTCTGGGAAGACCATATCACCTGGACCCGGGTGGCGATCATGGGCATTCTCGACGAGCTGCCCGGCACCAACGCCTACGTCGGCCGGCTGCTGCAGAACGCTGACGACATGGAGGCAGCGCTCGCACCTTATTATGGCGAAGACGCCGCGGTGCTGGCCGACCTGATTACGGATCATCTGGTGATCGCCACCGAGATGCTCATCGCCGCCCGCGACGGCGATACCGCTGCTTTTGAGGACGCGCGGGTGCGCTGGTATGAAAACGGCGAGCAGAACGCCGTGCAGATGAACCAGATGAACCCGAGGTTCTGGCCTCTGGAAGAGACCCACCACATGTGGATTGAGCACCTGGACGCGACCCTCGCCGAGGCCGTGGCCAACCTGACCGGCGATTACGCCGCCGAGGTCGAGGCCTACGACCTGATTCACGCGATGGCGCTGGAGATGGCCGACTTCATGAGCACCGGCGTCATCAAGCAATTCCCGGGGGCATTCAAAGGCCCACTCCCCCGCTAGTAGACGGCGGCGCTTTGCATGAGACCTGACAGGGGATGACGGATCGCGCGCGCTGGCCTAGAATAAGCCCGGCATCATCCCGCTCGCCAACGCCAGCGAATAACATGTCGCTATGAGGCCCACTTTGATGAGTGAACGTCGCCCTGCTGGACTCAGACTGCGCGTCATTGCCACAGCGCTCGATTTCCTGATCATCGCCGTCTATGCCGTGCTGCTTTTTGGCGTGGCTACGCTGCTGAGCCAGACCACCGATCTCGAAGAGGGACTGGACTCGCCCCTCGCCCGCGACCTCGTCGCCTTCCTGACCCTGATCCTGCCCGTGATCCTCTACTTCGCGCTGCAGGAAAGCTCGGCCCGCCAGGCGACCTTCGGCAAGCGGCGGGCCGGCGTGCAGGTGGTCAGCGCCGTTGAAGGCGACCGGCTGAGCTTCCCCCGCGCCCTGCTGCGCTCGGCCCTCAAGTTCCTGCCCTGGCAGATGGCCCATACCGCCGTCTTCCAGATTTTGGCCGGCAACGAGTCGGCTTCCATCTGGGCGCTCTCTATCCTCGCCCAGCTTCTGGTCGTCGTCTACCTGCTCACCCTGTGGCTCGGCAAGCAGCACCGCACACCCTACGACTGGCTCGCCGGCACGGCCGTGGTCCAGGCGCCGCGCACCGCCGCCGGGCAGAGCGCGTGACGGTATGGCCACGGCCGGCCAGCGCAAAGCGCTGCAAGCGGATTCTGCTATACTGGGCACATGACGATCAAAAGATTAGATCACGTCAGCGTCGTCGTCGAAGACCTTGAGGCGGCCATCGCTTTTTTCACCGCGCTCGGCATGACGCTCGAAGGCGAGGCGCCGGTCGAAGGCCCGGCGGTGGATCGCGTCAACGGAATCGAAGGCATCCGGCTCAACATCGCGATGATGCAGACTCCCGATGGGCACGGACGGCTTGAGCTGACGAAGTTTCACCATCCCGAGCTGGTCGAGATCGAGCCGGCCATCGCCCCGCCCAACGCGCTGGGCCTCCGCAGCGTCATGTTCACTGTCGAAGATATCGACGACACGGTCGCTCGCCTGCGCGCCCACGGCGCCGAGCTCATCGGCGAGGTGGCCCAGTACGAGGACCTGTACCGGCTCTGCTACATGCGAGGCCCTGCGGGCATCATCGTCGCGCTTGCCGAAGAGCTGTTCTAGGGCGTTCGCCGCCTCTCGCGCCTAATGCACCTGCACCGGCTCCTTGATCGCCCCGCGGTCGGTTAGCGGCTTTTGGTAGCCGGCGTCCCAGCCTTCCGGTGGTGACGTCTTCTCCACCTTCACCGCCGTGATCTTGTAGTCCGGGATCTTCGCCCGCTCGTCAACCCGGTCCAGGGTCAGCATATTCGCCGCCGCCTCGGCAAAGTGGAAGGGTATGAAAATCGTGCCCTGCGGCGAGCGGCCCGTCACCAGCACGCGCAGCCGGATGGCCCCGCGCCGGCTGCTGACCTCCACCCAGTCGCCCGTCTCCAGCCCCAGCGTCTCGGCGTCGGCCGGGTGTATCTCGCACACCGCCTCGGGGAAGATGCGCTCCAGCGTGCTGCGCCCGCTCAACGTCGCCCCGTGCCAGTGGTAAAGCACCCGGCCGGTGCTGAGGATGAACGGATACTCCTCGTCCGGCTGCTCGGAGCGGCTGCCAAACTCGACGCTCCAGAACTTGCCCCGCCCGCGCGGGAAGCTCTCGGCGAAGAGGAAAGGCGTGCCGGGATGGTCCAGACTGGGGCAGGGCCAGTGGACGCCCCCTTCGCGCTCCAGCCGCTCGTAGGTGATGCCGTAAAACTCCGGCGTCACCTGGCGCATCTCCTCCCAGATCTCTGAGGGATGGCTGTAGGTGAAGCCCGCCTCGCTCTGGCCCAGCCGCGCGGCGATGCGCCGGCCGAGGTCGGCGAGAATATCCCAGTCGGCGCGGCTGTTGCCCACCGGCTCGACCGCCTTGCGGCAGCGCTGCACGCGCCGGTCGCTATTGGTAAAGGTGCCGTCCTTCTCGGCGAAGCTCGTCGCGGGCAGGATGACGTCGGCCATCACGCCTGTCTCGTTGATGAAGATGTCCTGACAGACGAGCAATTCAAGCTGCTCCAGAGCATGGCGCGTGTGGTTCAGGTTCGGCTCGCTCATCATCGGGTTCTCGCCCATGATCAGCATAGCGCGCACGGCACCCGTCACCGCGCCGTCGACCATCTCCGTGGCGGTCAGGCCGGGGACGGGGTTGAGCGGCACGCCCCACGCCTGCTCGAACCGCCGGCGCACCTCGGGGTCGGCGACGGGCTGGTAGGCGGTGAAGACGTTCGGCAGCCCGCCGCTGTCGCTGCAGCCCTGCACGTTGTTCTGCCCGCGCAACGGGTTCAGCCCCGTGCCCGGCTGCCCGACGTGCCCGCACATCAGCGCCAGGTTGGTCAGCGTCAGCGTATTGTCCGTGCCGTGCGTGCTCTGGCTGATGCCCATGCCCCAGTAGATGGCAGCCCGGTTGGCCTGGGCGTAGAGGCGCGCCGCCTCGCGGATCGATTCGGCCGGCACGCCGCTGACCTCTTCCGCCCATTCCGGCGTATACGGCTCCAGCGATTCCACGTAGTCGCTGAACCCTTCCGTGCGGGCGTTGATGAACTCCGGGTTGTACAGCTTCTCCTTGACAATCACGTGGGCCATCGCCTGGAAGACGGCTACGTCGGTGCCGGGCTTCTGCCGCAGCCAGAGGGTGGCAAAGTCGGTCATGCCGATCTGCCGGGGATCGACGACGATCAGCTTCGCCCCTTTCTCGCGCACCGCGTCCTTCAGGAAGTTGGAAATGACCGGGTGGGTCTCGGTGGTATTGCTGCCCGTGACGATGAAAGTGTCCAGGTTCGCCATCTCGGCGATGCTGTTGCTCATCGCCGAGCTGCCAATCGCCAGCTGCAGCCCCGTCACACTGCCGGCGTGGCAAAGGCGCGCGCAGTGGTCCACGTTGTTGGTCTGCAGCAGCGCGCGCATCACCTTCTGGAAGAGGTAGTTGTCCTCGTTGGTCGCCTTGGCGCTGGCGTAGCTGGCAATGGCATCGCCGCCGTGCTCGCGGGCGATGCGCACCAGTTCGTCGGCGACAAAGTCCAGCGCCTCGTCCCACGAAACCTCTCGCCAGACCGGTTCGGCGCTGCGTCCGGCCTCGCGGTTGGCGCGGATGAGCGGCTGCCTGACCCGGCCCGGGTGGCGCACGTAATCGGTGCCAAAGCGCCCCTTGACGCACAACATGCCATAGTTGGGCGCCGCGTCAAACGGCGCGTCCACACGATAGATGAAGCCGTCCTTAATGCTCAGAGCCATCTGGCAGCCGACGCCGCAGTAGGGGCAGGTCGTCCGGACGACGCGATCCGCTTCAATCATACTCTCCTCCGGGAAGCTCTTTCACACACCTGTTCCGCCATTGTAGCACAGTTGACGGCATAACGGCATCGGCGTATGCTTAAGACTGCCTTCGTGTCGGAGCCACCGCCATGAGCGCTTTGCTATAATGGCCGCATTGAGGTGTGAGGAAAGGGAAACGATATGGTGCACGAACCTGGGTACACCTCCGCGCGTGAAGGCCGCGACCCGCCATCCACTCGCAAGCTGGACCACTCGCAATTACTGGCCCAGATCGGCTGGCTGCTCGGCCATTCATTGGACTACGAATCGACCGTGCGCGAGGCCGCCGATCTTGCCGCTGCCAGCATTGCCGACTGGTGCGCCGTAGACCTGCTGCAGGAGGACGGCACACTGCGCCACATCGCCGTCGCCCACCGCGATCCGGAGCTGGTCAGGCTCGCCTACGAGCTCAACGAGCGCTACCCGCCCGATGTCGAGGCGCCGGGCCCTCTCTACGACGCGCTTCGTACCGGGCGGATCGAGCTCTATGCCGATATAACCGACGAAATGCTCGTTGCCGGCGCGCGGGACGAAGAGCATTTGCGGATCATGCGCGCCCTGGACCTGCGCTCCCTGATTATCGCCCCGCTCATTGCCCGCGAGCGGTCGATCGGCGTGTTGACGCTGGCGCTCGCCGGAGACGGGCGCCGCTTCACCGAACAGGACGCCGCCGTGGCTGCCGAGATGGCCCTCCTCGTTGCCCTCGTCGTGGACAACGCCCTCCTCTATCGCCAGCTTACAGAGACCAACCAGCAGCTTGAACAGCGCGTGGCCCGGCGAACCGAACAGCTTGCCAGACAGATCGCCCGGCTGGAGGAGATGCAGGATGCCCTGCAGCGCGAGAGCGGCTTTGTGCAGCTCTTGCAGGAAGTCGCCGTGGCGGCCAACGAATCCGGCACCGTCGAAGAGGCCCTGCGCTTTGCCCTGGACGCGATCTGCCGCCAAACCGGCTGGCCCGTGGGCCACGTCTTCCTCGCCGACGACGACGACCCTGGCAAGCTGCGGCCTTCCTCCCTCTGGCGCGTCTCGCCTCCAGACGCCTACCAGGAGTTCCGGCGCATCACCGACTCAATTCCCTTTGCGCCGGAAGTGGGGCTGCCGGGTCGCGTCTATAGCAGCAAGAAACCGGCCTGGATCGTCAATGTAGCTGAGGATGAGCATTTCATTCGCGGTCGCCAGGGGTCGGATATTGGCCTGCGCTCGGCCTTCGCCTTCCCTGTGCTGATCGGCCAGGACGTAGCCGCCGTGCTGGAGTTCTTCTCGCCGGTACCCTCCGAGCCCGCGCCCGCCTTCCTGGAAATCATCGCCCACATCGGCACGACGCTCGGCCGGGTCGTCGAGCGCGAGCGTTGGGCAAAAGCCTTGCAGGAGCGCACCGACCAATTGGCCCAGGCCCAGCGGGTCGCCCGGTTAGGTAGCTGGGAGTGGAACGTCCGGTTGGGGAAAATCACCTGGTCGGAGGAGATGTACCGGATCGTCGGCGTCGATCCCGATGGCTATGAGCCGGATTTTGAAGCGGGGCTCAGCTTTTTTCATCCTGAGGACCGTGACCGAGTCCTGCAAACGTTGCGCGAAAAAGCGATGGGTGAGCGCAAGCCCTATCAGCTTTTTTACCGAATCGTTCGCCCCGACGGCGCCGTGCGCCACATCCATTCGCACAGCCATCCGCAAGTAGACGAAAGCGGCGAGCTGGTCCGCCTGGTCGGGACCTGGCAGGACGTGACCGAGCTGAAGCGAGCGGAGGAGACAAACCGGGCCCTCCTGGCGCTCAGCCACCGGCTCAACGCCACCCTCGACCTCGACGAGGTGCTGGAGACCCTGGTTGCCGAGGCCATCCGCCTGACCGACGCCCAGGGCGGCTGTACCGGGCTGAATGTGGGCGGCGAGTTTGTCATGGACACCTACTACTACAACGGCAAGTCGTACGCCCTGCCCCGGCGCTGGCCCCCAGGCAGGGGTATTCCCGGCTGGGTGCTGGCCCATCGGGAAACGTATATGACGGCCGACGCTCCCAACGACCCCGTCGGCACGCCCGATATGATCCAGCGTTTCGGTCTGCGTTCCATTCTCGCCGCGCCGGTCATCGACAGTCAGGAGCACGTGCTGGCCTTCTTTGAGGTAGCCGACAAGCGGGGCAAGGCCGGCTTCGACGAAGAAGATCGCACCCGGCTCGTCGGCCTGTCGCAGATCGCTGCTATCGCCGTCAAGAACGCGCAGCTCTACGAGCGGCAGCGGCTGCTCAGCCGGCAGATCGTCAACGCCCAGGAGGAGGAGCGGCAGCGGCTGTCGCGCGAGCTGCACGACTCGATTGGCCAGCTACTGACGGCTCTCGGCATCCAGCTGGACATGCTCGGCAACCGGCCGGAAGCAGAGGCGATTGCCGGGGATCTGCGGGAAGCGGCCACGCTGACACACCAGATTCACGACGAGATCCGCACCATCTCCCACGACCTGCGCCCGCCGACGCTGGAGCTGACCGGCCTCAACGATACGTTGCGCGCGCTGAGCAGCGACTTCGCCCGGCGCACCGGCCTGGAGATCGCCTACGAGGGTACGGAGCTGCCCCGGCTGCCCGACGGGCCGAGCATCACCTTTTACCGCTTCCTGCAGGAGACACTGGCGAACATTGCCCGCCATGCCCAGGCCAAACACGTGGACGTCATTCTGCGCTATGAACAGGGAGAGTTGAGCCTGACCGTCCGCGACGACGGGGTCGGCTTCAACATGGGTAGCCAGCTCGCGTCCGGCGTGTCACACGGCGTTGGCCTCCTGGGCCTGCGCGAGCGCTTCGAGCTGCTGGACGGTAAACTGGAGCTGGATTCCCGGCCGGGAGCGGGAACTGAGGTCACCGGGCGCTGCCGGTTGGCGAACGGAGTTCTGTAAGCGGCTCTGCCCGGTTTCCGCGACCTGTCAGGTTTTGGGAAACCCGACTGGTCTACCCGATTAAGCGACGATTAAGGAGGGATAGATGGTCAGTGGCATCGTCTTGCTGAAGGTAGAGCGCGGCGCCGTCAACGAGGTGGCCGAACGGCTGGCCGAGCTGGAAGGGATTTCGGAGGTCTACTCGGTGGGCGGGCGCTACGACCTGGTGGCGATTCTGCGCGTGCGCGACAACGACGCCCTGGCAGCCCTGGTCACTGAGGAGATGTTGCGCATCGACGGCATCACCGACACCGAGACGCTGATCGCCTTCCGGGCCTTCTCGCGGCACGACCTGGAAAGTATGTTTGCCATCGGCCTGGAATAAGGGAGAGCGCGCGAGCTCCCCGGCCCTGCGCATTCCTCAGGCTGACGGCCCGCTCACGACTCGTACCACCAGACTTCTTCTTCCACCGTCTCCTGCCCCTGGCGGCCCTGCTGCCAGCGGCGGACAATACGCCGCCCGAAGATGGCGCTGACCCGGCCGGAGGGAGCCGGCAGCGCTCTGGCCGGCAGCGACGAGGACGCTTTCACGCGCTCCGGCACAGTGGGCTCGTCCTGCTCGGCCCGGCGGCGCAGCCAGGCCAGACCGGCCTCGGCGGCGATAGCCAGCAGGCTGGCCGCTGCCGCCCGGCCCACCTGACGCAGCGTTGGGGCCGGCAGCAGGGAGCGCCGTCCGATGATCAGCTCGGCGCTGCGCGGCGCGACCAGCGGTTGGTCCAGCCGGCTGCCACAGCGCCCGCAGTAGCGGTTTTCCAGCGGATTTTGTGCCGCACAGGACGGACAGAGTTTTTGCGTCATGGTCGCTCCTTTCTACACATCCAGCGGCCACGGCTGCAGATGGCCGGATAGCCTTATTATAGGGATTTACCAGATTGGCGGCGACCTTATCGGCAGCCAGCGCCGGCGCTCAGTCGAGCAGCCACTCTACCAGGCCCCAGGGGTCGCCGGGAACGAGCAGGAGGAACAGCGCCAGGCCAAGCAGGGCGAGCAGGGTGAAGCCACGTTTTGGCACGAGCGGGAAGCGCCGCCAGTAGGCGAGCAGCGTCAGCAGGAGCGAGATGGGCAGCGAAGCCAGGACGACTGGCAAGAGGCCGATGACCGGATAGTAAAGGGCCATCAGGGGGCCGGTATCCTTGGGATCGGGGTTGCTAAAGTAAGGTACATGCCCCTGCTGCACGGTCACGGCGAGCGTAAAGAGCCCCAGCAGTACCAGCCAGAGCGCGGGCAGGGAGGCGAGTAGCTGGTAGACACGCTGCAGAGACAGGGAGAGGGCCGGAGATGCCGGTACGTACTCGTTCTTCAAGGCAATTTCCTCCGTCTGAACTCATCTGAACTCGCCTGATTATAGATCGAGCCGTGCAGTCGCCGCAATAGACCGTAGGCGAGTAGGCGATCACCCGTATGGCGTCCGCCATCTGGCGTGATCAGTGGGCGGGCTCTGATCCACCGGCGAAGCGGTAGGCCAGCCCGAAAAGCAGCCGCCAGGCCAGCAAAAAGAGCGCGCCAAACCCCAGCGTCGTCAGAAAAAAGAGAGCCGGAATCACGCTGCGGCCCAACACCAGCGCCCGCAACACCACGCCCAGCGGCGCGGCAATCAGCCAGCCGTGCAGGGCCTGCCCGCCGAGGTCGCGCAGCAGGAGCCAGCCAGTCGCCCCGGCCGGCAGCCGGAAGGCGCCCGCCAGCCCGCCGACGACGAGCCAGACGAGCAGGAAAGGCCAGCCGCGCGCCAGCGTGAACCAGAGTGGGTTAGCGCCGGGCAGCAGATCGTGGTCCATCTGCCCCACCAGGACAAAGAGGAAAAGGGCTAC
>Ga0123332_1004037_pt1 | contig 13101 bp, 10 predicted proteins | sample BioC12SIPDNA_4_FD_89958 | JGI IMG/M metagenome (GOLD analysis project Ga0123332, IMG submission 89958) | Anaerobic biogas reactor microbial communites from Washington, USA - Biogas_R2_A C12 SIP DNA | ecosystem: Engineered > Bioreactor > Anaerobic > Unclassified | place: Washington, USA...
GCGCTGGCCCTGGCGCTGGCGGTCGAGGGGGATTCCGAACATTCGATCGCGCAGGGCATTCGCCGGGTGGCCCAGGATCGCGGGCTCACGCCGCCGCCCGTGACGGACTTCGAGGCCATCCAGGGGCGGGGCATCCGCGCCCGCGTCGATAGCCGGACCGTGCACGTGGGCGGCCCACGCCTGCTGGAGATGCTCGACAGCGCGCTGCCGGACCCGCTGCGGCGGTTCGCCGAGCGCGCCGGGGAGAAGGGCCAGACGGCGGTCTACCTGATCGACGGGGGGCCGGTCGCCGCCTTCGCGCTGGCGGACGTCATCCGCGCGGAGAGCCGCGAGGCCGTCCGCCGGCTACACGAGATGGGGATCGAGGTGGCGATGCTGACCGGCGACAGCGAGGCGGTGGCGCGCGCGGTGGCCGAAGAGCTGGCGATCGACACCTACTTCGCCGAGGTGCTGCCCGAGCACAAGGATCACAAGGTGGCTGAATTGCAGGGGCAGGGCAAGACGGTGGCGATGGTGGGCGATGGCGTCAATGACGCGCCCGCGCTCACCCGCGCCGACGTCGGGATCGCGATCGGCAGCGGGACGGACGTCGCGATCGAATCCGCCGGCATCATCCTGGTGCAGAGCGATCCGCTCGACGTGGTCAACGTCTTCACGCTGAGCCGCGCCACCTACCGCAAGATGATCCAGAACCTGGTCTGGGCGACCGGGTACAACATCTTCGCGCTGCCGCTGGCGGCGGGCGCGCTGGCGCCCCTGGGCGTGGTGCTCTCGCCCGCGGTGGGTGCGCTGTTCATGTCGCTCAGCACGGTGATCGTGGCACTTAACGCCCAACTGCTCCGGCGCCTGGACCTGACGGCCTGAGCCGCCGGGCGTTTGACGGCGGGGCGGGGGGCGCGGTCTAATGGGAGCAGCCAGGTGGGTGCGGCTGCTCTCGTCCATACAGGCGGAGGTGTGCGGTGAAGACGATCGGGCTGCTCGGCGGGCTGAGCTGGCATTCGTCGCTGGAATACTACCGGATCATCAACCAGGCCGTGCAGGACCGGCTGGGGGGCGCGCATTCAGCACGCTGTCTGTTGTATTCGCTGGATTATGCCGAGGTCGACGCGCTGGAACGCCAGAACCGGTGGGACGACACGGCGGCCATTGTGCTCGCTGCGGCCCAGAGCCTGGAGCGCGGCGGCGCGGATTTCCTGGTGATCTGCACCAATACGACTCACAAATTGGCCGACCGCGTCCAGGCCAAGATCGGCATCCCGATCCTGCACATCGCCGACGCGACGGCGCGCGCCGTCCGCGAGCGCGGGATGCAGCGGGTCGGCCTGTTGGGCACGCGGTTCACCATGGAGGAAGACTTCGTGCGGGGCAGACTGGCGCGCAGCACCGGGCTGGACGTGTTGGTGCCGCCCGCGTCCGAGCGCGAGCTGGTGAACCGCGTCATCTACGACGAGCTGTGCGCGGGCGTCTTCCGCGACGAAGCGCGCCGCCAGTTCCTCGACATCATGCGCGGCCTGGTCGAGGCGGGGGCCGAGGGGATCATCCTGGGCTGCACCGAGATCGGGCTGCTGGTGCCGCCGGACGCATGCCCCGCGCCCGCGGTTGATACCGCCCGGGTCCACGCCCTGGCCGCGGTCGACTTCGCGCTGGCGGAGTGACGCGCCGGCCCGCCCGCTACTCGCGAATCACGCCCTTCTTCAGGATGACGTTGGCGTACAGCGACGTCTCGCCGGTCGCCAGGATCGCGTAGGCCTGTCGCGCGCGGTCGTAGAAGGCGAAGCGCTCCACGTACTCAAAGTCAGTGAACGGCTCATGCCGCTGGATGATTTTCCGGTATTCCTCCCAGATCACCGGCTGGAAGTTGTCGCCGGGCACCACTTCCATCAGCGCGACGGGTTTCTCGACGAAGGTATCCAGCGGGAACAGCGCCAGGATCGCGTCCAGCAGGGCGGGGACGCCGTGCCCATCGGCGCGGACCAGGCGCTGGCTCATGCTGGCGGCGGGGAAGTTGCCATCGCCGATCACCAGCTCGTCGCCGTGTCCCATTTCCATCAGGATCTTCAGCAGTTCGGGCGATATGATCGAGGAAATTCCTTTGAGCATGCCACGCTCCATGTGTCTGCACGTCACGGGAACAGCGCGGCGCGAGCCCAGACCGTGACGTTCTGGTGCTCACGCGATCGAACCGCGGCGAGTGTGAAGGGTGTGCTGCGCCGCAGCCTCAGGTGAAGTATAGAGGACATCACGAGGGCCGGCAATCGGCGCGGCGCGCTCAGCCTTGCGTCACCGCCCGGACCAGCCCAAAGAGATCGAGCATCGGCGCGGCGAGCGTGCCATCTTCCAGCGTGAGATAGCGCCGCTCCAAGTCCGCCGTGGCGAGGTGCTCGACGACGCGAAAACCGCGCGCGGCCAGAAAATCCGCCACCGCGCCCGGCTCCAGGTCGAACCCCAGCGGCTCCGCGGTGTAGGTCGCCTGCATGGCGTTGCGCGCGTGCTGGGCGCCGAACCGGTCCGCGAGGTCCGACGCTGCGATCATAAAGTCGAAACACAGCGTGCTGCCCGCCGGTGAATGGCGCCGCACGGCGTCCAGCGTCTGGTCGACGGCCTGGGGCGAAAGATAGTAGGTGACGCCTTCCCAGACGAACAGCGCCAGCTCGCGCTCGGCATAGCCCGCCCGCGCCAGCGTATCGGCCAGGCTCTCGCGCGTGAAGTCGATCGGGACGTACACCAGGCGTTCCGGGTCGGCGACGCCCGCCCTGGCGAGCAGGGACCGCTTGTGCTGCTGGGTGGCCGGGGTGTCCAGTTCGAAGATCGTCGTGGCGCCGTTGAGGGCGGCGAAGCGGTGGGCTCGCGTGTCGTAGCCCGCGCCCAGCAGCACGATCTGGGGCATAGGGTCGCGCAGCGCCTGCTCGACGACGGCATCCAGATAGGCGGTGCGGGCGATGAAATACTCGTACGTGCCTGGCGCGAAGGCGGTCACCTTTTTCAGAATCAGGCTGTGGATCGCCGGGTCCTTGAGCGAGGCCCGCGCCGCGTCGTCCAACATGAGCTCGGCCAGCGTGTCGCGCCCCCGGATCGCTGCGCGCGGGTCGTGGGCAGCGATGGCCCGGCAGAGCGCGACGTTCATCGCGCTGGCGGAGGGTTGACCTTGCAGGGGGCCGTTCGTAGAGGGAGGGACCTGGGCCATGATCGGTTGTTCCTTCTGGCGGGCAGAGGTGCCCGCCGCATGAGGAGAGGCGAGACTTCGGCGAGCGATTGTAACGCCGCGCGGCGAGGAGGGGGCAACAGCGCACCGGCCGGCCAGCGCCGGTCCGGATGCCGGCGGCGGGGTTCGGCGTGGCGCGCGAAAGACTCTAACCTTGTACTAATTGCCCTATCGAGCAGTATCGGGTAGATTATAATTGTGGTTATTGTGGGCTTACACGTTTGGCACGCAAATATTTAGATCCCACATGAAACACGGTTACCCCGCACCAATTGAGCAGATTGATTCCGCTGGGCCGGTTCTCGGCTGTGACGCATTTGCAGCGAAAGGAGGCAGCGTTATCGATTGATGGGCTTTCCACTCGACCGCATGAAGCAACCGTAAGTATTATCTTTGGAGGGAGAAACATGAAACGCATCCTGGTAATCGCCATTCTGCTGTCACTCATGATTGGCTCGGTTGGATCGTTCGCCGTCGCCCAGGAAGGCGATCCGATCCTCATCGGCCTGCAAGGCCCGATGACGGGCGACTATGCCTATGAAGGCCAGGGCTTCGAGAAGGCCGTGCAACTGCTGGTCGATCAGGTCAACGAGGCGGGCGGGCTGTTGGGCCGTCCCGTCGAGCTGGTCGTCGAAGATGACGCTGGCGATCCGACCCAGTCGGCGCTGGTGGCTGACCGCCTGGTTGACGCCGGCGTGGTAGCCGTGATCGGCGCTTACAACTCCACCGCGACCGAACCGGCTTCGGAGATTTACGCCGAAGAGGGCATTCTGCACATCACGCCGTCTTCGACGGCCACGCGCCTGACCGAAAAAGGCTTCACCCAGTTCTTCCGCACCTGCTTCCTGGACGACCGCCAGGCGCTGTTTGCCGTCATGGCGATGAAGGACGTGCTGGGAGCCGAGACGATCGGTGTTCTTCACGACAACTCGACGTATGCCCAGGGCCTGGCCGAATGGACCCGGGTGTACGCGGAGGAACAGGGACTGACGGTAGGGTTCTTCGATGCCATCAACCCCGACGATCAGGATTTCACTCCCATTCTGACCAACATCGGCCAGGCGGGCCTGGATGCCGTGTACTTCACCGGCTACCATGCCCAGGGCGGGCTGCTACTGCGCCAGACGGCGGAGCTGGGCCTGGACATCCAGTGGATGATGGGCAACGCCAGCAACAACCCCGAGATGGTCGAGATCGCCGGTGTTGATGCTGCGGCGGGCACGTTCATCACGACGGAGCCGCTGCCGAAGGACCTGGAATATCCCGAAGCGATCGAGTTCGTGCAAGCCTTCGAAGAGGCATATGACGAGCCGCCGTCGAGCGTCTGGTGGCTGCTGGCCGCCGAGGCGTTCAACGTGATCGCCCACGCCATCGGAGAGACGGAGAGCACGGATACGGAAGTTCTCGCCGAGTACCTCCACAACGATTTCGCCGACTATCCCGGCCTCAGCGGTCCGATCATCGGCTTCGACGAGAAGGGTGACCGGTTGGGCACCATTCACGCGTTGTACGAGATCAATGAGGAAGGCGTGATCGCCTACTACCCCGAGCAACCTCAGCCTGCAGTTGAAGAGTAATCAGGATTCACCGGTTGTCAGCGACGGGGGCGGTGATGTGCCGCCCCCGCATGACCTGCCGTTTTTTGGAAAGGCGCGCTTCTATGGAGACTTTTCTTCAGCAACTGATCAACGGACTCACCATCGGTGGTTTCTATGCCGTCGTCGCGCTCGGCTACACCATGGTCTACGGCGTGCTGAAGCTGATCAACTTCGCGCATGGCGACATGTTCATGTGGGGGACGCTGACCGGGTGGGCGCTGCTCACTACCGTCTTCGCCAGCCTCACCGATATGGACGTGATCGCCATCCTCGCCGCGTCGATCGTTGTGCTGGCCTTCATCGGTATGATGGGCATGACAATCGAGCGCACGGCCTACCGTCCCCTCCGGTCGGCGGGGCGTTTGTCGCCCATCATCTCGGCCTTGGGCGCGGCCTTCATGCTGCAGGCCGTGGCGCGCAACGCATCCGGCGCGCGTTGGCGCACCTACCCGGAGGGATTGCTGGCTGAGCTGCCCGATCTCCAACTCACCGGTAAAGTGTCGCTGTCGGGACTGCAGGTGCTCATGCTGGTCATCTGTGGGGCGGTCATGATCGGCCTGTACCTGTTCGTGCAGCGCACGCGCATCGGGACCGCCATGCGCGCGGTGTCGCTCGATCACGATGTCTCGCGCATGATGGGCATCAACGTCGACCGGATCATCTCGCTGGTCTTTTTCATTGGGCCAGCACTGGGCGGCCTGGCTGGTCTGCTCATCGGCATCTATTACGGGTCGTTCAACTTCACGCTGGGCTGGGTGTTCGGCCTCAAAGCCTTCATCGCCGCCATCCTCGGCGGCATCGGCAATATCCCCGGCGCGGTGATCGGCGGGTTCATCCTCGGCATCAGCGAAACGATGGTCGTCGCCTACGGTCCGGACATCGGGCTGGCGGATGCGTCCGCCTGGAAAGACGCCATCGCCTACGTGCTGTTGATCACGATCTTGATCGCGCGGCCCACCGGCATCCTGGGCGAAACGGTCGCGGAAAAGGTGTGATGCGATGAACCAGGCACTCAAACGTCTTCCGCGCCCCGCGCCGTGGGTGTGGGATGCGGCGCTGCTGTTGCTCGCCGTGGCGCTGCCCTACCTGAGCTTCATGGACCGGTCGCGCACGTCGCTGGCCGTCTACGCGGGCATTTACGTGATGCTTGGCCTCAGCCTGAATATCGTGGTCGGCTACGCCGGGTTGTTCCAACTGGGGCACGCCGCCTTCTTCGGGCTGGGGGCATATACCGCCGCCATTCTCAGCATCGAGCACAACATCACCATATTGGCGACGATCCCGATCGCGGCGCTGGTGGCGGGCGGCGCGGCGATCCTCGTCTCCAAGCCGATCCTGCACCTGCGCGGCGATTACCTGTGCATCGTGACCATCGCGTTTGGCGAGATATTCCGCATCGGGGTGACGAACAATGCGTTCGGGATCACCGGCGGCTCGAACGGGCTGTTCGGGGCAGGTCGCCCCGAATACCCGCTGCCGTGGATCTCGCCTGTGCCGGAGATCGTGCTGGTACTCCTCCTGATCGTATATCTGCTGCTCACCCAGCGCAGCGGCCCTGTGTTGCAGTGGGGCGGCGCGGCCCTGGTCGCGCTGGCGTATTTCGTGCTGCCGCCGCTCGGGGGGCACGATCAGCTTTTCGTGCTCTCGATGGCGATGGGCCTGCTGGCTTTTGTGATGGTGGCCTTTCTGCGGGCGCGCCGCATCGGCAAGACCGGCCAGGTGATCGGCCTGGTGGTCGTCGTGGGCGTGTTCCTGCTGTTCGGCGCGCTGCGGGGCGACCCGCTGGCGGCGAGCATCGACGGAAATGTCGACAAGTACTTCAACATCGAGGATCCGGTCAAGGTGCTGGGTGTCGAGTGGACACCGGTCGCCTTCAAACGCGACGCGCGCCCGTATTACTTCCTGGTGTTGGGCTTCATCGTCCTGACCGTGTTGGGGATGCGGCGCCTGCAAAACTCGCGGCTGGGACGCGCCTGGCTGTACGTCCGCGAGGACCAGCTTGCCGCCGAGGCCATGGGGATCGACACGACGCAGATCAAACTGATCGCCATTGCCCTTGGCTCGGCGTGGGCGGGCGTGGCGGGCGTGCTGTACGCCAGCCGCTTCACCGTCGTCGCGCCGGAGAGCTTCAACTTCCTGCAGTCCGTGATCATGTTCTGCATCGTGGTGCTGGGCGGGAGCGGGTCTATCCCGGGCGTGCTGGTCGGCACGCTGGGCATGGTCGTGCTGCCCGAACTGCTGCGCGATGTCGGCCCCACGTTTCTGTACGAGGGCGCGGGCCCGTTTGTCATCCTGGCGCTGCTCCTGGGCGGGTACCTGTTCGCCGGGCGCGCTCGCGGGCAGGCGGCCGTCGTGGAAGCCGGGCTGATGGCGGCGGCTTTCTTCGCCCCGGCGCTGGCGCTGGGCGAGGCGCCGCTCTACGTGATCGGGCTGTTCATGGTGCTGGTGGCGATCATCGTGCTGCCCATGCTCCGGCGGCGGATCGCGAACCCGCTGCCGTGGCTGGCCGGTGCGCTGGCCATCTACACGATCGTGATGCTCGCGGTCGGGAGCCAGCTTGGGCCGGATGTGGAGCGCGAAGTGACGGCGTTCCGCATCATGGACTGGCGCGACGGCCTGATGGGCATCGCCATGGTCACCATGATGGTGCTGCGTCCGGCGGGGATCATCCCCGAGCGCCGGCAGGGCGTCGTGATGTCGCCGGTGGTCGAAACGACGGACGCGGCTCCGGCGGCTGCGGTCCAGCAGGCAACATGAGGTGACTGGCATGGCCCTACTAAACGTAACCTCACTCAGCAAAGATTTCGGCGGCCTGCGCGCGATCGACTACGTGACGTTCAGCGTATCGCCCGGCGAAATCCTGAGCATTATCGGCCCCAACGGGGCGGGTAAGACGACCATCTTCAACGTGATCACGGGCATCTACCCGGCCACGGAGGGCACCGTGGTCTTCGACGGCCAGCCGATCGTCGAGACGCACGCCCACCAGCGCGACCGCTTCCTGCGCAGTTTTCTCACCGGCCTGGGAAGCTGGATTCCCTACCTGCCGGGCAAACTCCTGGGGATGATGGGTATGTCCCCCATCCTGCGCCCGCACGACGTCGTCGATCACGGCATCGCGCGCACCTTCCAGACGATTCGCTTGTTTCCCCGGCTGACCGTGCTGGAAAACGTCATGTCCGGGCAGCACCACCGCGGGAAGGCGGGCGCGTTTTCGACGCTGCTGCGGCTGCCCGCCGAACGCGCAGAGGAGCGGCACATCACCGAGCAGGCCATGCGCCATCTGGCGTTCGTGGGGCTGGCCGACAAAGCCGACGAACTGGCGCGCAACCTGGCCTATGGCGATCAGCGCCGCCTGGAGATCGCGCGGGCGCTGGCGACCGAGCCGAAGCTGCTCATCCTGGACGAGCCCGCCGCCGGTCTGAACGAAGTCGAGGGCCAGGCGCTGATGGACACGATTCGCCAGATTCGCAGCAGCGGCATCACGATCCTGCTCATCGAGCACGATATGAAGGTCGTGATGAATATCTCCGACCGGATTGTGGTGCTGGACGACGGGCAAAAAATCGCCGAGGGCACCCCTGCCGAGATTCAGCGGGATCCGAAGGTGATCGCGGCCTATCTGGGCGAAGACGAAATCGAGGTGTGATCGCGATGGCCCTGCTCGAACTGCACAATATCAATACGTACTATGGCAACATCCGCACCCTGAAAGACATCTCGTTGAAGGTGGAGGCAGGGCAGGTGGTGACTCTGATCGGCGCGAACGGCGCGGGCAAGACCACCACCTTGCGCACGGTCTCCGGCTTGCTGCGGCCCCGCAGCGGCGAGATCCTGTTCGACGGCCATCCCATCCACCGCATCCCCGCCCACGAGATCGTGTATCTGGGCCTCACCCAGGCCCCCGAGGGGCGGAAGATCTTTCCGACGCTGACCGTTCAGGAGAACCTGAACATGGGGGCGTACTCGCTCGGCAAGGATCGCCAGGCCATCGAGACCAATCGAGCGCGGGTGTACGAGCTGTTTCCCCGGCTGGCCGAGCGCAAAGGACAGTTGGGCGGCACGCTCTCCGGCGGCGAGCAGCAGATGCTGGCGATCGGGCGCGCCCTGATGGCCCGGCCCAAGCTGCTCATGCTCGACGAGCCCTCGCTGGGGCTCGCCCCGCTGCTGGTCCGCGCGATCTTCGAGACGGTCCAGGCGATCAACGAACAGGGCGTGACCGTGCTGCTGGTCGAGCAGAATGCCCGCGCGGCGCTGCGGCTGGCGGACTACGGGTACGTGTTGGAAACGGGGACCATCGCGCTCGAGGGCCCGGCGGCAGAGCTGCTGGACAATGAGCGCGTCCGCCACGCCTACCTGGGCGAAGGGTGAGCGCGGGGACCGTGTCCGGCAAGTGGGTGTGGTATCTCGCCGCTATCGCGGGCACGTTCATCATGGCGACGCTGGGCGCCTTCGTGCGCCAGGTGTCGCCCGGCAACGAGTACGCTATCGCGCTGGGCCGGTTTGGCATCGGGTTTGTGTGCCTGGCCGGCCTGCGCGCGCTGGGCCGGGAGCGCGCTGGCGCGCGGGCGTCCGGAGTCTCGTGGGCCCGCGCGGCGGCGGGCCTTTCCCTGGCCTTGTTTGTGGTCGCCTACTTCAAAGCGGTACAGAGCGGCACGCTGGCGAATGCCGCTTTTCTGCTGTACCTCGGCCCCCTGATCGCCAGCACGCTGGCCGCGCTCTGGCTCGAGGAAGGGTTCGACCGGACGAGCGGCTTGCTGCTGGGCTGCGCGGTGCTGGGTACGGTCTTCATCACGGAGTTCAAGCTGCCCAGCGGCGCCGAGCAGGTCGAAAGCCTGGTCTTCGGCCTGCTGTCGGGCCTGTTCTACGGCCTGTTCCTGCTGTTCAACAATCCTAAGCTCCAGGGCGGCGAGTCCAGCTCGGACAACACGTTCGCCCAGCTGGGCATCGCGTCGCTGGTCATGCTGCCCGTGGTGGCCGCGTCGGGCGCCAGCCTGAGCGGCGCGGACCTGGCCTGGATCGGCGCGGTCGGCGTGCTGCATGGCTTCGTCGCGCTGACGCTGGTGATCGCTGCCCTGCGGTTCCTCAAGACGATCGAATACGGCACGATCTCGTACGGCGAGCCGGTCATCGCCGCGCTGATCGGGGCGCTGGCCTATCACGAGCGGATCTCCGCCCTGCAGTTGATCGGCTGCGCCCTCGTGTTCGCCGCGGGTATCGCGCGCATCGTGATCGCGGCCAACGTGCCGCGCGAAGCGGAGCACGGTACCGGCGGCTAGGCCGCGCTCATCGTTTCCTACGTCACCATTTCAGCAACTCCCCATGCATCACCGCTGCATCTCGACCATGCGAGGGCTGGCGTGCGTCCACACGCCTCCTGCCGCGCTGGGCAGCGGGCAATTTCCGGCAAATGACTCTGGCGATGGAAATGGGACGATCGGTGCGACAGATCAGGGACGCGCGACAGATATGATGAGCGACAGTGAATGGTTCGGATGTCAGGGTCACCGGGTTGTCGACCGCCACACGGGCGGGGCGCCGCCGGTGACCTGCCCGGGAAACAATGGAGAAACGCGATGTCCCGCAAACAGCTCATAGCCCTCTTTCTGTGTAACCTCATGCCTTACGTCGTTGGGAACGGGCTGATCGGCCTCCTGCCCGTGTATGCCCAGGATCTCGGCGCCGACACGGCGGCGATCGGATTCAGCATGGCGATCGGATTTGGCGCGCTGGCAGTTGGCACGTTCGGCAGTGGATGGCTCTCCAGCCGGTTTGGACGCCGCAAGCCGTTTATCACGCTGAGCGCGGTCATCAGCCTGGCCGGCGTGCTGCTGATGGGCCAGGCGCCCAATATCGAGCTGCTGACCGTCTTCTTCAGCGTCGTCTGGCTGATGGCAGGCATCCAGATCGCCATGTCGAACATCCTCGCCGGGCTCTCAGCCAACGTGACACAGCGCGGGCGCATCTTCGGGATCCTGGGGACCGGGCTGGCTGTCGGGCAGTTGGTGGGCGGCCTGACGGCCGGACCGATCGTCGAACACCTGGGTTTCGATGTCCTGTTCGTCCTGTCCGCCTCGACCTATCTGGTGACTTTCGCGGCGTCGCTGGCGTTGCAGGACGCGCCGAGCGGCCCGCTGCACGGTGACAACCGGCGGGGGGCGGCCCCGGCTGGATCGGCTCCGGTGAGCGCGGCTTTCGCTATCCTGCTGGCTGCCAGTGTCCTGGCCTATATTGCCAACTTCGTGACCAATCTGGCGCGCCCGCTGTCGATGTCCGAGCTGGGCTTTGATTCCGCGGCCATCTCGACCGTCGTCGGCATCAGCGGCGTGGTGAATCTGCCCTTGCCGTTCATCTCCGGCTGGCTGTCCGACCGGTTTGGCCGCAAACCGGTGCTGTTCGCCTGCTACCTGGCCGGCGCGGCAGGGATGGGTGTGCTCGTCTTCGCGGGCTCGCTGTGGCACTTCTGGGTATCGCAAATCCTCATCAGCCTGTTGGGATCCAGCATGGCCGTGGGCGCGGCGATGATCACCGATCTGGTGCCGGGGGACGCCTTGAGCGCCAGCCTGTCCAAACACGCCACCACACCCTGGATCGGGGCTGTTGTCGGGTTCACGTTCACCGGTCTGGCGATTCAGTCGCTTGGGATGACCCTGACGCTGGAAATCGGTACGGCGCTGCCTTTCATCGCCGCAGTGCTGGCTATCCTGGCGCGGTCTTCAGCGCGCCCAGCCGTGCCGGTCGCCGGGACGCGCCGCCACCACATTCTGCGGCGCGCGCGGCCCGCTGTCGAAGCTCCCTGCCCGTAACCAGAACAACTCGCGCCGCAGAGCAGCACCCGCGCTGGATCATCGTCGCCAGCCGGGTGCTGGTCGTTGATCCGCAGATCGGGCCGGCAGCGCCGGCAAACGCCGCGGGCTCAGCCTGTATGGTGGCGGAACGACTCGGCCCGTTGCCCTGCGGCGCGTGTCCAGTCCAGGGACGCCACGTCCGGCGGCGCACCTCCATCAGCCCAATCGTCCTCGCCAGGGACGAGTTCGGCCAGCAGCGTTTCGGCGCGCCGCCGGGTGTCGATCTCGCTGGCAGGGTGGCGGGCAGCCAGGACGAGCAGCTCGATGGCCTCTCCGGCAGTCATGGTGTGCCGCAGGTGAGCAGCGCTCCCCACCAGGACGTCCAGCGCTACCGGGGCGAGTTGGTGGCGCAGCGCCAGGGCCAGCGCGTCCGCGTAGTGCTGGCCGGCTTCAGTCCCTCGTTCGCTGCCTGCTGTGGCCAGGATATGTCCCAGGTGCCGCTGCACGGCCGCGATCTCGACCTCGTTCCCGGCGCCCTGCCAGATCGCCAGCGCATCGCGCTGGTAGCGTTCGGCCAGGCTGTAGGAGCCTCGCCCGCATTCCAGAACACCCCATTGGCTGAGGCACCGGGCGATATCCGGCCGGTGATCGGCCGCGCGGGATCGCTCCAGGCCTTCCCGGTACAGCCATTCAGCGGCGGCGGTGTCGCCCTGGGCGCGGCGGATATCGCCCAGCATGACCAGCACGGTGCCCGTGTCGCGCCGCCCGATCTGGCGGTAGAGCGCCATGCTCTGTTCGACGTTTTCCTCGGCGCGCTGGGCGTCGCCCAGCAGCAGCGCCAGCCGGGCCTGTTCGCGCAGTAACTCCGCCCGGCTCAGCAGATCGTTGAGGACGTAGGTGATCTGCAGCGCTTCGTCCAGCCGCCGCTGGGCCTCGGGATAGTCGCCGCGCAGCAGGGCGATCTGGCCCAGGTTGGTGGTGGCATACGTCCGGATGCGGCGCTCGCCCGTCTCCTCGCACACCGCCAGGCACGACTGCAGCGTGCGCTCCGCGTCTTCGAGCTGGCCCCGGTACAAGTGCGAGGCGCCGGTCAGCCGCAGACAGCCGGCCTTCAGCCAGCGGTCGCCCGTCTCTGGGAAGTAGGACAGGCTCTCCTCAGCGTAACCCTGCGCCTCATCGTAGCGGCCTTGCACCACCAGCACGAAGGCGAGCCACGCCAGAGCAAACGACAGCTTCTGGCGATCGGGCGTCTCCGCTCCTCGGAGCCAGGTGATGCCCTGCTGCATGGCCGCCACGCCCGCCTCGAAGTTCCCCTGGCGACCTTGCAGACAGCCCGCACCGGCCATCAGGAAACCGGCCAGCGCGTCGCCGTCGCCGGGTGGATCGGAGTGCGCCGGGGCGCCGGGGGCCAGCGCCTGGAGCGCGTGACGGAAGGCCGCCTCGCCCGCCGCGAGCGCGCCGCGAAACTCGCAAAACAGCCAGTAACACTCGGCCACAGGATCGATCGCGGGCC
>Ga0123332_1004042_pt1 | contig 13091 bp, 9 predicted proteins | sample BioC12SIPDNA_4_FD_89958 | JGI IMG/M metagenome (GOLD analysis project Ga0123332, IMG submission 89958) | Anaerobic biogas reactor microbial communites from Washington, USA - Biogas_R2_A C12 SIP DNA | ecosystem: Engineered > Bioreactor > Anaerobic > Unclassified | place: Washington, USA...
ACGCCTGGCTGGCGACCCGGCTGGCCACCCTCTCCCCCGACGACCGCCGCCTCGTCCTCGCCGTGGTCCCCCTCCTCCGCGCGCTGGCCGAGGACGAGGAGTCGCCCGCGTGACCGAGAAGCTCCGCGCCGGCGCCGGCGACACGTTCCGCTCGCTGCGGATCCGCAACTTCCGCCTGTTCTTCTTCGGCCAGCTCATCTCCCAGACCGGCACGTGGCTGACGATGGTCACGCTGACGCTGCTGGTGCTCGACCTGACCGACTCCGGGGTCGCCATCGGCCTGCTGACGGCCACGATGTTCGGCCCGGTGCTCGTGCTGGGCGCGTGGGCGGGATCGCTCGCGGACCGCAGCGACAAGCACCGACTGCTGATCGTGGCCCAGACCGCCGCCATGGTGCAGTCGCTCATCCTGGCCGCGGTGGTTTTCGCCGGGATCGAGTCGCTCCCGGTGATCTACGGGTTGGCCGCCATGAGCGGGGTGATCACGTCGTTCGACAACCCGGCCCGCCGGGCGTTCGTGGTCGAGATGGTGCCCGAGGCGATGATGCCGAACGCGGTCAGCCTGAACAGCGCCCTGATGACCGGGGCCCGGGTGATCGGTCCCGCCGCCGGCGGCCTCCTGGTGGTGACCGTCGGGTACGGCTGGGCGTTCCTGATCGACGGGCTGAGCTACCTCGCCGTGCTGTACGGCCTCCTCGCGATGGACCGTTCCGAGCTGCGGCCCGCCGAGCTGGTCGCCCGCGGCCGGGGCCAGGTGCGCGAGGGCGTCCGCTACGTCCGCCGCACCCCGGTGCTGGGCGTCCCGCTCGTGATGATGGCGGTGATCGGCACGTTCGCCTTCAACTTCTCGGTGACGATCCCGCTGCTGGTGACCGGCCCCCTCCACTCCGGCGAGGGGATGTTCACGGTCCTGTTCTCGGTCCTGAGCGTCGGGTCGATGGTCGGCGCCCTCTGGACCGCCCGTCGCACCGACGTCACCAACCACCAGATCGTGGTGGCCGCGGTCGCCTTCGGCGGGACGATGATCGCCCTCGCCGCGGTGCCCGCGCTGTGGGCCGCGTTCCCGGTGGCGGTGCTGCTCGGGGCGGCGTCGATCACGTTCATGACGACGTCGACCGCCATCGTGCAGATGCGCGCCGCGCCGGAGCTGCGCGGCCGGGTCCTGGCCCTCCAGTCGGTCGTGTTCCTCGGGAGCACGCCGATCGGTGGACCCATCGTCGGGTGGATCGCCGACGCGTTCGGGGCCCGGGCCGCGGTGCTGCTGGGCGGCGTCGCCTGCCTCGCCGCCGCCGCGTGGGCGCAGCGGGCGCTCGCCGGGCGGTCCGACGAGCCCTCCGTCGAGCCCGCCCTGACCCTCGCCGACTGAACCTCACGAGGTGCCAGGAGGCCGAGCCGACAGGCGAGGCCGACCCAGCAAGCACGGCACCGCAAGTTCCGAGCGCAGCGAGGAATCCGTCTAGCGGCGACGCTCGCTTTCCGCTGACGCTCCTGGCACCTCGTGAGGTTCGTGGCCGAGGTAGGCGGAGGTGAGGTCGTCGAGGTCCACCTGGGAGGCGGGGCCCGACCAGGCGACCCGGCCCAGGTCGACGACGACCACCTCGTCGGCCAGCCGCAGTGCCTCGCGGGCGCGCTCCTCGACGAGGACGAGCGACGTCCCCGCGGCCTTGAGGTCCTCCAGCGCGCGCAGCACGACCTCGGTCGCCATCGGCGACAGGCCGAGCGTCGGCTCGTCGGCGATCACCACCCGCGGCGGGTCGACCAGCGCGCCGACGAGCGCGAGCTGCTGCTGCTCCCCGCCCGACAGCGCGCCCGCGGCCTGGTGCCGCCGCTCCCCCAGCACCGGGAAGCGGTCGTACGCGGCGTCGCGGGCGTCGGCGTCACGGAGGCGCACGGCCAGGTTGTCCTCGACGGTCAGGGCGGGGAACACACCCCGCGCCTCGGGGGCGAGCAGGAGGCCGGCCCGGGCCCGCTCGTGGGGGCCGAGTCGGGTGACGTCGACCCCGGCGAGGAGGACGCGCCCGGCGCGGGTCTCGATCAGCCCAGCCGCGACCCCGGCGAGGGTCGACTTGCCGGCCCCGTTCGCCCCGACGACGCAGACGACCGCGCCCTCGGGTACGACCAGATCGACGCCGTGGAGCACCTCGATCTCGCCGTAGCCGGCGTGCACCCCCTCGAGGGCCAGTGCGGCGGCGGGCACCTCGACGGAGATCGACGCGGCGGCTGGGGGCGGCTGGGCGGCTGAGGTCGACCGGGCGACTGGGGTCGACGGGGCGGCGACGTCCGGCGAGCCGATCGTCGGCGGCGCGGCGCCGGTCCCGGCGGTCGGGACCACGTCGGAGCGGTGGCGGCGTCGCCGGCGCGCGGTGCCGACCTGGGCGAGGACGCCCTCGGGCTCCTGGGCGAGGCCGACGGCGCCGAGCCCGAACAGCAGGGATGCCAGCTCGGACGAGCCCAGCACGTCGCGGAGGCCGTCGGGCAGCGAACCCCAGGGAGCGCCGTCCCAGGTCCCGCCGATGCCGTTCAGCACCGCGGGGACGAGGGCGAAGACGAGCCCGGCGACGACGGCTCCGCCGGGGCGCCTGATCCCGAACGTCACCGCCACGGCCAGCCACACGATCCCGAGGAGGGGCGGGGCGCTCGTGTTGGTGATCGGGCTGGTCACCATGGCGTAGAGGGCGCCTCCGAAGCCGGCGAGGCCCGCCGACGTGGCGAACAGGGTCAGCTTGACCCGGATCGGCGAGACGCCGGACGCCGCGGCGGCGACGTCGGACGACCGGAGGGCGAGCAGGGCGCGGCCGGTCGCCGACGTGCGCATGTTGCCGACGAGGCCGGCGACGACGATCACGAGCACGAGCAGCACGACGAACAGGGTCCGGTCGTCGCCCAGGTCGATCGGGCCGTAGGCGGGTCGGCGGATCGACCAGCCCCGCGACCCGTTGCGGACGCCCTCGAGCTGGAACACGAGGCGGTCGCCGACGAACGCGAGGGCGAGGGTGGCGAGGGCGAGGTGCAGGCCGCCGAACCGCAGCGACGGCAGGGCGACGAGGAGGCCGACGATCAGCGCGGCGACGGCGGCGAGCAGGGCGGCCAACCAGAACACGACCCGGCCGTTGTCCATGACCACCGGCACCGTGCTCGGCCACTGGTGGTTGACGAGCCAGCCGGCGGTGAACCCGCCGACGGTGACGAACGTGGCCTGGGCGAGGTTGATCATCCCGCCGATGCCGGTCACGACGACGAACGACAGGAACACGAGCGCGAGGGCCAGACCGCGGTTGACGATCCCGTTCCAGTAGGGGTCGGCGACGAGGAACACCCAGGCCGCGAGCCCCACCGCGGCGATCGCCCAGGGCATCCGGCGACGCCAGGACGGGAGGTCGGCGAGCGGGTCCGCCGCGGGCGCGGACTCGGCGACCGACCCGGCCCGTCGGCCCTCCCGGGGCAGCAGGAACAGCAGGACGAACAGCCCGATGAACGGGACCGACGTGCGGAAGCCGGAGATGCGGGTGAGTACGTCGGGGGCATAGCCGTTGACGAGGTTCTGCACCACGCCGAGGACGACGCCGCCGACGAAGGCCAGGGGCAGCGACCGGAACCGGGCGAACACGACCGCCGTGAACGACGTGAAGACGATCATGTCGAAGGTCAGGGCGCTGAGGTCGAACAGCGGGGCGATCAGGATGCCGGCGACGCCCGCCAGGCCCGCCGCGAGGATCCACACGATCCGCGAGGACCGGGCGGTGTCGATGCCCCGCAGGCGGGCGAGATCGGGCCGGTCGACGCCGGCGCGGGTCTCCAGGCCGAGCCGGGTGTGGCGCATCAGCCCCCACAGGCCGAGGGCGGCGAGGGCGGCGGCGATCAGCACGGCCACCTGGTCGGACGTGACGACCACCCCGCGGGTGATCGCCCACGACTCCGGCGGCGACGGGCCGAGCCCGGGCGGGGCGATGCCCTGCTCCCCGGCGGCGGTCGGCAGGTCGGCGCCGAAGCCCGCGTTCACGACCTCGATCAGGAGCAGCGCCGCGGCGGGGAGGGCGACGAGCACGCCGATCGTGCCGACGAGTCGGGGCACCTCCGGCGCGCCGGCCAGCCGTCGGAACAGGGCGACGTCGAGGCCCCAGCCCAGCAGCGGCGCGACGACCAGGATCGCCAGGGCCGCCGCCGGCACCAGCGGAAGCCCGAGCCCGCCGTCGGCGCTCGGCTGGTGCAGCACGAAGAAGGCGAGGGCGCTGGTGAAGGCCATGGCGCCGTAACCGAGGTTGAACACGCCGGAGGCCTGGTGGGTCAGCACCAGGCCCGACGCCATGACCGCGTAGAGGCCGCCCGCGACGGCGCCGGCGACGACGAGGCTGAGCAGCTCGATCATCTAGGTGCGTCCGTCAGCAGGGCCTGGTGGCCCGAACGCCGTCAGCCGACCTCGATGTTCTCGCCGCAGACCAGGTTGATCTCGGTGACGAACTCGTCGCCGTCGACGCGGTAGAGCGCCGCGCACGGCACGGAGCGGTCGCGGTTGTCGGGCCAGCTCGAATCCCCGACGACGCCCTCGACCCCGTAGGTGAAGTCGCCGCCGTTGAGCGTGGCGAGGAACGACTCGACCGTCAGGTCCTCGCCGGTCTCCTCCAGCGCCTTCACGAACATGTCGGTCGCCCAGTAGCCGGCCGCCACCGCCAGGTTGAGCGCCTGATCCGGGTTCACCGCGGCGACCGCCTCGAGCATCGCCGCGTTGGCGGGCACGGTCGGATCCATGTCGATCTGGGTGTTGACGTACACGCCGTCGTAGCCGGGCTGGCCGAGCAGCAGCGGGCTGTAGGACGGGGTGATGATCATCCCCTCGTACCCGGAGGCCTGGAGGGCCGCCGCGATCGTCGTGCCCGACAGGGTGGCCTGCAGGTAGATCACGTCGGGCGCCTCGCCGTCGGCGGACGACAGGAGCTGGGAGACGAACGGGCTGGGGTCGCCCAGCGGGTCCGGCGGCGCGGGCAGCGAGGCGTCGGCCGTGACGACCTCGAAGCCCTTGTCCTCGACCGATGCGCTGAGGAGCGTGAGCCCGCCGCGCCCGGAGTCGTTGTCCTCCCCGATGAAGGCGACGGTGCGGTCGGTGTCGCCGAAGTGGGCCTCGAGCACGGTGCCGAGCGCGTTGGACCCGATCTCCAGGGATGGGTTGGTGACGCATCCGGTGATGCCGAAGGCGACCTCGTTCTCGCAGAACGCCGGGTTCACGCCCCACCCGAAGGTCGGGATCCCGTTGTCGACGATGTAGTCACCGCCGCCGAACAGGCCGCTCATCACCGGCAGCAGGGCGAACACCTCCTCCTGCTCGACGAGGCGCTGGGTTATCTCGCGGCCGGTGTTGGCGTCGTTGTCGTCGTTCTCGATGGCGACGACCTCGATCTGGCGTCCGTGCACCCCGCCCGCGTCGTTGACCTCCTTCAGGCGGGCCTCGACGCCGACCCGCGCGTCGCCGAAGTAGAGGTCGTAGACGACGCCGCCGACGCGGATCGCGTCGTCGGTGACGCCACGGGTGGTCCGCTGCTCGGGCCCGCGACCGTCGTCTCCCCCGGTGGCGGGGCCGTCGTCCTTGACGCTGTCGGAGCACGACGCGAGGGCCACGACGAGCGCGGCGCAGGCGGCGAGGGCACGGAGGGAACGGGTTGGCACGGGGGTCGACCTCCAGGGTCAGGCGGAGACGCCCAGGTAGGCGTCGCGAACGGCGGGATCGGCCCGCACCTCGGCGGGCGGGCCGTCGGCGATGACGCGGCCGAGGTCGAGCACGACGATGCGGTCGCAGGTCCCCATCACGAAGGAGACGTCGTGCTCGACGAGCAGCACCGCGGTGCCGCGCCGGGTGCGCTCGTCGTCGACGATCGCCGCGAAGCGGTCGGCCTCGGCCGCCTCCAGGCCCGAGGTCGGCTCGTCGAGGAGCAGCACGGACGGCTCGTCGACCAGCGCCCGGGCCAGCTCGACGAGCCGGGCGGTGCCGATCGGCAGGGCGGAGCAGGAGCGGTCGCGCAGGGCGGTGAGGCCGCAGCGCTCGAGCACCTCCAGCGCGCGCTCGCGCCGGTGGGCCTCGCGGCGTCGTCGGGTCGGCGAGCCGACCAGGTCGGCCAGCACGCCCCCGCCGCCCCCGACCCACTCGGTGGCGACGAGGAGGTTCTCCTCGACGGTCAGCCACCCGAACGTCTGCACCCGCTGGAACGTGCGGCGCAGCCCGGCGCGGGCGATGCGGTGCGGCGACCACCGGGTGACGTCACGGCCGTGGAGGAGGACCCGCCCCGCGTCGGGCGTCCGGACGCCCGACGCCACGTCGAACAGCGTCGTCTTGCCCGCGCCGTTGGCGCCGATCAGGCCACACACCTCGCCGGGGGCGACGGCCAGGCCGGCGTCGTCGAGAGCCGCGACACCGCCGAAGCGGACGCCGATCCCCATCAGCTCGAGGGCGGGTGTGGCCCCGGTCCCTGTCACCTGACGCTCCTCCACGTCGCTCCCCGGTGGGTCGAACCCTAGAACACGTTCTAGGTGGGTGCTCGGGACCGGCGCGTCACGAGACCGGAGGGTCAGGCCGACGGCTCGGCGGGCAGCCCGAGGACCCGCTCGCCGAGGATGTTGCGCTGCACCTCGCCGGTGCCGCCTCCGATGGTGAGCGCCCGGGAGAACAGGTAGCCGAACGCCCACGTCGGGTTCGGGCTGCCGCACGGACCGGCGTGGGCGAGCAGGCCCGCCGTACCGGCCAGGTCCTTGGCGATCGACATGACGTTCTGGCCGTGCTCGTCGGCAAGCACCTTGCGGATCGACGCCTCGGGGCCGGGCGGCTCGCCCTTGATCGCCGCGGTGACGGTGCGGAGACGGATGAGGCGCAGGACCTCGGCCTCGATCCACATCTGGGCGAGCCGCTGGCGCAGGTGCGGATCGTCGACGCCCCCGGCCTCGCGGACGATGTCGAGCAGGTCGCCGGCATCGGGGCCGAGCCCCCACAGCGCACCGCCGGACGACAGCGACACCCGCTCGTTGCCGAGCGTGACCTTGGCCAGCCCCCAGCCCTGGTTCACCTCGCCGATCAGGTGGTCGGCCGGGAGCCGGACCCCGTCGAGGAACACCTCGTTGAACGTCGGGGTCCCGGTCATCTCGACCAGGGGCCGGATCTCGACGCCCGGCGCGTCCATCGGGCACACGAAGTAGGAGATCCCCTGCTGCTTGGGTGCCTCGGGGTCGGTGCGGGCGATCAGGATCCCCCACTTGGAGTGCTGGGCGAGCGACGTCCACACCTTCTGCCCGTCGACGATCCACTCGTCGCCGTCGCGGGTCGCCCGGGTGGTGAGGGCGGCGAGATCGCTGCCCGCGCCCGGCTCGCTGAAGAGCTGGCACCACACCTCCTCGCCGCTCAGCAGCTTCGGCAGCCACCGCGCCTGCTGCTCGGCGGTGCCGGCGTGGAGGATCGTCGGGCCGGCCCAGCCGATGCCGATCTGGTTCGACGGGCGTCGCACCCCCGCCCGCTTCAGCTCCTCGTCGATGACGATCTGCTCGATCGGGTCCGCGTCGAGCCCGTAGGGCCGCGGCCAGTGCGGCGCGACGTACCCCGCGGCGGCCAGCTCGGCGTCGGACGGGGTCGGGTTGGCCGCCAGCCAGTCGCGCACCGCCACGCGGGTCGGGTGATCGTCACCGGGAAGGTCGAAGTCCATCGCCGGTCGACCGTACTCACCGCCGACCCGTGGGTCCGCCCGACCACCCCCTCGCCCCGAAGGTCCGCCACCCCCTTCCGCTCAGGCTTGACCGGCCGGTCAACCGGTCGGGTCGTGCTCTCGTACACTCCGCCCGCACGCGACCGAGGAGAGCGGCCCATGAGCGTCAACGGATGGAACTTCGCCGAGATGTGGGAGGTCATCGCGGAGCAGGTCCCGGACGCCCCGGCCCAGGCCCAGGGCGACCGGCGCTTCACCTGGCGCGAGTTCGACGAGCGGGCCAACGGCGTCGCCCACACGCTGCTGGAGGCGGGCGTCGAGGAGCAGGACAAGGTCGCCCAGTACCTCCACAACTGCCCCGAGTACCTGGAGTCGGTGTACGCGAGCTGGAAGGCCGGGCTGGCACCGGTCAACACCAACTATCGCTACACGGACGACGAGCTGGTCTACCTGTGGGACAACGCCGACGCGGTGGCGGTCGTGTTCCACGGCGCGTTCGTGCCGACCATCGAGCGGATCCGCGACCGGGTCGGCCGGGTGCGCTCCTGGCTGTGGGTCGACGACGGTTCGGGCCCGTGTCCGGACTGGGCGACCCCCTACGAGGGGGTGGCCGCCTCCCATCCCGACCGCGTCGTACCACCGTGGGGCCGCAGCGGCGACCACCTCTACATGCTCTACACGGGCGGCACGACCGGCATGCCCAAGGGCGTGATGTGGCGCCAGGACGACCTGATCCGGAACCTGGTCGGATCCGCGGTCGACCCGACGGTCCGTGAGGGCGAGCCCGACTACGAGACGGTCCGCGCCCGGGTGACCGGCCCCGGCATGGTCGGGCTCCCCGCGTGTCCGCTGATGCACGGCACCGGCTGCTTCACGCAGCTCATCGTGCTGTCCCAGGGCGGTTCGGTCGTGACGCTGGAATCGCGGAGCCTCGACGTGCCCGAGCTGCTCGACACGATCGAGCGAGAGGGCGTCAACCTGATCGCCATCGTCGGCGACGCCTTCGCCAAGCCGATCAACCGGGCGCTCGCCGCCGAGCCCGACCGGTGGGACCTGTCCAGCCTCGTCGCCATCACGTCGTCGGGCGTGATGTTCTCCGAGCCGGTGAAGCAGGAGCTGCTCGGCCGCGTCCCCGGGGCGCTGATCCTCGATGCGTTCAGCTCGTCGGAGGCGGTCGGCATGGGCCAGTCGATCTCCTCGGCCGGCGCCGAGGCCAAGACGGCGAAGTTCAGCGTCGGCGAGAACACCCGGGTGCTCGACGACGACCTACGCGACGTCGAGCCCGGCTCCGGCCAGACGGGCCGAGTGGCGGTCGGCGGCTTCCAGCCGATCGGCTACTACAAGGACCCCGACAAGTCGGCGGCGACGTTCGTCGAGGTCGACGGCCGGCGCTACTCCATCCCCGGCGACTTCGCCCAGGTCGAGGCGGACGGCTCGATCACGCTGCTCGGCCGCGGGTCGGTGTGCATCAACACCGGCGGCGAGAAGGTCTTCCCCGAGGAGGTCGAGGAGGCGCTCAAGCTCCACCCGGCGATCACCGACGCGGTCGCGGTCGGCCTCCCCGACGAGAAGTTCGGCGAGGCGATCACCGCGGTGGTCGAGCTGGCCCCCGACGCCGAGCTCGACGAGGGCGACGTGATCGCCCACGTCAAGGGCCGGCTCGCGGCGTTCAAGGCCCCGAAGCGGGTGCTGCCGATCGACACGATCGGCCGCGCCCCCAACGGCAAGGTCGACTACAAGCGCCTCCGGGCCTGGGCCGGCGACCAGACCGGAGACTGAGCCCCTGCCGGTACCGTCCGCCGAGCCGCGATCGGGTTCGCGACTCGGGCAGACTGTCGGACATGAGCAACCCGCTGCTGTCGCCCGACCGCTTCCAGCCCGAGCGCAGCGGTCCCCCGACCGCCTGGCCCGACGGATCGACCGGGGCCGCGCCCGGCGGCAACGCGGCGGGCCCCACGCCCGGATTCGGCAGCTACGGCGCGCCGGGCACTTTGGGCGGCCCGCAGGGCGGGCACGGGTCCGGCTACGGCGCGGGACCCGGCCCGGAGCTCGGCGACGCGGCGCTCGGAGGCCACAGCCCCGGCTACGGCACGGTCCCGCCGGCGGCCGACAACCTCCCCGGCAGCCCCTGGCCCCCGCCTCCGGCCGGGCCGGGCGCGACCGAGACGCTGCGCCGCGGCGGCGTCGCCAGCGCGACGGCGGTGCTGCTCGCCATCGTCGCCGTCGCCGCCATGTTCGGCTGGCGCCTGGTCACCCTCACCACCGAGACCAGCCGCGAGGTCGTCGACGGTGTCCTCCAGACCGTCGAGCGCACGACGGTCTCGTCGATCCAACCGTGGGCGTTCGCGGGGCCGATCCTCGGCCTCGTCATCGTGATCGTGTGCGCCTTCAAGCCGATGTGGGCCCGTTTCCTCGCTCCCGTGTACGCGGTCGGCCAGGGCATCTTCATGGGCGCGGTGTCCCACGTGTTCGAGGCGTCCTACCCCGGCATCGTCGTGCAGGCGGTCGCCCTGACCTTCGCCGTGTTCCTCGCCATGCTCGGCCTCTACGCGACCGGCCGCATCCGGGTCACCCCCCGGTTCCGGCTCGTGGTGATCGCGGCGACGATCGGCGTGGTGCTCGTCTACGCGGTGTCGATCGTGCTGTCGCTGTTCGGCGTGGACGTGCCCTTCATCCACGACGGCGGCCCGATCGGCATCGCCTTCAGCCTCCTCGTCGTCGGCATCGCCGCGCTCAACCTGGCCCTCGACTTCGACTTCGTCGACCGGGCCGAGCAGGCCGGCGCGCCCAAGGCCCTCGAGTGGTTCGCCGCCCTCGGTCTCGTCGTCACCCTCGTCTGGCTCTACCTCGAGATCCTGCGCCTGCTCGCCAAGATCCGGAACAACTGACCCGGTTTCCGCGGGTCGCCGGCCCGTCGGTAGCGTCCGGGGCGGCCCCGCCGACCCTCCGCGGGGACCCGACGTTGGAGGAGCACGGCTCAAATGGCAGATCTCGGATACGACGGCAAGGTCGCGGTCATCACCGGCGCCGGGGGTGGCCTCGGCCGGTCCCACGCCCTCGAGCTGGCCCGGCGCGGCGCGCTGGTCGTCGTCAACGACCTCGGCGGCTCGGTCGACGGCGAGGGCGGCTCGCACACCGCCGCCCAGCAGGTCGTCGACGAGATCAAGGCCGCCGGCGGCGACGCCGTCCCCAACTACGACTCGGTCGCCACGCCCGAGGGCGGCGCCGCCATCGTCCAGACCGCCCTCGACGCCTTCGGCCGCGTCGACGTCGTGATCAACAACGCCGGCATCCTCCGCGACGCCTCGTTCAAGAACATGGACGCCGAGAAGCTCGAGCCGGTGATCGACGTCCACCTGAAGGGCGCCTTCTACGTCACCCAGGCGGCGTGGAACCACATGCGCGAGCAGAACTACGGCCGCATCGTCAACACCTCGTCGGCCGCCGGCATCTTCGGCAACTTCGGCCAGACCAACTACGGCGCCGCCAAGGCCGGGCTCGTCGGCTTCACCCGGGTGCTCGCCGTCGAGGGCGCCAAGAACAACATCAAGGCCAACGCCATCGCCCCGGTCGCCAAGACCCGCATGACCGAGGAGCTGCTCGGCCCGATGGCCGACAAGATGGCGCCGGAGTACATCACCCCGGTCGTCGCCTGGCTCGCCCACGAGGACGTCCCCGTCACCGGCGAGGTCTACAGCTGCGGCGGCGGCCACGTGGCTCGCATCTTCACCGCGGTGACCCCCGGCTGGACCGGCAAGGACGGTCTGTCGGTCGAGGACGTGCGCGACCACTTCGAGGAGATCCGCGCCGAGGACGGCTACATCGTCCCCGCGAACCTCACCGAGGAGATGATGAAGAGCCTCCAGGCGCTCGGCGGCTGAACCGCTGACCGACGCCGACTTGGGCGCGACCGACCACCGGTCCGGAGGACGGACGCGCCCAGGACCGAGCGGCGACGCCGCGCCGCTGGTCGCCGCGGGGCACCGGGTCGTCGTCGAGGCCGCCCACGAGATCCTCGGCGCCGGCGGCAACGCCTACGACGCGGTCGTCGCCGCCGGCTTCGCCGCGTCGGTCGCCGAACCGGGCCTGACCAGCCTCGCCGGCGGCGGATTCTGCCTCGTGCGGACCGCCGCCGGTGAGGAGGTCCTCTTCGACTTCTTCGTCGACACCCCCGGGCGCGGCGGCCCACCGGCCGCGGAGCCCCGCTTCCACGAGGTCATGGTCGACTTCGGCGCCGCCCTCCAGCCGTTCCACTGCGGGCCGGGCTCGATCGCGGTGCCGGGCGTGCTCGCCGGCTACCTCCACCTCCACCAGCGCCTCGGCCGCATCGACCTGGCGACCGTCGTCGCGCCCGCGGTCCGGCTCGCCGAGCAGGGGGTCGAGCTCCTCCCCCGCCAGGCCGGGATCGTCTCGCTGCTGGAGCCGATCCTGCTGGGCACCGACGCGGGCCGGGCGCTGTTCGCTCCCGGCGGGCGGCTGCTCGGCGCCGGCGACCGGTTCCGGAACCCGGACCTGGCCGGCTTCGTCGCGGGGGTCGGCCGCGGCACCCACCGGTCCTTCGCCGACGATGACCTCGCCGCCGCCCTGCTGTCGGTCACCGCGGACGGTGGGCTGATGACCGCCGCCGACCTCGACGCCTACCGGGTGGTGGAGCGCGAGCCGCTCGCCGTCGACTGGCGCTGCCATCGCGTCCTCACCAACCCGGCGCCGTCGTTCGGCGGCCGCCTGATCGCCGCCGGCCTGGCCCGCCTCGACGAGGTCGACCTCCCGCCGAACGACCCGCGCTGGCCCTCAGCGGTCGTCGAGGCGGCCGCCGACGTCGACCGGCGGCGCGCCGCGATCCTCGCCGACGACCCGGGACGGCCCGGGTCGACCCGGGGCACCACCCACATCAGCGTGTGGGACTCCGAGGGCAACGCGGCGGCGATGACGACGTCGAACGGCGAGTGCTCCGGAGACGTGATCCCGGGCACGGGGATCCTCACCAACAACGTGCTCGGCGAGGACGACCTCCACCCCGACGGGTTCCACGTCGGTCCGTCCGGTCAGCGCGTGGCGTCGATGATGTCGCCCACGATCGCGGTCGACGCCGGGGGTCGGACCGTCCTCGTCGTCGGCAGCGGCGGGTCGAAGCGCATCCGGGCGGCGGTGACCCAGGTGCTCCTCAACGTCCTCGTGCACGGCCACGACCCCCGGACCGCGGTGGACGCGCCGCGCGTCCACTGGGACGTCGACCACGTCGAGGCCGAGCCGGGCCTCCCCGCCGCCGCCCGGACCGCGCTCGCCGAGGTTGGCCCGGTCAACGAGTGGCCCGACACCAACGTCTACTTCGGTGGCGCCCACCTCGTCGTCCCCGGCGTCGGCGCCGCGGGCGACCCCCGCCGCGACGGCTCCCCCTGACCTCGCCCGGGCGAA
>Ga0123332_1004048_pt1 | contig 13078 bp, 6 predicted proteins | sample BioC12SIPDNA_4_FD_89958 | JGI IMG/M metagenome (GOLD analysis project Ga0123332, IMG submission 89958) | Anaerobic biogas reactor microbial communites from Washington, USA - Biogas_R2_A C12 SIP DNA | ecosystem: Engineered > Bioreactor > Anaerobic > Unclassified | place: Washington, USA...
GCATTGTGCCGGCATCGAGCACAGAGCCATAGCAGGACAAAAAAGGCCAGTTATGCGTGGTGCAACCCAGGTCGATTCCCCGGTCAAACATTGTTGAACCACCCTTACTCTGGCCTGGCGACAACCACCGTAGGGCATCGGCAGCCCCGGAAAACCACTGTTGCACAACGACAGCGCCCCACGCCGGAAACCAGACGCATTACCCTCGCACAATGCGGCATCTGGACGCTGTGTAGCTCTGTGCGTGCCGTGCATAGCCTGGCCATGCCAGAGGCCTGGGCAGGAACACCGTGGCGCCGCGCCGCCGCTACCCGGCGCAGGCCACGTTCATCCACAGCACGCCCGATGATCGCTACTATGGTCGTCACGCCGCTTCCACAGCACGTAGCGCAAGCGGTGGACAGCGTTAGCCCGCGGCAACCACCGTGTTTACCGCAAGGTACAGCAGCGGTCGTACCACCGCGCCCCAGCGCGGTCTTGTGCCCCGCATCTCGCACTGGAAACCTCTATACTGTCCCGGTCATCCGCTGCATCCCTAAGACGTTGACAAAAGCGCCCCACCGTGACACGTGCCGTGTAGTGCCCGCTGTGTGCGCCGTGCCGCGCGCCCGGCACGCGGCACGGATGACGCCGGCTGGACGTTGGCGACCGGGAACCGCACGAAGCACAACCGCGTATCTAACCCCGCTTCATACCGGGGAGGCCGCCCAATGAACCACGACGTCGACACCGTTATTCGCCATCTACTGGCTTTGACCGGCGCGGATCCGCGCAAGGCGAAACTCCCCGTCGGAAAACGGAAAGTGCGCGTACATACCCAACGCATTGGCGATGTGCGCCTGATTACCGTCGCCCCAATGCGAGGCACATTGCCCGAAGTGGATGCTACCACGCTCGGTGACGTGTGTGCCGCGACCGGTACGGTGTTGCTGCGCGGCATTGTCCTTGCGCCACCCCGTACCAAAACACTGTGGCTGGCGCTGGAAGGCGCGGGGGCCGTGCCGCTGCTGCCGGCGTCTCCCGCAGTGGAAGCCGCCTTGCGTGATTTGGTAGAGCAGCGGGTCATCATCCAGGGGGCGTGCGTGGCGCAGGGCATTGCGGTGGACACTGTGCAGGCAGTGCAGGAGAACTGAGGAATGCGCGAGGTACGACGACAAGGACGCCGCTTCAGCAGGATACAAACAGGAGAGGACAACGACAGATGAAACGGGTGAGCAACTCAACGGCAGCGGACACTAACGCGGTACAACCTGGTGATGACGACGCGCGCACACTGGAAAACGTTGCTGACGATCACGGAGGAACGTCCCTGGACAACACAAGGGACGTTCTCCAGGCGATCCCATCGGATGCGTCCCTGGCCCCGGCCTTGCCCGCATCGCGGCGCGCATCAGGGCCTGGGCATCCTTGCGCAGGCCGCAGGAAGCGGGGCGCAGAACTCGCGGATCTGCGCCGGTCCCATATCGGCGTTGCAGGCCAGGCCGGTTCCCGCAAGGCGCTGCTGCTGGCACTCTCGCGCCGCGCCGATGCGCGCGTGGATCGTCTCCGACGGTTCGCCACGGGTGGCATTTGCAAGCTTGTCGTAGGCCACGCGGGGGACGTCCTACTGTCGTACGTGTAGTCCGTGCGCACGATGGCCGGCAGCCCGGCGGCATAGGTAGTCTGCAGCGTCTGCCCGGCACAGGTCAAGGCACCGCGATAGGCGTTGCGCGTCCCCCAGGCTGTATTGTTCTGTGCCACCAGGGTCGTGCCATCGGGTGCGTAGGTTTGCACGCGATACGCACAGCCCAGACGTTGGTAATCCAGATGATAGAGGTGTATTTGCCGCGAGAGCCTGACGCTGTCGTAGATGCGCCTATGCAACGAAAACCGTGCCAACTATAGTGATACCGGAAACATCATTGTCAAGCGGCGAAGAAGCGTGCAGATTTGAGGTTACATGGCGCCCCATGCTGATTACTTGCCACTGGTTGATCGCTGACTGCTGGCCACTAAAATGGCGTGATGTTCGGGAATCCGGCTGAGAAACACATTCGCTATTGTAGCGGGCAACTGCGCGGCACACGCATGCAAAAGAGTACGTGCGCGTTCCAGCACGGCTTCGGCGCGCGGGTCGACGTGCGCGACAAGGGCCTGGTAACAATGCCAATGGGCGCGCAGCGGGCGGATGAAGTTTGGCGGCAATGGGTCGCGCTCCAGCTCGGGCAAAGCTTCCGCGAGGGCCGCGCGCGCCTGCTCCGCATCGCCCCGCGCGGCCCAGAGTTGCGCCAGGGTGCTCAACCCCATGACCATTGGTTTCGAGCGGTCGAGGGCATGCTCTGTTGTCGCCCGCGTGATGTAGATTAGTGCCGTGTCTGTGTCGCCTTGTGCCTGGGCGATCAACCCGAGTGTGTATTCGGCCTGGGCCACGCGCATGGGCGCTCCCACCTGTTCAAATCCTGCCAGACTCTCCGCCGCGTATTGGTGCGCCCGGTCGAATTCTCCCCGGTCCAATGCGACCCAGCTCAGCCCCAACACAGCGATGGCTGCGCCCCAACGGTCGTCCGCCTCACGGCACAATGTCACGGCTTCGCTGTAGGCGGCTTCCGCAGCACGGTCATCCCCTAGCTCGTAGGCGATGCTGCCGAGGTTGTTGTAACTCAACCCCTGCGCGCGCCGGTCGCCGATGGCGCGGCGGAGTTCCAGCGCGCGCGCGTAATTGTCTCGCGCCCGGAGATAGTCGCGTTGCCGCTGCGCTACGATGCCCATGATGTTATAAGCGTCCGCCTCGCCGCGCCGGTCGCCCAATTCCTGACACAAAGCCAGACTGTGTTCCAGATGGGCTTGCGCTGTGTTGTAATCCCCCTGATTCCAGGCTACATTCGCCAGTCCTTGCAGCGCATCGGCCAACACCGCTTTGGCTCCGGCGCGCGCGGCAGCGCTGCGCGCCTGTTCATAGAGCGCGCGCGCGGCGGCCGGCGGGCCTTCCTGACGGCGTAGCGCGTACCCCCATTGCCGGAAACCGGCGGCTGCCAGCGCCTCGTCGCCGGCGGCCTGGGCCAACGTGACCGCCCGCTCGGCGGCGGCAGCGGCAGCGGCGTAATCACTGGTGGCTTCGGCATAGTGCGCCTGGCGCAAGGCGATATCCACCTGATGCTGCGGCGTACGCAATGCCGGCGGACCATTCTCCACTAACGCCGCCAGTTCGGTCAGTGCAGCGCGTTGCTCCTCGCGGCGGCTTGCCAGGTCGCACACAGCCTCCAAACCGCTGAGCAGCGCGTAGCGCAATTCAGGTTGATCGGTGAGTTCCAGCCCGCGCTGATAGTAACCGCGCGCCTGTTCCTGCGCATAGGTCTGGCGAGCTTGATCGCCCGCCAGCCGCAGATAATGCACGGCCTGGGCACTTTGTTGCGCCCGGTCGAAATGGTGCGCCAGCAGCGCGACTTCTTCGGGGTGCAACAGCTCCAGTGCGGCAGCGAGGCGAGCGTGGAGCAGACGGCGCAGCGGCGCGGGAACGATCTGGTAGAGCACGCTGCGGATTCTGTCATGGGCCAGTTCCCAGAGGCCACCGACCGGGCGGGCCAGTTGCCGCGACTGCCATTCGGCCAATACTGCGGCCATGGCGTCCGGCGCACATTCACCGGCCTGTGCCAGCAAGGACGGATCGAACGGGCGTCCATACGCTGCGGCCAGCATCAGCAGATACTGGTCGGATTCGCTTAGCCGCTGTACGCGCTGCAAGATCACGTCCTGGATCCGGGTGGGCAGCGCGATGGCATCAGGGATCGCGCCAACGCGTTCCCAACCTGCATCCGTGGCGCGCAAAACGCCCTGCTCGCGCAGCGTTTCTACCAGTTCGATCAGGGCAAACGGATTCCCCTCGCTCTCACGGAAAAGATAGCCGGTCAGCGGTGTGTCGTCTGGGACATCGAGCAGCCGCGAGGTCAGGCAGGCAACATCCGCCACAGAAAGCGGGTCCAGCGCCAGGGTGTGCAGCAGTCCGTCGCGGTTGAAGGTTTGCATCAGGCGGGTAAGGGGATGGTCCAATAAAACTTCGGCAGACCGGTACGTCCCGACGAGCCAACAGGGCATGCCATCAAAATGGCGCACCAGATAGTGCAGCAAATCTAGCGTATCGGTATCAGCCCACTGAAGGTCATCCAGGAAAAGCACCAGAGCCGCGCGCTGCCGGCCATGCAATCCCGCCATATGCGCAGCGACAGCCGCGAAAAGCGCAGTGCGCTCCGTTGGCGTGACATTTGCCGATTCGAACAGGCGAACGAGCGACGCAGCGGTGGAGGTAGCCTGCGCCAGCGTGGGCTGCAATGCCTCGTAGATAGCCTGGAAGGGCAAAACACGGTTAAATTCATAGCAGCGACCGCTGAGGACGTGCGCGCCCTGCCCGGCAATCAGGCGCAACACTTCCTGAACCAGCCTCGTCTTGCCGATGCCAGCGTCACCAGAGACCAGCGTCAACCCGCCCGCGCCGCGCCGGGTGGCTTCCCACTGTGCAAGCAGCCAGGCGTGGCCTGCCTCACGTCCTACAAGTGGGAAACGCACGGTTGCAGTCACAGCCGCGCCAGGGAAGTGCATTTCGTCTGGTGTATCGGCAGTAGTGGCAAGGATACGGTGGTAAAGCGCCTCGGTTTCGGCAGTCGGAGCGACGCCCAACTCTTCAACCAGCATCCGGCGGCACTGCTCGTACTGCTTGAGCGCCGCACTGCGCTGCCCTGCCAACGCCAGGAGCAGCATTTTGTGACGGTGTGCTTCCTCGCGCCAAGGATCGAGAGCCAGCAGGCGTTCGGTATGCTGCAATCCGGCCTCGATTTCCCCACGCTGCGTGGTGTGCGCAATCAGGGTGTGCAGGATAGAAGCCGCCTTCTGCCGCCAGCGCTCGCGTTCTACCACCAGCCACGTCTCGAACTCTGGACAGTCGTCGAGGTACATCCCGGCCATGAAGTCGTCGCGGTAGAGGGCGACGGCCTTGGCCAGGGCAGTTCTGTCAGCGGGCGGCTGAGTCAACGTGACGAAGGCGGTCACGTCCAGCCAGCAGACGGCGGCGTTGAACGTCACCGTCTCGCGGTCGGCAACCACACAGCCGGGAAGCAGGGCATTGAGGTTGTTGAGCACGCGGCTGAGATTGCCGCGCCCGCGCGCTTCGGACTTGTCAGGCCAAAACAGGTCGGCCAGATGAACGCGGGTCTGCGGGCGGCCCTGTGCCGCCAGATAACACAGCAGCGCCAGCGCCCGACGTGACTCGAAACCGCGAACAATTTCTCCGGCGCGCTCCACGCGCACGGGTCCAAGCAACGTTATACGATAATCAATATCCATTTCCAACAGTCTTTGCGAAGGATTTGCGAAGAGTCTTCATGTATAAAATAGCATAGTCGTGCAAAGTCACAAGTGCAAGTCTGGAGATTCCCTGTGTCCGAGGAACCGCAATACTATCAAGCGTACCTGTTGCGCTGCTGGCAAGAGTCGCCCGCACAGCCCGGCGATCCGCCAACGGGCTGGCGTTTTGCGTTAGAGAAGGTGGCGCGGGAGCCGGAGCGTCGGGGATTTAGTTCGTTGGAAGCGCTTTTCGCGTATCTGCGCGAAGTGCTGGAAATCAACATAGTCACTTCAGGAGGTTAAATGATGAACAAGATAGTGCGCTTTTGGCTTTTGGCGGCGTTAGCGTTTACGTTCTTCGTCCCGCAGCCCGCGCGGGCGGCGGCAGCGGATTATGATTTCGGCGTGTCGTTGGGGACCTACAGCGACATCAGCGGCGAGGCGGGTTACACGGTCAGCACGGCGGCGGGCGACGACGGCGCAGAGAACATCACGCTGCCGTTCACCTTCAATTACGACACCGTGGACTACATCACCGGGCGCATCAGCGTCAACGGCTGGCTGGAGATGGGGCAAACGTATACAGGCGGCGGCTACACCAATGCCCTGGATTCCACCGAAGCGAAGCCGTTGCTGGCCCCGCTATGGGATGACCTGCTCGATGATGCCAGCAGCGAAATCGGCTATGTGACACTCGGCAGCGCGCCGAACCGAGTCTTTGTGGTCCAATGGAAGAATGTATTGTGGCCGGTGGGGGAGGGAAGAACCCCCCAGAACTTCCAGGTACGGCTGTACGAAACCACTAACGTCATTGAGTTTGTCTATGGCGCGATGAACGCGCCCGGCAGCGCACCTTCGGCCTCTATCGGCATCAACGATGCCACCGGCGGCAGCGGGCATTTTCTTAGCGTGACGCCCGCCGCCGGTACCGCCGATACCGTCAGCAGCACGACGGCGAACAACAGCATCACCTCGGCGGCGCACCTGACCAGCGGCAAAACGTATACCTTTACGCCGCTCGACCCCAACGCACCGCCTTCCTGTGCCGTCAACGTCGGCCCGGCGGACGGCGCGACGGATGTGGTGCTCAACACAGCACTGAACTGGCGCTCCGGCGGCGGCGTAGTCACGGGCTACCGACTCCACTTCGGCACGGACAACCCGCCCACGAACATCGTCAACGGGACGGATTTGGGCAATGTGACCACTTACAACCCGGCCGGCAGTCTGACGGTTCGCACGACCTACTACTGGCAAGTCGTCTCGTACAACACCAACGGCGACGCGCCGGACTGCGCCGTGTGGTCGTTCACCACTGGCGCATCTGTTGCCACCGACCTGCTCAACGAGAGTTTCACCGGCGCGACATTCCCGCCTAGCGGGTGGGCAGTCTCCAGCGACGGCGTGTGCGCCTGGAGCCGGGTGACAGACGGAACCTACCCCACGCAAGCGCCCTATTCCCCACCGTCCGAGGCGAAATTCAACTCGTATGACTGTAGCACTGGCAATTTCAAACAACTGATTTCCCCAGTGCTGGATTTTAGCACGCAAGGGAACTATAGCCTGTCCTTCTGGATGTATCACGACACGCTATATGCGGGTAACTTCCCCGATCGCTTGCAAGTGCAGGTCAGCCTGGATGGGGGCAGCACCTTTGCGGATGTTGGCGCTGAAATCTCGCGCTACACAGGCCTGGACGAGTGGAGACACCACGAGATTGACCTTTCGGCCTACGCCGGCGAATCTGCGGTGAACGTGGTCATTAGGGGCATTTCCGGTTATGGGAGCAACATGTTCGTGGACGACGTACAGGTGATCGCCAACCTTCCCGTGGATGTCCCCAATTGCGCCGCGCCGGTCTCGCCGGCGGATGGGGCCAGCGGCGTGCCAGTCGTCGCGGGGCTGAATTGGGCCGACGGCGGGGGCATCCCGGCCGGCTACAAAATCTCCTTCGGCACGGACAATCCCCCCACCAACATTGCTGACAGCACTGACCTGGGCAGAGTGACCACTTATGCCCCATCCGCGCTGCTGGCCGGCAACACACCCCACTACTGGCAAATCGTTCCCTACAACAGTTTCGGCGACGCCGAAGCCTGCCCGGTGTGGTCGTTCACCACCGGGGCTGCGCCGCTCGCCGCCTTCCCCTACGTCGAGGGCTTCGAAGGCGGCGCGGGCGGCTGGACGAGCGGCGGCGGCAATAGTTCCTGGGAACTGGGGACGCCCGCGGGCGCAGTGATTATCGGCGCGTCCACCGGCGACACCGCCTGGGCGACCAACCTGGACGGCGACTACAACAACGAGGAGCAATCCTACGTTCTCAGCCCGTTCTTCGATTTCTCCGGGCTGGATTTCCCCTACGTCAAATTCGACCTGTGGTGGGATGCAGAAACCTCCTACGATGGCGCGCAGTTGCAGGCCAGCGCCGATGGCGGCGCAACCTGGCAAGTCGTTGGCGCGCAGGGGGATGGGTTTAACTGGTACAACGAAGTCCCGGATGGATTGGGCGTGAACGCCGACGGTTGGAGCGGCGATATAGAAAGCGACGAGGGTTTTGGCGGCTATTCTGCTGCCTATGGTTGGCGCACGACTATGCACGACCTGTCCGATTTAGCTAATGAACCGAGTGTGCGTTTTCGCTTCTTCTTCGGCGCTAATGATGATGTGACCTACGACGGCTTTGCCTTCGACAACTTTGAGATTCGCTCCGGTTGCGCCTGGACGGGCGCTGTAGATGCGGATTGGCATACCGCCGGCAACTGGGATTGCAGCCACGTCCCCGGCGCAGAGGAAATCGTCATGCTGCCGTATGATGATAGCGTCGCCGTTCCGCTGATTTCAGAGGATGCGGCAGCAGCAGCCGTGGGCGTGGACTACGACCTCATCCTGGACGGCGGCAACCTGACCGCGCGTTACGTCTACGAGTACGGCCTCGTCTACATTGCCGAGGGTTATGAGGTCAATCTTATCGGCTCCGGCAACGCCTGGGAAGCCACCTGGGAGACGATGGACTACTGGGACGACCAGTGGAGCGCAACAACGAATGGCCGGGTGCGCTTCAGCGGGCCGGGGATGCAGCGTATCGTCCACGACTATGATGGCGATTACTTCACAACGGAAGATTATGCGCAGTTCTACAACGTGGTCATCGAGAACGGCGCGCAAGTGCAGTCGGCCAGTAATCTACAGGTCGCCAACGACCTCACCGTGAACCAGGGCAGCGCGTTGGATATGGGCGCGTTCGAGTTGCTGGTGGGCGGCGTGCTGACCAACAACGGCACACTGCGCCAGCAACAGAATGTGAACGGCGCTCCTGTCACTTTCTTTGGCGTCGGCGGCTACGGCGGATTAGCGCTTGATCCCGGCTCGCAAGACCTGGGCTGGACGACAACACAGATCCACGGCAATCAGGATTGCACCACCGTCCCCGGTGAGACACTCAAACGCTGCTTCAACATCACGCCGGGCAACGCGCCGGGCAGCGGCGTGGCGTTCACCTTCTACTTCACCGCCGCCGATCTGCCCGTTGGACATACGTGCAGCGCCGTAGAGCTATATCACTGGGACGGCGCGTGGAGCAGCGCGCTCACCCGCGATTCGACGTATGAGACGGCGGGCCGTCAGTGTACGACCGAGCCATACTCCATCCGCGTCACCGGCGTGAGCGACTTCTCGCCCTTCGTGTTGACCGGCAGTGGCGAGGCACCGACTGCGGTAAGTGTGCAGCGACTCCATGCCGTGCCCGGCTTTGTGGCTGTGTCCGGGCTCGTGTTGGGCGTGCTGGCGGTCTATGGGACAAACCGGCTCCGCAAAACGGCGCTGCGGAAACGTAGAAAACATTCGTCAGTGGCGCCAGACTTCGAAAACTGGATTTAATCAAGATACAAGCAAAGGAGATGACGATGAAAACTTACCGAAAATGGTTACTGGCTTTGATTGCGGGAGTGATAGTGCTGAGCATGGTGTTGTTGACCTGGCACTTGACCCATGCGGCGATGTTGTACGTCAGCAGTCTGGCCGACACCACGGCCAACGACGGCTACTGCACGCTGCGTGAGGCGCTCATCAACGCCAACGACAACGCGGCCACCTGGCCCGACTGCGCCGCCGGCAACGGCGCGGATACCATCTATCTCACCAATCTGAGTGGGCAACTGCTACTGCTTTCCGACTTGCCGTCGATTACCGACACCGATGGTCTGACGCTACAAGGCCCCGGCGCGGCGCAGCTTACCCTCAGCGGTGGTGGGCTATATCGCATTTTCAACGTGGAAAATGGTGCGCCTTTGACGGTGCGGCATATCACACTGGCGCGCGCCAGCAGCACTTCTACCGGCAGCGCGATCCGCGCGGCGAATGGCAGTGCGATTGAGGTGTGGAGCAGCGCCATTCTCACCAGCACGAACAGCGCCATCAACATCGAGGGCGGCAGCCTGAAAGCGATTGATAGTGTCTTCCAGGGCAATACCACCACGGGCGCGGGCGGCGGGATTCGCGCCGTCGCCAATCCTGCGGTAACGCCGTCCGCACCGACGGTGCTCGTGGACGTTTCCACGTTCACCGTCAACAGTGCGGGCGGCGGCCACGCGCTGCACCAGGCCAGCGGTGTGCTCACGCTGAATAACAGCCGCTTTGAGCACAACGGGACAACGACTGCGGAAGGGTATGGCACGGTGGAGTACAGCGGGGATATGGCAATTACCGTCACCGGCTGTGAATTCGTGGACAACCAGACCCGACAGGGCGGCGCGCTGCACGATGCCGGGGGGAGTGGCGTGGTCCGCATTGAAAACAGCCAGTTCACCGGCAACGTGGCCGGCTATGCGGCGGGCGCCATCCGCAGCGGCGGCGGGCGCGCCCTCGACATCCGCCATAGCCTGTTCGTCGAAAATGCGGCGCTGAGCGACAATGGCGGCGTAATCTACAGCTATGCACCCATCACGATTACGGCCAGCGCCTTCTATAGCAACACGGCTGCCCAACTAGGCGGCGTTATTATGACGCAAAACGACGCGACCGGCCCGATTACGATTTTCGACAGTCTGTTCCAGGGCAATCACGCCACGCACTCCGGCGGCGCGATCTGGTTCGGGCGCGGTCTGTATGTGACGAACAGCACCTTTTACACCAATACGGCGGATTACGCTGGCGGCGCACTGGGTTCTTACGAGGGCTGGGCCGAAATCAACAACAGCACCTTCGATCACAACGGCGCCAACAACGGCGCAGCCTTGTATTTCAGTAACGGCTGGGCGCCGCCGATCACGTTGCGCAATACCATCGTCGCCAACCCGTTATGGGGCAACAACTGTTATGCCTATACCGGCGCGTATACCGATGGCGGCTACAACCTGCAATATCCCGGGACCAGTTGCAATCCGGCGATACCGGAAGTAGCTCCGTTATTGGACCCTGCCGGGCCGCGCAGGAACGGCGGCCCCACAGCTTCCATTGCGTTGCAATCCGGCAGCCCGGCCATTGACCGCGCGCCGGCCGGCGGCGGCTTCTACTGCCCGACGACCGACCAGCGCGGCGCGGCGCGTCCGGTAGATGGCGATGGTGTCGGCACAGCGGATTGCGATAGCGGCGCCTTCGAATACGACAGCATCCCGCCCACGCCTACTTCACCGCCCCTCCCCACCGCCACCCCCGCGCCGACGGCCACACCGCTGCCGGTCCCGGTGTTGGCGTTCAGCAAGACGGCAGAGGACTTGAACGGGGCGCCGTTATTGCCCGGCGATACCATCCGCTATACGTTGCACGTCACCAACAGCTTCGCATACTCGGCGACCGGCGTGACCCTCAGCGACAGTGTCCCCACCTATACCACGTATGTCGCGGATTCTGACGTACCCGAAGCCGACGCCGATAGCGACCCGCTGGTGTGGAACGACCGCGACATTCTGCCGGGGGCATGGACATTTACCTTTGACGTGCTGGTCAACGCACACACCGGCGGGCGCGTGATCCAGAATGTAGCGTGTCTCACGCAGCCAGGCGTCCCTGAGCACTGCACGCCCTGGGTGACGCCGCCCGGCGAGAACGGCGGCGTAGTGCAACCGCAACTTCAAATGCACAAGACGGCGTTGGATGTGAACGGCGCGCCGCTGTTGCCCGGCGACGTGATCCGTTACACGGTGGTCGTCACCAACCCGCATACCGTAGACGTGAACAATGTTGTCATCAGCGACACACTCCCGACGCACACGGCCTACGTGATCGGTTCGGCCACGCCTGCTGCCGATGTGGATAGCAATCCGCTGGTATGGAGCTCCCAGAACTTCACGGCCGGCGCGTCGCGCACCTACCAGTTCGATGCGCGCGTGGATGCGACGGCGGGCGGGCAAACCATCGCCAACGCGGCGTGTTTCGTCCAGCCCCATATCCCGCAGATGTGTACCGCGCCGGTGACGCCGCCGGGCGAAGGCGGGGGGACGGTGCTGCCCGTGCTGCTCTTTGGTAAGACCGCGCGCGACGTGAACGGCGGGTCGCTGGTAGAAGGCGACGTCATCCGTTACACGCTTATGGTCACCAACCCCCACAGCGTTGCTGTCTCCGGCGTCGTCATCAGTGACGTGATTCCCGCGCACACCACCTACGTCGCGGATTCTGACGCACCCGAAGCCGACGCCGATAGCGACCCGTTGGTGTGGTCAGGGCAAGTGTTTGATCCGGGCAGTCTGCAACCGGTGGTGAAGACCTATACCTTTGAGGTCACAGTAGACGCCGGGGCGCTGGGGCAGTTTATCCATAACAGCGCCTGCCTGACTCAACCGGATAGGCCGCAGACCTGTACCGCGCCAATTGCCCCGCCGGGGGGCGGCCAGGTGAAAACACTTGTTTACCTGCCGCTGGTCCTCAATACTTACCCGGCCATACCATAAGCCGCTTCCGAGCCGTAGGGAGCCTCTATTGCCAGACAGCGAGTAACAAGAAGTATCAATAACCATCTGCCCATAGAGCGGGGGAACACAACTTCCTCCGCTCTTTTTTCAACAGCGAATTGCGTCGCTTATCCCTCTCTTGCTTTGAGCCCTCAGTTCTATATATTTTGACTCTTTTAGTCCTTCATCAGCAATGACAATCCTCTTGTGCAAAAAGGTCAGCAAAAAACGCCATTAGCGGCACGGGAAATATCCGGCACTGAGCGACGAAAAATCCGGCAGCGAGTGACGAAAAATTCGTAACTCGCCGACGAATCATTTTGCCTCTTTGCGCTTAGTATTGTGACTGTTGCTCTGATGATGAATGTGAAACACAACAATCACACTTATACGAGCGGCGAAGTTCGCATATGGCTGGCAATGCATACTCCAACACCGCTCTCAACCAGAGCATTGCCATCGACGCGATGCAAGCGGTGCAGGAGGACTGAGGGATGCATAGGATGCAACAAGGAAAAGTACAACGACGGCGACACGGTGGATGGGCGCGAGACGGCCCGCTGGGATAGCCCCGGTCCTCCCGTGGCTTCCTGAAGCGCGAGCGCAACGTGACGTGCGGCGGTGCTCAATTCTAGGCGACAACCACCACTGCACTTTGCACGAACAACGTACTTGAAATCACTATATCCAGTGTGATATACTAGAAGTATACAGAGTGCGTACGTTGCGCTCAAAAAGGTCTGGGGCTAAACGCTCCGAACCGCAGGAAGCCTTCAAGCCTGCGGCGCTCCAAGCGGTGCAAGAACACCGTCAGGAGAATGAAAGGGGAGGACTCGGGAGTAATCCTGGGTCCTCCCCTTTTGTGTTGCCTGGCACGCGAC
>Ga0123332_1004049_pt1 | contig 13077 bp, 11 predicted proteins | sample BioC12SIPDNA_4_FD_89958 | JGI IMG/M metagenome (GOLD analysis project Ga0123332, IMG submission 89958) | Anaerobic biogas reactor microbial communites from Washington, USA - Biogas_R2_A C12 SIP DNA | ecosystem: Engineered > Bioreactor > Anaerobic > Unclassified | place: Washington, USA...
AGGGGATGACGTCACCGACCGTGGCATCCTGGGCCCACGGGCCGGCCAGGCCCTCGGTGCCGTGGGTGACGAAGTCGACCTCGATGTCCCCCGAGGTCGTGTCCACCCGGCGCAGCGTGTACGTCCTGGTCACCGGGTGAAGATTGCGCGGCAGGGTCTCCCGGATCTCCGGCAGGTCGTACGGCCAGGAGTAGTCGGCCTCCTCCGGCACGAACAGCAGCTTGATGTAGTGGTCCGTGTGCGGCAGGTCGCGGCCCTTGAGACCGGGGGCGCTGAAGGTCAGTCGGATGAGGTCCGGGGAGAGCTGGACCTTGTCGGTGACCCGGGCCTCGAGGGCACGACGGACGGGCTTCGCGGGGTTGTTCATGTAGGCAACCCTAACTTATCGCTCAGATCGTGGTGTTCGGCGGGGTGGCAGGTTCTATTTCGGACCGGCTCGCCCGGGTGGAAGGCACTTATCTGTCCACTGTGCCGCTCCCGGCCCCGGTTTTCCGGCCAACCTCGACAGAAAAGTGCCTTTGTTGATCTGTCACCGCTCCCGGTTGCCTCCCGGGGTGCTCCAATTCGGGATCACCCGCCCTGTCGACGGCGTGATCCCGAACCCTGGGGCCCTGGGGCCCTGGGGTAAGGACTACCGACGCCCGGCCTCGAAGGCACCGCCGACGCGGTAGAGGCGGTCGTCGGCGAACGCCGGGGCCATGATCTGCAGGCCGACGGGCAGCTCGGTGTCGGAGGCGACACCGGCCGGGACGGACATGCCGCACAGGCCCGCGAGGTTGAGCGGGAGGGTGCACAGGTCGAAGTTGTACATCTCCAGCGGGTCGGAGGTCTTCTCCCCGAGCTTGAACGCGGTGGTCGGGGTGGTCGGGGTGACCAGGACGTCAGCCTTCTCGAATGCGGCGGTGAAGTCGCGGGCGATGAGGGTGCGCACGCGCTGGGCCTGCAGGTAGTAGGCGTCGTAGTAGCCGACCGACAGGGCGTAGGTGCCGATGAGGATGCGGCGCTTGACCTCCGGGCCGAAGCCTTCTGCGCGGGACAGCGACATGACGTCCTCAGCGGAGTGGGAGCCGTCGTCGCCGGCGCGCAGGCCGTAACGCATGCCGTCGAATCGGGCGAGGTTGGAGGAGACCTCACAGGGCATGATGAGGTAGTAGGCGGCGAGGGCGTCGTCGAAGTGGGGGCAGTCGACCTCGACAAGCTCGGCACCCTGGTTGACCAGCTGTTCGAGGGAGGCGTGGTAGTTGTCCATGACGCCGGGCTGCCAGCCGTCGCGATCGAACTGCTTGACCACGCCGACCTTGACGCCGGACAGGTCGCCCGTGGCGCCGTCGCGGGCGGCGGCGACGACTGGGGCGACCTCACGGTCGACGCTGGTGGCGTCGAAGGAGTCGTGTCCGGCGATGATCTCGTGCAGGAGGGCGGTGTCGAGGACGGTGCGGGCGGTGGGCCCGGCCTGGTCCAGGGAGGAGGCGGCGGCGATGAGTCCGTAGCGGGAGACGGTGCCGTAGGTCGGCTTGACGCCCACGGTGTTGGTCAGCGCGGCGGGCTGGCGGATGGAGCCGCCGGTGTCGGTGCCGATGGCCAGCGGAGCCTGCCCGGCGGCGAGTGCCGCCGAGGAACCGCCGCCGGAGCCGCCCGGGGTGCGGTCGAGGTCGTAGGGGTTGCGGGTGACGCCGTAGGCGGAGTTCTCCGTGGAGGAGCCCATGGCGAATTCGTCGAGGTTGGTCTTGCCCAGGATGGGGATGCCGGCCTCGCGGAGCTTGCGGGTGACGGTGGAGTCGTAGGGGCTCATCCAGCCCTCGAGCATCTTCGACGCGGCGGTCGTCGGGGCGTCGGTGGTGGTGAGCAGGTCCTTGAGCGCCAGGGGCACACCGGCCAGGGCGGAGGCGGGGGCCTCGCCCTGGTCCAGGGACGCGTCGACGGCGTCGGCGGCGGCCAGGGCCTCGTCGGCACCGACGTGGAGGAAGGCGTTGATCGTCTCGTCGGTCTCGGCGATGCGGTCGAGGTGCGCCTGGGTGACCTCCCGGGAGGTGATCTCACGGGAGTGGATCTTCTCGGCCAGCTCGGCGGCGGTGAGCGAGGTCAGTCCGGTCTCGGGGACGGTGTAGGTGGTCATGGTTACTGCTCCTCCCCGAGGATCTGCGGGACGACGAAGCGGTCGTCCTCGACGGCCGGGGCCTGGTCGAGGGCCTGCTCGGCGGTGAGGGTGGGGACGACGACGTCCTCACGCATGGACGTGGTGATCGAGTGCGGGTGGCTCATCGGCTCAACGCCGTCGGCGTCGACCTGCTGCACGGCGGAGACATTGGCGACGATCTCGTCGATCTGGCCGGCGAACTTCTTCAGTTCGTCGTCGCTGAGCGCAAGGCGGGACAGCTTCGCGAGGTGGGCGACCTCGTCACGCGAAATTTCGGACACTGCGGGCTCAATCCTTTACACGTCTACGAATGAACTCGTCCCATGCTACTGCAGGGGCCGGAAGCGGAGATTGTGAGGGTTTGCCCTCGAGTTCGCACACATGACCGTAAGCGTTGCCTATGATGAAGGCAGCGTCAGCAGTGTTATACCGGGTTCCCCGGGTACCACCCCCGCACGATCACGAGCTCCACTGAAAGGGAGTCTTCCTCACCATGTCGTTTCTCATCCGCGTCCTGCTCCCCGATGTCCCGGGAAGCCTGGGACAACTCGCGGAGGCCATCGGATACGCCGGCGGAAACATCCAGTCGGTCGACATCGTGGAGGTGTTCCCCGACGGCACGGTGATGGATGACATCGTCGTCGGCCTGCCCAACACGGTCATGGCGGACACGCTCATCACCGCCGCGAACTCCATCGAGGGCGTGGAGGTCGACTCGATCCGCCCCTTCTCCGGTCGGGTGGACCGCCGCGGCCAGATCGAGATGCTGGCCAAGGTCGCCGCGTTCTCCCGCACCATCCCCCGCGCCATGGAGGAGCTGGTCACCGTCACCCCGCAGTCCATGACCGCGTCGTGGGCCATCGTGCTTGACGACGCCGTGGACTCCCCCATCACCCGCGTCGCCGCGTCCCTGGCGGCGCCGGAGGATGACGGCTCCAGCCCGGTGAGCATCGACGTCGCCCAGGCCCGCATGCTCAACGCGGAGGCCGAGGACTGGGTCCCGGAATCGTGGGGGCTGCTCGACTCCTCCCTGGCTGCCACTCCCCTGGTCGGCACCGGCATGGTCCTCGTTGTCGGGCGTACCGGCGGCCCGGACTTCCTCGCCAGCGAAGTCCAGCATCTCGGCCACATCGGCCGCATCGTCGGCGCGATCCTCAGTTGAGCCACTTGCCCGGGATCCCCGGCAGTCAGCGACTGCTCCGCTTCTCCGCCTGGTTCCAGGCCGCGATGTTCGGCCTGTTCGTCCTGCTGGGATTCCTCGTCCCGCACCACTCGCTGATCATCACCGCGTGGATGGCCACCCTCGGCGCCTTGCTCGCCGCCGTCCTGCTCATCCCCCATCTCAGGCGCGATCGCTGGCGCAGTCTCCTCGGGCTGCTGGCCAGCCTTCTCTGTTTCGTGGGCTGGGGTTCCTGGATCGTCGCGTGGTGGCAGTACGGCACCCTCGACGGACCGATCATCAACATCACCTGGTTCCTGGCCGTCGTCGGTGTCATCCTCCATGTCAGCGCAGCCAGAAAGGCCGCCCGCGACACTCCCCGGGAAAGCCGACCGTGACCCCGCGGTTCGCACTGGGTGCCTCGGCTCTCCTCCACGGCCTGATGTTCTGGATCGTGTTCGAGGACTACCGCTCCTTCGATCTGTTGCCGATCGCCGCGGGAATCGGGGTCGCGGCCGGACTCCTCGCCGTCGGGTTCGTCGTCATACGACGTCGTGATCTGCGGGTGGGTGCGCTCGTCACGGCGCTGACGGCCGGGGTCTCGCGCTGGTCGAGTGGGGCAACTGCCTGTGGTTCGTGGCCACGACGACGACCTGGGAGACCCGTCTACCGGACCCTGTGGCGGTGTTCTTCCCGGCACTTGCGCCCATCATCTTTCTCGTGGCGGCGCTCATTCCCGGCCCGCCGCACCGGGCGTGATGTCGGTGCTCCGGGCCGGGTCTCCTGTCCGTACTCGCTGAGCGTCTAACCACCCAGGACGATGCCCTCCCGTCTCGGGTCGGCTCCTCCGATGATGCCGTCCTCGGTGACCACGAGTGCCGAAAGACCACTGGACTGGTCCTCGGTGTCCACGGTGTGGCCGAGGTCCTCCAGCCCGGAGACGAGGGAGTCACTGTCGGACATGAGGGGGTGTTCGCCGCCGATGGTGGTGTCCTCGGTGTTGCGGGCGCCGAAGTTGGGGGCGGAGACCGCCTGCTGGGGGTTCATGTCCCAGTCGACGATGTTGAGCAGGGTCTTCACCACGTACTGGATGATCAGGGAGCCGCCCGGGGAGCCGAGCACCATGCGCAGGTCGCCGGGAGCATCGCCGTCGGCACGGTCGAAGACGAGCATGGGCGACATGGAGGAGCGGGGGCGTTTGGCGGCCTCGACGCGGTTGGCCACGGGCTCGCCGTCCTCGCCGACGGGCTCGGCGGAGAAGTCGGTGAGCTGGTTGTTGAGCAGGAAGCCGTTGGTCATGTGGAAGGAGCCGAAGCCGGCCTCGATGCTGGTGGTGGCGGAGGCGGCGTTGCCCTGGGCGTCGATGACGCTGATGTGGGTCGTGCCCTGTTCAGGCAGATCGGCGCCGCGGGCCATGGCGGGGACGAGTTCGCCGGGCTCGGCGACACCCATGGAGGCGTTCTCGTCGATGAGTCCGGCGCGCTCACCGATGTAGCCGTCGGTGAGGAAGGCGCCGACGCCGCCGGGGATCTCGGTGAAGGCGGGGTCGGCGATGTAGGCGTCGCGGTCGGCGTAGGCCAGTCGTTCGGCCTCGGAGACGAGGTGCACGGCCGCCGGGGTGGGCAGTGCGCCGTCGGGCCCGGCTTCGCCGGGGGCGTGCTGGGCGAGCTCGAAGCCGTCGAGCAGGCGCAGGGTCTCCAGGACGGCGACACCGCCGGAGGAGGACGGGGGCATGCCGCACACGACGGTCTCGCGGTAGGGCGCGCACAGCACCTCATGCTCGATCGGGGTGTAGCCGGCGAGGTCGGCGGTGGTCAAGAGCGAGGGGGTCATGCCGTCGTCGTCACGCGTGGCCGCCTCGACGATGGACTGGGCCAGCTCCCCGGTGTAGAGGGCGTCGGGCCCGTCTGTCGCGAGCGTGTCGACGACCGCGGCATACTCCGGGTTCTGCAGCACCGTCCCGGCCGGCTTCGCCGCACCCTCCGCATCGAGGAAGTAGGCGCGGGCCTCGGGGTCGCGGGCGAGGTCCTCGGCGGAGCTCTCGACGGAGGCTGCCATGCGCGGGGAGATCTCGAAACCTTCGGTGGCCAGGTCACTGGCCGGGGTGAGGTTCTCCGACCATTCGCGGGCACCGAAGCGCTCGTGGAGGGTGCCGAGTGCGGCGACGATGCCGGGCACGCCGATGGAGCGTCCCGAACGGCGGGCGTCCGGGACGGGTGCACTCTGGTCCTCGGGGGAGACGTGGATGAGGTAGTTCTCGTCGGCGGCCAGCGGGGCGACCTCGCGGCCGTCGATGGCGACGTTCTCGCCGGTGGCGGCGTCATGGTAGAGGATGTACCCGCCACCGCCGATGCCGGAGGACTGCGGTTCGGTCAGGCCGAGGACGAACTGGGCGGTGACGACGGCGTCCGCTGCGGTGCCGCCCTGGAGCAGGACGTCGCAGGCCGCACGGGTGGCCACGGGGTTGGCCGTGGCGACCGAGAAGGACTGGGTCTGCACCGCCTGCATGCCGGAGCGGTAGCCGGTGGCGATCTCCGGGTTGGTGGTGATGTCGCGGTCGCTCTCGCCGCCGGTGGCCTCTCCCCCGGCGTCGTCGCCGGCGGGTGCCTCGTCGAACTCGCAGTTGCTGGCGGTGATGGGGGCGACCTCGGCGGCCGGGGCCGCGTCAGCGGTGGTCGTCGCCGTGGTGGTGTCGGTGGTGGTCTCGGTGGTGTCGGAGGAGTCCTGGTCGGCGGTGGTGCAGGCGCTGAGCACGAGCGCCGTGAGGGACACGGCGACCAGGACGGAGCGTGGGCGTGTGATGGGCGTCATTCATCAAATGTAATGCACCTCACACTCCGGCGGGCGGGTTTTCGGCTGCTACTCCGGTGATCCGGTCTCCAGGAGGCGGACGAAGCCGGCCTCGTCGAGGATGGGCAGGCCCAGATCGCGGGCCTTGGTCTCCTTGGAGCCGGCGTTCTCACCGACGACGACGTAGGAGGTCTTCTTCGACACCGAGCCCGACGCCTTACCGCCGCGGGCGAGGATGGCCTCCTTGGCGCCGTCGCGGGTGAAGCCCTCGAGCGAGCCGGTGACCACGACGGTCAGGCCCTCGAGGGTCTGCTCGGCGAGGTCCTCGCTGTCGTCGGCCATGGTGACTCCGGCGGCGGCCCAGCGGTCGACGATCTGGCGGTGCCAGTCCACCTCGAACCAGGCGCGGAAGCTTTCGGCGATGATCGTGCCGACGCCGTCGGTGTCGGCGATGTCGTCCACGGGGGCGTCGATAAGCGCGGGCAGGGAGCGGTAGCGGGCGGCGAGTGCGCGGGCGGCGGTCGGGCCGACGTGGCGGATGGAGAGGGCGACGATGACCCGCCAGAGGTCCACCTGCTTCGCGGATTCGAGGTTGGCCAGGAGTTTCTCGCCGGAGGCGTTCACCGTGCCCGCCTTGGTGGTGTACACCTTCGAGGCGAGCAGGTCCTCGGCGGTGAGGTCGAACAGGCCGGATTCGTCGACGAGGATGCCGGAGCGGATGAGATCCTGCGCGCCTTTTTCGCCGAGGGCCTCGATGTCGAAGGCGCCGCGACCGGCCAGATAGGTCAGGCGAGCGCTGAGTTGGGCGGGGCAGCTGCGGGTGTTGGGGCAGCGCCAGTCGGCGTCGCCCTCCTTCTGCGGTGCCAGGCGCGTGCCGCAGGAGGGGCACAGCGTGGGGAAGATGAATTCGCGTTCGCTGCCGTCGCGCTTGTCCGCGACGGGTCCGAGGACTTCGGGGATGATCTCGCCGGCCTTGCGGATGACCACCGTGTCCCCGATGAGCACGCCCTTGCGCTGGACCTCGGTCTGGTTGTGCAGGGTGGCCATGGACACGGTCGAGCCGGCGACGAAGACGGGCTCCATGATGGCGAAGGGGGTGATGCGGCCGGTGCGGCCGACACCGACCTGGATGTCGACGAGCTGGGTGGTCACCTCCTCCGGCGGGTACTTGTAGGCGATGGCCCAGCGCGGTGCGCGGCTGGTGGAACCCAGGGCGCGCTGCTCGGTGTAGGAGTCGACCTTGACCACGAGGCCGTCCATCTCGAAGACGGCGTCGTGGCGGTGGTCGGCCCAGTAGGCGACCTTCTCGCGGACCGCCTCCGGGGAATGGACCTGCTTGATGTAGGGGCTGACGGGCAGGCCCCAGGCAGCGAGAGCCGTGTAGGCCTCGTGCTGGGTGGCGGGCGTGAAGCCCTCCCGTGCGCCGATACCGTGGCAGACCATGCGCAGGCGTCGCTTGCGCACGTCCGCCGGATTCTTCTGCCGCAGCGAACCGGCGGCGGCGTTGCGGGGGTTGGCGAAGGGCTTGCCGCCCTCGGCCTGACGCAGCTCGTTGACCTCGGCGAAGTCCTCGACGGCGATGAACACCTCGCCGCGGACCTCCACGAGCGCCGGGACGGGGAACTCCTCGGTGCCGGTGAGCTCGTGCGGGATGTCGTCGATGACCTTCGCGTTGGCGGTCACATCCTCGCCGACCCGGCCGTCGCCACGCGTGGCGGCCCGCTCGAGAACGCCGTCGCGGTAGACCAGCGCCAGCGAGAGCCCGTCGATCTTGAGCTCGGTGAGGTAGGTCTGGCTCGGGGTGCGCGCCAGCCACTCGGCGAGCTCCTCGTCGTCGAAGACGTTGTCCAGGCTCATCATGCGTTCGAGGTGCTCGACGTTGGCGAAGGTGGAGCTGACCACCGCGGGGGCGCCGACCTCCATCGTCGGGCTGTCCGGCACCGCGAGTTCGGGGTGCTCGGCCTCAAGTTCCTGCAGTTGCCGGAACAGGGCGTCGAAGTCCGCGTCCGGGATGTCCGGCTGGTCGTTGTAGTACAGGTCGCGGTGGTGGCGGACCTGCTCGGCGAGGTCGTTCCACTGGCGGCGGAGATCGGTGTCGACCTCGGGGTTCTGCTGCTGCTCAGTCACGTCGGCGATTCTAGACGTTGCCACCGATTCCATTGTTCTGTAGTTTTGGAATTATGAAATCCCGTTCCGACCGCACCGACACAGACGTGCATGCTCGGCTGGCCGCCGTCGAGGCACGTCTCGACGCACTCGAATCCGCCCTCGAGGCCGCCCCGACGCAGAGCACTCCGACACCGGGCACCACGGAACCTGCGTCTCCCACCCGACCCGGCGCGCCGACCGGCGACGCCGATGCGCTGTGGCTGCTCGACGAACTCCCCCGCCGCGGCGACTTCCCCGACGGCTCCGTCATCTTCGCCGGTGACGTGTCCATCGGCGGACGCCGGGCGGTCTACCAGTGGCACCGGCCAACCCATGTCCTCGTCGACGAACCCTGGGATGACAACCTCGACCGGCTGGCCGCGCTCGCCCACCCGGTCCGCGGAGCGATCCTGCGCCGGTTACTGTGCGCCCCGGCGACAGTCACCGAGTTGGTCGACGAGCACGTCGTCTCCTCCACCGGCACGGCCTACCACCATCTCGGCGCACTGCAGGCCGGCGGCTGGGTGGCCAAGGAATCCGGTGGACGGCATTCGGTACGCTCCGCCCGGGTCGTTCCCCTGCTCACCATCATCGCCGCCAGCGAAGACCACTAGAAGACCACTAGGAGTCCCACCATGCAGACGAAGACCACCACCGCACTGGCCGTCGCCGTCGTCGTCGGGCTCGCCGTCGCGGCTGCCGCGCTCGTGCTCGGCCCCGACCACATCACCCCCTCCGATGAACGCACCGGGGATGAGGCACTCGCCGCCCGGCTGGCGGAGCACGCCGAATCCGGTCACCGGAACATCGCAGCGTTCACCGTCGCCGGCGACGAGGTCACCTTCGCCGGTCTCGGCGCGGACGAGCACACCGAGTTCGAGATCGGCTCGGTGACCAAGACCTTCACCGCGCAGATCCTCATCAACCAGATCGAGGCCGGCCGAGTCACCCTCGACACCACGGTCGGCGAGATCATCGACGCCGGGGACGCCGCGGTCGCCGACGTCACCCTCCGGGAACTGGCCGACCACACCTCGGGCCTGCCCCGGCTGGGCGGCAGCAACGGGATCATCACCAGCGTGGTCACCTCTCTCACCGGTGCCAACCCCTACGAGGGGACCAGCCCGGAGGACGTCATCGACGATGCCCTCACCGCCTCGCTGAGTGGCCGGGGTGAGTTCGACTACTCCAACCTCGGCGTGGCCCTGCTCGGCCAGTTGCTGGCCGTCGAGGCCGACACCACCTACGGGCACCTGCTCGACGAGCAGATACTCGAACCCCTGGGGATGACGGACACCTACCTCATGGAGACCGGCACCGTCCCGGCTGATGCCCCGCGAGGTCTGCTCACCACCGGACGAGTGGCGCAGCCCTGGGAAACGGACGGGTACGGCCCCACCGGTGGCCTCCGTTCCACCCCGGCCGATATGGCACGGTGGGCCCGGTTCCTCCTGGACAGCGGGGTACCGGAAATCACCTGGGGAGAGGGGCCGGACGGTTCCCATTCCCACAACGGCGGCACCTACGGCTACTCCTCCACCCTCATCGTCGATCCGGAGCAGCAGCGTGCGGTGTTCACCGTGGGCGACACCATGCACGATGTCGACGCCGTCGCCGACCACCTCTGGAAGGAGCAGTAGATGACCACGATCATCTCCTGGGCCCTCGTGGCCTTCGCGCTGATCTCCACCGTCCCGTCCATCCGTCGCGCCTGGCGCCGGAGCGTATCGGGCCGGAACATGGTCACGGATCTCCTCGCCACCGCCATCCTCATCCTCGCTGTGGGGTTCATTCCGACCATCTGGAACGGCACCGTGCCGGTCGCGCTCTGGTGGCTGTTGGCCGGCCTGCTCGGCATTCTCGCCGGGGTGGTGACGCACCGTCTTCTCACTGGTCACCGGCATGAGGAGAACGGTGTCGGGGTGGGCGTCTAGGGTATGAGGCATGACGAACTCGCCCGGTTTTGACGCCTCCCGCATGCTCTCCTTCGACCTGGAGACCACGTCGAAGTTCCCGGCGGAGGCGCGCATCGTCACCTCGGCGCTGGTGCGTATCGACGGTCGCGAGGTCAACGCCGTCGAGCACCTCGCCGATCCCGGGGTCGAGATCCCCGAGGAGGCCTCCCGCATCCACGGGATCACCACCGACAAGGCCCGCGCGGAGGGACGCCCGCACGACGAGGTCCTCGCCGACACCGTCACCGCCATCCGGCAGGCGTGGGAGGACGGGCTCACTCTCATCGTCTTCAACGCCAGCTACGACCTGTCGGTGCTGCGCAAACTCACCGGCGACTTCACCGTCACCGGGCCCGTCTTCGACCCGTTCGTGGTGGACAAGATCAAGGACCGCTACCGCAAGGGCCGCCGCACCCTGACGGACATGTCGCAGCACTACAACATCAAGCTGGAGAACGCCCACGAGGCCACCTCGGATGCGCTCGCCGCCGCCCGCATCGCCTGGAAGCAGGTCAAGATGTGGCCGGAGCTGGCGGAGATGGGCCACGGCGAGCTCATGGAGATGCAGGCCGTGGGCTACTACGAACGTCAGGAGGACTTCCGCCGCTACCTCGCCGGGCAGGGCAAGGACACCTCGGATGTCAACACCGCCTGGCCCATGCAGTCCTGACCTGGACCACCCAGGTCACCGCCCGTACCGCCGACACCGACCAGTGCACGGCCAACAGGGCGAGGAATGCGAGTCTGACGATGTCCCAGGCCCCCTGGCCCGTGGCCTCGGCGGGCAGGTGACTGCCCAGCGACAGCGTGCCCGTCGGGAACGTAGGCGATGCCGACGCGGTCCCAGCTCCGGCCGAGGGAGAGAAGCTGGGCGGCGGCGGTGGCCGGGCTGAGCAGGAAACACGCCACCGAGTTCACCCAGACCACGATCGACCACCCCGCCGGAAGCACACCAGCCAGGTGGCTCTGCCCGCCGGAGGTAGCCGACACCATCGGTGACACCAGTCCGAGACCCCACAGGAAGGTCGGTGCGCCCGAGAATCGGCGCAGCTGCACCTTTCGACGCCACCTGCGTGCCGTCCTTCTCCGGCACAGCTCCCCTGGTGCGGTGGCGGAGGATTTTCTCCGCGCGGTCGCCGACTGCCGAGGGACAACACCGCCGGACTAAAGGTCGCCGGCGTCGGTGACGAGCATCCTCTCCACGGCCACGGCCATGCGGTAGGCATGGGCGGCGTCGACAAGCGTGCCCTCGGGGATGCCGGAGCGGGGATGGACGTCGACGACGGTGGTGAGCAGCTCGCGGTCGAGGCCGAGCTGGTCGAAGAAGCGGGCCACGGCCACGGCCTTCGAGCGGGGCCGCTCCCCCAGTTCGTCGATACGGTCGTCGGTGTCGGTGATGCCCAGGCCCACCCGGAGGCCACCGCTGACGGCATGTCCGAAGCCGTCGAGCTGGGCGGTGCCGGTGACCAGGTCGGGGTTGACCTGGACGGTGGTCACGCCGGACTCGCGGGCCACATCCCACAGCGGGGCGTAGCCGGTCTGGTTGAGCAGGACATCATCGGCGGTGAGGCCGTCGACGACGTGGGCGAGGCGCTCGGCCAGGTCTCTGACATTGACCGGGCGGAGCGGGTTGAAGTCGGTGGCCCCGCGGAGGTCGCCGTTGTTGACGGCGGCCAGCAGCGGTTCGTCGAGCTGGACGCTCACCCGGGCCCGGAAGCGCGTCGATACGTCGCGGACGTGGTTGTTGACGCCCTCGATGAGGGCGTCGGTGAGGTCGCGGACCGCGCCCCGGTCGGTGAGCACCCGGTGACCGGAGGCCAGCTCCACCGAGGCGGCGAGCGTCCACGGGCCGGTGACCTGCACCTTGAGGTGGTCGAGGGTGGTGCCCCACGCCTGCTCGCACTCGTCGAGGTCCTGGGTCAGCCGGTCCCAGATCCGCCGGGTGGACAGCTGGGGGCGGTTGGTCATGATCCAGGAGCGCGGGCCCCGGTCGACAGAGACGGACTCGAGCAGGCCGGCGGTCCGGCCGATCGCCTCGGAGCTCAGGCCCCGGGCGGGCAGCTGCGGGAGGTGAGGGAGGGTGCCGGTTTCGCTGAGGACGACATCGGCGGCGTCGATAAGCGAGGTGCCGGGCATGACGCCCAGGCCGTAGGCGCTCATCGGGTACCGCAGATCGTGCCGGAGCCGAGCACCACGTCACCCTGGCCGTCGGGGTCCGGGAGGTAGAGCACGGCGGCCTGGCCGCGGGCCACGCCCTGCAGCGGGGAGGACAACGTGAGGGTCATGGTGTCGCCGTCGATGTCGGCGCGGCAGTCGGTGATGCCACCGTGGGCGCGGACCTGGACGATCGCGTCGAGGGAACCGCTCATCACCGGGTGGAGCACCTTGAGGCGGTCGGCGGTGATCTCGGTGACCCCGAGGGCGTCGCGCGGGCCGACGGTGACGGTACCGGTGGCGGCGTCGATGTCGGTGACGTACCGCGGGCGGCCGTCGGCGGCCGGATTGCGCAGGTCCAGGCCCTTGCGCTGGCCGATGGTGTAGTTCCAGGCGCCGTCGTGCTCCTTGAGCTCGGTGCCGTCCTGGTCGACGATCATGCCCGGGCGCAGGCCGATGCGGGCGCCGAGGAAGGCCTGGGTGTTGCCGTCGGGGATGAAGCAGATGTCGTAGGAGTCCGGCTTCGAGGCGGTGGAGAACCCGTGGCGGGCGGCCTCCTCCCGGATCTGCGGCTTCGGGGTGTCGCCGACCGGGAACAGGCAGTGCTCGAGTTCATTCCGGGTGAGCACGCCGAGGACGTACGACTGGTCCTTGTCCGGATCGGTGGAACGGCGGAGGTGGCCGTCGGCGTCGATGGTGGCGTAGTGGCCGGTGGCCACGGCGTCGAACCCCAG
>Ga0123332_1004050_pt1 | contig 13072 bp, 24 predicted proteins | sample BioC12SIPDNA_4_FD_89958 | JGI IMG/M metagenome (GOLD analysis project Ga0123332, IMG submission 89958) | Anaerobic biogas reactor microbial communites from Washington, USA - Biogas_R2_A C12 SIP DNA | ecosystem: Engineered > Bioreactor > Anaerobic > Unclassified | place: Washington, USA...
GCGTCGCGCGGGGCCATCGAGTTCTTGGTCTCGACGTCCAGCACGAGGCGGTCGAAGTCGGTGCGCTGCTCGACACGGGTCGCCTCGACCTTGTAGGTCACGGCGAGCACCGGGGAGTAGATCGAGTCGACCGGGATGCGGCCGATCTCCTGGTCACCGGACTTGTTCTGCTGCGCGGAGACGTAGCCGCGGCCGCGCTCGACCGTCAGCTCCATCTCGACCTTGCCGCTGTCGTTCAGCGTCGCGATGTGCAGGTCGGGGTTGTGCACCTCGACACCGGCCGGCGGCGCGATGTCCGCGGCGGTGACCGGGCCCGCACCCTGCTTGCGCAGGTACATGATGACCGGCTCGTCGTGCTCGCTGGAGACGACCAGGGTCTTCAGGTTCAGGATGATCTCGGTGAGGTCCTCCTTCACCCCCGGGATGGTGGAGAACTCGTGCAGCACGCCGTCGACGCGGATGCTGGTGATCGAGGCGCCGGGGATGCTGGACAGCAGGGTCCGGCGCAGGGAGTTGCCGAGGGTGTAACCGAAGCCGGGCTCCAACGGCTCGATCGCGAACCGCGACCGGGACTCGGAGACGACCTCCTCGGACAGGATGGGGCGCTGTGCAATAAGCACGTCTTTTCCTTTCCACGGGCGACCGCTATATGACGCCGGTGAGAGCACGGCATACCTCTGTCTGTATGCCGTGAGGCCCGGGCAACGAGCGAGCTTGCGAGCACTCGTTGCCCGGAACAGCCAGGAACTCGCGAGCTTGCGAGCTCCTGGCCGTCGGGGGTCTGGGGGCAGAGCCCCCGGTGATCAGTTCTTGGAGTAGAGCTCCACGATGAGCTGCTCGGTGAGGATCGTGTCGATCTGCTCACGGGTCGGCAGCTGGTGGATCAGGATCTGCAGCGAGCCCGGGACGACCTTCATCCAGGCCGGGACGGGACGGTCACCGAAGGTCTGGCGGGCCAGCTCGATCGGGAACTTCTCGACGGACTGCTTGCGAACCGTGATGATGTCGTACTGCTCAACCCGGTAGGACGGGACGTCCACGCGCTGGCCGTTGACCTCGAAGTGACCGTGGGTCACCAGCTGGCGGGCCGCACGACGGGTGCGGGCCAGGCCGGCGCGGTAGATCACGTTGTCCAGGCGGGACTCCAGGATGGTCAGCAGGTTGCTGCCGGTGCGGCCGGGGCGACGGGCGGCCTCGGCGTAGTAGCGGCGGAACTGCTTCTCCATCACGCCGTAGGTGAAGCGGGCCTTCTGCTTCTCCTGCAGCTGGGTCAGGTACTCCTTCTCCTGGCTGCGGCGGCGGCCGTGCTGCCCCGGGGGGAACGGACGCAGGTCGAAGTTCTTGTCGCCGCCGACCAGGTCGACCTTGAGCCGGCGGGACTTCTTGGTGATGGGTCCGGTGTAACGGGCCATGTTCTTTCCTTACCTTCCCTTCCGGTTCTCAGACGCGACGCTTCTTGGGCGGACGAACACCGTTGTGGGCCTGGGGGGTGACATCGGAGATGGCACCGACCTCGAGGCCGGCAGCGGTGAGCGAGCGGATCGCGGTCTCACGACCGGAACCCGGGCCCTTGACGAAGACGTCGACCTTGCGCATGCCGTGGTCCATCGCGCGACGGGCAGCGGCCTCGGCGGCCATCTGCGCGGCATACGGGGTGGACTTGCGCGAGCCCTTGAATCCGACCTGGCCGGACGAGGCCCACGAGATCACGGCACCGGTGGGGTCGGTGATCGAGATGATGGTGTTGCTGAACGTGCTCTTGATGTGAGCCTGCCCGTAGGCGACGTTCTTCTTCTCCTTGCGGCGCACCTTGCGGGCGGCGCCAGCCGTACTACGGCTCTTGGGGGGCATTCATTTCTCCTGACGAATGGGCGAGAGGGCCAAGTAACGAGTTACTTGGCGGCCTTCTTCTTGCCGGCGACGGTCCGCTTGGGACCCTTGCGAGTGCGGGCGTTGGTCTTGGTGCGCTGTCCGTGCACCGGCAGACCGCGGCGGTGCCGCAGGCCCTGGTAGCTGCCGATCTCGACCTTGCGGCGGATGTCGGCGGCGACCTCACGACGCAGGTCACCCTCGAGGCGGTAGTTGCCCTCGAGGTGGTCACGCAGCTGGACCAGCTGCTCGTCCGTCAGGTCCTTGACGCGGGTGGACGGGTCGACGCCCGTCGCGGCCAGCGTCTGCTCGGCGCGGGTGCGGCCCACGCCGAAGATGTAGGTGAGAGCGACCTCGACGCGCTTCTCGCGCGGCAGGTCGACACCGATGAGACGTGCCATGTGGCGGTTCTCCTGGGTTCGTGTGGAGGTCGTGGGGCAGCACCGGTCCGCATCCTCTGGTGGTGGGCACTGGCTTCTGGGAAACACTGGCCCGCGGTCCCCGGCCTCCACGCCGGGGGTGACGTCCCGCAAGTCGGGGGTCGGGTGCTGCGTACTGCTTTCAGTTGTCGTCGTGGTCGAGCCGCGACTCGTGCTGGGCGGCGGTGCCTCCCGGCGTGATCAGCCCTGGCGCTGCTTGTGGCGCAGGTTCTCGCAGATCACCATGACCCGGCCGTTGCGGCGGATCACCTTGCACTTGTCGCAGATCTTCTTGACGCTCGGCTGAACCTTCATGTTCGTGATGCCGTCTTTCGGATCTGGTGGGTGGATGCTGGCTGGCTCGGGCCGGGGCCCGCTCCGGTCAGCGGTAACGGAAGACGATGCGTCCGCGGGTCAGGTCGTACGGGCTGAGCTCCACGACCACCCGGTCCTCGGGGAGGATCCGGATGTAGTGCTGACGCATCTTGCCGGAGATGTGAGCCAGCACAACGTGACCGTTGGTGAGCTCGACCCGGAAGTTCGCGTTCGGGAGGGCCTCCACAACGGTGCCCTCGATCTCAATGACGCCTTCCTTCTTCGCCATGTCCTCCACATTTCTGAGCAACCGTGGCAGCGCCCGAATCGACCGTGGTCGACCCTGGCTCCGTCGCGGTCACAAGGGTTGATTGCACTGCGTGGTCCGTGTCCGGGCATCCCTGAAGGAGTCCAGACGTGGACCGAGGGTCAAGTCTACGCCACGAGGCCGCCTGAGCACTAATCGCGACCATCCGTAGGCCGTGGGGCGGCTCGGGCGCGACCATCGTATGCCGTGGGGCGGCTAGTGCGTGCCGGCGAGGCTCTCCCAGTGCTCGTGGGCGGAGGTGCCCCCGGCGGCGGTGACCCCCGCGGCTCCCCCGTCGAGAGCGGTCAGCACCCAGAGGCCGGACTCGGTGACGGCCACGGTGTTCTCCCAGTGCGCGGCGTGCGAGCCGTCGTTGGTGATGACCGTCCAGTCGTCGTCGAGGGTGGTGGTCTCGATCGTGCCGAGGGTGACCATCGGTTCGATCGCCAGGGTCGCCCCGGACGGCACGCTCGGGCCCTTGGAGGAGACCGAGTAGTTGGGGACGTTGGGGTCCATGTGCATCTGCGTGCCGATGCCGTGCCCGACGTAGTCCTCCAGGATGCCGTAGGTCAGCTCCTGCCCGGCGGCCCGGCGGCGCTCGAGGGCCTCCTCGGTGCTGCCCTCCACCGCGTCGCCGACGGCGAACAGCCGCCCCCCGACCTGCAGGGCGGCGATCCCGGCCCACATGGCGACCTCGGTGTCCTCGACCAGCGCGACATCCTCCGGGCGTCCCGCCTCCGGCCCACCGACGATCAGCGAGATCGCCGCGTCGCCGTGCCAGCCCGCCAGGATGGCGCCGCAGTCGATGGAGACCAGGTCACCCTCGCGCAGCACCCGCTCCCCCGGTATGCCGTGCACCACCTCGTCGTTGACGCTCACGCAGAGCGAGCCGGGGAAGCCGTGGTAGCCCTTGAAGGAGGGGACGGCGCCGAGGCTGCGGATGTGCTCCTCGGCGAGCGTGTCCAGCTGACCGGTGGTTGCCCCGGCGACCGCGTGGCCCCGCACGAGGTCCAGGGTCCGGCCGACGACCAGCCCCGCCTCGCGCATGAGCAGGATCTGCTCGGTGGTCTTGGCCTCGATCCGGGGGCGCCGCAGGAAGGACATGCTCTACAGGTGGGTGCCGTTGACGCCGTTGGTGCGGGTGTCCAGCGCCTCCTGGATCCGGCCGGAGACCTCCCCGACCGTGCCCATGCCGTCGACCTGGCGCAGCAGGCCACGGGCGCTGTAGACCTCGGCCAGCGGAGCGGTCTCCTCGGCATACTTCTCCATGCGCGCCCGGATGACCTCCTCGGTGTCGTCGACACGGCCCTGGTCCTGGGCCCGGGCCAGCAGCCGCTGGACGACCTCGTCGGTGTCCACCACGAGCTCCAGCACGAGGTCCAGGCCGGCCCCCTGGTCGGCCAGCATCTCGTCGAGCGCCTCGACCTGGCCGACCGTGCGGGGGTAGCCGTCCAGCAGGAAGCCGGTCGCCGCGTCGGGCTCGGTGAGCCGGTCCCGGACGATGGCGTTGGTGATCTCGTCGGTGACGTAGCCGCCGCTGGCGAGGATCTCCTTGACCTGCCGGCCCAGCTCGGTCTCGTTCTTGATGTTGGCCCGGAAGATGTCGCCGGTGGAGATCGCGGGGATGCCGCGGTTCTCCGCGATCATGGCGGCCTGCGTGCCCTTGCCGGCCCCGGGCGGGCCGAGGATGATCATGCGCATCAGCGGAGGAACCCTTCGTAGTCGTGCTGCTGGAGCTGGGACTCGATCTGCTTGACCGTCTGCAGTCCGACACCCACGATGATGATGATGGATGCTCCGCCGAAGGGGAAGTCCTGGCTGGTCCCGAGCACGTTGAAGGCGATGAGCGGGATGAGCGAGATGATCGCCAGGTAGATGGCGCCCGGCGTGGTGATCCGGTTGAGCACGTAGGCGAGGTACTCGGCCGTGGGCCGCCCGGCCCGGATGCCCGGGATGAAGCCGCCGTACTTCTTCATGTTGTCCGCGACGTCGTCCGGGTTGAACGTGACCGAGGTGTAGAAGAAGGCGAAGAAGATGATCATCGCGGTGTAGATCGTCATGTACAGCCACGAGGTGTCCTGGCCCGGGACGCCCATCCCGAGGTGCCGGTTGACCCAGGTGACCCAGTCCGGGGGCGCGCTGCCGTCGGAGGGGGTGTTGAACTGCCCGATCATCGTGGGCAGCATCAGGATCGAGGAGGCGAAGATGATCGGGATGACGTTCGCCATGTTCAGCTTGAGCGGGATGTAGGTGGAGGTCCCGCCATACTGCCGCCGGCCGATCATCCGCTTGGCGTACTGCACCGGGATTCGGCGCTGGCACTGCTCCACGAAGACGACCAGGGTCATGATGATCAGACCCAGGATCATCACCATGACCAGGGTGGTCCACGAGCGCTGCTGGACCACGGCCAGGGAGGCCGGGAAGCCCGCCGCGATCGCCACGAAGATGAGCAACGACATACCGTTGCCGACGCCGCGCTCGGTGATCTGCTCACCCAGCCACATGATCAGCCCGGTGCCCGCGGTCATGGTCAGCACCATGAGCACGATGACCGGGATCGACTCGTCCGGCATCACCGTGGAGCAGGTGCCGCCGAACAGGCTCGAGGGGTTTCGCGCGAAGGTGACCAGCGTCGAGGACTGCAGCACCGCCAGACCGATCGTCAGGTAGCGGGTGTACTGCGTCATCTTCGTCTGGCCCGCCTGCCCCTCCTTCTTGAGGGCCTCGAAGCGCGGGATGACGACCGTGAGCAGCTGCACGATGATCGCCGCGGTGATGTAGGGCATCACGCCGAGGGCGAAGATCGACAGCTGCAGGAGCGCGCCGCCGCTGAACAGGTTGATCATGCCGAGGGCAGCGTTGGTCGACTGCGCCATGTCCTGGCAGCGCTGGACCAGGCTGTAGTCGATCCCCGGGGCGGGGATGTGGCTGCCCAGGCGGAAGATCGCCAGGATGCCGAGCGTGAAGAGGATCTTCTTGCGAAGATCGGGCGTCTTGAACGCGCGGACGAACGCGGAAAGCACGAGGATTTTCCTCCCAAGGTCCCGCAGCGCGGGCTCACACAATGATCCGGGTGACGATAACACCCGGGGGGCGCGGTAAACGAAGCCCCGGGTGCCGTGAGGCACTCCGGGGCTTCGTCATGGCATGGCGGTCACGTCACGTGACCAGCGGACACGTGGCGCGAGGCCGTGGTGCCGCAGCCGCATGTCAGGCCTCGGCGATCGATCCGCCGGCGGCCTCGATCTTCTCCTTGGCGGAGCCGGAGAAGCGGACGCCGGTGACCTGGACGGCCACGTCGATCTCGCCGGTGCCCAGGACCTTGACGGGCTGGCCCTTGCGGACCGCACCCTTGGCCACCAGGTCCTCGACGGACACGGCCCCACCCTGCGGGAAGAGCTCGGCCAGCTTGTCGAGGTTCACGACCTGGTAGGTGGTCTTGAACCGGTTCTTGAAGCCACGCAGCTTGGGCAGCCGCATGTGCAGCGGGGTCTGCCCGCCCTCGAACGACTCCGGCACCTGGTAACGCGCCTTGGTGCCCTTGGTGCCGCGACCGGCGGTCTTGCCCTTGGACGCCTCACCACGACCCACGCGGGTCTTGGCGGTCTTGGCGCCCGGGGCGGGACGCAGGTGGTGCACCTTCAGTGCAGGGGTGCGGTCCGCACCGTTCTCGACGGTCTCAGCCATCGTCAGTCAACCTCCTCGACGGTCACCAGGTGGGCGACCGTGCGGACCATGCCACGGAACTCGGGGCGGTCCTCCTTGACGACCGAGTGGCCGATGCGCTTGAGGCCCAGCGAACGCAGGGTCTCGCGGTGCATGTGCTTGCCACCGATCTCGGACTTGATCTGGGTCACCTTCAACTGAGCCATCAGGCACCTGCCTCTGCGCGCGCCTTCAGCATCGCTGCCGGGGCCACGTGCTCCAGGGGCAGGCCGCGACGAGCGGCGACGGCCTCCGGCGGCTCGAGCTCCTTCAGCGCCTGCACCGCGGCGTGCACGACGTTGATCGAGTTGTCCGAACCCAGCGACTTGCTGAGCACGTCGTGGATGCCGGCGCACTCCAGGACCGCACGGACCGGGCCACCGGCGATGACACCGGTACCGGGGCTGGCGGGGCGCAGCATCACGACGCCCGCGGCGGTCTCACCCTGCACGGGGTGCGGGATGGTGCCGGCGATGCGGGGGACGCGGAAGAAGTTCTTCTTGGCCTCCTCGACACCCTTGGCGATCGCCGCGGGCACCTCCTTGGCCTTCCCGTAGCCCACGCCCACGGTGCCGTCGCCGTCACCCACCACGACGAGCGCGGTGAAGCTGAAGCGGCGGCCACCCTTGACGACCTTGGCCACGCGGTTGATGGTGACGACGCGCTCCAGGTACTGGCTGCGCTCCTCGTCACGCCCGCCGCGACGGTTGTCGCGGTCTCGGTTGTCCCGGCCGCCGCGTCCGCGACGGTCGGAGGTGGAGTCGGTGCCGCTGGTGGCACCGGTCCCACGGCGCTGGTTGTCGGCCATCAGACGGTCCTCTTCTCGTTCATGTTGGTCGCGGTCACAGGGACAGACCGCCCTCTCGTGCACCGTCGGCGATCGCGGCGACGCGACCGGCGTAGCGGTTGCCGCCACGGTCGAACACGACGGCGTCGACCCCGGCGGCCTTGGCGCGCTCGGCGAGCAGCTCGCCGACGCGCTTGGCCTTGGCGGTCTTGTCGCCCTCCATCGCGCGCAGGTCGGCCTCCATGGTGGACGCGGACGCGAGCGTGGTGCTCGTGTCGTCGTCGACCAGCTGGACGAAGACGTGGCGCGAGGAGCGGTTCACGACCAGGCGGGGCCGCACGGCGGTGCCGACGACCTTCTTGCGCAGGCGGGCGTGCCGGCGGATGCGCGCAGCGTGCTTGCTGCTCGAGCGCTTGACGATCATTGCCATGGCTTACTTACCAGCCTTTCCGACCTTGCGGCGGATGTGCTCACCCTCGTAGCGCACACCCTTGCCCTTGTAGGGGTCGGGCTTGCGCAGCTTGCGGATGTTCGCAGCCACCTCGCCGACCTGCTGCTTGTCGATGCCCGACACGGCGAACCGGGTGGGGTTCTCGACCTGGAAGGTGATGCCCTCGGGGGCCTTCACCAGGATCGGGTGGGAGTAGCCCAGGGCGAACTCGAGGTCCGAGCCCTTGGCCACCACGCGGTAACCGGTGCCGTGGATCTCCAGCTTCTTGGTGTAGCCGTTGGTGACGCCCTCGACCATGTTGGCGATCAGGGAGCGGGTGAGGCCGTGCAGCGCACGGGACTCACGCTCGTCGTTCGGGCGGGACACCTCGAGGGCGCCGTCCTCACCGGTCGCCACCGTGATCGGCTCGGCGATGGTGTGAGCCAGCTGGCCCTTGGGGCCCTTCACCGTGACGTTGCTGCCGTCGACGGTCACCTCGACGCCAGAGGGCACGGTGACCGGAAGTCGTCCAATACGAGACATGTCTTAATCCTCCGTTCTCACCAGACGTAGGCGAGGACTTCCCCACCCACACCCTTCTGGGCCGCCTGCCTGTCGGTCAACAGGCCGGAGGAGGTGGAAATGATGGCCACACCGAGGCCACCGAGGACGCGGGGCATCCCGGTGGACTTGGCGTACACCCGCAGACCGGGCTTGGACACCCGGCGCACCCCGGCGATGGAACGCTCGCGGTTGGGGCCGTACTTGAGGTCGATCAGCAGGGTCTTGCCCACCTCGGCGTCCTCGACGGACCAGCCGCCGATGTAGCCCTCGGCCTGCAGGATCTCCGCGATGTGCGACTTGAGCTTGGAGAACGGCATGCTCACCTGGTCCTTGTGCGCCGAGTTGGCGTTCCGGATGCGGGTCAGCATGTCCGCGATCGGGTCGGTCATTGTCATTGGGCTTCGTGCCCTTCCTCACCGCGGTTTCAGCTGCCCGGGGGGCGGCCGACCTGCGATGTAGCAGTACGTGAATGAGTGGGGTGCGGGATTACCAGCTGGACTTGGTGACGCCGGGCAGCTCGCCCGCGTGCGCCATCTCGCGGAGGCAGATCCGGCACAGGCCGAACTTGCGGTACACCGAGTGGGGACGGCCGCAGCGCTGGCACCGGGTGTAGCCCCGGACCTTGAACTTCGGCTTGCGGTTGGCCTTGTTGACAAGTGCAGTCTTCGCCACGGGTCAGTTCTCCTTGAACGGGAAGCCGAGCGCGCGCAGCAGGGCGCGGCCCTCGTCGTCGTTGGTGGCGGTGGTCACCACGGTGATGTCCATGCCACGCACGCGGTCGATCTTGTCCTGGTCGATCTCGTGGAACATCGACTGCTCGGTCAGACCGAAGGTGTAGTTGCCCCGACCGTCGAACTGCTTCGGGGACAGCCCGCGGAAGTCACGGATCCGCGGCAGCGCCAGGGACAGCAGCCGGTCCAGGAACTCCCACATCCGGTCGCCGCGCAGCGTGACGTGGGCGCCGATCGGCATCCCCTCACGCAGCTTGAACTGGGCGATGGACTTGCGGGCGCGGGTCACGGCCGGCTTCTGGCCGGTGATCGTGGCCAGGTCCTTGATGGCACCCTCGATCAGCTTGCTGTCGCGGGCCGCCTCACCAACACCCATGTTCACCGTGATCTTCACGACCCCGGGAACCTGCATCGGGTTGCCGTAGCCGAACTCCTGCAGGAGGGCAGGCTTGATCTCGTCGGCGTACCGCTGCTTCAGGCGCGGCGTGGTCCGCTCGGTGGTGGTCTCGGTCGTCATCACAGGTCCTTACCCGAGCGCACGGACACGCGGGTGCGCTGCTGCTTGGTCCGGCCGTCGCGCTCGACGCTCTCGACGCGGGTGCGGATCCGGGTCGGCTTCTTGGTCTCGGGGTCCACGATGGCCACGTTGCTCACGTGGATCGGGGCCTCGACGACCTGGATACCGCCGGTGTTCACACCCTGGTTGTCACCAGCCTTGGTGTGCTTGGTGACGCGGTTGATGCCCTCGACGAGCACGCGGTTGGTCTCGGGGTACACGGCAATGACGCGCCCCTGCTTCCCGCGGTCGCCGCCCTTGGCCTGGGTGCGGCCGCTGATGACCTGCACCAGGTCGTTCTTCTTGATGCGGATCTTCGCCATGCTCAGATCACCTCCGGGGCCAGCGACACGATCTTCATGTACCTCTTGTCGCGCAGCTCGCGACCCACCGGGCCGAAGATGCGGGTGCCACGAGGGTCGCCGTCGGCCTTGAGGATGACGGCGGCGTTCTCGTCAAACTTGATGTAGGAGCCGTCCGGACGACGACGCTCCTTCTTGGTGCGAACGATGACCGCCTTGACGACGTCACCCTTCTTCACGTTTCCACCGGGGATGGCGTCCTTGACCGTGGCCACGATGGTGTCCCCGACGCCCGCGTAACGGCGGCCGGAACCACCGAGCACACGGATGCAGAGGATCTCCTTCGCACCGGTGTTGTCCGCGACACGCAGTCGCGACTCCTGCTGGATCACTGTCGAACTCCTGTCGTCGAGCCGGTTCTCCCCCGGGACCTCCGGGTGAGCCTTGCCGAACGTTGTGGATTGGTTTGGTTCTTGCCGGGCGGTCCAGGGGGACCGCCCGGGCGGCTTACTTGGCCTTCTCGAGGATCTCCACGACGCGCCACCGCTTGGTCGCGGACAGCGGGCGGGTCTCCATGATGAGGACACGGTCACCGATGCCGGCGGCGTTCTCCTCGTCGTGCGCCTTCACCTTGCTGTTCTTGCGCATGACCTTGCCGTAGAGGGCGTGCTTGACGCGGTCCTCGACGGAGACGACGACGGTCTTGTCCATCTTGTCGCTGACCACGTAGCCCTGCCGGGTCTTGCGGTCGTTGCGCGCGGCGGTGCCGGCGGCGTCGGGGTTCTCGATGGTCTCGCTCATCGTCAGCCCACCTTCTCCTTCGTGGTCTCCTCGGTCGTGCTCTCCTCGGCCTGCGCCTCGGGCTCGCGACCGATGCCGAGCTTGCGCTCGTTCATCTCGGTGTAGATGCGGGCGATGTCCTTGCGGACCGCACGCAGACGACCGTGGCTCTCCAGCTGGCCCGTGGCCGACTGGAACCGCAGGTTGAACAGCTCCCGCTTGGCCGCCGCGAGGGCGTCCGCGAGTGCGCCGGCCTCCAGGCCGCGCAGCTGCTCCGGGGTCAGGTCCTTGCTTCCGACCGCCATCAGATGTCACCACCCTCACGTGCGATGAAGCGGCACTTCATCGGCAGCTTGTGCATTGCCAGGCGCATCGCCTCACGGGCGACGTCCTCCTCGACACCGGACAGCTCGAACATGACGCGACCCGGCTTGACGTTGGCGACCCACCACTCCGGCGAGCCCTTGCCCGAACCCATGCGGGTCTCAGCGGGCTTCTTGGTCAGCGGACGGTCCGGGTAGATGTTGATCCAGACCTTTCCGCCACGCTTGATGAAGCGGGTCATCGCGATACGAGCGGACTCGATCTGCCGGTTGGTGACGTAGGCGGGCTCGAGGGCCTGGATGCCGTAGTCACCGAAGGCGATCGCGGTGCCGCCCTTGGCGGCGCCACTCCGACCGGGGTGGTGCTGCTTGCGGTGCTTGACTCGACGTGGAATCAACATCAGGACTGCTCTCCCTCTGCACTAGCCGGGGTCTCGGCGGCCGGGGCCTCGACGGGCGCCTCGGCGGCCGCGGACTCGCTGGCACCGTCGCGGCGGTCACCGCGGCGCGGGCCACGACCCGGACGGTCGTCGCGGCGCGGGCGACCCGGGCCACGGGACGGCGCGGCGGCCTGCTCGCGGGCGAGCTCCTTGGCCGTCATGTCGCCCTTGTAGATCCACACCTTCACGCCGATGCGGCCGAACGTCGTGCGGGCCTCGTAGAAGCCGTAGTCGATGTTCGCGCGCAGCGTGTGCAGCGGGACGCGACCCTCGCGGTAGAACTCCGAGCGGGACATCTCAGCACCGCCGAGACGGCCGGAGCACTGGATCCGGATGCCCTTGGCACCGGCGCGCAGGGCGGACTGCATGCCCTTGCGCATCGCGCGACGGAAGGTGACGCGGGCAGCGAGCTGCTCGGCGATCCCCTGGGCCACGAGCTGGGCGTCGACCTCGGGGTTCTTGACCTCGAGGATGTTCAGCTGGACCTGCTTGCCGGTGAGCTTCTCCAGCTCGCCGCGGATGCGGTCCGCCTCGGCGCCACGGCGGCCGATGACGATGCCCGGACGGGCGGTGTGGATGTCCACCCGCACCCGGTCACGGGTCCGCTCGATCTCGACCTTGCTGATGCCGGCCCGGTCCATACCGGTCGACATGAGGTTGCGGATGGCCACATCCTCCTTGACGTAGTCGCGGTAGCGCTGACCCGGCTTGGTCGAGTCGGCGAACCAGCGGCTGCGGTGGTCCGTGGTGATCCCCAGGCGGTAACCGTTGGGGTTGATCTTCTGCCCCATTAGCGGGCACCTCCCTGCTTCTCGCCCACCAGCACGGTGATGTGGCTGGTGCGCTTGAGGATGCGGCTGGCGCGGCCCTGGGCCCGCGGGCGGAACCGCTTCATGGTCGGGCCCTCGTCCACGAACGCGGCGGTCACGACGAGCTGGTGCTCGTCGAACGGCTGGGCCGTCTGGTCGGCGGCGTAGCGGGCGTTGGCGATGGCGCTGTTCAGCACCTTCAGCACCGGCTCGCTGGCGCCCTGCGGCGCGAACCGCAGGACCGCGATGGCCTCGTCGGTCGACTTGCCGCGGATCATGTTGACGACACGGCGAGCCTTCTGCGGGGTCACGCGGACGAACCGCGCCTGTGCCCTGGCTTCCATGGTGGTGTCCTCAGTGGTGTTGTTGGTCATCGACGGCGACCCTTCTTGTCGTCCTTCTCGTGACCCTTGAAGGTCCGGGTCGGAGCGAACTCCCCCAGCTTGTGGCCGACCATCGACTCGGTCACGAAGACCGGGATGTGCTTGCGGCCGTCGTGCACGGCCAGCGTGTGGCCGAGCATGTCGGGGGTGATCATCGACCGGCGGGACCAGGTCTTGATGACATTCTTGGTGCCGGCTTCGTTCTGGGCTTCGACCTTCTTGACGAGGTGGTCGTCGACGAAGGGGCCCTTCTTCAGACTACGAGGCATGTGTTCGCTTGCTCCCTACTCAGCGCTTCTTGCCGGTGCGGCGGCGACGAACGATGAGCTTGTCGCTGGGCTTGTTCGGA
>Ga0123332_1004054_pt1 | contig 13059 bp, 9 predicted proteins | sample BioC12SIPDNA_4_FD_89958 | JGI IMG/M metagenome (GOLD analysis project Ga0123332, IMG submission 89958) | Anaerobic biogas reactor microbial communites from Washington, USA - Biogas_R2_A C12 SIP DNA | ecosystem: Engineered > Bioreactor > Anaerobic > Unclassified | place: Washington, USA...
CGACTACGACGTGCCCGTGCTGGCCGTCCGTGCGCCCGAGGGCGAGCTCCGCGCCGTGGTCTTCGGCTACGCGTGTCACGCGACGGTGCTGGACACCTACGGTTACTCGGGCGATTATCCGGGGTTTGCGCAGATTGCACTTGAGAAGAACCGGCCGGGCGTTCAGGCGATGTTCTTCCAGGGCTGCGGCGCCGACCAAAACCCGCTGCCGCGGCGTTCGGTCGAGTTGGCCGAGCGCTACGGCGCGATGCTGGCCGAGGCCGTCGACCAGGTCAACGCCGCCGATCAGGACGACCGGGCCGAGGCGCTGGACCTGGCGATCTACCAGGCCATGTCCTACCGGCCCGGGACCGGCCGGCTCGTCGCCGAGGACGACGAGCTGGTCGATGACCACCGGTTCCAGTCCTGGGACCGGATCCGCCTGACCCGCCGCAACCTCAAGACCGGCCGCCTGGTCAACGGCCCCAACCCCGAGGTCGTCAAGGCCGAACGAGCCCGCCACACCCGCGCCGCCGGCGACCCAGACGGCGGCAGCCCTGGCCAGACGACCGAAGAGACGACCACGACCGACCCCGAGCCCGGCACCCCCGAGCACGGCCCCTGGGGCACCACCGACGACACCCCACCGCCCTTCTAGGGGCGACGCCGGCCAGCGTGCGGTCTCGGCCTCACTGACCTGGCACTTTATTTTATAAGGGGTATTGTGGAAAAAGGCAGGCAAGGAGGTCGCGCCATGAAATCTAGGAGCATCATCGCGGTCCAGGAGTGGCCGCACGAGAGTCGCCGACCGGCTGAGTTAGTGATCAGCCAGTACGGCGAGCCCGACGAGGTCAGTGCCAACGAGTTGACCTGGCACCGCGCCGCCCCGTGGAAGCGGGTGGTGGCCACGCAGTGGTTCGAGCATCACAACTTCCCCGTGCCGCACGTCGACTGCATCGAGTGCGTCATCGACTACGCCGTACCGGCGGAGAAGATGACCGAACTGGCACAGTTCGACGGCACCATCCGGGTCGATCGAACGGCCGGGGAGCTGTCCGTGCGATGCCGCAGCATCGCGAGCGACACTCTCAAGATCAATCTCGTCCACGACATCGTGACCGGTCGCCGGACGGTCGAGGACGCCCGCGACTACCACGTCGAGGAAGTCCTCAACGCGAAGCGAGGCAAGCCCACGCCCTACCGCGACGAGCTGCGAATCCCGCCGCAGGAGGACACCAAGGACCCCGGCGAGCAGATCCTCACGGTGGAGGAACTGCACACGATCGCGGACACGGACGACTCGCTGATCGCACCGCTGGCCCTGGCCAGAAGGGCGGCCCCGCGCCATCCATAGGAACCATCGACGGTTGTTGACACGCGACGGCTGACCGGCGCCGGAGTGGCGTCGACCGGCCGTCGCTTGTGTCGGGGCCCGGTCGGCGGGTCAGATGCGCGGCGTGATCCCCCAGGCGTCGGCGAGCAGCTCGAAGGAGCGCTGCCGCATCGCCGGGTCGTGGGTGTAGGTCGTGATGATCAGCTCGTCGAGGTCGTAGGCCGCGGCGAACTCCTCGAGTTGCGGCACCACCTGCGAGGGGTCACCGACGGCCTTGACCGAGTGGAACTCCGAGATCATCGGCAGCAGCCCCTCGGGCACGACGGTGCTCAGGTCGTCGACCGGGGGAGCGAGCGGGGCGGACCCGCCGGTGCGGATCGCGGCGACCATCTGCTGGGCGGTGGTGAACAGGTAGTGCGCCTCGGCCTCCGACGGCGCGACCAGCACGTTGATGCCGGCCATCACGGTCGGCCGCTCGACCTGGGCGGTCTCGGCGTCGGCGTTGAACCGGTCGCGGTAGATCGCCAGCGCCTCCCGCATCTGCTGCGGGGCGAAGTGGCTGGCGAAGCTGAACGGCAGCCCGAGCGCAGCCGCCACCTGAGCACCGCCGGTGGACGAACCGAGCATCCAGATCGGGACGTTGGTCCCCTCGCCCGGCAGGGCCCGGACGCGGGTTGTCGCCCCGTCCCCGAGGTAGCTCACCAGGTCCAGCACGTTGCCGGCGAAGTCGTTGAGGCCGCTGGCGCTGCGGGCCAGGGCGGCCGCGGTGAGCGGGTCGGTGCCGGGCGCGCGGCCCAGGCCGAGGTCGAACCGGTCGCCGTGCAGGGTGGCCAGGGTCCCGTAGTACTCCGCCACCATCAGCGGGGAGTGGTTGGGCAGCATGACCCCGCCAGAACCCAGCCGGATGCCGTGGGTGTGGTTGGCGAAGTGCCCCAGTATGAGGGAGGTCGCCGAGGACATGAACGCCTCGGTCCCGTGGTGCTCGGCCACCCAGAGCCGGTGGTAGCCCAGCGCGTCCAGGCGCGTCGCCAGCTTCGTCGAGTGCTGCATCGCCTCGGCGGGCGTCATGCCCTGCGATCGCGGGACCAGCTCGAGGACGGACAGGGGCACACGGGAGGTGAGTGACGGCATACTTGGGTCAACCGGCGCACGCCGGTGTTGTTCCCGCGGGTGACCTAGCGCACTCGGGTGAGCACGTGGTCGCGTGCCTGGGCGTAGCGCTCCCGCACGGCGGCGCCACCAGCACCCGGCTCGACCGTCACCGTCCCGGGGCTCGGCCAGTGCGGTGCCTCCGCGTCACCACTGAGCACCCAGGCGGCCTGCCGGGCGGCGCCGTCGGCGACGTACTCGCCGGGGGCCGGCACGGACAGCGGGGAGTCGAGGACGTCGGCCAGTGCCTGCCGAAGCGACAGCGACTGCGCCGCGCCCCCGACGAGGACGAACCGCCGGGCCTGCACGCCCTGCACCACCAGCGCGTCGACCGCGTCGGCCAGCAGGCACGCGATCGACTCCACCGCGGCCCGGGCCAGGTGCGCGGGGGTGGAGGTGCCCAGGGTCAGCCCGTGCAGCGAGCCGGTCGCCTCCGGCAGGTTGGGGGTGCGCTCACCCTCCAGATAGGGCACGAGCACGAGCCCGTCGGCCCCCGTCGGCGCCTGGGTCGCGAGACGGTCCAGCCCCGAAAGGTCGGTGCCCACCAGGCGCGCGGTCGCGTCGAGCACGCGGGCGCCGTTGAGCGTGCACGCCAACGGCAGGAACCGGCCCGTCGCGTCGGCGAACCCGCTGACCAGGCCGGTCGCGTCGGCCGTCGGCGCGTCCGTGACGGCCGAGACGACCCCCGAGGTGCCGACCGAGAGCACCACGTCGCCCGGGCGGGCGTCCAGTCCGAGCGCGGCCGCGGCGTTGTCGCCCGCCCCTGGCCCCAGCAGTATGCCGTGGGCCGGGCCGGTCCCGGTGCCCGCCTGTTCGGCGTGGCCCAGGACGCGGGGGAGGAGTATGTCGTGCCCGATCACCGAGCGCACCAGCTCCGGCAGGTAGTCGCCGGTCGCCGGGCTCCAGTAGCCGGTGCCGGAGGCGTCGGACCGATCGGTCACCAGGTCCTCGAGGGCCCCGGTCCCGCGCAGCCGCCAGGTCAGCCAGTCGTGCGGCAGCGCGACGGCGGCGGTCCGGGCGGCGTGGTCCGGTTCGTGCTCGCCGAGCCAGGCGAGCTTGGTCACGGTGTAGGACGCGACCGGCACCGAGCCGGTGGTCGCGGCCCACCAGTCGGCGCCGCGCTCCTCAACCAGGCGCCGCGCCTGGGGTGCCGAGCGGGTGTCGTTCCACAGCAGTGCCGGGCGCACGACCTCGCCGTCCGCGTCGAGGGCGACTATGCCGTGCTGCTGCCCGCCGACCGACACGGCCGCGACGTCACCGAGCCCGCCGGCCTCGTCCACCGCCTCGGTCAGCGCCGCCCACCAGGCCTGCGGGTCCACCTCGGTGCCGTCCGGGTGCCCGGCGCGGCCGGAGCGCACCAGCTCACCGGTGGCGGCGTCGCGCACCACGACCTTGCACGACTGCGTGGAGGAGTCGATCCCCGCGACCAGAGCCATCGCTCAGGCAGCGCCGAGGACGTGCCGCAGCGCGAGCTGGTTGAGGTGGACGTGGGCGTAGCCCCGCCCGGCCAACCGCTCGGACTCGGCGGCGATCTCGTGGCCGAGGTCGCCGTCGGTCACCAGCAGGTCGGCGGCCGACTCGCCCTCGGCGAGGGTCGGCGTGGCCAGCTCGTCCAGCCCGGAGGCGCGCATGGCCTCCTGCACCTCGGGGTCGGCCCGGAAGGCGCGCGCCCGCTCCGCCAGCATGGTGTAGCTCTCCATGTTGGCCGCGGCGGAGGTCCAGACCCCGACGGCGTCCTCGGTCCGCGACGGCTTGTAGTCGAAGTGGCGGGGGCCGTCGTAGCGGGGACCGCCGCCGGGGAAGCCGTTCTCCAGCAGGTCCACGGTGAAGAAGGCGGAGAGCAGGTCGCCGTGGCCGAAGACGAGGTCCTGGTCGAACCTCGGCCCGTGCTGGCCGTTGAGGTCGATGTGGAAGAGCTTGTCCTGCCACAGCGCCTGGGCGATGCCTGCCGTGAAGTTCAGGCCGGCCATCTGCTCGTGCCCGGTCTCGGGGTTGAGGCCGACGATGTCCCCGTGCTCGAGGGTGGCGATGAAGCCCAGGGCATGCCCGACAGTGGGCAGCAGGATGTCCCCGCGGGGCTCGTTGGGCTTGGGCTCCAGGGCGATCCGCATGTCGTAGCCGCGCTCGCGGATGAAGCCGGCCACGCTGTCCACCCCCTCGGCATAGCGGTCGAGAGCGGCCTTGTGGTCCTTCGCCCCGTCATACTCCATCCCCTCGCGCCCGCCCCACATGACGAACGTGCGGGCGCCCAGCTCGGCGCCCAGCTCGACCTGGCGCAGCACCTTGCGCAGCGCCAGCCGGCGCACGCCGCGGTCGTTGCTGGTGAGGGCGCCGTCCTTGAAGACCGGGTGGGTGAAGGTGTTGGTCGTGACCATCGGGACGCTCAGGCCGGTCTCCGCCAGCGCGTCCTTGAGGCGCTGGACGACGGCGTCACGCTCGGCGGCGCTCGCCCCGGAGGGCACGAGGTCGTCGTCGTGGAAGGTGACCCCCGCGGCGCCGAGCTCGGCCAGCCGGCGCACCGACTCGACCGGGTCGAGGGGGGCGCGGGTCGCGTCCCCGAAGGGATCCTGCGCAGCCCAGCCGACGGTCCACAGGCCGAAGGTGAACTGGATCGGGGCGGGGGTGGTGGGCAACGGGATCCTCCTTGATTGGTTGTGCGACAAAACTATCTCCTGCGCGGGTGCTCCGCAACTGCTACTAAATCGTTATCGACAACGATTGACACACGGCGCAACAAAATGGCAGATTGTGACCAACCGACACTCACTCAATGCCGAGGAGTAGCACCATGAAGACCGTCCGCACACTGAGCCTGCTGGCCTCGGGAAGCCTGATCCTCACCCTCGCCGCCTGCGGCGGCGGAGACGGGGAAGGCTCCTCCGGAGAGGACGAAGGGACCACCGCCGGAGCCACGACCATCACCTGGTGGCACAACTCCAACACCGGCGACGGGCTGGAGTACTACGCCCAGCTCGCCGAGGAGTTCGGGGAGGAGCACGGGGTCACCGTCGAGGTCGAGGCCATGCAGCACGAGGACATGCTGACCAAGCTCGACGCGGCCTTCCAGGCCGGCGACGCGCCGGACATCTACATGGAGCGGGGCGGCGGCGAGCTGGCCGACCACGTCGAGGCCGACCTGACGATGGACCTGACCGAGGTCGCCGCCGAGGAGATCGAGCAGGTCGGCGGCTCGGTCCAGGGGTGGACCGTGGACGACCGCGTCTACGCGCTGCCGTTCTCCGTGGGTGTGGTCGGCTTCTGGTACAACACCGAGATGTTCGCCGAGGCGGGCATCAACGAGCCGCCCACCACGTGGGAGGAGATGTACGGCGCCATCGACCAGCTCAAGGCCGCCGGGATGGAGCCCATCTCGGTCGGCGCCGGGGACAGCTGGCCGGCGGCGCACTACTGGTACCAGTTCGCGCTGCGGCACTGTGCCGAGCAGACCCTCACCGACGCGGTCAAGACCCTCGACTTCTCCGACCAGTGCTTCATCCGCGCCGGCGAGGAGGTCGAGCGGCTGGTCGCCGCGGAGCCGTTCAACCGTGGCTTCCTGTCCACGCCCGCGCAGTCCGGCCCGACCAGCGCCTCAGGACTGCTCGCGACCGGCAAGGTGGCGATGGAGATGCAGGGCCACTGGGAGCCGGGCGTCATGGCCGGTCTCACCGAGGACGGCGAGGGCCTGGGCGACAAGCTGGGCTGGTTCCCCTTCCCCGAGGTCGAGGGTGGCGAGGGTGACCCGGCGGCCCAGCTCGGCGGCGGCGACGCCTGGGGCGTGTCCGCCGACGCGCCGCCGGAGGCCGTGGAGTTCGTCCGCTTCATGCTCTCCGACGAGGTCCAGCGCGGCTTCGCCGAGCGCAACATGGGGCTGCCGACCAACCCCAACGCCGGCGACGCGGTCGCGGACCCGGCCCTGGCCGGCCTGCTCGAGGTGCGCGACAGCGCCCCCTACGTCCAGCTCTACTTCGACACGGCCTTCGGCCAGTCGGTCGGTGGCGCGATGAACGACGCGATCGCCCTGATGTTCGCCGGCCAGGCGAGCCCGCAGGACATCGTCGACGCCACCCAGGCGGCCGCGGACGCCGAGGGCTGAGCCCGCACTCGATGAGCTCCATCCCGATCGCCCGTCGAGGCGATGCACAGACCCCCGCCGGTCGCGGCTCGCGACCGGCGGGGGCCCGCCGCCGCGACTGGCGGATGGCGCTGGAGATCGTGGCCTTCACGGCCCCGGCGCTGCTGCTGTTCGCGCTCTTCGTGGTCTGGCCGATCCTGCGCGCCGTCCAGTTCTCGCTCTTCCGCTGGAACGGGTTCGGCCCGCTCGTCGACTTCGTCGGCCTGCAGAACTACGCCAGCGTCCTGGCCAACGAGGTCTTCACCGACGCGGTCGTGCACAACCTGATCATCGTCGTGGCCTCGATCCTGATCCAGCTGCCGCTGGGCCTGGCCATCGCGCTGCTGCTCAACCGGCGGATGCGGGGGCAGGGCCTGCTGCGCACCATCATCTTCGTCCCCTACGTGCTGTCCGAGGTCATCGCCGGTGTGGTGTGGTTCCAGCTGCTCCAGCCCGGCAGCGGGGCGCTGGAGGCCATGCTCGGTCTCGTGGGCCTGGAGGGTCCGTACCAGGGGTTCCTGGGCACGCCGTCGCTCGCGCTGCCGACTCTCATCGTGGTGCTGACCTGGAAGTACATCGGCCTGGCGGTCCTCCTCTTCCTGGCCGGCCTGCAGGGAGTCCCGGACGAGCTCGTGGAGGCCGCCCAGATCGACGGCGCGTCGTGGTGGCGGATCCAGTGGAGCATCACCATCCCGCTGCTCGGCCCCACGATCCGGATCTGGGCGTTCCTGTCCATGATCGGCTCCCTGCAGCTGTTCGACATGGTCTGGATCCTCACTGGCGGCGGCCCGGCCAACGCCACGACGACGATGGCCACCTTCCTGGTCAACGAGGGGACCAAGCGGCAGAACTACGGCATCGCCGCCGCCGCGTCGGTGGTCCTGTTCGTCATCGCCCTGGCCATGGCCCTCCTCTATCAGCGCTTCGTCCTGGCCCGGGACGTCGCCGCGGCCGACGTCCCGAGGGGGGTCCGATGAGCAGCACGACCAGCACCGTCCCGACCGTGGGCGAGAGCGTGAGCGACCCGGTGCCCGGGGGCGGGCGGCAACGTCGTCGCCGGCGCGACGGCGGGCGCGGAGAGGGCGGGATCCTGGTCTTCCTGGTGGCGCTGCTGGTCGTGGCGCTCACCCTGGGGCCGGTCCTGTATGCCGTACTCGGCGGCTTCCGCACCAACGCCCAGCTGGCCGCCGATCCCGCGGGCCTGCCCGACCCCTGGGTGTTCGACAACTACAGGAGCGTGCTGCTGGGCAGCACCTTCTGGACCTACCTGGTGAACTCGGTCGCGGTGGCGGTGATCACCACCGTGGTCACCGTGGTCTGCGGCCTGATGGCGGCCTACCCGCTGGCCCGCTATCAGTTCCGCTGGCGCGAGCCGCTGTTCATGGTCTTCGTCGTCGGTCTGCTGTTCCCGGCGACCGTCGCAATCATCCCGCTGTTCATCCTGGTCACCCAGGACCTGGACATCGGCAACACCTGGTGGGGGGTGGCCCTGCCCCAGGCGGCGTTCGCGCTGCCCATGACGATCGTCATACTGCGTCCCTTCCTCATGGCGATCCCCCACGAGGTGGAGGAGGCGGCCATGATCGACGGCGCCTCGCGCCTGCAGTTCTTCTGGCGCATCCTGCTGCCCCTGTCGGCGCCGGGCGCGGTGACGGTCGGCGTGCTGGCGTTCGTCGCGTCGTGGAACGCCTACCTGCTGCCGCTGCTGCTGCTCCGCGGGGAGATGAAGACCCTGCCGCTCGGCGTGGCCGACTTCTCCTCGCAGTACTCCTCCGACACGGCCGGCGTCTTCGCCTTCACCACCCTGGCGATGATCCCCGCCCTGATCTTCTTCCTGGCGATGCAGAAGCGCATCGTCAGCGGGCTGCAGGGCGCCGTCAAGGGCTGACCCCGCACGACCCGTCCCTCCCACACGATTGGAGTCCCGATGACCGACACCCGCAGCGCGCCCGTCCCCGTGCAGGAGTCGCGTCCCGTCGACGTGCCCGGGCTGCTCGCCTCGCTGACCCTGGAGGAGAAGCTGGCCCAGCTCGTGGGCTTCTGGGACAAGGGCGACGGCGAGGCGGTGGCACCGCTGCAAGGCACCTTCGGAGACTCCGAGAGCCTGTATGACGTGGCGTCGCGGGGCCTCGGGCACCTCACCCGGGCCTATGGCACCCGCCCGGTCGACCCGGTCGAGCGGGCCCGCTGGCTGTGGGACTTCCAGCGCTGGCTCGTCGCCAGCACGCGGCACGGCATCCCCGCGCTGGTGCACGAGGAGTGCCTGACCGGGCTCTCAGCGTGGAAGGCTGCCACCTACCCCACCCCGCTGGCGTGGGGAGCCAGCTTCGACCCCGACCTGGTCCGCGAGGTTGCGGGGCTGGTGGGCCGGTCGATGCGGCAGTTGGGCGTGCACCAGGGGCTGGCCCCGGTGCTCGACGTCGTCCGCGACCCGCGCTGGGGGCGGGTCGAGGAGGCGATCTCCGAGGACCCCTACCTGGTGGCCACCATCGGCACCGGATACGTGGAGGGGCTGCAGTCCGAGGGCGTGCACGCCACCCTCAAGCACTTCGTGGGCTATTCCGCCTCGCAGGCCGGGCGCAACTTCGCTCCCGTCCACGCCGGGCCGCGCGAGCTGGAGGATGTGCTGATGGTGCCCTTCGAGATGGCGGTCATCGAGGGCGGAGTGCGCTCGGTCATGCACTCCTACAACGAGATCGACGGTGTCCCGGTCGCGGCCGACCCGTCGCTGCTGACCGGGGTGCTGCGGGACCGCTGGGGCTTCGACGGCACGGTCGTGGCCGACTACTTCGGTGTCGCCTTCCTCCACGTGCTGCACCGAGTGGCTGCCGACCTCGGCGAGGCGGCAGCCCAGGCGCTGGCCGCGGGGATCGACGTGGAGTTGCCGACCGGCGACGCCTACCTCGCGCCGCTGGCCGATGCTGTCCGCTCCGGGGCCGTCGACGAGGCGCTCGTGGACCGGGCCTGCCTGCGCGTGCTCGAGCAGAAGGCCGCGCTTGGGCTCCTCGGGGCCACCTTCGAGGACGAGCCGCCCACCGAGATCGACCTCGACGGGCCGGAACACCGGGCCGCGGCCGCGCGGCTGGCCGAGGAGTCCGTGGTGCTGCTGTCGAACCAGGGGATCCTGCCGCTCTCCGATCCGCACCGGATCGCCCTCGTGGGCCCCAACGCCGACCGGCTCGAGGCGCTCTTCGGGTGCTACTCCTTCGTCAACCACGTCATCCCGCAGCACCCCGCCACCGAGCCGGGCATCGTCGCGCCCACGGTCTGGGAGGCGCTTGCGGCGGAGTGGCCGCAGGTGCAGGTGCGGCACGCGCGCGGTTGCGACGTCGACTCCGCGGACGACTCCGGATTCGAGGAGGCCGTGGCCGCGGCGCGAGAGGCCGAGGTGGCGGTCGTGGTCGTCGGCGACTCATCGGGTCTGTTCGGGCGGGCCACCTCGGGAGAGGGCTGCGACCGGGACGACCTCGAGCTGCCCGGCGTGCAGCGGCAGCTCGTCGAGTCGGTGGTCGCGACCGGCACGCCGGTCGTCCTCGTGCTGCTGACCGGGCGTCCCTACGCCGTCGACTGGGCGCTCGACTCGTGCGCCGCGGTCGTGCAGGCGTTCTTCCCCGGCGAGGAGGGGGCCGGCGCCGTGGCAGGGGTGCTCTCCGGGCGGGTGAACCCCTCCGGGCACCTGCCGGTCAGCATCCCGCGCTCCGCAGGGAGCCAGCCCTACTCCTACCTCCACCCGCCGCTGGGCGGCGACACCGATGTCAGCAACCTGTCCACACGGCCCGCCCTGCCGTTCGGCCACGGGATGTCCTACACGACCTTCGGGCTGAGCGACCTCGAGGTCCGGGCCGGCTCACCGGCCGACCCCGTGGAGGTGCGGGTGCGCGTGGCCAACACCGGTGATCGGCAGGGCGAGGACGTCGTCCAGCTCTACGCCCACGACGTCATCGCATCGGTGACCCGGCCGGTCGCGCAGCTCGTCGGCTACGCACGGGTCGGACTGGAGCCGGGGGAGTCCTGCGTGCTCACCCTGCGGGTGCCGCCGGCGCGGCTCTCCTTCACCGGTCGTGACGGCCGGCGGGTGGTCGAGCCGGGGGACATCGAGTTCTGGGTTGGCGACTCGGTCGCTGACCGTCGCCTGCTGCAGACCGTCACGCTGACCGGGGAGGTGCACGAGGTGGGGCTCCACGACCCGCGGCGCACCACGGTGGAGGTCGCTCCCGCAGACAGCGGGGCCCTGGCCTGACCGGGGAGCGTCGGGGCGGGTGGGCCTAGCGGAGCGCTGGGGGCGGTGCCGTCGAGGCGCGCGCGACCAGCCGGGTCTCAAGGCGGACGTGGGTGCGCTCGAGCTCTTCACCGGCCAGCAGGGTGAGCAGCATGCTCAGCGCGGTCCGGCCGATCTCCTGCAGCGGCTGCGACACCGTCGTGAGGGCCGGCTCGGCCAGGGCCGACTCCGGGACGTTGTCGAAGCCCACCACCGACAGGTCCTCGGGGACGGACAGTCCTAGTGAGCGCGCGACCTCGACCGTCCGAATGGCCATGAGGTCGTTGGCCGCGAACACCGCGGTGGGCCGGTCGCGGCGGTCGAGCAGGAGGCGTGCGGGGCCGACCGCCGACTCCGAGCGGTAGGAACCGGTGGCCAGCAGCGTCTCGTCGACCTCGAGTCCGGCAGCCGCCATCGCCTGGCGGAACCCCTGCTCGCGCAGGTGGGCCGACTCGAGGTCCTCGCGGCCGCGGATCATGCCGATCCTGGTGTGCCCCAGCTCGACCAGGTGCTCGACCGCGGACCGTGCGCCGCCCACGTTGTCGGAGTCGACGGTGGGGACGTCGCCGCTGCCGGTGTGCGGGTCGACCGCGATCACCGGCACCGCGGCGCCCGGCTCGATCATGGTCGGGGTGACGATGATCGCCCCGTCGAGCAGGGTGCCACCCAGCCGGCGCAGGGACCGGCGCTCCCACCCGACTGTCTCACCGTGGGTCGCGCCGGCGAACGCCAGGAGCTCGTAGTCCGTCTCCGCCATGGCGCCCGAGACACCCTTCAGCAGCTGGGTGCTGAACGGCTCGAACTCGGCGACCAGCACCCCGAGGATCCCGGTCCGCGAGCTGCGCAGACTGCGGGCCCCCAGGCTCGGCTCGTAGCCGAGCTCGGCGATGACCTCGTGCACGCGACCGGTGGTGGCGGCGGCCACGCCGTACCTGCCGTTGACGACCTTGGACACCGTGGCGACGGACACGCCGGCCAGGCGTGCCACGTCAGCCATGCGGATCGGGCCGTCGGGGACCATTGCGCCATTATCCGCGTGCGGCGCGGGGACCGGGGGAGGCTGCCCGCTCATCCGTCCTCCCCGTTCGTTGTGGCGTGAAACTATTGGGGGAACCTAACCCGCGCGTCGTCTCCGGTGCAAGGCAGGTCGTGCGTACGGTGGGAGGCATGCAGCTCGACCGCACGCAGCCGGGCCACCCACAGCCGGGCCACCCGCAGTCTGGCCACCCGCAGTCTGGCCGCACTCAGGCGCGCCCGGTCCTGGCCCACCAGTCGTCACTGCGCGAGGTCAACCTCGGCGTGGTCCTGCGGAGCGTGTGCGCCGCGCCGGAGCCGTTGTCCCGGGCCGGGGTGGCAGCCACGACCGGCCTGACCCGGTCGACCGTCTCGCGGCTGGCCGACGAGCTCGTGGCCGGTGGCCTCCTCGAGGAGGGGGAGGCCGCGCTGGGCACCCCGGGCCGACCCGCCAAGCCGCTGCGACCGTCCACCCGCGTCTGCGCGGTCGGGCTGCAGGTCAATGCCGCCCACGTCGCCGCCCGGCTCATCGACCTCCGGGGCGAGGTGGTCGCGGAGTCGCGCTCGGAGCCGGACCTGGTGGGCTCGGACCCCATCGGTGCGCTCTCCCTGCTCGCCGACCACCTCGGCACGGTGCTCGCGGCCACGCCGCAAGGTGGCCGCGTGGTCGGAGCGGGTCTGGCCCTGCCCGGCGTGGTCGACGGCACGGGGGAGCGGCTGCTGCTCGCGCCCAACCTGGGTTGGCGCGATGTCGCTCCCTGGGCGGGCCTGCGGGAGCAGCTGCCCGAGGTGCCTCTGAGTCTGGGCAACGAGGCCAACCTGGCCGCGCACGCCTTCACCCAGCCCGCGCCCGGGCGTTCCGGTCGGTCCAGCCACTTCCTCTACGTCTCCGGCGAGATCGGCATCGGTGGGGCGGTGGTGACCGACTCCCGGGTGCAGACCGGGAGGCACGGCTTCGCCGGCGAGATCGGGCACATGCCCTTCCGGCCCGGTGACGACCCCTGTCCCTGTGGGTCTGACGGATGCCTGGAGCGGTATGCCGGTCGTCTCGCCATGACCCGCCGGGCCGGGCTGCCGCCCTCGACGACGCTGGCCGAGCTGGACCGGCTGGCCGAGGCGGGGCACGAGCCCAGCCGGGAGGCGGTCGACCTGGCCGCCGAGGCGCTCGGGGTGGTGCTGGCCGGCGCGGTCAACCTCCTGGACGTGCCGATGATC
>Ga0123332_1004059_pt1 | contig 13045 bp, 9 predicted proteins | sample BioC12SIPDNA_4_FD_89958 | JGI IMG/M metagenome (GOLD analysis project Ga0123332, IMG submission 89958) | Anaerobic biogas reactor microbial communites from Washington, USA - Biogas_R2_A C12 SIP DNA | ecosystem: Engineered > Bioreactor > Anaerobic > Unclassified | place: Washington, USA...
CTGTTCGACGCGCTCGTGCAGGTGCGCACCATCCATCACGCCGCCGACGTTCCGGCCCTCTTTGGAGAGCTGGCCCGCGTTGCCTATCCGGCCGGGCATTACATACTCGAGTTCGCCAGCAAACGCAACCTCAAGGCGATGCTGCGCTATCACCTGCGCCGGCAGACCTGGTCTCCCTACGAGCCGGAGCCGGTCGAGTTTGCCGCGCTCAACTTCGACTTCCACCCAGATTGGATCAGGGAGCGGCTGTGCGAAGCGGGGTTTGAGCCAGAGGAAATCCGCGCCGTCTCTTATTTCCGCCTGCAGCCGCTCAAGCGTCTGGTCCCAACCGGCCTTCTCGCGGCGCTGGATCGGGCGCTACAGCCGGCGGGAAGGTGGGTGCAGCTAACGCCCAGCGTCTTCGTGCGCAGCGCCAACCCACGCGGGAACGCCCCGGCTCCGTCCGGCGCCTTCTTTGCCTGTCCTTCGTGCCGCACGCCCCTTCCAGACCGCGAGGAAACGCCGCCACGGCTGATCTGCCCCTCCTGCGCCCTAATCTGGCAGGTCGAAAACAACCTCTTCGACTTCAAAGAGCCTGTTTGATCTCCTCCACTGCAAACTCAATGGCGCCTCCAGGAGTTGTCTGGCAGCCCCAAATGTGGTATGCTATGAATGTATGACACGGTGCGTCATAATTGGATATGCCTATGAGTAACCAGTGGGTACATTCGTTCCAGGCCGACAACGGACTCGAGGTAAGGGTCAGGCAGCTCTGCCCCGACGACGTGCCTTGCCTGCTGCAAATCTTTGAGAAGATGTCGCCGCAGAGTCGATATATGCGCTTCAACGAGCCGTTGACCAATCCCGATCCAGAATGGCTCCTGGAACAGGCCTATCGGCTGTCCGACATCCCACCGGATCGTGGGTGCGGCTGGCTCGCCTTTGCCGATCTGCCCGGCGAGGAAAACGCGTGCGTGGGCGGCATCCGCTGTCTTCGCGTCTCTGATGAGCTGGCCGAGATTTCCCTCGTCGTCTGGGACGACCTGCAGGGCATCGGCATCGGCAGCAACCTGCTCGACTATGCCTGCCGGAAGGCCTACACCCGTGGCTTCAAGCGGGTGATTGGCATCGTCCAGAGCTACAATGTGCAGCTCTGGCATAGCCTGAAACGTCTCGGTATTCCCACCACCCGCCAGCGTGAAGGAACGATGGTTCTCATCGAGGCTGACCTGACCGGCCTGGGCCTGGACGACGCTGTCGAAGAATCCGAAAACGGCCCTCTACCCTAGATTATGTCAACTAAACCTCGGTTATCCAGGTGCTTCGCTGGTCTCGCCGCAGCGGGCGGCGTGGCGACCGCCATGTCCGTGACCATCCGGCACCTTCTCCGGCGCTCGCTTCCCGTCACCAGCGGCTCTCAGGTCGTCGAAGGGTTGCACGAGCGCGTCACCGTCATTCGCGACCGCTGGGGCGTGCCCCATATCTACGCCGGCAACGCCGAGGACCTTTTCTTCGCCCAGGGCTTTGCCCACGCGCAGGACAGACTATTCCAGATGGAGGCCTACCGACGCGTTGGGTTAGGGCGTCTCGGCGAGCTGGTCGGTTCATCCGCTCTCGACGGCGATCGCCTGGCACGCATCGCCGGCTGGCACCGCGCTGCCGAGGCCCTCGTGTCGGGTATGCTCGAAGACGAGGAAACGGCGCGCGTCGCTCGCGCCTATGCAGCCGGCGTCAACGCGTTCATCGCCTCCGGGACGCTTCCTCCCGAATACACTCTGCTTGCCTGCCGCCCGGAGCCCTGGCGCCCGCTCGACAGCGCCGCGTGGGCCGCCGTGCTGGCCTGGGGCCTGTCGGCGAACTGGGAAATGGAGCTGCTCCGCGCCCGCCTGATCGCTGCGCTTGGCGCGGAGCGTGCGGCTGATCTGGCGCCCGGCTACGGCGACGGCTACCCGGCCATCGTGCCCGGCCCCACTGTCGGCACCCGCGCAGCAGAGGCGCTGGCTGCCGCCTACCAGGAGTTCGTGCGGAACATGCCGTTTCCGGTTGTGCCCGGTGGAACGGGCGCGGGGAGCAATAACTGGGTCGTCAGTGGCGAGCACACCCGCAGCGGCCGGCCTATCCTGGCCAACGATCCCCACCTTCCACCGCTCTTTCCGCCGATCTGGTACGAGAACCATCTTGTCGGCGGCGGGTACAACGTGACCGGTTTCACTTCGCCGGGCTTCCCGGGGGTAATCCTCGGCCATAACGAGCGCATCGCCTGGGGAGTGACAAACGCTTTCCCCGACATTCAGGACCTGTACGTCGAGCGGTTCCATCGCGAAGACGACCTGCTCTACGAAGTTGACGGCCAGTGGGTGCGGGCGGAGGAACGTCTGGAGACGATCAAGGTCCGCGGGCGGCGCGAGCCGCATGTCGAGCGTGTCCGCTACACGCGCCACGGCCCGGTCATTTCGTCCCTGGTCCCTGGTCTTGGCGTGGATCTGGCCCTCCGCTGGGCCGCCCACGATCCGCACAATCATATGAGGGCCGTTCTGGACATCTGCCGGGCGACAGACTGGGATAGCTTCCAGGAAGCGGCCCGCCACTGGGCTTTCCCATCCCAGAATCTGGTCTATGCAGACGTGGATGGCAACATCGGCTATCTCATGCCCGGTCACGTGCCGCGACGCGCCCAGGGACAGGGACTGGCGCCGGCTCCCGGATGGACGAGCGACTATGACTGGCGCGGCTGGATTCCGGCCGGCGAGCTGCCCCGGCGCTACAACCCACGAGAGGGCTTCATTGTCACAGCCAACAACCGGGTCGTCGCCGACGATTACCCCTATTTCATCTGCGGCGAATGGCTGCCGCCTTACCGGGCCATGCGCATCGCCGAGCTGCTGCAGGCGCAGAGGCCGCTGGACCTCGAAGCCATGGCGCGCATTCAGAACGACACCCTGAGCCTGCCGATGAAGCGCTTCGTCCGGCTGGCCCTCCCGCTGCTCGAAAAGGGCCATGAGCTGGCGCCCGAGCTCCGGGAGGCAGCCGCTCTCCTGGAAGGCTGGAACGGCGACATGCGGGCTGATAGCAGCGCGGCGACTCTGGCCTTCGCCTGGTTTGTCCATTTTTTGCACGCTGCTCTGGAGCAGGCGTTGGGGTCCGAACTGAAGGATTCGCTGCTCCAGACCAACCAGCCCGAGCAATTCGCAGGCAGCCCGTTCCAGGAAGTGGCCCACGAGCTCGTGCTCTGCTGGCTGGAGGGTGGGCCGCCCGGCTGGGTGCGTCCTGTCGAGTCGCTGGTGCAGCCGGCCTTTGGCGAAGCCGTCGCCGCGCTCGCCCGCCGCTTCGGGCCGCTCCCACAGAGATGGCAGTGGGGCCGTCTGCACGCCGTCCATCTCCGGAACGAGCTGGCGCGTATTCCGGTTGCCGGGCGGCTATGGCGACCGCTGAAATTCCCGGCCGGCGGGGACGGCTACACCGTTAACCAGGCCGAAGTAGCGCCCAACTTCCCGCCCGGGCCGGTAGAGATCATTGCCAGCTGCCGCATGATTATCGACGTGGGCGAGTGGGACAACAGCATCAGCGCGCTCCCCGGCGGCCAATCGGGCCATCCCGCCAGCCCGCACTACCACGATCATGTTGATGATTGGCGGCATGGTCGCTATCATCCGATGTTGTTCAGTCGCGGCGCTATCGACGCTGTTGCTGAGGGAGAGCTGACGCTCCTGCCGCCGGGTCGGGGTCGCGACTGCAAGGAGTGAAGCCGGTGGACGAGACCACGAAACGGCTCCTGGTGAGGATTGCCAGACACAGTCTGGTAGAATATCTTCTGAATTGCCGGCAATACGAGCCTTCGCTGGAAGAGCTACCGGAAGAATTAAGGCAGCCCGGCGCCTCGTTCGTGACGCTATATCTCGAGGGGGAGCTGCGCGGCTGTGTGGGCAGCGTCGAGCCACGCTATCCGCTGGGCATCGACGTGGCGCGCAACGCCGTCATCGCTGCGTCACAGGATCCCCGGTTCCCTCCCCTGAGCCCGGCCGAGCTGGACTGCGTCCGGCTGTCGGTAACGGTGCTCAATCCCCTACAGCCGCTGATCTATGCCGACGAGACCGATCTGGCCCAGAAGCTGCGCCCCGGCGTGGATGGCGTCCTGATGACCTGGCAGATGCGCCGCTCGCTGTTGCTGCCTCAGGTATGGGAGAACATCGACGATCCTCACGACTTCCTCCTTGCGCTGACCTATAAGGCCGGCATTCCGGTGCGGGAGCTGACCGCCACACCGCCTACCATCAACGTCCATACCTTCACGGCCGAGTTGTGCAGTGAAGATGAGTGAGCCGGGGTTGCCACAACAGCCTCAGCGCATCCTTGCTCTCATTCCCGCCTATAACGAGCAGAACCAGATTGATAAAGTCGTGTGTGGTGTGCAGGCCCAGGGGCTGCCGGTGCTGGTCGTCGACGACGGCTCCACGGACAGCACCGCTGCGCGCGCCGAGTCGGCCCGAGCAACGGTCTTGCGGCAGGGCAAGAACCAGGGCAAAGGCCGGGCGCTGCGCCGGGGATTCGCCTGGGCCCTCGACCAGGGTTACGAGGCCATTATTACCCTTGACGGCGACAACCAGCACGATCCGGCCGAAATCCCCCGCTTCCTGGAGCTGGCCGCGCGGGAGCCATACGATCTGATCATCGGCGCCCGCAATTTCGACGGCATGCCCTGGACGCGATACACGATGAACGTCCTGGGGCGCTGGACCTTCAGCCGGCTCATGGGCCGGCCGATGCCCGATAACCAGTCCGGGTATCGCTGGCTGAGCCGCCGGCTGACGGAGGCTACCCTCGCCGGCGAGGAAGAAGGCTATGAGTTCGAGGTCGAGATGATCGTCATCTGCCTGCAGCATGGTTACGAGCTTGGCTGGGTGCCGATCAGGACGATCTACAACGGCGAGCCCAGCCACATCAACCACGTCAAGCACGTTTTTCAATACGTGCGCCTGCTCTGGCGCGTCCGCCGCCAGATGAAGCAACTGGGCGCCGGTTAACCCTCTGACGCCGGCCAGAGGCATCGGGCGGCGACTGAATCTTTTGGCGCGTCGATCAGCCCCGTTATAATGGACGCCATGTCAGTTGCTCCCGACCTTGTTCCCGACGCGCGACCTTTCCTGAAGTGGGCGGGTGGAAAGAGCCGGCTTATCCCCCGCTACGCGCCCTTCCTGCCCCCACGAGAGACAATCCACCGTTATATCGAGCCATTCATTGGCAGCGCTGCCCTCTTTTTTCATCTCCAGCCGCCCCGCGCCCGTTTGTCCGACTGCAACCACACGCTCATCGAGGTCTATGAGGTGGTCCGCGACGACGTCGAGGGCTTGATCGCCGCCCTGCGGCCCCACAAGAACGACAGAGATTATTACTACCACGTGCGCGCGCAGGACCCGAGGGAGCTGAGCAAGGCAGAACGGGCGGCGCGCATCATCTTCATGAACAAGACCTGCTACAACGGCCTTTACCGCGAAAACCAGATGGGCGAGTTCAACGTCCCCTTTGGCCGGTACAAACGCCCGCGCATCTGTGACGAGCAGCGGCTGCGGGCTGCTTCGCGGGCGCTGCAGGGCGTGGAGCTGCGCACGGCCGATTTTGCGGACGCCGTGGCCGATGCGGGGGAGGGGGATTTCGTCTACTTCGACCCACCCTACGTGCCGCTCAACGCCACGAGCAGCTTTACCAGCTACAGCCGCTTTGGGTTTGACGACTTCGACCACCGGCGGCTGGCCGATACGGTCTTCGAGCTGACCACGCGCGGCTGTCGCGTCATGCTCAGCAACTCCAGCGCGCCGCTTGTCCACGAGCTATACGCCCACAATGGCTATGCCATCCACCCGATTGAGGCGCGCCGGAACATCAACAGCCGGGCTGACGGGCGGGGGCCGGTGACCGAGCTGCTCATTCTCAACTACGACGGATGAACCGGCGCCTGCTTCGTTGCCTCGTCCTGCTATCCCTGCTGGCCCTGCCGCTCTCCGGCTGCGACGCGCTTGCAGCCGGCGACGATCGGCCGCCGGACTGGCGGTTTGGCATTGTGGAGAGCCACGAAGATCCGCGGCAGGCGACGAAGGCCGGCGCCGGCTGGACGCGGGTGCGCTTTCACTGGAAGCACATCTGGGGCGACTCGGCGGACAATTGGGAACCGCCGATCAGCGATGAGGCGCTGGAAGCAGAGCTGGAAGCCGGGCGCGAGGTGGTTGGCCTGCTCATCGGCACGCCTGACTGGGTACGCGACGAACGCCTTCTGCCGAGCGGCCTCTGGCTGGCCCCCGACGACCCCGATAACCTGTGGGCGACCTTCGTGCGCCAGGCCGTCAGCCGCTACGCGGGGCGCATTGACCACTGGATCATCTGGAACGAGCCCGATATCTGGGACAAGGGCGCGCCGGGGCACACCTGGGATGGCGACGTGGCCGATTTCGCCCAGCTCATGCGCGTGGCCTACCATGTCGCCAAAGAGGCCAACCCGGATGCGGTCGTGCACCTCGCCGCGTTCACCTACTTCTGGGACGCCAATTTCCAGCGCGAGCAGTATTTTGAGCGGCTGTTGACGGAGCTGGAGAGCGATCCCGAAGCCGCGGCTAACGGATATTATTTCGACGTCGCCACGGCGCACCTCTATTTCCAGCCGAATCTGATCTACGACATTATCACCGAGTTCAGGCAGATCATGGCGGCGCACGGGCTCGACAAGCCGATCTGGCTCGTCGAGACCAACGCCCCGCCGGTAGACGACCCGGACTGGCCCGTGCCCGAATACACTCTGGCGGTGACGCTGGAAGAGCAGGCGGCGTTCATGCCCCAGGCCATGGCTGCCGCGCTCGCCGCCGGAGCCGAGCGCATCGCCGTCTATAAGCTCAGGGATCTGGAGAGCGATGCCGGCGCCAACCCGGAGCCGTTTGGCCTGCTGCGCGCCGACGGCAGCGCGCGCCCCGCCTTCGACAGCTACCGGGTAGCGGTGCGCTACCTCGCCGGGGCGCGCGCTGCCACCCGCGAGCGCTGGGACGAGGTCGGGCAGATCCGCCTCGACCAGGGCGAAGGAGAGACGGCCTTCACCACGACTGTCCTCTTTGCCCGGCTGCCGGCGCCACAGACGGCGCAGGTGGCGGCGACGGGCGACGAGGCCGTCCTCGTTGATATGGAGGGCAAGCGCAAGAAGATAGAGCCCGAGGGCGGCCAGTACGTGGTCGAGCTGGCGCCGGCCCGCTGTGCCCAGTCTATAGGCGACTACTGCATGATCGGCGGGCCGCCTGTCTATCTCGTTCAGGCTGCGCCCGGCGGCGCTCTACCCGAACGTTTGCCCGCCCCGCAACCGGCGCCCACTCCGACGGCGCCCGCACCCGCCGCCATTGCGCCCCCGGACCCGCAGATGATCAGGCTATCGGCCGAAAGCGCCCTGGAGGTGACCGCCAACGAGGCCACGGTTTCCTTTCCCGACACGATCACGTTTCACCTCGCCGTAGCGCCGCCCGAAGCGCTGGCGGAGGCGATCCTGCGCTACGACGTGGAGCAGCAGAGCTGTGTAGACGTGGCGACACAGCTCCCCGTCGCGGTCGCCGACGGGACCGCCTCCTGGAGCTGGGTGATGTCCCGTTCCGGCAACCCGCCGCCGGGCGCAACCGTCTGGTGGGAGTGGGAGCTGGTCGGCGTTGACGGCACGCGGATGACGACTCCGCGCCGGGAAGTGACCCTGGCCGACGAACGATTCCCCTGGCGGACGGTCGAGGAGGATGGTATTTACCTGCACTGGTACGAAGGGGAAGAGGTCGGCCCGCTCCTGCTGGACGCCGCCGTCGCCGGTCTGGAGCGTCTGGAAGAAGACGTGGGTATCACGCTGCTCGACGACGTTAACATCTATATCTACGCCGACGCAGCGGCCATGCGCGGGGCCGTGCTCTACGTGCAGGATTGGGCCGGCGGACTGGCTTTTAGCGAGTACAACACCATTCTCATCGGCGTGCCTCCCTCTCAGGTGGAAGGCTGGGGCCGGGAGACGGTCCGCCACGAGCTGGCCCATCTGGTCACCGCCCAGGCGGGCTGGAGCTGTCTGGGCGGCAGCCGGCCCACCTGGCTGGAAGAGGGTATGGCCGTTTACGCCGAGGGGCCGATCGACGCTGCTACCAGGGCGCAGCTTGAGGCAGCAATTGCCGCCGACTCGTTTCTGCCGTTGCGCTCGCTCGCCGGCAGCTTCCCATCACACGACGCCGAGGCCAGCCTGGCTTACACCCAGAGCTACAGTGTGGTCGATTACCTGCTCACCACCTACGGAGAGGACGCCCTGCAGCAGCTCATCGCCACCCTGGCCTCCGGCGCCGGCTATGACGAGGCTCTGGAAGCGGTGTACGGCTTCAACGTCGACGGGCTGGAAATGGCCTGGCGTGCGGCCATAGGCGCCCCACCACGCGCCATCCCGCCAACGCCGACACCCCTCAGCGCAGCGGTGGTGCCGACTGTCGCCCCGCTCTCGCTGCCCCGGCAGATGCCCACGCCCGCCGGTATTGGCGCGGAGCCGGCGCGGCCGGGAAGCGGAGTTTGTGCCGGCGCTGTGCTCCCCCTTTTGGCCGTCCTGCCTCTCGTGGCGGGAATCTGGAGCGGGCGGCGCCGCAATTAGCCAAACAGCCGTGACAGCCGGCGGCCCAGGCTCGCCGGGGGCGTCTCGCCGGCGACTTCGCCTGTCTGCCCGTTCACGGCGACGGCATAACGCTTCCCGCCATCGCCGTAATGGGCCAGCCACAGGGGCAGGAGCACCAGCTTGTAGGAGTAGACGTCGATGTGCGCCGGGCTGAGGCGGACCTGCTGCAGCCGCTCCAGCGAGAGGCGCACCTTTTTCTCGTGACGCCGGAAGGCCTCGCGGCGCGCCGCCAGCGAGGCGTCGCCCACGGCGATCTCATAGGTCTGCGCCGGCCAGTTGGCCAGATAATCGGGCTGGAAGGGCGTCACGGCGTCAAAGTCAAACCCCTGCAGCAGCGGATGGAGCGCCGCCGGCAGCGTCTCGCAGGCCGCGACGGGAAAGTCGTCCAGCAAAATGGCGTAATCCCCTTCTTCTCGTTCCGGCGCCAGGAACGTCTCCTGCGGATCGGCCGGGCCGCGCGACTGCCTCGCCTGCCGGTAGCCGCTCCAGCGGATGGCGCCGCCCACGTCGAAGGTCCAAACTGGCAGATAGAGCGGATGGACCAGCGCCCGGCCGCGCAACTTCTGCTCGCGCAACCAGCGATCCACCCGCTTCTGGGCGGCAGCTTCATCCATGCGAAAGGGCACGATTCCGTCGGGTGGGATCAGCTCTTCCGCCGCGCCGTGACCGAGGCTGTAGGTCGCGTCACAGTAGGGACAGGTGAGCGAGAGGGTGTTTGGCGCCAGCATGAAAGACGCCGCGCAACCGTCGCACTGGAAGGAGAGCAGGGCAACCGGCTGCCGGTGTCCCTCCGCCCGCGCCATCGTGACGATAAAATCCCGCTCGGCGGTCTCCCCCGACTGCTCTGGCGTCTGCCCATAGCCGCAATGCTCGCAGTAGAGCGCTTCGCCGTCGGGCGTAAAGACCATCCGCGCCGCACAGCGGGGGCAGGTATAGCGGCGCGCTTCCGCCTCCTGGGTGGTGGCGTCTGCGGCAGCCAGCCGGTCAGGATCGACGATCTGATCGGGACTCAGCCGGCCGTCCAGGATAGCCAGATCGCGCCGGGCACGCGGCTCGCCCGGCCGTCGGGCCAGGATCTCTTCCAGATAATGGCGCTTCTCCGCCGGGTCGTCGCTGATGCGGCTCAGCCAGAGACAGGCTTCGGCAAACTCCTCCGGTTCGTGCTCGGCTCGTAGCAGCTGCTCCAGATAGCGGCGCGCCTCCCCTACTTCCCCGGCGCGCGCCGCCGCGACCCCACGCACCAACAACATCCGGGTATCGACGGCAAAGGATTGGTTACGACGACCGCCCATTTCTTGCTACACTCATAAGTGATGAACGACTGTAGACGACATTGTGGAACAAAGCCGGGCGGAAAGCAAGTGGCGCGGCGCGGCTGGCTCTTCCTTTCGCTCCTGCTGCTGTGGACCCTGAGCTGCCAGGCCGTCTCCGGCCTGCCCGGCCTGCTGGCAGGCGAGCGCCACGGCTACGACCCGGCCGAGACCGTTTACCTCATGGGCAGCCAGCCGGAGACGCTGGACCCGGCGCTGACGCACGGCGGGCCCAGCGGCCCCATCGGGCACATCTTCAGTGGCCTCGTGCAGCTCGACACCAGCCTCCAGGTCGTGCCCGACCTTGCCGCGGGCTGGGAAATCGGCGAGGGCGGCACTCGTTACACCTTTTACCTGCACCCCGGCGCCCGCTTTCACGACGGACGGCCGGTGACGGCGCAGGACGTAATAGCCTCCTGGGAGCGGGCCACCGATCCCGCGCTGGGCTCCGACACAGCCCTCACCTACCTGGGCGATATTGTCGGCGTGGCCGAAAAGATGGCCGGCACCGCCACGACGATCGCGGGCGTGCGCGCCCTCGACCAGCACACGCTGCAGGTGGAGATCGATGCGCCCAAGATTACCTTCCTGGCGAAGCTGGCTTACCCGGTGGCCTTCGTCGTCGATCCCGAGGATGCCGCCGCGCCCGGCTGGGACCACGAGCCGAACGGGAGCGGCCCTTTCCGGCTGGAGAGCTGGCAGGATGACGAAATCCTGGTACTGACGCGCTTCGACGATTATTATCGCCAGCCCGCCGCCGTGGCCCACGTCGTCTACCTGCTCGGCGCAGGGCTGCCGCTGGCCCTCTACGAGAATGGGGAGATTGACCTCACAGGCGTGGGCGGCGCAACCCTGGAAAGAGTGCAGGACCCCAACAACCCGCTTTCCACGCAGCTGCATACGGGCGTCGATATGTGCACCAGTTATGTGGGCTTCAACACAGCCGAGCCACCCTTCGACGACCTGCGCGTCCGGCGGGCCTTCGCCCACGCTCTCGACCGCGACCGGCTGATTTCCGGCCTGCTGAACGACCACGCGCTCCCGGCGAACGGTCCGCTGCCGCCGGGCATGCCCGGCTACCGGGAACGAGAGCCGGCCTATCCTTTCGACCCGGAGCTGGCCCGTTCGCTGCTCGCCGAAGCAGGCTACACTCCATCTTCCCTGCCGCTGCTGACCTATACCACGGCCGGCTATGGCGACGTCAGCGCCTACGTCGCCGCCATCATCACCATGTGGCAGGAAAATCTCGGCGTTACCATCGAGCCGGCGGTGCTCGATCCCTTCACCTACAACGAGGCGCTCTATGCAGGTCGCATCGGCCACTTATTCGATATGGGCTGGTGCGCCGATTATCCCGACCCCGAGAACTTCCTCGACATTCTCTTCCACAGCGGCTCGGCCCAGAACCTCGGCGCTTTTGCCGACCCGGCTATCGACGCCGCGTTGGAGGAAGCCCGCACGATCGCCGACGTCCAGACCCGCCTTGCCCGCTACGCGGAGATTGAAGGAGAGATCATCGCCGCAGCGCCCGTCGTCTTCATCAGCCACAGCCTCTCGGCGGTCCTCGTCAGCCCGGCGCTCCAGAACTACGTGCTGACGCCGATTGGCGTGCCGCAGTGGCACCTCGTCCAACTGGAACGGGAATAGAGCCGCCTGTGAACGATCTCCGCCCACTTTTTCTCCTGGACCCCGGCATCCATTTTCTCAACCACGGCAGTTTCGGCGCCCGCCCGCGCCCCGTTTTTGAAGCCTACCAGAGATGGCAGCGGGAGTTGGAGCAGCAGCCCGTCGCTTTTCTCGGCCGGCGCTGGTTTGAGCTGCTGCCCGAAGTGCGGCGCAGCCTCTCCGCTTATGTAAACTGCCCAACGGAAGACCTCGTCCTCGTCCCCAACGCCACCTACGGCGTCAACGTCGTCGCCCGCTCGCTGGCGCTGCAACCCGGCGACGAGATTCTGACGACAAGCCACGAGTACGGCGCCTGCGACCGCACGTGGCGCTTTATGGCCCGCCGCACCGGGGCAACTTACGTCCGGCAACCCATCTCCCTGCCGGTGACCGAGCCGGCGGAAATCGTCGAGCAGCTCTGGGGCGGCGTCACCCCCCGCACGCGCCTGATCTTCCTCAGCCACATCACGTCGCCGACGGCGCTACAGATGCCCGTCGCCGACATATGCGCCAGGGCGCGGGAGGCCGGCATTCTGACCCTCGTCGACGGCGCCCACGCTCCGGGCCAGATCCCGCTCGACCTGCAGGCGATTGGCGCCGATTTCTACACGGGCAACTGCCACAAGTGGCTGATGGCCCCGCCCGGCGCCGGCTTTCTCTACGCCCGGCCGGAACGGCAGGCGCTGCTGGAGCCGCTCGTCGTCAGTTGGGGTTGGGAAAGCGAGTGGGAGACGGGCTGGACGCCCTTCGAGGAGCGCTTTAGCTGGTTCGGCACCGACGATCCCGCAGCCTATCTGGCCGTGCCGGACGCCATCGCCTTTCAGGAAGCGTATGCGTGGGACGAGGTACGGGCGCGCTGCCACCGGCTGGCCTGCCAGGCCCATGAGCAGCTCGGCGAGCTGACCGGTCTGCCGCCCCTCTACCCACCGTCCTTCTTCGCGCAGATGTTTGCCGTCGCCCTGCCGCCAGAGGTCGATCCGGCGCTGCAGGCCCGCCTTCTTGCTGAGGATGCCGTCGAGGTGCCCGTCACCCGCTGGGATGGGCAGGCGCTTCTGCGTGTATCGGTCCAGGGCTACAACGACGAGGCCGATATCGCCGCCTTACTCGCCGGCGTGGCGCGCATCCTGGGCGAGAATCGGCAGCGCTGACCGGCTATTGCCCGCCGCGCCGCTCCTCAATCCGGGGCAGAATGATGGCTGCCAGCAGGAGCAGCAAAAAGATGATGCCGACAAGAATTCCCAGAAGGTCCATCTCTTCTCCCTTATGAGGTCTGTTTCGAGATAACAAAAAGCCCTGGCGGGGCTTTGTTATTCTACCCGGGCGCCAGGGCCAGTCATCTAGATCGTGAAAAGGTCTACTGCTTCTTCCGCAGCACCGGCAGGCCGTTGCGGCTCTCGGAGACTTCGTACCCCGTCGGAACCTCGTCCAGGGAACCGTC